>Ga0209415_10018706_pt1 | contig 10918 bp, 12 predicted proteins | sample PeaSoiSIISIP2007_FD_187696 | JGI IMG/M metagenome (GOLD analysis project Ga0209415, IMG submission 187696) | Peat soil microbial communities from Weissenstadt, Germany - SII-SIP-2007 (SPAdes) (version 2) | ecosystem: Environmental > Terrestrial > Soil > Wetlands > Peat | place: Germany... | reverse complement strand
CCGGTCTATGTCGTACAGCCGGTACTTCAAGATGGCCACGGCCATGCTGGCCGGAAGCGCCGCCGCGCCGAGCCCGAGCAGAAAGCCGAGAACCAGCTGGACCTGAGGCAGATTCGGGTAGAGCGCCAGTATTGGCTGAAAGATGATCTGGGAGATGGCAAGGAGGGCGGCGCCGCTCATCAGCCACTTCAGCTGCTGGCGTCGCTCTCCCGACGAGCGCCGCCAGCTCAGCACCTGCGCAGCGACGAACGACAGCCAGAAGGCGACGAGCACCGGGAAGATCAGCCAGTAGAAGGTGGCCGACGAAACGGCCGTGAGACCCCCGCCCGAGTCGACTCGGACATGGCGTGCGGCCAGGGCGGTAACCGCGACCGCATATGTGCCCCCCGCGTAGCACGCAACCACCGCCAGGTAGGACCACAGCACCGGGCGCCAGCGCGGCGACGGGAGCCGCCCGTCGGGGAACAGCAGGATCGCAAGCCCCAGCAGCGCGCTGGCCGGCGCCCAGGAATACTCCAGCAGCAGCGCCACCGCGCCAAACGGCAGGCGGTGGCCTAGACGGTAAGCGAGCAGCGCATTGGACGCGGCATCCGCCGGGAGCAGCTGGAGGCCAGCGGGGGCGGTGAGCAGGATCCAGCCGATCGCGTTGCGCGGCTGGCGGCGGACCACGACGAAACCCACCGCCGAGAAGAGCGCGGCCACGGCGATGTTCTGACCACCGTTCACCGGCCAGTTCTGGTGCGTCATGGCGTAGAGCGGCACCGAGACGACGGCAAGCAACACAGCAAGAACGACCAGTACTACCGCGGCCGCTGATGACGTCACCCCGAAGCGGCGCGCCGCGATCTCCGTCGTCACCGGTACCGGCCCGGCTGTCGGCTGCGCCTCCCGCATAACCACAACGTACGTCCGCACCGTTCCGGGATCGTTACCGCTCACCGCGTGAACGGTCCCGGCCCTACCGCGACCACCGCTCAGGCGGCCGGGAACCACCAGGGCTAACGACGCTCTGGCGTCGGCGCGACGAGCACACCGGCTCACTTGGCGCGACCGAGGTCCGAGGACGCTAACCAGGGGCCAGGGTACCGGGCCAGGGTCTCGTTCACCGGTGCGCCGGGCCGCCCGGGCGTGTGAGGGTGGACTCGGACCTCTCGCCACGGCCCGTTCGGCATACGAAAATTTTACCGAACGAGACGTGGTATCACTTCCACGCCAGGGAGATGCCGACCATGGAGTACCTGGTCACCATGACCACGCATGTTCCGGACGGAACCCCGGATGAGGCGGTGGACGGCGTCCGCGTCCGCGAGGCCGCCCGGTCCCGCGAACTCGCGGCCCAGGGGCACCTGCTGCGGCTGTGGCGCCCGCCGCTGGCGCCGGGCGAATGGCGCACGCTCGGCCTGTTCGCCGCCGCCGACGATGGCCAGCTCGAGCAGGTCCTGGCCTCGATGCCGCTGCGGGTGTGGCGCACGGACGAGGTGACGGCCCTGCGGCCGCACCCCAACGATCCGGGCCTGCCCGCGGGGACGACAGGCTCGGAGTTCCTGACCACGTTCGCTATCGCCGTGCCGGAGGGCACGCCGAGCCGGGCCGTCGAGGAGACCGAAGAACGCGAAGCGGAGCGCGCGAAGGAACTGGCCGGGCAGGCACACCTGCGGCGGCTGTGGACGCTGCCCGGCCAGGGACGCGCGCTGGGCCTGTGGCGGGCCGGCGACCCGGCCGAGATGCAGGCGATCCTGAGGTCACTGCCCCTGGACCCCTGGATGACGGTGCAGACTACGCCGCTGTCCCGGCACCCGAGCGACCCGGCGGGCACTCATGAGTGAGCGAGGCCGGCCGCCTGGTGACCACGATCACTTGGCATCGCTGCCTCCTCAGCTTCGGCTCCGCTATCGCGAGCCCAGGCCCTTAGCGAATAGCCAGAACGTGACGCCGGTGCCTGCTCCGTAGGCGAGGTGGCCGGCCAGGTCCCAGGCCAGGGTCTCCGCGTCGTACTCGAGGATCGGCTTGTACAGGCCTCCCTCCGGGAGGATGACGTAGCTGGAGGTCCAGACCGCCGCGCCGAACGGCAGGCCGTACGCGGCGTGCGGGCGGCGCCGGGATCCGGCCAGGATGCCGTACAGCGCCGCCGCGCTCGATCCGTAGGCCCAGTGCATGGCGGTGCTGATGGGGAAGGCCCAGCGATCGGGGAGTTTGCGCTGGGTGAAGCCCTCGATGACCCGCTTGGCGACCTGCCCGGGGTCGGGGGCTTGCTCCCAGGTCGCGACCGGCGCGAATTCCCACGTCAGCGGGCTTTCCTTGCCGCCCGCGCGGCGGTGCCTGAGGTATTGGACCGCGTCCAGGCAGACGGTGCCGACGGCTCCGGCCAGGAGGCCTCCGGCTACCGCCGCGAGCGGGGTGAGGCAGTGCTTTCCGGTGCGCATGTCCAGGCTCCGATCATGAGGTTGAGCTCAGCGTACGAGCCAGGCCAGCGCGGCCGCGACCAGGGCCTCGGTTCCGGTCCGCAGGGTGGGCTGCATGGGGGGCAGGAATTTCGGGGAGTGGTTGGTCGGCAGGTCGTCCAGGTCGGGGTGCCGGTGCAGCTCCTGGTAGAAGGCCTCCTGGCCGGGCCGCAGCGCCTCGTAGCCGGCCAGGATCTCCTCGACGCTGCCCATCACCGCTCCCCGCCGGAGAAGATCTGCAGGAAGAACAGGAACACGTTCAGCACGTCGAGGAAGATCGACGCGGCCAGCAGCGGCGCGGCGGCCATGTCGGTGTTGGTCCGCAGCCGCTGGAAGTCGAACATGGTGAACCCGGCGAAGATGACCAGGCCGAGCACGGAGTAGACCAGGTCGCCGCCCGGAATGTGGACGAAGATCAGCACGATGCCGAACACGATCAGCGCCACCAGCGCCCAGAAGCACACCCGCGCGACCGCCGTCAGATCGCGCCGGGTGGCGTACCCGGCCGCGCCGAAGCCGGCGATGAACAACGCGGTGGCCCCGCCCGCCTGCCACAGCGCGCGCGGGTCCATGCTGCCGTAGTAGGCGATGACCGGGGCCACGGCCAGCCCGATCAGCAGGCCGAACGCGGCGAGCAGCCCGACGGTGAGCTGCGCGGACCTCCGCGCCGCGAACCGCATGCCGATCAGCGCGGCGAAGGCGGCGATGAACGCGACGATGCCCACCCCGCCGGTCAGGTTGCGGCCCAGCCAGGCGCCGAGCGCGAAGAAGGCGGCGGTCATCGCGACATAGCCCATGGTCTGCGCGAACAGCGCGTGCGCCTGGTTGCGGGCCGAGGTTCCCATCTGCTGGTAGTTAAGGGTCTGAGTCATGTGCTGCTCCTCTTTTCTCCTGGCGTCGGCGGCCGGTGCCCCGGCCACGCAGTCAGTGCTGATATCTAGCGTCGCGGCCGGAGGCGGTCGCAGCACCAGGGAGTGACCCTGGTCGGTGCCCTGGCCTTGACCGCGGGCAGTCCAGGTCCGGACACTGGTACCACGGCCCGTTCGGTAAAAGAATTTGAATTTTCCGAACGGAACGTGGTTTTACGGTCCGCATCCGTTCGCCGGAGTCGCGCGGCCAGAACGCGGCGCCGGCGGTCGTGCGCGGGACAGCGCCGGATCGAGTGCATACCAGTGAAAGGCCAGGGTGTTCTACTGGTGCCGCGAGCCGTGCTGCAGCGCGAGGGTGGAGAAGGCCGGTGAGCTGGAAGACGCGCTGCGGGAGGCGTTCGGGCACGACGGACCCGCGCTGGTCGACGTCCGCACCGTCCGGCACGAGCTCTCGCTGCCGCCCAAGCTCAGCTACGGCGAGATCAAGGGTTTCACCCTGTACGCGACCAGGACCGTCCTGTCCGGGGGAGGGGAGGAGCTCGTCGAGCTCACCAAGGCCAACCTGCGCGAACTCGACGTCGAATAAGGGACCTACGTCGTGGCGCGAAGCGGTCACGACCTGGCGCGCGGGAGCGTCCGGCGCAGGCCGTCGTGGCCCGCGGTGGTGGTGCCGGTGAAGCCCTCTCCGGCGCGCCGGCCCGGATCTCAGTTAATCTCGTGGCCACCGAGCTGTTGCTTACCCTAATTAATGAATCATCAATTAATTCCCAATTGGAGCTCGGCCGGCATGATAATGGCCGCCAGAGCTCACCGCATGCCCCGAGGGGCACAATCCCACCGCGCTCATCGCCTGGATCGAGGGGAACATCAGTCTCGGCCGCAGCAGCGATACCCTGGCGGCTACTGCCTAAATGACTGGCCGGGCAGATAACGGCAAGAATAAATTCCTGACTTGTGTTTCCGCAGGTCAGAGACGTCGATCTGAGCGGCGCCAGAGGCTCAGGGCACCCTCGGCCTTGTCTTCTGCCGAGCCGTGCGTAGTCTAAGAGACTTCTCGCGCAACGGGGCCGGGAAAGACCGGAATGGTGCCGCGGGAATTCCCGTGAGCGCGGCGAGCCTGCCGAACTCACTGGAAACCATGCAGAAGGGCAGACCATGGTTTGCGGGCCTTCGCCGACGGCATCACGGACATCGAGGATCACCGGTCACCGGTGCATCTCTTGGTACTCAGGCTGTGATGGTTACGGAGGTGGTTGTGGGCGTCGTGGTATTCAGTCCGGATCGGGCAACTCGCGGTTCCCGTCGCCGGACGGCTCTGGTGCTCGGGGCGGGCGGCGTGCTCGGCGCGGCCTGGATGACCGGCGCGCTGGCCTGCCTGCAGGACCGGCTGCCCTGCGCGGCAGGCGATGTTGACGTCATCGTCGGCACGAGCGCGGGCAGCGTCCTGGCCGCCGCCCTGCGCTGCCACGCTTCCTTCGACGAGATGATCGCCTGGCAGCGCGAACAGACCAGCGGGATCCTGAGCGAGTCCGCCGCGCTCGCCGCACGGGACGGCCCGATGCCACCGCTGCCGCGCTGGCGCTTCGGCTCGATACGGCTGGCGCTCGCCACCCTGACCACGCCACACCGGGTCCCTCCGTGGGTGGGCGCGAAAGCGTGGCTGCCGCCCGGCCGGGGCCAGCACGCCGCGCTGCGGTCACTGGTCAGCGCGTTGCAGCTGCGCCATCATCAGCGGGCCTCCCGCGGCGGGCCGCCACCTCACTGGGTCGGCGGCCACACCTGGGTCGCCGCCGTGGACTACGACACTGGGCAGCGAGTGCTGTTCGGGCGGGGAAGCGCCCCGCGTGCCACGTTGCCCGAGGCCGTGGTGGCCTCCTGCTCCATTCCGGGCTGGTACGAGCCCGCCATCATCGGCGGACGCCGCTACATCGACGGGGGCGCGCGGTCGGCGACCTCGCTCGATGTCCTCCGCGACACCGACGCGCGGGACGTCTACGTGCTCGCGCCGAGGGCCAGCACCGAGCTCGATTCTCCGCTCCTGCCGTACCTGTGGTGGGAGCGCCGACGTCGGCAGGTGATCACTTATGGCCTGCTCCGGCAGGCAGAAGCGCTGCGCGCGCGGGGAAAGCGCGTGACCGTGCTGACGCCTGGCCCACGGGACCTGGCCGCGATGGGGGTCAACCTCATGGATCGCCGGCGCCGCGAGGACGTGCTGGAACTGTCTCTCCGCACCTCGGCCGACGCGCTCCGCCAGGGCCGCATAAATAACAAACTAGGTTGATACAGTTTCGGTTGTGGGGGTTGCCGAGGACCACGCGGAACGAGACGCGCAGGACTTCCTGCGCCTGGCGGGACACCCGCTGCGGTGGCGGCTGCTGCGGGAACTGGCCGGCAGCGACCGGCGGGTGTACGAGCTGACCAGCCTGCTGGGCGAACCGCAGAATCTGGTCTCGTATCACCTGGGCCAGCTGCGCTCCGGGCGGCTGGTGTCCGCGCGGCGCAGCTCCGCCGACCGCCGCGATCTGTACTACACGGCGAACCTGCCGCGGTTCGCCGGCCTGCTGGCCGAGACGGGCCGGTCGCTGCACCCGGGCCTGCGCCTGGAGGCCGCCGCGCCCGGCCTGTCCCGGGACCTTCCTGACGCGCCGGTGAGTCGGCTGCTGTTCCTGTGCACCGGCAACAGCGCCCGGTCCCAGATGGCCGAGGCGCTGGCGCGGGCGCGCTCGGGCGGCCGGGTGCACGCGCAAAGCGCCGGGAGCAGGCCCAAGCCGCTGCATCCGAACGCGATACGGGTGATGCGGGAGGCGGGGATCGATCTGGCCTCCCACCGGCCCAAGCACCTTGAGGTGTTCGCGGCGGAGTCCTTCGACCTGGTGATCACGCTGTGCGACCGGGTGCGCGAGGTGTGCCCGGAGTTTCCCGGCCATCCGGGCTACATCCACTGGAGCATCGCGGACCCGGCGGCCTCCGGCGGATCCGACGAACAGATCTACCCCGCGTTCCGGCAGCTAGCGGCCGAGCTGGAGATCCGGGTCGGCTTCCTGCTGGCCGGCCGGCTCTGGCGTGCGGTGTAGGGCCCCCCGATCACGAGACGCCCGGGGATTTACCTATAATCGACCGTAGGTACCGAACCAGGGGTTCAAAAGCTTAACGGTGCCGGTAAGGAACCACATGACCTTGATAAAGAAGATCCTGAGGAAGATCTTCCCTATCCTGGTTGTACTGGTGGTCTCTGCCGGCATACTGATTATCACGGCATCGTTCGGGGATTCTTCAACGACTGCCAGTAATTCTTCGGCAATCGCAGTAGCCGCCGAGATGAAAACTCTTCTGAACGAAGGCGACGGCGATACCACGCCGGGTTACTTCGAGGCGCCAAGCCCGGATCTTGTTGCGGTAGCGGCGGGCGACTACAACCCGCAGTTCTATGACCTTGGAAAATTGCTGGTGACGGACGGGCTCAGCCATACCATCATCGACCTCGGCCGCGAGATGAACGGCAGCTGGTACGAATGGAGCGAGCACCGCGCACCACCGTCCGAGCCGGACGCTTACATCCTCGCGTGGCGGCAGATAGTCACGACTATGCGGTCGGTACCCGGTCAGCATTTCAAGTTCCTGTGGACCGTGTACATGGCGAATGCTTCGGTAGCCGAATCCTGGCCTGGCAGCGCTTACGTTGACTACATCGGAACCGATATCTTCGACTGGTACGGCGGCGGTAATGGCACTTACCCGCACACTGCATCCGGGGTGCTTGATCACGAGAAAAAATGGCAGCAAATCCTTACCGCCGAACCCGGCGGCCTGAACTGGATGGCTGCATTTTCGCAAGCCACGGGTAAACCGGTCATCATCCCCGAGTGGGGACTGGACTTCCATACGTTCGGTGGTCAAGACGACCCGCTGTTCATCACGAACATGCTGGCGTGGATGAAGGCTCATGACGCTATCGGGCTCTACTGGGACCAGATGCACGTCAGCCCGCTCTCGGCCGCCAGCGGTCCGCTGCTGGTCAACCAGGGTGCATCGGCGCAGTACAACACCCCAGACGCCGTCAACGCCATGGGGGACCTGATGGGTGGCCGCTTGCAGTACGCAGGCGTTTACCTGCCTGACCGCGAGTGGCTGTCGGACAGCACGGATCAACCAGTGCTTGCCCCGTGGGAAGACGCGGGTTACCAGTTGATCCTGAGCGTGCCTATGGTCCCGAACCCTCCCGCGATCAAATCTTATTCCGGGCCACCTGAGCCGGGAAACAAGCCGTATCAGCTGGCCAGCTACCCAGATGCGGTAGCGGCCCTCAGGCAAGGTCCGTAACCACGGCGTCACCGGGCCTGTCCGGGGGCGGGCACGCCCTCAGTCCACCGCCTTCTTCACCAGCGCGACGATCCTTGCCTCGTCGGCCGTGGTCAGCTCCTTCAGAGCGTAGGTGGTCGGCCACATATTGCCGTCGTCGAGGTGCGCCTTATCGCTGAAGCCGAGCGTCGCGTACCTCGTCTTGAACTTCTGCGCGTTCTGGAAGAAGCAGACGATATTGCCGTCCTTGGCGTAGGCCGGCATGCCGTACCAAGTTCTCGGCGAGAGGTCTGGCGCGGTGGCCTTGATGAGGGCATGGAGCCGTTCGGCCAGTGCGCGATCCGGTTCCTGCATCTCGGAGATCTTCGCGAGCACATCACTTTCCCCGTCCGCCCGGCCAGTGTGCGGGGAGCGGCGCGCGGACGCCTTCAGCTCTTGAGCGCGCTCCCTCATCGCAGCTCGTTCCTCGTCCGTGAATCGCCTGGCCGCCTCGTCGGTGGTGCTCTTCGCGGACCTTCGCGTGCCCTTGGTGGCGGGGTTTCGCTCAGCCATGATGCTTTCCTCTTCCGGTAGTTGGACTATCGTTTCGAGAGTAGTACTATCACGAAGATGGACCGAGATGTCAAGCCCCGCCACCCCTACGAGGGAGCCGCCCGCCAGGCGCGTACCCGCCGCACCAGGGCCGCCGTCGTCGAGGCGGCCCGGAGCCTCTTCGTCGAGCGCGGCTATGCCGCGACGACCATCGAGGCGATCAGCGACCGCTCGGATACCCCGCAGGCGACGGTGTACCGGCTGTTCTCCTCGAAGCTCGGGATCCTCAAGGCGGTGCTCGACGTCTCGGTCGGAGGTGACGACCAGGCGGTGGCCATGGCGGATCGCCCGCAGGTTCGTGCGCTCCTCTCAGACGAGGACCCGGAGAACCAGCTGGCCGGGTTCGCCGCGCTGCTTCGCGAGATCATGGCCCGCGTTGGGCCCGTTCATCGCATCCTCACCGACGCGGCCAGATCCGACGAGGACGCGGCCTTGCTGCTCGCCGAGATCGCCCGGCAACGTCACGAGGGCCAGCGGCGTATCGCACGCTCACTCGCTCGTCCGGGCGCCCTGCGGCCTGGGCTCCGGGAGCGCGACGCCGCCGACATCATCCACGCCCTTGCGTCTCCCGAGGTCTACGGCTTGCTTGTCCTCGACCGAGGCTGGAGCGGCGAGCGGTACGAGAAGTGGTTGAGGTCGATCCTCATCGACCAGCTTCTCCCATAATGAGGGTGTGATGCCGGAAGCCGTTCATGCCCTGTTCCAGCAGCGCATCGCCGGGGACGACGCGCTGCTCAGGCTCGCTGGGCTCCGCTTCGCCCAGATGGGCGTCGGCCGGATCGGCAAGCCGCTGCACCTTCACCTGCACGACGGGCACCCGCTGGTCCCGGGTCTCCATGATCACTTCAGCTTCCTGATGCGGCTTCCGATTCCCTTCACCTACCAGGGTCGCCAGTCACTGAGCACCATGTACGGACCGGCCGGCCTGGCCGCCATCGTGTCGGCCGCCAGCGAAGCATCTCCCACGCGGGCAGTATCCTTCACCCTCGAAGTCCACCAGGTCGAGGGCCGGCTGCCCTGGCCGACGCGGCGTGGCTCTTCCGCCACTGGCGGGACACCACCAACGCCGAACGGATGAATTACTGGCTCTCGGTCCTGTCGGACAACGCGATGCTCATATCCCAGGAGCTTCAGTATTGAACTGACCAGCGGTCCATCCGTTTTCTTGCGGCGCTGCCGATGCCCATGCCGATACCCAGCCCGATTCCCATGCCGATCAGCACCCCAACGATCAGCGCTATCGCCCGGGCCCCGTTGCCCCGGCCCTCCTGGCCGCTGGGGCTGGAAGCCTCAGCGGGCGGCGACTCCGGTTCGGTGCTTGCCGCTGGTTCGGACATGGCAGATCCTCCCTACTGGCTCCTAAGCGGGCAGATAGCCATTTCCCTCATCATGGTTGTCCCGGCGGTCGCCCCGGCTCACCTGTCACGGGTGATTCGGCGTGCTACTTGATGAGCGGGTCGCGGGGGAGGCCGAGGATCCGTTCGGCTATCTGGTTCCGCTTGATCTCCGACGTGCCGCCCGCGATCGACATGGCCCGGTTCATCAGCATCAAGGTGGCCCCGATCGCGCCGTCACCGTCCAGGAACGCCGCGTCAGGTCCCGCGAGTTCCGCCATGATGGCGGCCGTCTCGTGGCCGATCTCGGACAGCAGCAGCTTGGTGATGTTGCCCTCGGGCCCCGGGCCGCCACCGCCGGCCACCGCCCGGTACGCGGCCCGCTGGTTCAGCACGCCCATCGCCTGCGTGCGGGCGATATGCCTGCCGACCCGTCCCGCCCCGCCCGCCAGCCGCTCCGGATGCGCGTCCAGGGGCGCGATGAACGCCCTGACCGGCATGGACAGGCCGCCGTCACCGCCGCCGATGCTGACGCTCTCGTTGCCGAGCGTCGCGCGCGCCACGGTCCAGCCGGCGTCGACCGGTCCGACCACGTCGGCGTCGGGCACGAACACGTCGTCAAAGAAGATCTCGTTGAAGTTGGAGTCACCGTTCGGCATCTTCAGCGGCCGGACGCTGACGCCGGGCGCGTGCATGTCGATCACCATGGTGGTGATGCCCTGGTGCTTGGGCACGTCCGGGTTGGTCCGCACCGTGGCCAGGCCGAAATCGGACAGATGCGCGCCGCTGGTCCAGACCTTCTGCCCGTTGATCAGCCAGCCCCCGCCCCCCTCCGCTCTGGTCGCCCTGGTCCTGATGCCCGCCGCGTCGGACCCGGCGCCCGGCTCGCTGAACAGCTGGCACCAGATCACTTCCTGGCTGAGCGCCGGGCGGACCCAGCGCGCGACCTGCTCCGGGCTGGCGTGCTGGATCAGGGTCAGGATGATCCAGCTGGTGATGCCGAGGCTGGGCCGCTTGATCCCGGCCGACGCGAACTCCTGCTCGATCACCAGCTGCTCGATGGCGGCCGCGTCCCGGCCCCACGGCTTCGGCCAGTGCGGCATCGCGTAGCCGGTGTCGATCAGTGCCTGCTTCCTGGCGTCTCCCGCCAGGTCGCGCAGCCGGGCCACGTCGGGCCCGATCGCCGCCCGGATCGGCTCGGCCTCGGGGGGCAGGTCGATCGTGGCCGCCCGGCGCACGCCGCGGCGGACCAGGTCGGTGACCTCGATCGCCGTCCGCTCGGTGTCCAGCACCGCGGCGATGGCCGTGGCCCGGCGCAGGTACAGGTGCGCGTCGTGCTCCCAGGTGAACCCGATCCCGCCGTGCACCTGGATGTTGAGGTTGG
>Ga0209415_10018705_pt1 | contig 10918 bp, 10 predicted proteins | sample PeaSoiSIISIP2007_FD_187696 | JGI IMG/M metagenome (GOLD analysis project Ga0209415, IMG submission 187696) | Peat soil microbial communities from Weissenstadt, Germany - SII-SIP-2007 (SPAdes) (version 2) | ecosystem: Environmental > Terrestrial > Soil > Wetlands > Peat | place: Germany... | reverse complement strand
CAGCGTCTCCATGGAGCGCATGATCATCCACGCGGTGTTCGGGTCCAATTGAGTGCCGAGAGCGCCTCGCAAGCGCTTGATCGGACCGACGACGTCGCGCGCGCCGACCACGCCGCCCGCTACCAGATCCGAGTGACCGCCGACGTACTTGGTCAGCGAGTACATCACGAGGTCCGCGCCGTGAGCGAGCGGACGTTGAAACACGGGGCCGAGAAAGGTGTTGTCGACCAATACCGGGGGGCGGCCGCCCGATTGGCGGGCGCCGATTTGCTCCGAGATCTCGCGCATCAGGGCGAGATCGACCAGCGAGTTGGTCGGATTCGCCGGCGTTTCGGTTATCACCAGACAGACCCGACCGCCGGTCTCGGCTGCCCGCGCGGATGCGCGCGCGGCGGCTTGCGTCACCGCGGCCCGATCGTGCCCCTGCGTAAAGCTCACGGCACTGACGCCGAAGGCCGGCAGGGTCTTTTCGATCAAGGTCTCGGTGCCGCCGTACAGCGGCTGACTCATCAGGATCACATCGCGCGGGCGCACGTAGTGCCACAGCGCGGTCGAGATCGCCGCCATGCCGCTCGAGAACACCGCGGCGGTCTCGCCCTGTTCCCACAGCGCCAGCCGGTCCTCGAGCACCTCCAGGTTCGGATTATTGAATCGCGAATAGACCAAGCCGCTCGACTGGCCCGCCTTCGGCTCGCGGCGCCCGGAGGTGAAGTCGAAGAAATCCTTGCCGTCTTGCGCGGTCTTGAAAACAAAGGTCGAGGTCAAGAATATCGGCGGCTTGAGCGAACCCTCCGACAACGAAGGGTCGTAGCCGTAGCCCATCATCTGGGTCTCCGGCTTGAGCACGTGGTCGCCGATTTTGCGTTTATGATAAGCGTCGTAGCTCACGTTGCCGCCCCCATCAATTGTCTACGGTGGCGCAATATAACCCGCCGGCGCCGCGCCGTGGGAATTCGCGCCTGGCGAGGTATCCCTTGGCAATGTTCGCACCATGTTGCTCATAGTCATCGCCGCCGGGGCGTTCGCGAGCACTCTGCTCGGCGGATTGCTCGCCCTCAAACTTCGCGACAAGCTGCATCTGATACTCGGGTTCAGCGCCGGTGCGGTCATCGGCGTCGCGTTTTTCGATCTGCTGCCCGAAGCGGTCAATTTCGGCGTCAAATTTCATGGCCCGGGGGTGATTCTCTCCTGGACCGCGCTCGGCTTTTTAAGCTATTTGTTGCTGGACCGGATGTTGTTGATTCACGGGGTTGGCGCATCCGCGCCGCGCGGCAGCGTGGCCGCGGGCGTGCTGTGCTGCCACAGCCTGCTCGACGGAGTCGCCATCGGCCTGGCGTTCCAAGTCTCGCGCGCCATCGGCATCGTGGTCGCGATCGCGGTATTGACCCACGATTTTTCGGACGGAATCAACACCACGAACATGATCTTGAAACATCGCGGCGATCGAACCCCGGCACTGCGCTGGTTGCTCCTGGATGCCGTGGCGCCCGCCCTGGGGATCGGCGCGACACGCATGTTCGCCGTGCCGGGCGACGGGCTCGGCCTTGCGCTCGCGCTGTTCGCCGGCTTCTTCCTGTATATCGGCGCGAGCGATCTGATTCCCGAAAGCTACCATGCTCATCCGAAATTTCTCACCACCGCCATGACCCTCTTGGGCGCAGCGGTACTGTATTTGGCCGTTAACCTCATCGGTTGAGCCGGCGCGGGCTCGCGCGAACGCAAACATCAATCCGGCAGCGGCGGCGGTGATGGCCGGCTGGTTGCCGCGCTTCCGCCCGATGCCACCATGATGCTGGCAATCGCCGCCCATTGAATCGCGGTTAGCCGCTCGGCGAGAAAGCACAAGCCGGACAGCGCGCCCAATGCCGGGGACAAACTCATGAGCACGCCGAAAGTGCGCGTGGGCAATCGAGCCAGTGCGTACATTTCCAGAGAATACGGCAGAGCGCTCGACAGAAACGCGACCGTGCAAGCCACCGGCAGCAGCGCCGGCGAAAACAGCGCGGCGCCGGCTTGCGCGATGCCGATGGGCACGATGACGAGCGCGCCCACCAGCGTGCCGAGCGCAGCGGCCCCTCCGCCATGCACCGCTCCGGCCTTCTGCCCGAATAGAATATAAAGGGCCCAACACAATCCCGCGGCGAGCGCGAAGCCGATTCCGGCGGGCGCCAGCGGGGTTGACCCGGCTCCCAACGGCAGCAACGCCAAAAGCCCCGCCGCAGCCAGCGCGATCCACAGAAAATCGACCACCCGATGCGATGCCGCCAGGGCGACCGCCAAGGGGCCGGCGAACTCCAGCGTCACCGCGATGCCGAGCGGTATCCGGTTGATCGACAGATAGAAGAACAGATTCATCCATCCCATCGCGAGTCCGTAGATCACGATGCTGCGCAACGCGCGCGCGGTGGGCCGCATGCGCCAAGGGCGCCAAACCGCCAGCAGCATGCAGCTCGCAAGCGTCAGCCGCAGCGCCGTCGCACCCGGCGCTCCGATCAGCGGAAACAGGCCCTTCACCAGCGCGGCGCCCAACTGACTGCTCGCCATGGCGACAATCAGCGCGCCTACGGGCAGCGCAATCGAATGAGAGTTGAACGGTGAGCGCAGCGTCACAATAATTCCCAGATCGCCGGGTGCGCGAGGTTACCATTGCGCGAGCGCGGCGGTGCGCGGCAATAGGAGAGCTTGAGCTTGCCCATCCCCCAAGTTCGGTCAAAGTCGGTCGTCGCGAGGCGCGGCGTCGACTTGCACAAACGCGCCGCTCGCAGTCCGCGGATCGCCGTGCGTCCGCTCGAGCGTGCCCGGGTGCCGCGCGACACGGTGGCGCTCGCACGCTTCCTGCTCGGCAAGGTATTGGTGCGGCAGATGCCCTCAGGGATAGCCATCGGACGCATCGTGGAGACCGAGGCGTATCTCGAGTCCGATCCCGCCTGTCACGCGTTTCGCGGCATGACGCCGCGCAATCGATCGCTGTTCCTCGAGGTGGGACACGCCTACGTGTATCTGTGCTACGGCACCTCGTATCTGCTAAACGTGTCGAGCGAAGAGGCGGGTACCGGCGCCGGGGTGCTGCTGCGCGCGCTGGAGCCGCTCGGCGGCTTCGAGCGCTTGCGGCGCGCCCGCACCGGCGGCGGCTGGCGGGATCTCGCCCGAGGCCCCGGGCGGTTGACGGCCGCGCTTCAGGTCGATCGGCGGCACGACGGGATCGACCTCCTGTCTCGCGGTCCCTTGTGGATAGGTAGCGACAGCAGCGAGATCGGGTCGATCGGCGAAAGTGTGCGCATCGGCCTCACCAAGGCCGCGGACGCACGCTTACGCTACTTCGTGGCCGGCAGCGAGTATCTCAGCGGCGCACGGCGGCTCAATGTCTAGCCCGATCGCGGACTACCTCGCCCTGCGGCCGTTGCTGGTTTTAGATGGCGCGCTCGCCACGGAACTTGAGCGTCGAGGCGCGGATCTTCGGGATCCGCTTTGGTCCGCGAAATACCTGCTCGAGCAGCCGCAGATGATTCGCGCCGTGCATCTTGACTACTTCAGGGCCGGCGCCGATGTCGCCACGACGGCGACTTACCAAGCGACCTTCGAGGGTTTCGCGCGTCGCGGCATCGCGCATGAGGAGGCCGCGCAATTGATGCGCGAGGCCGTGGCGCTCGCCGCCTCGGCGAGGGAGGAGTTTTGGTCCGCGCCTGCGAATCGGGCGGCTCGGCTGCGGCCGCTCATCGCCGCCTCCGTGGGACCCTATGGCGCGATGTTGGGGAACGGCGCCGAATACCGCGGACACTACGCCGTGAGCGATCCCAAGCTCGAGGCCTTTCACCGGCCGCGGCTCGAAGTGCTGGCGCAGTCGGGCGCCGATCTGTTGGCGTGCGAAACCATACCCTGCCTGCGCGAGGCTCTGGTTCTGGCGCGCTTGCTGACGGACTTTCCGTCGATCACGGCGTGGATCAGCTTTTCCTGCCGGGACGGCACGCACAACTGCGAGGGCGACGAGATCGCGCGTTGCGCAGCCGCGCTGCAGGAGTGTCCTCAAGTGGCCGCGGTCGGCGTGAATTGCACCTCGCCCGAATATGTCGCTGACCTTTTGCGGCGCATGCACGAACGCACCGACAAACCCCTGCTCGCCTATCCGAACTCCGGGGAGCGATACGAGGCGCTCACCAAACGCTGGAGCGGACCGCATACCGCGACACCGTTCTGCGCGATGGCCCGCACCTGGTATCAAGCGGGTGCTCGGCTGATCGGCGGCTGCTGCCGCACGACGCCCGATGACATTCGCGCGATCGGCGAGTGGCGCGGCTCCTAGCGCAGCGCGCTAGTGCTCGGCGCGCTAGTGGTCGGAAAAATGCGGTTCCCGCTTCTCGAAGAAGGCGCGCACCCCTTCCACGCAGTCATGATTCTCGAGGGTCATCTCCTGGGCGCTGCGCTCCGCGCGCAGCTGCTCCTGCAGCGAATTATCGAAGGTCGAGGCGTGCAACGAGCGAATCTGGCCGAGCACCGCACACGGCCCGGTGGCGAGCCGGTGCGCCACCTCCTGGGCGCGCACCAACACGTCGGCGTCCGCAACTACCGAATACGCCAGACCCCACTCATGCGCGGTTTTAGCGGGGATTTTCTCCGCCAGCATCAGCGCGGCCAACGAGCGACCGCCGCCGATTCGGCGAGCCAGATGGAAGGTGATGCCAGCGTCGGGCACCAGACCCAGGCGCGCGAAGGACGGGCAGAAATAGGCGCTTTCGCCGACCACGATGATGTCGCTCGCGAGCGCGAGGCTCATGCCCGCGCCGACCGCCGCGCCGTTGACGGCCGCGACGATCGGAAAGCGAAAACCGCTGAGCCGCAAGATCAAGGGGTCCATGAAGCGGCGCATCTCAAAATGCGCCCGCTGCCGTGCTTGCTGGGTCTTCAAATCGATCGAATGCAAATCCAGGCCGCTGCAAAAGACGCCATCGCTGCCGGTGATCACCACCGCCCGGGCGCCGCTGTCGCCTTTTTGTATTTGATCTAGCGCGAGGTGTACCGCGCGGATGATGGTGATGTCGATGGCATTGCTGACTTCCGGGCGCTGGATGCTCAACGTCGCCACGCCCTCCGACACTGTGAAGGATAATGGACTCATACGCACCCCTCCTCGCTCATTCAGCCGGCCGGCACTTCGATCATGCCCCCCGGGCGGCATAGCCGCAACCGGCGCGCGTCGGGAATTGCGCCTTAAGATTATTTGCCCTCTTTGCCCTCGTTCTCGTGCCTTTTCTCGGCCGGCTCCGGATGAGCCGGTTTCGGCGGCTGCGGCTTGGCGGCCGGCACCGGTGCGCCCGCCGCAGGCGGGTGTGCGGTCGCGGCGGGCGTGCCGGGCGGATGTCCGTATCTCGGGGCGGCCGGGTTGGTGGCCGCCGGAGAGCCTGCCGGCGGATGAGCCGCGCCGGGTGCTGAAGTGCCGGTATTGGTGTTGCCATGAGCGCCGTACGCCGGAGTCGTGGCGGCCGGGATCCGCGCCGGTGCACCTCTGGCGCTGACGACACCCGGGGCATTGAACGCGGCCGGACGCGGCGTCGCGGCGATCGGCGGATGGCCGCCGTTCGCGCTGGCGGCCAGCTGGGGATTCGAGATGGCCTGCTGCACATGTTGATGTTGCACTGGCGTGGGCGGCACGTGCGGCTCTTTCATGGCCGCGCGTTCCTGCGCGGTCGGCGTTGCGGCCACGCCGCCGGGGCCGCCGTTGTAGCTCACCCTGTTGACCGTAGCGTTGTTCACGGTGCTGTTGTTCACGGTCGTATTGTTCACGACGGTGTTGTTCACGTAGGTGTTGTGAACGACGGTCGTGTTCACGTTGACGACGGCGGTATTGTAGGCGAATGAATTCCCGGCCCAATGCCCGCCGACAAATCCGACACCAACGTAGCCGAAGCCATAATTCACGCCGCCGTAAAACCCGACGGTCGGCCCCCAATAGCCCGCATGAAAGCCATAGATGCCGCCGGCGAAGCCCCAGTAGCCCGGCGTCCACAGGAACCCGACCCGCGGCGGCTGAACCCAGGTGCCCGGCACCCAGTAATAGCCCCCGTTGGCGTAGGCCCAATAGCCCGGTGTCCACAAATATCCATCCTCGGGACAGGGGGGCTGCACGTATTCCGGAAGCGGCGGCGGCGGCTGCGTGGCCTGCACTTCCACCGCCGCGGCCGGCTCGGCATAGGCGGGCTGCGCCGGCGGGGGCGCGTAAGCCGGAGGCGGCGGCGCGTACACGCGCGGCGGCGGCGGGGGCGCGACTACGCAGCCGCCGAGCACTGCCGCCGCGGACATCAATAGGCAAACGAGTTTTTTAATGCTCATGCTGGTTGGATGCAGCTCCGGTAATGTTGACATGTGTACCACCCTGGTGAGGTTTTATGCGCAGCGTATGTCAAATACGCCGCTCCTGACCCTTATAACGTCACACTTTGACGATGGGCCAGTTCCGTGAAGCGAATGTAACGCAAAGGCCTATCGGTCGATCTTGCGACTGAAGGTCTCTGGCAGAAAAAACAGCCCCACGACGAGCGTGGCGCCGGCCACCACGATCGGATACCAGAGCCCATAGTAGATGTCGCCGGTCGCCGCCACCATGGCAAAGGCGGTGGTCGGCAAAAACCCGCCGAACCATCCATTGCCGATGTGGTACGGCAGCGACATCGCGCTATAGCGGATTCGCGCCGGAAACAACTCGACCAACAGCGCCGCGATCGGGCCGTAGACCATGGTGACGTACAGCACCAAGATGAACAGAATCAACACCACCACGGGTTTGTTGATGGCCGCCGGGTCGGCTTTGTCCGGGTACCCGGCCTCCATCAAGACCTTCTTCGCCGCGCTCTGAAAAGCCGCGATCGCCGCCTTACGCTCCGCGCCCGTGACGATCCTGGGGTCGGGCGCGGTGAGCGTGGTCTCTCCGCTGCGGATTTGCGCCACGGTCCCGGGCGGCGCGTCGATTCGCTGGTAAGAGACCCCGGCCTTCGCGAGAAAGCTCTTGGCGATGTCGCAGGAGGTCGAGTCGAATTTATTCTTGCCGATGGGATCGAACTGGAACGAGCACTGCTGCGGATCGGCGACCACCGCCACCGGGGCCGCCGCCTGCGCCGCGAACAGCGCCGGATTGGCGTATCGGGTCAGCGCCTGGAACAACGGCATATAGGTCATCATGGCCAGCAGACAGCCCAACAGAATGATCGGCCTGCGGCCGACCTTGTCGGACAACCAACCGAAGAATATGAAGGCCGGCGTCGCCAGCGCGAGCGCAATCGCCGTCAATATATTCGTGGTCGCGCCATCGACGCGCAGCGTCCGTTCCAGAAAGAACAGCGCATAGAATTGTCCCGTGTACCAGACCACGGCTTGGCCCATGACGGCGCCCAGCAAACAGATCAGCACGATGCGCAAATTGCGCCAGCGGCCGAATGCCTCGGTGAGCGGCGCTTTGGAGGTCGTACCCGCCTTTTTCATGCTCAAGAACACCGGGCTCTCGTCGAGTTGCATGCGGATCCACAGCGACACGGCCAAAAGCAGCAGCGAGACCAGGAACGGGACGCGCCAGCCCCAGGCCTTGAAGGCGTCCTCGCCGATCAGCGTGCGGGTGCCGATCACCACCAGCAATGCGGTGAACAATCCGAGCGTGGCGGTGGTCTGAATCCAACTGGTGTATATGCCGCGCTTGCCCGGCGGTGCATGTTCGGCCACATAGGTTGCGGCGCCGCCGTATTCGCCGCCGAGCGCCAGACCCTGCAACAGCCGCAGCAGCACCAAGGCGACCGGCGCCGTCACTCCGATCGCCGCGTAGCTCGGCAGCAAGCCGACCAGAAACGTCGCGCCGCCCATCAGGCTCATGGTGATCAGAAAGGTGTGCTTGCGGCCCACGAGGTCGCCCAAGCGGCCGAACACCAGCGCGCCGAATGGGCGCACGGCGAATCCCGCGGCAAAGGCCGCCAACGCGAAAATAAATCCGGTGATTTCGTTGACGCCGGAAAAAAACTGGGCCGTGATGATGCTCGCCAGCAATCCGTACAGATAAAAATCGTACCATTCGAACACGGTGCCGAGCGATGAGGCGCCGATCACCAGCCACTGATTGGACACTACGGTTTGCTCGCCGCGCAAATCGGCGGCGGTATTTTTCTTCATGCGATCTCCCAGTCACTTTTTCTTTTTGGTCGTTCAATGCTTGGGCGGCGGCGCCGTGGTGATGATCGCGCGTAGCTCCACGAGTTTCGCCTTGATTGCGGCCGCATTCTCCGGGCCCATCCGCAACAGAATCTTTTGACCCGCCGGGCGGGCCTCGAGCGCCGGATCGGCGAATGTGTACATGACATTCGGTCGGGTCAGTTCGATGGTACCCGCCGGCTTCGGCGTCGCGAGCAGCGAATCGATCACCTGAACCAATCGATCGTTGAAGTAGCCGTTCGGATATCCGAGGTCTTGATAGACGTGTTGGAACAAGGGGTAGAAGCGCAGGTACACATCGGCGAGCCGCCGCATGTCGAGCTTGCGGAGCACACCGACCACCGGCTCGTAGCGCGCGAAATTTCGCGGATCGAGCGTCGCATGCAGTTCATCCCCGTTCGCCTGAAAGGCGCCCGGCACCGGGAACGTGGGGCGCTTGTCGACCGGCACCTTTTGGCGCGGCAGATTATCGATGGTGACCACGATGCGCCGGATGATGCCGTCGGGCACCAGGTACTGCGCCACCGCGTCGGCGCCGGCGACTTCGCCGAGCGCATCTCGAATGGCCGGATCGCTGTCGCCCAAGGCCGGCAGCGGACCCTGCAACGCGGAATCGCCCGCCGGCACCGGGTGTTGAATCGCGGGCTCGGCCGGTGCGGTTGCCGGCGCCGCGGCGGCGGGTACCGGCTGCTGCGCGCCGCGGTTGTGCAGGTAATACGCGACACCCGACGCGGCCACGACCACCGCCGCGGCCACCACAATCATCGGCTTGTTGATCATCGACACTCCCGCGCATGGCGTGCGCCGCGGTCATTCTCGCGCAATTATGAGCAAAAAGCAGCGCCGGCCTCGCAACGCCGGCCGAGCGTTCAGCCGCTCTTCGCCATGCGGATCTGCAATTCGTGCCGGCGATAGTCGATGATGAGGGTGTCGAGCGTGCCGAGCGCATCCATGCCGATCATGATCGCGGGCTCGCTGGTGTACTTCCAATGCTTGAAAATATAGACATCGGCGAACGTCACGCCGGGATCGTGTATTTCGATGTGTCCGATTCTGATCGCCGGCGCGGGAATGAGCTCGCCCTTCTCGATGGCCAAGGTCGCTCCCTGAATTTGATCGGGCTTGCCGTGGAATCCGATGTCCTGACGCGCCAAGGCAGCGCGCAGCGCCAGATTCCCGATGGTCGTTTGACCGCCAGTGTCGATGACGGCCTTGGCGTGAACCGTACCCACCATGGCGTCGACGATGATCAACTGGCCGCGGCTCGATCGAAACGGCACGCTGATGAAATCATTGCCCGAGCGCTCGCCGCGCGAATAGGTGATCGTAATTTGGTCATGCTTGAAATCGATGAATATGCGCTTGTCCAAAAGGCCCTCGGAGCCCAAGATCCCCTGCGCCCCGCCCAACGCGTCCGGGATGATCGGCAGAACCGCCGAATCCACCGCCAGATCGCCGACGCTCAGCGTATCGACGTGAATGGTCGGCACGTCCGCCGATCCGGTGACACCGCGCAGCATCACATGCGGCGACTGATCCGTCGGAATGCCGAGCGCCAATGCGACCATCGCCGTAACGCCGGAGTTGCTCGCGCCGGTATCGAGGACCAGCCGGAAGGGCCCGCGGCCGTTGATGAAGACCGGTGCCCAAATGCGCCCGATCTGATCGCGCCGGGTCGGTGCGACATAGCGCGGCTGGCGCGCCTCGACCATGATTTCGGCCAATTGATCTGCGGCATCGCTTGCCGACAGCGCCGGCGGCGGCGTCCCGGGTGGGGAAACCGTCGGCGCCGTTGCGTCCGCCCACGGCGGCGATAACTCCAGCGCCGCGAGCAACAGTGCGCCGGCGGCGGCGCTCGCGATGCCGCGGGGCCCGGGGTGCCCGATGCGCGTTGATTTGTTCATTGCCGAACGCCTCCGTTTTTTCAACCTGGACGCGATATCGGAATCGACCGCTAGCCCCAGGATACCACCGGGCGACCGAATTCAGGACAGCCTCCCGGTGTCGCTTTCGGACCCGAGATGTACGCGCGCAGACGGGTACTCGACATGGCATCAGGGTAATATATCAGCGTATGATCATCATTCCGGCTGCACCAATGTCGAGGCTTCCATGACCAGCCCCTCGCCCCGGCGGGTGATTCCGCTGAAGGCCGAACCGCCTTCTTCGCTGAGTTCGGCGGAGCGCAAGGCGATTGAAGCCGCTTGCGGACGCCTGAAATCGCTGCCGGGGGCCCTGTTGCCGATTTTGCACGCAGTGCAAGAAGAGTTGGGCTTCGTGCCGAAGGATGCGGTCCCGCTGATCGCGCGGGAGTTGAACCTGTCGATCGCCGAAGTGCACGGCGTGGTGAGCTTCTACCATTATTTTCGCCAGCAGCGCGGCGGCCGGCACGTGGTGCACCTATGTCGCGCCGAGGCCTGCCAGGCGCTCGGTGCGGTCGCCTTGGAGGCGCACGTAAAGCGCTCGCTCGGCGTCGATTTTCACGGCACCACGGCCGATGGGGCGATCAGTCTGGAGCCCGTGTATTGCTTGGGCAACTGCGCCCTGGGCCCATCCCTGATGATCGACGAGAAGTTGCAGGGGCGCGTGTCGGCGCAGCGCTTCGATGCGTTGATGGCGCAAGTTCGCGCACAAGCGGCCAAGCCATGAGCGCGGTGAGGATTTTCGTCCCCATCGATGCGGCCGCGCGCTCGGTCGGCGCCGATGAGACCGCGGCCGCCATTGCCGCCGAAGC
>Ga0209415_10018703_pt1 | contig 10920 bp, 7 predicted proteins | sample PeaSoiSIISIP2007_FD_187696 | JGI IMG/M metagenome (GOLD analysis project Ga0209415, IMG submission 187696) | Peat soil microbial communities from Weissenstadt, Germany - SII-SIP-2007 (SPAdes) (version 2) | ecosystem: Environmental > Terrestrial > Soil > Wetlands > Peat | place: Germany... | reverse complement strand
CCATCCCGCCATTACCAGGATTCCTTTGCGATCGGCCAGATCGAAAAATTCGGGCGTCTCCAGCTTGCCTTCGAGGCGAATGGTGTTCAGGCCCATATCGGCGACGTAGCGGAACTCGTCTTGCAGGCGCTGCGAGTTTTCTCGCATCAGCATGTCGGTAGTCCAGCCGCCGCCGCGAATCAGGATGTTCTTGCCGTTGACGTGAAAGGCGCGGCCGCCGACATCGTTGAAGTCAGAAGTGATTTCGCGAATGCCGAAGCGGCTCTCGGAACGGTCGCTGACTTCTCCGTTCACGACAAACTCAAGCGTCAGGGGATAAAGATTTGGTTTGCCCATCTGCGCCGGCCACCACAGCTTGGGATTCGAAAACGCAAGCTGCGAGAACTGCTCGGGCGTGAATGTCACATCTTTAGCTTCGTGCGGCGCGAGTTCCACTTCCTGCTCGAAGGTCACGCTCTCGATCTGACCCTTCAGCTTGCCTTTCACTGCCTGTGCGGTGCCATTTTTCACTTGCGCGGTCACCGTGAGTTGCGCTTTGTCGGTCGCAGGCAGATTCAGCTTTGACACCACCGTGGGGTAACGCAGCGCCACCGGGCCGCTGGTGGTTACATACACATCGCTCCACAGGCCCATGTTCTTATCCGGGGGTGCGGGATTCCAGTCCACAAAGGTGATTGCCAGATCATTCTCGGTCGGAGCCCACACCTGCACGGCCAGCGCGTTGACGCCACCGACGTTTACGGTGTCGGTCACGTTGAACTCATACGTGCGCCACGCGCCCGCCACGTCGTTCGAGTTGGCGATCTGCTTGCCATTGAGCCAGATGTTGGCGCGGTAGTTGATGCCCGCGAAATTCAGCCAGACCGTCTTGCCCTTGTACGAGGCAGGCACCGCGAACTGCTTGCGGTACCACCAGGACACGGCATAGGGACTGTCGCCTTGCATCGCGATTTCGGAAAAGTTCTTGCCAATGGGATACGTAACGCCCGCGAACTGCCGTAGATTCATCGCGAAGAAAGGATCGGGCAGGGTCTTGCCCTTCACCTGCGCGGCCACCACGGTGCTGGGCACCGTCACATCCTGCCAGCCCGCGGCCGCGAACTGCCCTGTCGAGATGACTTCTCCCTTAGCCTCGACTTTGGCCGAAGACTGCAGTGCCCACCCCTCGTGCAGTGCCAACTGGTGCATACCGGGATGTTTCGCGGCGTCTTGGCAGACCAGCGGTTGCGTCAGAATGACCTGCATCAACCATGAAGCCAGAAGAAATTGGGCGAGAACAGAAAGTGTAACCGCCAGAGGCCTGCCTGAGTTCATGGTTCTCCCTTGTATGGTTCGTCGTGGATAGAAGTCGCTGCCGAGCGAATACTTGAATTTTCCGGAAAGCAATTCGGTGAATGCAATGGATATCACGTCTATTAATTCGTTTCAATAGGCATGTTTCGTGGACCGGCGACCTCGAAGCGAGACTGCAGAAAGCGACGTCCATCGGGTTGGGGGATGCGCAAGCGCTCGTGGCGCGTCGCCCGCGCAGTCCTACGCCTCTGGTTTATAATAAAGAATTCAGCGTTAACCTCTGGAGTGACAAGAAGATGATTCGATTTCTGCAAACCCCTGGCCCGATTAAGAAGATTGTTCTTGGTGGCATGCTGGTTGTGATCTGCGTCGCCATGCTGGTATACCTGATTCCCAGCAGCGGGAACTCGAGCTCCGGGAACCCCAACGTTCACGTCCTGGCCACGGTGGAAGGGACCGATATCACGACGGATGACGTCCGGAAAACGGCGCGTCAGATGGCGCAACAGCAGGCTGCGCGTTATGGCGCCCAGGCCTCGATGATTATGCCATTTCTCGTGCAACAGGCCACGCAGCAGGCGCGCGAACAATTGATCAACCGCCAGCTTCTGCTCAGCCAGGCCGAGCACATGGGACTGCGTGTCTCTCCCAAAGAAGTGCAGGATGAATTGCAGCATGGCCGCTACGCGGCAACGTTTTTCCCGGGCGGCAACTTCATTGGCGAGACCGAGTATGAAGACATGCTGTCGCGCGCGAACCTGACGCCCGCAATCTTCGAAGATTCGGTGGAGAAGGATATCCTCATCGGCAAGCTGCAGGCCCTGGTTGCTGGGGGAGCCATCGTCAGTGATTCCGAGATTCGCAAGGAGTTCGGCAAAGAGAACACCAAGGTCAAGTTCAACTACGCGGTGCTGAAGCAGGACGACCTGCGCAAGGCCCTGCATCCCACAGATGCGGAGTTGCAAGCCTATTACGAGAGCCACAAGACCACTTACGCCAATTCCGTTCCGGAAAAACGCAAGATCAAATACGCCGTCATTGACACCGGCAAAGTGCGTGGCAGCGTGCAGGTGAGCCGGGAGGACTTGCAGGCTTACTACGACCAGCACCGCGACGGCTACCGCGTTCCCGAGCAGATCAAAGTCAGCCATATCTGGATCAAATCTCCGTTGCCCGGCGCCGACGGCAAGGTCGACGAGAAGGCCATGGCCGACGCGCAGCACCGCGCCGAAGACGTGCTGAAACAACTTAAGGGTGGCGCCAAGTTTGAGGACGTCGCCAAGAAATCCTCCGAAGACCCGGGCAGCGCCAACGTGGGCGGATCGCTGGGTTGGATTGGGAAGGGCCAGACCACGCCGGAGTTCGAGAAAGCTGCATATGCCCTGTCCAAGGGGCAAACCAGCGAGGTGGTGAAGAGTAGCGACGGTTTCCATATCATCCGGCTGGACGACAAACACGAAGCTCGCTTGAAGACGCTCGACGAGGTCAAAGACCAGATCGAGCCAGTTCTGAAGCAGCAAAAAGCCGCGCAGGCCACCCAGAAAGAAGCCGATGCTCTGCTGGCCCAGGCCAAGACTGCGGGCTTGGACGCCGCGGCTGCAACGGAAAAGACTGCGGTGATCAATTCCGATTTCTTTAGCCGCAAGGATTTGTTGCCGGGGCTGGGGCCGGCGGCGCAGTTCATGGACGCCGTCTTTACTACAGCGGAAAAATCTCCGCCTGCAATGGCGCCCACTTCGCAGGGATTCGCCGTGTTTCAATTGCTGGCTATCAAGCCGACCGCGACTCCAACCTTCGAAGAAATCCGCAGCCGCGTCGAAACCGAATTCAAGAACGAACGCTCCAGCATTCTCCTTTCCCAGAAGACGCAGGAACTCTCCGACCGCGCCAAGGCCGCGCACGATTTGAAGCGTGCCGCCAAAGAACTGGGTGCGGAGATCAAGACCAGCGACTATGTGGCGCCGGACGGTCAGGTGCCCGACCTGGGTTCCATGAGTGGGCAGGCGGCGGTGGCCTTCAACATGAAGGCGGGAGAGATCAGCGGGCCGATCAACAGCGGCAGCAATGGCGTGGTGCTGGCTCTTCTCGAAGTGCAGTCCCCCACCGAAGCCGATTATGCCGCGAAGCACGACGAGATCCGCGATTCGCTCCTGCAATACAAGCAACAGCAACTCTTCGGCCTTTTTGTGACCAGCCTGCGCGAGCAGATGCAGAAATCCGGCAAGGTCAAGATTAATGAAGAAGAGATGAAGGCCTTGACCAAGGCGGGCAGCGAAGAGGGAATGTAGGCGAGATCACCAGGATTCTTTTGGAAGATTAAACGGAGCATGTCTTTTCCGCGCGCGTCAGGCATCCTTTTGCATCCCACGTCGTTGCCTTCGCGCGGCGGCATTGGTGACTTCGGCCCAGCGGCGTACCGCTTCGTTGATTTTCTGGCTTCGGCCCGTCAGGGCTTTTGGCAGGTTTTGCCGCTCGGCCCCCTCGGTTACGGCAACTCTCCGTATTCTTCGACGTCGGCGTTCGCCGGGAACCCCCTGCTGATCAGCCTAGAACGGCTGGCGGAGCGTGGCTGGATCGATGCGGCGAAGTTGAGCGGTCTTCCTGCGGAAACGGGCGCGGTCGAATACGACCAGGTCTTTGCCGCGAAAATGCCCCTGTTGTTCGCGGCCGCCAAGAATTTCGCTGCCACGGCCTCAGGACGGGCGCGCGAGCGCTTTCAGCAGTTCCGCGCCGAGAACTCCTGGTGGCTCGACGATTTCGTTCTCTTCGACGCGCTGCGCGCTCTCTACAAGCTGGAGAGCTGGAATCGATGGCCGCGCGCTCTGGCGCAACGCGAACCGGCTGCTCTGGAAAAAATTCGCCAGGAACTTGCCGTCGAACTCGAAGTCCGCAGCGCGCTCCAGTTTGCGTTTTACGAACAGTGGCGGGCGCTGCGCCGTTATTGCTCCGAGAGTGCGATCCGCGTTGCCGGCGATGTCGCCATCTTCATGAACTACGATAGCGCCGACGTCTGGACCCATCCACATCTTTTTCGCCTGGACAAAAATCTGGAATCAGAAGCCATAGCCGGCGTTCCTCCCGACTTCTTCAGCAAGACCGGACAACGCTGGGGCAATCCGCTCTACCGCTGGGACGTCATGAAGGCCGAGGGCTACACCTGGTGGATCCAGCGCCTGCGCTGGGCCACGCGCAATTGCGACTACGTCCGCCTCGATCATTTCCGCGGCTTCGACCAGTTCTGGGAAATTCCCGCAGCAGATCCTACCGCCGTCAACGGCCGCTGGGTTGATGGCCCACGCGACGAGTTGTTTCAGAAGTTGCGCGAAGCCCTGGGCGGGCTGCCGTTCTTCGCGGAAGACCTCGGCTACATCACTCCCGAGGTGCATGCCCTTCGCGAGAGATTGCAGATTCCCGGCATGGCCGTATTGCAGTTCGGCTTCGGCGATGCGGGCGCGCACATCTACCTGCCCCACCGCGCCGCGGGAAAAGTGATCTACACCGGCACGCATGACAACGACACCACCGTGGGTTGGTGGAACTCCGGAACTTCTGAAGCCGAGCGCGGCCACGCACTGGCGTATGTCGGACGCACGGACGACGGCATCCATTGGGCGTTCATCCGCGCCGCGCAGGGCTCGCCGTCCAGCCTGAGCATCGTCCCGCTCCAGGACGTGCTGGGCCTGGGCAGCGAGGCCCGCATGAACACGCCCAGCCTGCATGGCGGCAACTGGAAGTGGCGCTGCCCCGCCGAACTGCCAGCCGAGTTAGCACCCAAACTCTCCGCCCTCGCCGAAGTTACCGACCGACTGCCGGAGCCCTTTCCCGTGCTTGCGGAAGAGGACTTCGCGGCCTGAATCCTTCAGCTAACGACAGGCCGTACTAGAGGCCAGGTGGTTCATAATGTGAAGGTGCCATTTACCCTTGCACACGGTGCCGCTGCCCTCCCGTTTCGACGCCTCCACCTCGTAACTTCCGGCCTGGTGGTAGGCACCTTCGCGCCCGACTTCGAGTATTTTCTTCGCCTCGCTCCCGAGGGCGGATTCAGCCACACTCTGCCGGGTACTTTTGTCCTGACGCTTCCACTCGCTCTGCTGGTGCTCTGGCTCTTCCATGCTTTCGTGAAGCTGCCGGTGGCGAGGCTCCTACCAAACGCAATCCAGCAGAGGCTGACAGATCATCTTGGTGAATTCCGCTTTGGTGGAGCGGCAAGGTTCGCATTGATAGTCGGTTCTATCCTGTTGGGAATTGCGACTCACTTGTTGTGGGACTCATTCACGCACCCGAATACGTGGCCTTACCGCCACTGGGCACTTCTCGGCCAACGCCTCCCTCTGCCCGTCATTGGACTGACTCCCGTTTACAAGGTGTTGCAGCATGGCAGTACGGTGGTCGGGATTGCAGTTCTCGCGGCCTGGTTGCTGGTTCGTTATCGAACCATCGAACCTTCCGGCAGGATGCTCGCAAGCGTGCCCTCACCCGGGCGAAAGATGGCGATCATCGGCGCTATAACGGCTATCGCATCCGTGGGAGCCGTTGTTCGGGCGGTTGCGGGAACTGGGATTCCGCTTGGCCGTGATGCTGAAAAGCGATTCGCCGGACTGGCGATTGTTACCGCCATGGCGCTAGTCTGGTGGCAGCTTGTGGCGTATGGGGTTTTCTCATCGAGGACCATTCAACCGGATCCTGAGGCCGAGCGTTAGTTGGCTCGGCTACCTTGTTGATCACACATTTGATCAGAAATTCTGTTCCAAGACCGGCCCCGAAACACTTTGCTCCTGCCGTCACATCGTGTATAGAAGTTATGGGAGCTTTTCGTGGGCGAATCCATCATCGAAGCGGTGGCGATTGAGAAGTCCTATCCTCAGCCGGACGGCACGCGCATCCAGGTTGTGGGCCTCACCGACCTCAGCATCGAGCCGGGGAAAATTGTGGCGCTGCTCGGCCCCTCCGGCTGCGGCAAGTCTACGCTTCTACGCATTCTGACCGGCCTGGCGCAACCGTCTTCTGGAGCGATCTTCTGGCATGGCAAGCCGCTGGACGGGGAGATGCCCAACGTCGCCATCGTCTTCCAGAGTTTCGCGCTATTCCCCTGGCTCACGGTGCTGGAGAATGTGGAAGCTCCACTCGAAGCCCGCAGCGTGGCTGCCGTCGAGCGCCGCAAGCGCGCGCTGCGCACGCTGGACACGGTCGGTCTCGACGGTTTTGAGACCGCCTATCCCAAGGAGCTTTCCGGCGGCATGAAGCAGCGGGTCGGCTTTGCCCGCGCCCTGGTGGTGGAACCGGAGGTGCTCTTCATGGACGAGCCCTTCTCGGCGCTCGATGTTCTCACCGCCGAAAACCTGCGCGGCGAACTGCTGGAACTCTGGCTCAGCAAGAAGATGCCTACCAGCGCCATCTTCATCGTCACCCACAACATTGAAGAGGCGGTCATGCTGGCCGACCGCATTCTTGTGCTTGGCCGCAACCCCGCCCGCATCCGCTCCGATTTCAACGTCCGCCTCAAGCATCCCCGCGACCGCAAGTCGGGCCGCTTTGTCGAACTCGTCGACTACATTTACAAGATCATGACCGAGCCCGACGTCGAGCATGTGCTGCCCGACGCCGAGGCCACCGCAGAAATCGTGATCCCGCTCGGCGGTTTCAAGAAGCAGGACGCACCGCTTCGCACTACGAAATACCAGATGCTTCCCCACGCCCGCGTAGGAGGGATCGCCGGCCTGGTCGAGCTTCTCCGTGATCGCGGTGGACGCGAAGACCTGTTCCGCCTCAGCGAGGAACTGGTCATGGACGTGGAAGACCTGCTCCCGATTCTCGAGGCCTGCGTGCTGCTCGGGTTCGCATGGCTGAAAGAAGGCAATGTGCAGCTCTCGAAACCCGGCGAAGCCTTCGCCGACGCCGACATCCAAACCCGCAAAGTTTTATTTCGCCAGGCCTCCCTCGAACATGTGACCATCCTCAAACAAATTGACAGCATCCTGAAACGCAAAAGCGACCATGCCATCGCCGACGAATTTTTCCACGACATTCTCGACGAGCATTTCTCCGAGGACGAAGTGCAACGGCAGTTTGAAACTGCCATGAACTGGGGCCGCTATGCAGAGATTTTCGATTACGACCGTGCGAACGGTCGCTTGACGCAAGCTGAAACAACGTCTTCCGAGCCGCCACCGGCTGCCCCTGTGGCAGACGATGCCAACTCAACCACTGCTCCGAAATCCTGATCGAGAAGCTGGATCGAGAAGGCCAGGATCGAGAACCTATCCATGAAAAAATCGGCAAGCCTGCGGGGATTCTCAGCCTATCGCCTCTGGGCGCAACTCCCGCGGTTGCAGGTTTCCTACCTCCCCGACCTGGTCATGTTCGCCGCCGGCATCGCGCTTTTTTATGGCGTCGTAACCGTCGGTCGCGACTGGTTCAGCCCCTTCACCCCAGAGGTGGAAATCTCGCGCAGCTTGCTCGCGCTCCCAGCCTATGCCGGCTATTCGCTGCTGCGCATCACAATCGCGTACGTGCTTAGCCTGATCTTCGCGCTGGCTTATGGCTACATCGCTGCCCGCAACGCGCGAGCCGAGCGCTTCATGATTCCCCTGCTCGACGTGCTTCAGTCCATCCCAGTGCTCAGCTTTCTACCTCCCGTGATGATGGCCATGGTTGCGCTTTTCCCCACCCGCCAGCTCGGCGTGGAGATGGGCGCAATCCTTTTGATCTTTACCGGCCAGGTGTGGAACATGGCGTTCAGTTTCTACGCCTCGCTGAAAAGCATTCCCACGGAAATGCGCGAGGCCGCGAAGGTTTACGGGTTCAGCTGGTGGCAGCGTTTCATCCAGATGGAGCTGCCCTTCTCCGCCATCGGCCTGGTCTGGAACTCAATGATGTCGGTGGCCGGGGGCTGGTTCGCCCTGATGGTGTGCGAAATGTTCGTGCTCGGGCCGCGTGATTTCCGCTTGCCAGGACTGGGCTCCTATTTGCAGACAGCGGCCAGCGCCGGCGACTCGCGCTCTATTCTTTGGGGAGTGCTCACCATGGTTGCAGTGATCGTGCTGCTCGACCAGTTTATCTGGCGTCCGGTCATCGCCTGGGCCGAAAAGTTCAAGATCGAGCAGGTCGAGAACACTGATGCTCCACGCTCCTGGGTGCTCACACTGATTCAGCATTCAAGAGGTCTGGCGGCGATCCGCAAAAAAACGCTGAGCCCAGTGGGTGAAAAATTGATGCTTCGTTTCGCCCACCCGCACGCGGTGCGGGAAGAAGAAGCGCCGAGCCCATGGAGAGTCTGGCTGCTGCGCGCCCTGGCTCTCTCGCTGCTCATCGCGATCGGCTATGCAGTGGTACGCGTAGTGATGATTCTCACCGGCCTGCAGAAGGCCGAACTGCAGGAAGCCGGCATCGGCCTGGGTGCCACGTTTCTGCGCGTGAATCTTGCTCTTGTGTTGGGGGCGTTGTGGGCCATCCCTGCCGGCGTGGCGATCGGCCTCAATCCACGCCTCGCGCGCATCGCGCAACCGTTGGCGCAGATCGCCGCTTCCATCCCCGCGACGGCGTTGCTGCCGGTCATCCTACTACTGCTCATCCGCCTTGGTGGCGGACTCGGTATCGCTTCCATCGTGGTGCTGCTGCTGGGCACGCAGTGGTATGTGCTGTTCAATGTAATCGCCGGAGCCATGGCCATTCCCACCGATCTCAAGGAATGTTGTTCCGTTTTTCGGTTGAAAGGAATCGAACGCTGGAAAAAACTAATCCTGCCGGGAATTTTTCCGTATCTCGTCACTGGCATGGTCACGGCCTCGGGCGGCGCGTGGAACGCCAGCATCGTCGCCGAATACTTCCACTTCAAAGGACACATCTACACCACCACTGGCCTTGGGGCAACGATCAGTCAGGCCACCGACAGCGGCAACTTCGATCTCCTGCTCGCCGCGACCATTATGATGGCGGCGACGGTGGTTACGGTGAATCGGCTGTTCTGGCGCAAGATGTACTGGCTGGCGTCGACGCGGTATAAGTTGGAGGGGTGACGTGGCGCTCATGGCAATTCGACGATTTGCGTGGTTTCCGCTCCTTAGCCCACATCAGATTTTGTGGGACAAGCTTTTTTAGCTTGTCCAAGCGAGCGGGGCTCGCTCCGGCCCTTCGGGCCATGGTAGGGCGGACCCCGGGGTCCGCTCCCTGGTCCGCGCCTTGTTCCCATCGTGAGAGGTTCCCGCACGGACCAGGGTCTGCCCCACCACCTCTGAGGAGTCCCCGTCCGGCGAAACTATGCGGCATTACGCTCATAGTCTGCGCCACATCGGCGCCTTTTTACGTACGTTAACTCCTGCACGCGAAAGCCTTTTCGAGGAAGCGCCGTCTAATCCACCATGCGAGCCATCAATCTGTTCGCCCTGGCCGGCGTGTGCGCGGCAGCCGGCTGGTGCCAAAGCTCGGAACTCAAGACCGCCCAAGCGGTCCTCGAACGATACCAACAAGCGCTTGGCGGGCCGGACGCGATCGAGGAAGTGCAATCCGAGACCCGACATGGCGAAGTCGAAGGCGGCGGGATGCAGGGCAAAGTAACCTTCATCTCGTACGCCAAACCATTCAAGTGGCTGTCAAAAGTCGCTATGCCCGATGGCGAGCAGCGGGTTAGCGGCTTCGATGGCGAGATTTCCTGGTCGATGGGTCCCAAGGGCGCGGAAATCGACAAGTCCGTGCCTCTCGAGTCGGTGCGGCGTGACGCCGATCTGCAGTACCCGCTCCACCAGTCCGACTATTTCTCCAAATTCGAACTGGCCGGTATCGCCGATTTCGAGGGGCATCGCTGTTACTGGCTTCACGGAACTACGCACTGGGGCAAGGACAACAATCAGTTTTACGACATGAAGACCGGTCTCCTCGTGGGCTACCGTTTTCAATCCGACGACAAGAACTCGATCCCGACAATCCTCGTGTTCGACGACTACAAGAGCTTCGGCGGTCCATTGGTGGCCACGCGGCAGACTGGTCGCCAGGGCGATCAGTCACAGACAACAACCGTGATTTCGGTGAGTTATGAGCCGCTCGCCGCTTCGATGTTCGACTTGCCCGCGCCCGTCAAGGCTCTGCTCAAATAGCAGACTGTCTCTGGCGCCAAAAATCGGCATTCGCATGGCTCTCGGCGCCAAGCCGCGGGAAGTCGGCCGGCTGATTGTTGGCCAGGGAATGATTCTCGCGCTGATCGGTCTGTCGATCGGAGTGCCGCTCGCGCTGGCCATGGGGCGGGCCATCGCCGGCTTGCTCTATGGCGTGGCGCCGGACGACCTCGCGACGTTCGCCGGGGTCTCGGTGCTACTGGCCGGAGTCTCGTTCGCCGCCTGCTATTTCCCCGCGCGCCGCGCTATGCGGGTCGATCCGACTGTCGCGCTGAGATACGAATAATCGGGATTAGACACACGGCAGAACTGGCTGGAGTATCATACGGACATGGATATCGTGGATATTCAACACGAGATCGAGGCGCTCCCGGTTGACCAGCAGACCGCACTCTTGAATTGGCTGGCTGAACGCGACCGGGTCCAGTGGGACATCGAAATCGAAAGGGATTTCTCCCCTGGTGGGCCGGGCGCGAGGCTGCTCGATCATATTAAAGGGCAGGTTCGCAACGGAGAGGCG
>Ga0209415_10018702_pt1 | contig 10920 bp, 6 predicted proteins | sample PeaSoiSIISIP2007_FD_187696 | JGI IMG/M metagenome (GOLD analysis project Ga0209415, IMG submission 187696) | Peat soil microbial communities from Weissenstadt, Germany - SII-SIP-2007 (SPAdes) (version 2) | ecosystem: Environmental > Terrestrial > Soil > Wetlands > Peat | place: Germany... | reverse complement strand
GGTCTCAAATACTCTTCGAGCAGCTTCGGGCGCCTGCCATTATTGGCCCCGACCGCGTCACACCTAGGAGCCTCATGCTGGTCGGTCTGCTTCGCGCCTACCTCCGTCCCTACCGCCGGCCGATCACGGCCGTCGTCGTGCTGCAGCTGTTCTCCACCATTGCCACGCTCTACCTCCCCACGCTCAACGCCGAGATCATCGATAACGGCGTGGTCAAGGGGGACACCTCGTACATCCTCGGCGCCGGCGGCGTGATGCTGGCCGTGTCGGTCGTACAGATGGCCTGTTCGGTGGGCGCGGTCTATTTCGGGTCCCGGACCGCCATGGCTTTCGGGCGCGACCTGCGGCGGGAGGTTTTCGGTCGGGTGCAAGAGTTCTCCCAACGGGAGTTCGGGCGTTTCGGGACGCCGTCGCTCATAACCAGGACTACCAACGACGTCCAGCAAGTCCAGATGCTGGCCCTCTTGAGCTTCACGCTCATGGTCTCGGCGCCGATTGTGGGGGTCGGGAGCATCATCCTGGCCCTCAACCAGAACGTCCCCCTCTCGGGGCTCCTGGTCATCGTCGTCCCCCTTCTCGGCGTCATCGTGTCGCTCATCGTGTCCAAGATGCGACCGCTCTTCCGGCTCATGCAGGGGCGTATCGACCGGGTCAACCAGGTCTTGCGGGAGCAGATATCCGGCGTGCGGGTGATCCGTGCCTTCGTCCGCGACGATTTCGAGCGGTCGCGTTTCGCCGTCGCCAACGAGGACTTATTCACCGTCGGCCTCGGCGTCGGCCGCCTCATGGGCCTGATGTTCCCTTCGGTGATCCTCGTCATCCAGCTGGCCAGCATTGCCACACTGTGGTTCGGCGGCCATCTCATCAATGACGGGTCGATGCAGATCGGGGCCCTCACCGCCTTCCTTAGCTACCTCGTCCAGGTACTGATGGCCGTCATGATGGCGACGTTCATGTTCGTGATGGTGCCTCGCGCCGAGGCATGCGCCGAGCGTATCGAGGAGGTCCTGGGCACAGAGCCGAGCGTCGTCCCCGCCCTCAACCCTGTCCCCGTCGACCAGGCCCGAGGCCTGGTCGAGATCTCGGGTGTGGAGTTCCGCTACCCAGGGGCTGAGGAACCCGTGCTCCGTGGCGTCGACCTCGAAGCGCGGCCGGGAGAAGTCACGGCCGTGATCGGGAGCACGGGCAGCGGCAAGACAACGCTCCTCAACCTCATCCCTCGCCTGTTCGACGCCACCGCCGGCACGGTGACCATCGACGGCATCGACGTACGCCAGGTCGACGAGGAAGCCTTGTCTGGGCTCATCGGCCTGGTCCCGCAGCGGGCCTACCTGTTCTCCGGGACGGTGGCCTCCAACCTACGCTACGGGAACCCGCAGGCCTCCGACCAAGAGCTGTGGCGGGCGCTGGAGATCGCCCAAGCCCGAGGATTCGTCGAGGCCATGAGCGACGGGCTCGGCTCCCCCATCGCCCAAGGAGGGGGCAACGTGTCCGGGGGCCAACGCCAGAGGCTGGCCATCGCCCGGGCGCTCGTGCACCGTCCCCGGGTCTACCTGTTCGACGATTCGTTCTCGGCCCTTGACTACGCCACCGACGCCGCCCTGCGAGCGGCGCTGGCAGATGAGACGGCCGAAGCGACGGTGCTGATCGTCGCCCAACGGGTCAGCACCATCCGCCACGCAAATAGGATCATCGTCCTCGAGGCCGGTCTCGTCGTTGGCGCCGGCACCCACGACGAGCTCATGGCGACCAACCCCACCTACCGCGAGATAGTCCTTTCCCAGCTCAGCGTCGAGGAGGCGGCGTGAGCGACACCCCGCCGCGCGGTGTCGGCGAACGCCCCGTACCGCAGCGCCGCGGGCCCCAGGGTGCCCAGGGGTTCGGCCCCCGGGCCATGCTGGGAGGAGGAGGGCCGGCCGAACGCTCGTTGAACTTCGGCGAGTCCAGCCGTCGGCTGCTGCGAGAGCTCGCCCCCGAGCACCGGCGGATCGCGTTGGTCCTGGCCCTCGGGGCCACAAGCGTCGCCCTCTCGGTCGTCGGCCCCCGCTTGCTCGGAGATGCGACCAACCTCATTTTCGGGGGTGTCCTCGGCCGCGAGATCCCGGCCGGGACGAGCAGGGTGCAGGCCATCGCCGAGCTCCGGCGGACCGGCCACGCCACTCAGGCCAACCTGTTGGAGGCCACCCATACCTCCCCCGGCGGGGTCGATTTTCACCACGTCGGCCAAGTCCTCCTCACCGTACTTTTGGTTTACTTAGGGTCTGCGGTCGCCGGCTACCTTCAGGCGCGCGTGACAGCCATGGTCGGGCAGCGGTCCGTTTACCGGTTGAGGGGAAAGGTCGAGTCCAAACTGAGCCGCCTGCCGCTCAGCTATTTTGACCGCCAACCCCGGGGCGAGATCCTGAGCCGGGTCACCAACGACATCGACAACATCTCCCAGACGCTCCAACAGACGCTGAGCCAGATCGTTACCTCTCTGCTGACGATCGTCGGTGTGTTGGTCATGATGTTCCTCATCTCACCGCTCCTCGCGGTTATCGCCCTGGTGACCGTACCAGCGTCGATCTACGTCGCCACCCGGATCGGCAAACGGGCGCAACCACATTTCCTGGCCCAGTGGGCTACGACGGGCCGGCTCAATTCCCACATCGAAGAGATGTACACCGGGCACTCGTTGGTGCGGGTGTTCGGCCGGCGGAAGGAGGCGGAGGCCGCCTTTGCTGAGGAGAACGACGCCTTGTTCGCGTCCAGCTTCAAGGCTCAGTTCATCTCAGGGCTGATCCAGCCGGCGATGGCGTGCATCGGCAACATCAACTACGTCGCCGTAGCCGTGGTGGGGGCGCTCAGGGTTGCCTCGGGCCAGCTCTCTCTGGGCGCGGTGCAAGCGTTCATCCAGTACTCCCGCCAGTTCAGCCAGCCCATCTCCCAGGTGGCGAGCATGGCCAACCTGTTGCAATCGGGGGTTGCCTCCTCCGAGCGCGTTTTCGCCCTCCTCGACGCCGACGAACAAGCGCCGGACCGTTCTGATGCCACCGCTCTCCCCGTGGTGCAAGGGCGGGTCGCATTTGACCACGTTGCCTTTTCTTACTTCCCGGACCAACCGCTCATCGAAGACTTGTCCCTGTCCGTAGACCCTGGGCAAACGGTGGCAATCGTCGGCCCCACCGGGGCAGGCAAGACCACTCTGGTCAACCTGCTTATGCGCTTTTACGAGGTCGGGTCCGGGCGGATCACCCTTGACGGTGTCGATGTGGCGTCCATGACGAGGGAGGAGCTGCGTTCCAAGACGGGGATGGTGCTACAGGACACCTGGCTGTTCAAGGGCTCGATAGCCGAGAACATCGCCTACGGATCGCCTGGGGCCACCCTCGAGCAGGTCGTAGCCGCCGCGCGGGCCACTCACGTCGACCACTTTGCCCGGACGCTGCCGGACGGCTACGACACGGTCCTGGACGAGGAAGGGTCCAGTGTTTCGGCCGGCGAGCGGCAGCTGATCACCATCGCCCGCGCCTTCCTGTCGGAACCGGCCATTCTCATCCTGGACGAGGCCACAAGCTCGGTCGACACCCGGACGGAGCTGCTCATCCAGCGAGCCATGACCGCTCTGCGGACCGGGCGGACCAGCTTCGTCATCGCTCACCGCCTGTCAACGATCCGCGACGCTGACCTCATCTTGGTGATGGAGGCCGGCAAGATCGTCGAGCACGGCACCCACGAGAGCCTCCTAACCGCTGGCGGCGCCTACGCCCGGCTCTATGCCGCGCAATTTTCCAACGCTCTGTCCGGCACTGAATAGCCACGGAATACGGGCTTCTTACCGGGGTTGCCTACAACCTGGCCCGGGCATTACGTCGCCGGACGCGGCAAGTCACCTCCACAAAGCCAATCAAGGACAACCGCAGCCGTCCACGAGTGGTTGACAGTCCCTAGTACCTCGCCGGTATTGGGTTCGTAGTACTCGGCGAGCCCACCTTCCACCGCCACCTGCTCGAGCGCAGTGCGACGCAGGTCGGCAGCGGCTTGGTCGGCACCCGCTCGTTCCAGCGCCCACGCCAGGAGCCAGTTGGTCACCGGCCAGACGGGGCCGCGCCAATACGAACGTGGACGGAAGTGGGCCGAGCACGGGCTCGTGCTCGGCGGGAGCGCCCACTTGAGCCCGGGGTGACCGGCCCAGCAGGGACCTTTCAGCAACCTCACCAACCTGTCCAATTCGTGTGGCTCCACTTGGCCGGCGATGAGGGGGGCGAAGCCGGCAATGGTGCCGGCCTCGAGATCTTCACCCGTCCGTAGGTCGATGTCGCTGGCCAGGCCGGTCGGGCCCGTCCGGGCAGCAACCGCGGCGCGGGCGCGCTCTGCGTAGCCGCGAGCTTCGGCCACCTCGGGCGCTCCCGCGAGGGCTGCGAGCTCGGCCAAGTCGTCGTTGGCCGCGGCGAACAGGGCCGTGAAAAAGACGTCGCCCACATTGAAGCTGGAGGACTGGCTCAGCACCTGCTGGTTGTAGCCGGCTTGCTTGGCCTCTTCTACCAGCCACAGGTACCTGTCGTACTCCTGGTTAGTAGGGCGTTGCGCGGCGTCGGAGACGTACTTGAGGTCGCGACGCTCATATGGGGGGAGCGAGGGCCCGGGGCAGACGCGGCTGTAAGGGTCGTCGAAGCGTGGCGAATTGTCCATGCCGCTTTCCCAGCCGTGGAAAATCCGCACCAGGCCGGTGCTCGGTTCGGTGCGTTCCCTGACCAAGAAACGGTGCCAGGACAGGAGTTTGGGGAGGAACGTCTCTGCCCACCTGAGCGCCGCGGACGCTGTCGAATTGCTCTGCCGGGCCGCCGCCCGGACGCAATGCAGCGCGGCGATGGCATGCACGGGAGGCTGGCAGATGCCACTAGTGAGGGGGGCGGCAGGGGCGTCGGCAGTGACCTCGGCACAGGCCCATCGGTCCGGCCCGGGGAAATAGCCCTTGGCGTCAGGGTCGAACACGATGTGCGGCACCATGCCGTTGCGCCACTGGCCGGTAAACAGGGCGTCGAGGTTGCGGTAGGCGAGGTCGACGTCGATGGCGGACAACCCGATAGCGATGAAAGCGGTATCCCAGCTCCACTGGTGCGGGTACAGGCCTCGTGCCGGTTTGACAACGTCCCCGTCAGAATTGAGGCCGAGAACATGAGCCGCCCGAGCCGCCATTGTCACGGTCAGCTTCTCTGGGAACTCACGAGCGTAATTGTTTGAGCCCAAGTCCTTTGTCTTCCCACATGAGAGAAATTCAGCGCGATCTGCTAGCAAGGAGGGCCAATGAGTGAAATCAGCTTTGACGAGCGTAGTTCCACCTGGCTGTTGCGAATGGCCAGATCGAGCTATGGCATAGCGCTCGCGGGCGAGCGGCGACTGCCACGGCACCTGCATTGGGGACGATCGCTCGACCACGAGGCCCTCAGCGAAATTGAGACCGATGTGGAGCGATCAGGCTGGGGTGAGGAAGAGCCCCTCGAGTACGTCGCCTGGGGAGGACTGCGCTACGACGAGCCTTCGCTAAAAGTGGAGTACGCCGATGGGACACGCGCAACCGAATGGGAGCTTATCGACAGCGACGTGGGGCGCGAAGGCGACGCATCGACACTCGTGCTCGTACTGGCCGACCTGGCTTACCCTCTACGAGCCGAGCTCTGCTATCGCGTCTTTGACGGCAGTGACGTGCTCGAGCGCTGGGTGAAACTCGTCAACGTTGGGGAAGCGGGCACGATCGTCTTGCGCCAGGCTCATTCTGCCAACTGGTGGATGCCCGAGCGGGGGAACTGGCGCCTCACATACCTCCACGGCGGCTGGGGACGGGAGACCCAGCCTGTCGAGCACGCCCTAACTCCCGGTAAGACGGTTCTTGAGAGCCGGCGAGGCGTTACTAGCCATCAGTTGCAACCGTTCTTCGCCCTCGACTCTGATGGTGCCGCCTCGGAGGTGCACGGCGAGGTTTTCAGTGGTCAGCTTGCCTGGAGCGGCTCATGGAAGCTCGTCGTCGAAGCAACTGGCACCGGTAGGGCCCACGTTTCGGGTGGCTTGAACGACTTCGACGCACCCTACGAGCTCGCTGCTGGGACCGTGCTGGTGTTGCCGGTATTTACAGGGTGCTACACCAGCGAGGGCTTCGGGGAGATGAGCCGGACGTGGCATGACTATGAGCTCCGCCATGTCCTCAGCAACCGGTCCCGCCCTGGCGGTAGCCCATCGTTCCCATCGCCCGTCTCTCCGGGCGGCATCGGGCCAACTGAAGACCTTCCGCCTCTGCGCCCGGTCCTTTACAACTCATGGGAGGCGACGGAGTTCTCCGTGAACGAGCAAAGAGAGGCCGAGCTGGCCGAGCTGGCGGCCGGAGTGGGAGTGGAGCTGTTCGTGGTGGACGACGGTTGGTTCGTAGGCCGCCGCGATGAACATGCAGGGCTCGGGGACTGGACAGTCGACCTCGAGAAGTTCCCTCGCGGGTTAGGACCGTTGGTCGATCGGGTGACCAAGCTCGGCATGGGATTTGGGCTCTGGGTGGAGCCCGAGATGGTAAACCCCGACAGCGATCTGTACCGCGCCCACCCAGACTGGGCCTACCACTTCGCGAACCGGTCGCGCACCGAGAGCCGCAACCAACTGGTCTTGAACCTCGCTCGCCAAGACGTGGCGGATTGGGTCTTCGCCACCCTCGACCGACTATTGAGCGAACACGACATCTCTTTCATCAAATGGGACATGAACCGGCCATTTTCAGAGCCTGGGTGGCCAGAAAAGGTCGGCAGCAACCCGGAGCGGGCGTGGGTCGACCATGTCCGCAACCTTTACGAGATCTTGGACCGCCTGCGAGCGGCCCACCCGCAAGTCGCGTTCGAGTCATGTTCGGGCGGGGGCGGCCGGGCCGACATCGGGATCCTCTCTCGCACCGAGCAGTTCTGGACCTCCGACAACACCGACGCCTGGGACCGCATTGCGATGCAAGAAGGTTTTTCTTATGCGCACGCTCCCATGGTGATGGCGGCTTGGGTAACTGACAGCCCGAACGTCCATACCGGTCGTCGGCTGCCTTTGCGCTACCGCTTCCATGTCGCCATGGCCGGCTCCCTCGGGATCGGCGGCGACCTCACCCGGTGGTCCAGGGCTGAGCTCGCAGAAGCTAAAGCTCTCGTCTCTACCTATAAGGCGGTCCGGCCGACCGTGCAACACGGGAGGTCCTACCGGCTCGCGAGCACGCGCACCGGAGCGCTCGGCGCAGTCGAGTACATAAGCCGCGATGGGATGGACGTCGTTGTGCTGGCATGGACCGGTGTGCGGCGATTTCGGCCTACACTTCCGGTCCACCGGGTACGGCTTGCGGGCCTCGAGCCTGGCGCCCTTTACCGGGACATCGAGACTGGCCGGTCTTACCTCGGTGCCGTGCTGGAAGAGATCGGGGTCAGCTTTCCCGACGCGTCCGACTTCGCAAGCATGTTGCTGCACCTAACGCGGGTCTCTTAGCGCGACTGGAACGGGATCGCCGGTGAAGGCTCGCCCTAAGTCCCTTCAGGCCCGCCGTTGATGGCCAGCAGTTCCTCACCAAGGCCCCGCCAGGCCACGGCCGCGCACCCTATCAGCGGCGCCCGGGCGCCCAAACCGGCCGGTACAACACGGGCGTTCTGGGCATAGGTCTGTTTGGCGTTGTCGTGCAGGGCTTCGTTGGCCGCTTGAAAAAATGGGGCGCCGTAGCCGAGGGCAACCGAACCGGCCACGGTGATCAGGTCGAGGTCGCACAGGTTGGCGACCGAAGCCAGCGCCTGGCCCACCAGCCGACCGGTACGCTCGATCGTCTCCGGCCCGGCCTCAGACGGCGGGCGGCCAGTAATGGCGGCGATGGCCCACCCCGAAGCCTCCGCTTCAAGACAACCGTGGCCCCCGCAAGAGCAGCGCCTTCCCCCGGGCGCCACCAAGACGTGGCCTACGTGCCCGGCGTTGCCGGTACGGCCCTCAACCAACCGTCCGTCCAGGACAAGTCCCCCCCCGATCCCGGTGGACACGACCATGGCCAGGTAGTCCCGCTTTCCCTTGGCTGCACCTCTCCATCCTTCGGCGAGGGCTAGCGCCTTGGTATCGAGCTCCACGAAGGTGGCAATGCCGTAGCGGTCCTCGAGCCGCCGGCGCAATGGGAAGCCCCGCCACGCCGGGATATTGAGGGGGCTTACCCGAGAACCGTCCATCATCGGCCCCGCGCTCCCCACGCCGAGTGCCAAGGGGGTGCTCGCATCGTTTCCCAGCACGCCGTCAAGGAGCTTGGTTACCTCCGAGAACACCGCCTCGGCGTCATTTCCCTCAGGTGTGCGGCTCTCGGCAAAGTACCGGGCGTGGCCCTTCCGGTCGACCAGCGCGGCCCCAAGCTTCGTGGCGCCGACATCGAGGGCCAGGCACAGGCTAGAAGGCATCTGATCTCTACCCGGCCAAAGCCAAGCCCAGAGCGCACCTCGTCCCCTCCCCCCCGGGCAGCGTGGACCTGTCTCGGGGGAGGACCTTCATTGTCACTTCTCCGGGGACAAGCGAAGCGTCAGCACCTGGAACGGTCTGAGGTACAAGGTCAACTGGTTGCCCGGCTCAATTTGTAGCTCAGCCAGTTGGCGCTCGAGCAGGTCGGTCACCACAGCCCGGCGGAGCGGGAAGGACGTTTTCAGCGTTGTCGTGGCTTTGCCACCGAGGGACTCATAGCAGCGCACGACCACATCTCCCGAGCGGTCATCGGCGGCTTTGACCGCCTCGACCACCACCGCCTGGTTGCTCAGGGCCACCAGCGGCTCAGCCGCGCGCTCGGCCATCGCCGTCCGCAGCGGCAGGTTGAAATGGTAGCCGTGGCGCACCGCGTCGGCGACCGTGGCCCCAGGCACGATCGCGTAGCGGAACCGATGCCTACCATTTTCGCCCCGAGGATCAGGGAAGTTGGCGCTGCGCAGGATTGACAGGCGAGCCAGCGTTGCTCGGCCGCCGCCAGCGCGTGGAGTAGCTCCGACGTCGTGGCCGTAAATCCCGTCATTGACGATGGCGACCCCGTAGCCGGGCTCTCCAACGTGCACGAAGCGGTGGGCCACGAACTCGAACCGCGCATTTTCCCAGGATGTATTGGTATGCGTAGGTCGCTGAACGTGCCCGAACTGGATCTCGGAGAGAGATTGGTCGGCGTGGACGTCGATTGGGAAGGAGGCTTTCAGCAGGCGCTCGTGCTCGTGCCAGTCCACTTCTGTCTCCACCACCAGAGCCTCACCCCCCGCCGCCAAACGCAAGGTTTGGCGAGCTCGAGACTCCCCGAAGAGATATTCGACCCGGATGGCTGCCTCGCCCGGCCCGCTCGAGATAACCGCGATGCTCGCTGGAGAGCTCAAATCTGTCTTGGTATTGCGGTAGAACGGGTCGATATCCCAGGCTGGCCATTTGTTTGGGATATCCGGATGGAGCTGGAGGACGTTCCCGCGGGCCCCGGGAGGGATGACCTCTCGGTCGGCCACGCGGTCGATCAGCGAGACAATGTGGCCGTTGCTGTCCAGTTCCACCCTGATGCGGCCGTTTTCGAGGACGCGCTCGTCGTGCACCCGCGCCACGTCGGACGACGCGACCGGCGCACCGGCCGAAAGCGCAGCAACACCGTCACGGCCGTGCGGTGCAGCATTGAACGAAATGGGCAGTGAGCCCCGACCACACAGCGCCACCGTCGCCCTTTCGATGATCTCCTCGAGTTTTGAAGCGCTGGCGGCGCAACTCGCGATGGCTTCGTCATTGACCATAGCGATGGAGCTGCCCGGGAGGATGTCGTGGAACTGGACGAGCAGGATGTCCCGCCAGATTTCCTCCAGTTCGTCGTACGGGTAAGCCGAGCGGCCCGCTATCAATGCGGCGGTGGACCACAGTTCCGCCTCGCGCATCAAGTTCTCACTCCGGCGGTTCCCCTGCTTGATCTCGACTTGGCTCGTGAGCGTCCCTCGGTGCAGCTCGAGGTAAAGCTCGCCTGACCACACGGGCGCGTTGGCATACTCGGCGTGGGCGGCTTCAAAAAACTTCGACGGGGACTCGACTACGACCTTCGGCGACCCGTCCAGGTCAGCCAGCCGACGCGCCCTCTCCATCATCTCCCGGGTCGGGCCACCTCCGCCGTCACCGTAGCCAAAGGGCGCCATGGATCTCGAACCAAAGCCCATTTCAGCATAATTGCTCGCGGCGTGGGCGAGCTCGGCCGAGGTCAGGCGGGCGTTGTAGGTATCGACCGGCGGGAAATGAGTGAACACCCGGCTCCCGTCGATGCCCTCCCACCAGAAGGTGTGGTGAGGGAACTTGTTCGTGTCGTTCCAGGACAACTTTTGGGTCAAGAACCAACGCGAACCCGACAGGAGGATGAGCTGGGGAAAGGCCGCCGAGTAGCCAAAACAGTCCGGGAGCCAGACGTCCTCGGTCTCGACGCCCAATTCGTCGAGGAAGAACCGCTTGCCGAGGGCCAACTGGCGGACAAGCGATTCCCCACCCGTGACGTTGGTGTCGGACTCCACCCACATGCCCCCCACGGGGACGAGCTGGCCCTTGGCCACTTGAGCCTTCATCCGTTCATAGACTGCCGGGTAGTTCTGCTTTGTCCACCACCATTGCTGGGCCTGGGAACACGCGAAAACGAGCTCTGGGTACTGCTCGCCCAAGGCGGCGACATTCGCGAAGGTCCGGCCGCACTTGCGGACCGTTTCGCGTATCGGCCAAAGCCAGGCTGAATCTATGTGAGCGTGGCCGACCGCTGAGACCGTATGCGCGGTACGGGCGGCCGGCGCGGACATGACATCGCGCAGGATCTCGCCGGCAGCGGTGGGATCCTCGTCGAGATCGTATAGGTCCAAACAGCGTTCCAAAGCCCGCGTTGACCAGAAACTGCATCAGCAGGTAGCGGCTGACCCGGCTCGA
>Ga0209415_10018700_pt1 | contig 10921 bp, 8 predicted proteins | sample PeaSoiSIISIP2007_FD_187696 | JGI IMG/M metagenome (GOLD analysis project Ga0209415, IMG submission 187696) | Peat soil microbial communities from Weissenstadt, Germany - SII-SIP-2007 (SPAdes) (version 2) | ecosystem: Environmental > Terrestrial > Soil > Wetlands > Peat | place: Germany... | reverse complement strand
AAGCCACGTCCACCGGCTGCCCCCCCGATCGGTCGCTACCGCTGGCGCATCGTTGCGCTGCTGTTCTTCGCGACGACCATCAACTACGTGGACCGCAGCGTGCTCGGCGTCCTTGCGCCCACGCTGCAGTACAAGGTCTTCCACTGGTCCGACCAGGACTACGCGGCCATCAACATCGCGTTCAAGGCCGCCTATGCGATCGGGCTCCTCTTCATGGGCGCCCTCATCGACCGGATCGGCGCCCGGGCCGGATACACGCTGTCCATCGCCGTCTGGAGCTTTTTCGGGGTGATGCACGCCCTCGTGCGCCCCGCGTTCGGCCTGGCGGGATTCTGCGTCGCCCGCTTCGGCCTCGGGCTCGGCGAGTCCGGAAATTTCCCGGCGGGGATAAAGACCGTCGGCGAATGGTTCCCCCAGAGGGAGCGCGCCCTCGCAACCGGCATCTTCAACGCCGGGACAAACGTCGGCGCCATCCTTGCGCCCCTCATGATCCCGCTCTTCGTCCTGCCCGACGGCACCCACTGGCAGTACGCGTTCCTCGTCACCGGCTCGTTCAGCCTCCTGTGGATTGTCGTGTGGCTCAAGACCTACCGGGCGCCCGGGGCCACGGCCCGCCTGACAGCTGCCGAGTTCGAGTACATTCACAGCGATTCCCCGGCGGCGAGCCCCGGGGCGAGGATCCCCTGGGGCAGGCTGCTGCGGGTGCGCGAGACCTGGGCCTTCGCCCTGGCAAAGAGCACCGACGCCGCATGGTGGTTCTATCTGTTCTGGGGCGGCAAGTACCTCTACGACCGGTTTGGGCTGAACATAAGGAGCCTCGCCCTGCCGCTCATCATCATCTATGTCGTCTCCGACGTCGGCAGCGTCGCGGGAGGGTGGCTCTCGTCGTCCTTCATCAAGCGGGGTTGGTCCGTGAACCGGGCGCGCAAGACCGCGCTCCTTTTGAGCGCGCTCTGCGTCTTGCCCGTCGTCCTTGTCACACGGATCGAGACCCGCTTCAACGCCGACGACGCCTTCTACGCCCGGCTGCAGGCGGCCCGGTTCACGACCGAGCGCGAGGTCATGGTCGACGGGCATCCCCGGACGCAGAGGTCGCTGGAGCCGATTCCGGCGGCCGACCAGGCCGCGCTGCGCTCCCTCGCGGGCCGGAGCTTCGGGTCGGCCAGGGAATTTGCGGCTGCTGCCTCGGCGGCGGTCACGCCCGCCGCCGAGGCCCACATGGAGTCCGCGCTTATCGAGAGCGCGCGCAGCGACCGCCTCTACTGGATCGCGGTCATCCTCATGGCCTGCGCGACGGCCGGCCACCAGGCGTGGTCCGCCAACCTCTTTACGGTCGTCTCGGACGTGTTCCCGAAGGCGGCCACCGCCTCTCTGATCGGCATCGGCGGGACGTTCGGGGCGGTCGCGGGCCTCTCGGCGGACTGGTGCGTCGGCCGGCTGCTCACCAACAGCGGCCCGGCCGGCTACCTGGTCGCGTTTGTCATCGCCGGGTCGCTCTACCTCGTGGTCTTCGGGGTGCTGCAGGCTCTCATGCCCCGGATGACCCCGCTTGACGAAAACCTGCGCCACACTGCCCCCGTTTCCCCATGAACGCTGATTCGTACCTCGGCTCCCTGTTCGGACTAACCGGCCGCGTGGCCGTCGTCGTCGGGGGCACCGGCGAGCTCTGCGGGGCGATGGCCGAGGGGCTCGCCGCGGCCGGAGCCGAGGTCGTCCTCGTCGGGCGCGACGCCGGAAAGGCCCGCGTCCGGCTTGAGAAGATCGGCGCGGCGGGCGGAAAGGCGTGGTTTCACGCCGCCGAGGCGTCGAGCAAGGCGGACCTGAAGGGCCTGCTCGACGCCGTGCTCGGGAGGTCCGGCCGCGTCGACATCGTCGTCAACGGCGCCGGCGCCAACTCGCCGACCCCGTTCCTCGACATCACCGAGGACGAGCTCGACCGGATCGTGCGGGTGAATTTCAAAGGGGTGTTCCTCGGCTGCCAGGTGTTCGGCAGGCACCTGGTCGAGGCGGGGCGCGGGGGCTCGATTATCAACGTGGGCTCGATGTCGGGCCTGGTGCCGCTCTCGCGCGTCTTCACCTACTCGGCGACGAAGGCCGCCGTGCACAACATCTCCAAGAACCTGGCGCGCGAGTGGGCGCCGCACCGCGTGCGGGTCAACACGCTTGTGCCCGGATTCTTCCCCGCGGAGCAGAACCGCCGGATCATCACGGCCGAGCGCACCGCCAGCATCATGGGGCACACGCCGATGAAGAGGTTTGGCGAGGCGGCCGAGCTCGTGGGCGCAACGCTCCTGCTCGCTGGCGAGCGCGCGGGCTCGTTCATCACCGGGGCGGAGATGGTCGTCGACGGCGGGTTCAATGCGGTGAGCATCTAGGCGGCGGCCGCCGATGAAGCCCATCAACCGGTTTCTCCTCGAGAACGGGCTGCTCATCGCGGGCAACCCCTGCGTCAGCCCCGACTTCTGCCTCGATTGGCCCGCGCTCAGGGCCAAACTGGCCGCGGGATCCGCGCCGGACGTGACCCCGTATCCCAAGTCGCGCTTCGAGACCGCGGCCGGCGCGTGGACGCTCCTCGAGGACCGGGTGAGCGGCGACTGCGCGTGGAGGCTGGAGCCCGCGGCGGACTCGGATCCCGGCCTTGCGCTGGCGCAGGGCGCCGCCGCGGGCCGGGCCGGGTGGCACTTTCCCGCCACCTGGGAGAACCTCCTGAGGCTTAAGAACCTCGTGCAGGAGAGCGACCCGCGGTCGACGATCTTCCCCTCCGCCGACGGCACGCTCGGCAAGGGGACGCTCGGGGTGGGGGCGCGCTTCACCACGCTCCACTGGCCGGCTGTCGAGTGGACCATGAGCGCCCTGGACCTCGGCGTCACCGCGAACCAGAACAGCATCCCCCGGGAGCTTGTATACGATGTCGACGCGATGCTCGGGGGCCGCCTCGGGACGGTTCCCTTCGCCTTCATCGGGACGAACGTGCCGGAAGGCCACCAGGGGCAAAGCGTCGAGGGCATGAGCCACGGGTGCGTGGTCTCGAAGCTGAAGACCGGGTTCCACCGCCGCCGGATCGCGTGGAGCTTCAACGCCGACCACCAGCCGATTGGCGGCGCATTCGACGCCCGCGAGGAGGCCCTGGTGGCCGGCTGCCTGCTGGCAAGCTACATCACCTTCGATCTTTCGCCCGAGCTGGCGCTCGGGCGCCCCGCCCGGCCGGCGGAGATCGACGCGGGCCTCATGGGGCGCGTGGGCGCCCGGGTGGCCGCCGCGGGGCTGGCCGTGGAACCCGGGGCCCTTGCCGGCCTTCTTTGCGCGGTCTGGCCCGCCATGCGGAAGATGAAGCGCCGCGACGAGGGGTACCGCGAGGCGCGGGCCCGGGCGTTCACGACCGGCGCGGGGAGGCGCTACCTGCGCGAGCTCTCGATTGACGAGCTGCCCGGCGTGACGGCCCCGGAGACGACCGCGGTCATGCTGGCCCTGTGCGAGGAGCTCGGGATGCCGGTGGATTTCATCGCGCCGGCATTCGGGTTCCAGAAGAACATCGCTTTCCGGGACAAGGCGGGGCTGCGCCGGATGATCGAGAGGCAGTGGGCCGTGGCCCGCCAGTTCGGCGCCGGCATCGGATTCCACTCGGGCTCGGGAAAGTCGGCGGAGAACTACCGCACCATGGGCGAGGTGACCGGCGGCCGCCTCGAGATAAAGACCAGCGGCCGCTACACCTACGAGATGGGGGCCGCGCTGTTCCGCTCGCCGGATCCCTCGGACCAGGCGCTCTGGCGGGACTGGTATCGCTTCACCGTCGAAATGGCGCTCGCCGGGGCCTTCAGCGCGGACGCCACGGAGAGCAGGATGGCGCGCGCGTTCATCGCCGACTCCCTGGGCGATTCGGGCGCGGCCGCCGGCCTCTTCGCGTCGCCCGGGGCATGCCGGGCCGCCGTGGAGGCGCTGGCGCCAAGTCCCGATCGCACGATCTTCTTTGAGTACAACTTCCTCTTCGTGCTCGCGGCCGGGGGGCGGGCGGACAAGGCCGCCCTCGGCGACCACTCGCCGGCGGGCTACGCCCAGCGCGCGCGCTTTTACGCCATCAGCCCGGGCGCGAGGCTGCTTTACGCGAAGGCCGTCGCCGGCTACCTCGTCTTCCTTGCCGAGCACACGGGCCTCGCGCCCGCCGAGCGGTGCGCCGCCGCCCGGAGTTTGCTTGCGCGCAGCCAGACCTACGGCGAATTCCTAGGGGAGATCTCCAAATGAACCCATACATCCACGACGACTTTCTCCTGCAGTCGGCCGCGGCGCGCGACCTGTACCGGGGTTACGCCCGGGCGGAGCCCATCTACGACTACCACTGCCACGTGCCGCCGGGGCAGATCGCCGCCAACCACCAGTTCGCCGACCTTTCGGAGATCTGGCTTGCGGGCGACCACTACAAGTGGCGCGCGATGCGCGCCAACGGCGTCGACGAGCGCTTCTGCACCGGCGGCGCGACGCCGCGCGAGAAGTTCGACGCCTGGGTGGCCACCGTCCCGCACACGCTGTGCAACCCCCTCTACCACTGGTCGCACCTCGAGCTGCTGCGGTACTTTGGCATCGACGCGCTGATCAGCGGGGAGACCGCCGACGCGATCTGGGCGACGGCGAACGCCAGGCTGCCGTCGCTGCGCGTGCACGACATCCTGGCGGCCAACCGCGTCGCCGTGGTCTGCACGACCGACGACCCCGCCGATTCCCTCGACGAGCACGAGAGGATCCGGCGTTCCGGGCTAAAGACGCGGGTGTACCCGGCGTTCCGTCCCGACAAGGCGCTGGGCGTCGGGGCCCCGGAGTCCTTCAACCTGTGGGTCGAAAGGCTGGGCGGGGCGGCGCGCACGCGCGTGGTCTCGTTCGACGATTTCCTCGGGGCCCTGAGGACAAGGCACGACGATTTCCACGCCTTCGGCGGCCGGCTTTCGGACCACGGGATGGACGCGGCTCTCGCGGAGCCGTGCAGCCACGCGAAGGCCGCGGCGATATTCAAGGCCGCGCGGGGGGGCCGCGCGGCCTCGCCCGACGAGGCGGCGAAGTTCGGGTCCTACCTGATGCTGGAATTCGGCCGCTGGGACGCGCGCCGCGGCTGGACGAAGCAGCTGCACTTAGGCGCCCTTCGGAGCACGAACACGCGGCTCCTTGGCCGGCTCGGGCCCGACACGGGCTTCGACTCGATAGGCGATGCGCCGCAGGCGCGCTCCCTCGGCCGCTACATGGACGCCCTGGACGCGACGGGCGAGCTGCCGCGCATGGTGCTCTACAACGTCAATCCATCCGAGAACTACGCCTTTGCGACGATGGCCGGGAACTTCCAGGACGGCTCGGTCGCCGGCAAGATCCAGTTCGGCAGCGGCTGGTGGTTTCTCGACCAGAAGGAGGGGATAGAGTGGCAGCTGAGCGCACTCTCAAGCATCGGGCTCCTGAGCCGCTTCGTCGGCATGCTGACCGATTCGCGCAGCTTCCTGAGCTACCCCCGCCACGAGTACTTCCGCCGCGTGCTGTGCAACCTGCTCGGCTCCCAGATCGAGCGGGGCGAGCTGCCCGGCGACCTCGGCCTCGTGGGAGGCATGGTGCGCCGCATCTGCTTCGCCAACGCGCGCGACTACTTCCGGCTCGAGCTCGACGCGGACTTTGCCGGCGGGACGGGCTGAGGGCGCCCGAAGGCCACGTTGAACATCTCGGCCACCCAGGGCGGGGGGCGCACCGGGCGGCCCTCCAGGTCGACAAACGCATGGAGGGAGTTGCCGGTGGCGAGGAGCTCCTCGCCCCTGCGAACCTCGTAGTCGATCCGGATCCTGAGCAGCGGCTTCTCGCGCACCGTCGCCGTGACTTCGAGGGTGTCGTCGTAGACGGCCGGGCGCAGGAACTTCGCGGCGACCTCGAGGACGGGCAGGCGGAAACCCGCCTCCTCGAGCCTGCGGTACGGGACGCCTATCTCCTTCAGGAGCGTCGTGCGGCCCACCTCGAACCAGGGGAGATAGTTCGCATGGTAGACGATGCCCATCATGTCGGTCTCGGCATAGCGCACCGTGACCTCGACGCGCGACTGGATCATCCGAGGTCCCCCGCCTTCTCGAACAGGGTCGACGCGTTTTCCGCCCAGCAGTTGCGCGCGGCCCAGATCCGGCCGGCATCGCCCAGGCGCCTGCGCAGGGGGGCATCGTGGATCAGCTTCTCGAACGCGGCCGCCAGCTCCGCGGGCCGCTCGGGCGTGACAAGCAGGCCCGTCACCCCGTCGCGGACGGCCTCAGGAACGCCGCCGACTCTGTGGGCCACGATGGGCAGGCCGTGCGCGGCGGCCTCGAGGTAGACGAGGCCGAATCCCTCGACGCTTTGGCCGTGGTTGATGCTGGTCAGGGCGAAGATGTCAGACCTGTCGTACACGTCGGCCAGCTCCTCGTCGGGAATGTTGCCGAAGAAGCGCACGGTGAGCTCCGCATCACCGGCCGCCTGGGCGCGGAGCCGGTCCTCGTAGTTGCCCTTGTTGCGGCCGCCAACGATCCAGTACTCGATCCTGCGGCGGACCTCGGAGGGAAGCATCTGCAGGGCCTGCAGCGCGATCAGCTGGCCCTTGCGCGGGTGCAGCCTGCCGACGGTGAGCACGATGATCTTGTCCTTCTCGCGCGGCTTGCGGGGCGGGACGACCGCAAAATCGGACCGGAGGGCGCCGGGCGTCAGGATGATCTTGTCCGCGGCGTGCGGAAAGCGCTCCAGGAGGAGCTCCTGGGTGTAGGTCGTCAGCGTGCTGACGCGGGTCGCGTGGCGGATCAGCCTGCCCGCGAGCCAACGGCGCAGCGGGCTGCGCGCAAATACCAGGATCTCCGAACCGTGAAACGTGAGCACGAGCCTCTTCGGCCGGAACGCCTTGAAGAACTGAAGCAGCATCATCGTCAGCATCGGCCCCGGTTCCGGAAGGTAGACCGTCGCATGGCGCAGCTGGCGCCGGGACGCCACAAGCTCGCGGGCGAGCTTGAGCTGGCAGATGATGTCGTGGGTCCCCTTTAGCGGCAGACGGCGCATCCTGAACGGCCAGTCCTTCTCGACGTCGGACGGCGCCGACTGCGCCCAGACCTCGACGTCGTATCCGAGGTTGGCCGAGGCCCTGGCAATCTCCTCGGCAAAAGTGGCTATTCCTCCGCTGACCGGGTAAAACTCATGGGTGATGAGAAACAGCGGGGAGGACGGCTTGGCGGAGGAAAGGTCGCTCATTGCCCGGATTGGGTTGGGACAGCGTATCGCCGTCGAGGCCGGCCATTCAAGCCCGGTTACCGGCAATATTTGACGCCATGGGACCCCAAGTGTTACTAATCCGTTACGATTCCCCGGCCCGCGACGCCAAGAAATGGGTTTACTTTATCGGCCACCGCAACATACAAAGAGCGACAGATGCCCGAATCAGCCCAATCCAACGTAAGCTCGAACAAGCCGTTTCCGCTTACCCCCAAACCATTTGCACCCGACGACGAAGCGGCGCTAAGGGAGGCGCTCAAGCGGTGCTCGCCCTCCACCTTCGAGGCGGCGGTCCAGTTCCGGAAGACCGGAAACGCAGACCACATGCCCGCGGTCGTGATCGGGGTGATCGAGCGCTTTGTCGAGCCGGACCTCCGCGCGAAGCTAAAGGACGCGGACGACGATCTGCGGCTGATCGAGGACCTGGGCATCGATTCGCTGACGATGATGGAGATCGTGATCCTCGTCGAGGACGTGCTCCAGCTCACGATCAACAACGACGAACTGCGCAATCTCAGGACGGTCGGGGACGTCAAGACATTCATTGACTGCAAGATCCGCGGCCTGCCTCTGCCCCGGCCGACGAAGTTCCTCCCGATCGAGCACATCGGGGCCGTCATGCCCGTCCAGCCTCCCTTCCTTTTCCTGAACGAGGCCTCCGTCAGCTCCACAGGGGCCAACGGCAAGTACAAGATCACGGGCCAGGAGTTCTTCCTGCAGGGCCATTTCAAGGACAACCCCGTCATGCCCGCGTCAATCATGCTCGAGGCCTTGGGCCAGCTCGCCGTCCTGTTCCTGCTGGAGGGCTCTCCCGCGGAGCCCGGCAAGGCGATCGGAGCAAACACGATCTACTTCACGGGTTGCGAGGGCGTCCGAGCCCACCGCATGTGCAAGCCGGGCGACATCCTGACGCTTTCGATCAAGCCGAAGCGGATGAAGATGCCGCTCGCGACCTTCGAGGGCGCGATCAGGGTGGGCCAGGAGAAGGCGGTCATCGCCGAGGACATCACCCTCACATTTGCCTATGTCGAGTCAGCGGTTGCGCCGGCCATGATCAACGGCGCCGCGCAGCCCGCCCCCGACAGCGAGAATGGCGCCAACCCGCCGCTGCGGGTGGCCATCAACGCCTGATTGACCGAAATGTGACGAGTGTCACGATGGGCCGGGCAGCCACCCTAAGCGCATGCCCAGAGTCTTCATCACCGGCCTCGGCTTTGTAACCAGCATCGGCAACGACGCCGCCACGGTCGCGGCGAATCTGCGCGCGCTGCGGCACGGCTTCGAGCTTTACCCGCCGTTCCAGAAGCCGGAGATCGCATGCAAGGTGGTGGGGACGATCAAGGGCTTCTCCACCGACTCCGTCGATCCCGAGGACTGGACCTTTCCCGCCGCGTACGAGATCAAGCGGGAGACGATCCGGTCGATGGCCCCGCACGGGCTTTTCGCGCACTGCGCGTTCCTGCAGGCGGTGGCGGACGCGCGCCTCGGCGAGGCGGACATCTCGAACAGGAACACGGGGCTCTACGCGGCGTCGGGCGGCTCGCCCATGCTGACCTACTTCCACCACGACCGATTGCTGAAACTCGGGCCTGCGCGCTGCTCGCCGCTCGGCATCGTCGCTTCGATCGTCGGCACGCTCAATTTCAACCTGGTCGCGGCGTTCAGGATCCAGGGCGCCTCGTGCGGGTTCTCGTCCGCCTGCGCGTCCTCTGCCCACGCCGCGGCCTATGCCTTCGACGAGATATCCCTCGGCCGCCAGGCGCGCATGTTCGTCGTCGGGGGCGAGGACGGCAACCGGGATGCGATCCTGCCCTTCGCGGGGATGAGGACGCTCTCGCTCCAGACCGACCCCGACCTTGCCTCCCGCCCGTTCGACGTCGCGCGGGACGGGTTCGTCGGGACCGGGGGGGGCGTCGTGGTCGTGCTCGAGAGCGAGGCGGAGGTGGCCCGCCGCGGCGTCGCGCCCTATTGCGAGCTCGTGGCGTGGGGCCAGGCCTCCGACGGCTACAACGTTGCGATCTCCCATCCGGATGGCGCCGGATCGCAGCTGGCCATGGAGAAAGCGCTCGCGTCGGCGCGCATGGCGCCCGGGGACGTGGACTACGTCAACGCGCACGCGACATCCACCCTCATCGGGGACGTCTCGGAGGCCCGGGCCCTCAAGTCGGTCTTCGGCGAGAAGGGCGACCGGCCCGCGATCAGCAGCACGAAGGCGCTGACCGGCCACGGGCTCTCGCTCGCGGGGGCGATGGAGGTGGGCTTCTGCGCCCTGGCGATGCGCGAGGGCTTCATTCCGGGTTCGGCGCACATTTCGAACCTCGATCCCGCCTGCGAGGGGCTGAACATCGTGCGGACGACGCGCGCCGGTGCCCCCCGCGTGGTGTTGAAGAACAGCAGCGGATTCGGCGGGGCTAACGTCGCGCTGATCCTGAGGGGCACCTGAATGCGCCGGCTCGGCGAGCTGCACGCCAGCGCCTTCGTCTCCGGCGCGAGCAAGGGGCTCGGGCGGGCGTTCGCGCGGATGCTCCTGGGAGAGGGCGTGCGCGTCTGGGGCAGCTCGAGGGATCCGTCCCGCCTGGCCGACCTGGCCGCCGGCCACCCCGGTGCATTCTCAGCCGTGACGCTCGATCTATCCGACCGCGCGGGCGCTGTCCGGGCGTTCGGCGAGGCCGCCGCCGGAGCCGGGGGGGGCTTCGACCTGGTCGTCAACAATGCCGGCTACGGCGTCTTCGGGGATTTCGCCGGCGTCGAATCCTCCGTCTGGGGCGCCCAGCTCGGGGACATGCTCGGGACGGTTGTCGACCTGAGCCACGCCGCGTTCCGCTCCATGCGCGGCCGCGGCCGCGGCTGCCTCGTCCACGTCTCGTCGATCGCCGCGGAGTTCCCGATTCCGTTCATGAGCGGATACAACGTCGCCAAGGCCGGCCTGTCGGCCCTCAGCGAAAGCTTGATGTTTGAATCGCGCGGCTCAGGGATTACTGTGATCGACTTCCGTCCCGGAGACTATCAAACCGATTTCAACCGAGCCATGCCGAACCGTTCACCCTCAGAGCCAGCGCGCCGCGCCCGGGCGGCGCTTGAGGCCGTGTTCGCGACGTCGCCCGCGCCGGAGCGCGCGGCCCGCGACCTGCGGCGGGCGCTCCTGGCCAACCGCAGCGGCGTCGTCCGCTCGGGCTCGCTCTTCCAGGCCCGCCTTGCGCCGCTCTTGGCCCGCCTCGGGCCCGCCTCCTGGGTGCGCCGGGGCATCGCGCGCTACTATGGCCTCTGACGGGCCACCTCCCCGAGCATGTCCAAGATCCGAATCCTTGTCCTGACGTCGAGCACCGGCGGCGGGCACGACGCGCGAGCCGAGGCGTTCGCGGACTGGTGTTTCATGCTCTATCGCCACGACGTCGACGTGCGGATCGAGCAGATGCTGGAGAAGTCCTCCGTCATCAACCGCGCGGGCGTCAACTTCTACAACAAGATCCAGGCGAGCGCGCCATGGGTGCACAAGGCGTTCTACGCGGTTGTCGAGCTGCAGAGCATCCTCAACAGGGACACGGTCTCCCTCGGGAGGGGCTACTACGCGAAGGTGCTCCGCGAATACCGGCCGCACCTTGTCCTGAGCGTCCACGACTGCCTCAACCGCGGCTATTTCCAGCTGGCGCGCAGGGTGCTTGGGCCCGACAACGTCGTG
>Ga0209415_10018699_pt1 | contig 10921 bp, 11 predicted proteins | sample PeaSoiSIISIP2007_FD_187696 | JGI IMG/M metagenome (GOLD analysis project Ga0209415, IMG submission 187696) | Peat soil microbial communities from Weissenstadt, Germany - SII-SIP-2007 (SPAdes) (version 2) | ecosystem: Environmental > Terrestrial > Soil > Wetlands > Peat | place: Germany... | reverse complement strand
GTGCATCACCGCTGGCGTGCACGGCGGCGAGTACCCGGGCATCGAGGCGGCGATCCGCACCGCCGCGTCGCTCGATCCGACGCAGGTGCGCGGGCAGGTGGTCATCGTCCACATCGTGGACGTGCCCTCGTTCCAGGCGCGGACGATCTACGTCTGTCCGCTCGACGGTAAGAATCCCAACCGGGTGTTCCCCGGCAACCCCGCGGGCACGGCGAGCGACCGGCTCGCGCACACGCTCTTCACCGAGGTGATCGCCCGCGCGGACTACTATGTCGACCTGCACGGCGGCGACATCAACGAGGCGCTCGTGCCGTTCACGATCCTGCTCGAGTCGGGGACGCCCGAGGTGGACGAGGCCGCGATGGCGCTCGCGCGCGTGTACGGGATCAAGTATGTCGTACGCGGCCGCGTCTCAGGCGGCACCTACTCGGCCGCGGCCCAGCGAAAGATTCCGGCGATCCTCGCCGAGGCGGGCGGACAGGGCCTCCTCCAGCCCGAGGCGCTGGCGCTGCACCTCCGCGGTCTCCAAAACGTCCTCAGGCACCTCAAGGTCGTCGCCGGCGTGCCCGAGGCGGTGGAGCCGATCGCGCTGCTTGCGCAACTCCACTGGGTGACCTCTGCACATACGGGGTTGTTCTATCCGGATGTGGTGCCCGGCGATCGGGTGACGCAGGGTCAGCGGGTCGGGGAGGTCCGCGACTACTTCGGCACCCGGCTCACGGAGGTGACCTCGCCCGGGACCGGGGTCGTGCTCTTCACCGTCACGACCCCGGCGACGAACCCGTCGGACCCGTTATTTGCGGTAGGTGCGCCCGCCTAGAGCGTGCGCTCGGGTCCCGTCGCCCCGGGCCCACGCGACGAACACGCGGGCCGGCGTCCCCTCGGGGGCCGGCCCCGCGCACCGTCTGTCGTCCCGCGCTGCTACAGTGGTTCCTCGTCGTCGTCCTCGTCTTCGAGTTCAAACTCCTCGTCGGCGTCGGCGGGCTGCGCGCCCCACAGCGGCTCCTGCTGCGGCCCCTGCGGCTGAACGCGCTCGGCGACGAACAGATCCACCTGCTCGCGGGCGACCGCTTCCCGCGGCGCGGCCGGTCGGGCCGTGGTCTTTCGCCGCGCGGCGGCGGGCGCCTTCGCCCGAGTGATCGTCTTCTTCTTTGCGGTCCGCGCCGGGGCGCGGCGCTTGGCCTTGGGCCGGCTCGCCGCCGTCACGCGGCGCTTCGGGGACTTCGCCGCAGCCCGACGCGGGGTTACTTTCTTGGCTCGCTTTCGCGGTGCCGTGCGCCGCTTAGCGGAGCTCGATTTCGCCCGCGACTTTCGCTGCACCGCTCGTCTTGCCATGCTGGCCTCCTTTTTTTCGGCTCGGAACCTGCCGCCGCGCCGGCTGGAATCGCGCCCACCTTTCGACAGCCGCAACATCCTTTTCCTTTGTGCCCCGGCACCGCCGGCACGCGGCACCCCGGGGGCCGCCCGCGCTTCCCCCCGTCCGCCCCGAGGAAGGAGTTCGCCGGAGTTCGACGAATAGGGCGCGGGTGCTCCGCGCGGGCGCATACAACGTACCCTTACGTCGCAGCAGCCGCTGAGGCTTGGATGCGGGAGACATCCCGGGCATTGATTGGCGCATGGCTGGCGGCCGTCCTGTCGGCGGCCGGCCCGGCCGTGGCTGCATCTCCCCCTCACGCGCCGGCGAAGCCCGCGCACCGTTCAGTCCCGCAACCATCGCCCGTCGCATCCGAGCGGTCGAAGCTCGCCGCGGTCGACCTGCAGCTCGCCCAGCGCGAGCGGCAACTCGCACACACGCGCATCGTGGAGCGTCAAGCGCTCACCCAACTCTCCTGGGCCCAGGACCGGCTCGACCAGGCGCAGGTGAGCCTCACGCATACGACCGGCGCGCTCAACGGTACGCGTCAGGCCGTCGTCGGAGCCACACAGGCGCTGCGGGCGGTCTCGGCGCGTCTCGAGACGCACGAAGCGCTGATGGACGCCCGCCTCCGCGCCTCGTACGAGCACGGCTCCCTCGGCTACCTGGACGTGGTGCTCGGCGCCACCGATTTTCGCGACTTTGTCACGCGCTCGTACCTGCTCGGCGTCATCATCACCAGCGATCTGCGGCTCTACCGGCAGGTCGGGGCCGAGCGGGACCAGCAGCGCGCGGTGCGCGAGACGCTTGCCGAGCGCGAACAGCGCCTGGCGGCGCAGCAGCAGCGCTGGCGCGTGAGCCGTGACCAGATCGCGCGGCTCGCGGACGCCCGGGCCGACCTCCTTGCGCGAGTGCGCGCGCAGCGGGTGGCAGAGGAAGAGGCGGTGCGCGAACTCGAGACGGAGTCCGTCCGGATCGCGCAGATTATCCAGCAGTACACGCGCGGCGGCCATGTCGGTCCGATTCCGACCCTCGCCGGCGGCGCGCTCCTGTGGCCGGTCGCCGGGCGGATCAGCTCGCCGTACGGCTGGCGCGTGCACCCGATCTTCGGCACGCGCGAGTTCCACACGGGCATCGACATCGCCGTGCCGTGGGGGACACCGATCCACGCCGCGGCCGCCGGCACCGTGATCTTTACCGGGTGGATGCGGGGATACGGGATGTTGGTGATCGTCGACCACGGCAACGGGCTCTCGACGACCTACTCCCACCTGTCGTCGTACGCCGTGCACGTGGGCGAACGTGTCGATCGCGGCCAAGTCATCGCGAGGATCGGCAGCACCGGCTGGAGTACCGGCCCGCACCTGTTCTTCGAGGTGCGTGAGAACGGACAGCCCGTCAATCCGCTCGGCAACTAGACCGGCGCCGATGCCGTGCCGGGTGCGCGGCCGATCCGGCGTCCTGCGACCTGCGGGGATCTTCTCGGAGCCGCATGGGTCGTCGCCGGGGAGCCGGCGCTACGGGAGCGCGAGCACCCGGTCGAGAAACGAGCGCAGCCGCGCAAACAGGGCGTCGGGTTCCTCCGCCTGCGGCGAGTGCCCGCTGCGCTCGAACACGTGGAGTTCCGCGTGGGGGAGCAGCCGGTGAATCTCCTGCGATTCTTCCACGGGGCAGATCCAGTCGTGCCGGCCGACGCCGATGAACGTGGGGACCCGAATCTTCGACAGTGCGGGCCGCACGTCGTAGCGTGGGTAGTCGCGGATCAACGCATGCCGGGTGTCCGGGTCGAACGACCGCCCTGCGAGGCTCGTCGGAGCGCGGCGTTTGTCGTAGTAGTACAGCGGTTGGATCGTTTCGAACGCCTGCTGGAACTGCGCGGGATCTCGGAGCGACCCGTCCCACAGGCGCCGGTACGCCGCGACGATCTCCGGCGTCCCCTGACGCTCGGCGTTCGCGGTCGCCCGCGTCATGAACCCGCCGCTCGCCGCCGTTCCGATCAGCACCAGCGCGCGTGGCTCCGTCGGGTACCGGGTCGCGTAGTCCAGCGCGGCGAAGCCGCCCGCCGAGGTGCCCGCGACGATCGGGCGCTCCAGGCCGAGCGCGCCGATCAGCCCATGCAGGTCCTCCGCCTGGTCCGCGATCGTGTACGTCTCGACCGGGGCGCGCGACGACGCCCCATGGCCGCGGTGTTCATACGCGACCAGCCGCACGCGGTCGGCCAGCGATCGATAGGGACCGATCCGGTCGGGATGCCCCATCCCGGGCCCGCCGTGCACAAGCACGTACGGCGGTCCGGCCCCCGCCGTGTCGTAGGAGAGCTCGACCCCGCGCACCCGGACCTTCATCGACGCCTCGGGTCGAGCGCGTCCCTGAGGCCATCGCCGATGAGGTTGATGCTCGCGACCGTGAGAAAGATCGCGGTGCCCGGGAACGTGGCGATCCACCACGCAGTATCCACGTACCGCCTCCCATCGACCAGCATGTTGCCCCAGCTCGGCGCCGGGGGCTGGATCCCGAACCCGAGATAGCTCAGCCCGGATTCGATCAGAATCGCCTCCGCCATGAACAGCGTGGCCTGGACAATCAGCGTCGGCATCAAGTTCGGCAGCAGATGGTGCTGGATCACCCGCCGCGCGCGCGCGCCCAGGGCGATCGCGGCCTCGACGAACTGATGCTGCCGTACCCGAAGCGCTTCGCCGCGCACGATGCGCGCGGTCGGCGGCCAGTACACGAGGCCGATCACCAGGATCGTGTTGCGCAGGCTCGGCCCGAACAGCGCGATGATGAGCAGCACCAGCAGGAGCGGGGGGATCCCGAGCGCCAGTTCCGTCAGGCGCGTGAGCCACAGGTCGGATGGGCCCCGGAAGTAGCCGCTGAGCGCGCCGATCGTCGCGCCGACCATCATCGCGAGCGCGGTGGCGATCGCGCCCGTCGCGAGCGAGGCCCGCGCCCCCACGATGATTCGGCTCAGCATGTCCCGCCCGTACGCGTCGGTCCCCAGCAGGTGCACCGCGTCGGGCGGCGCGAGCCGGCGGTCGAGGTCCTGGCGGTCGGGCTGGAACGGGGTGATCCAGGGGGCGGCGACCGCCACGGCGACGATCAGCGTCAGCGTGCACGCGCTGACGACCGCGACGCGGTTCGCGGCCAGCATGCGGATCACGGTCGAGCGCGGCGAGCGGGCGCCGACGGAGTTCGCGCGCAGCACGGCGGCGCCGGTGCTCATTGCCACACGATGCGCGGGTCCGCGAGCGAGTACAGCAGATCGGTGAGCACGTTGCCGAGGATCACCGCCAGGGCGATCAGCAGGTTGAGGCCCAGCAGGAGCGGATAATCCCGGCCGATCACGGCGTCCACCGCGAGCCGGCCGACGCCCGGCCACGCGAAGACCGTTTCCGTCAGGACGGCCCCGCCGATGAGGAACCGGGTCGACAGGCCGAGCAGCGTAATCAGCGGGATCAGGCCGTTGCGGAACGCGTGCCGCAGCAGGACACGCGCCGAACGCAGCCCCTTGGCCCGCGCCACCGTGACGTAGGGCTGCGCCAGCGCCTCGAGCAAGCTCGAGCGCGTGAACCGAAGAAACGAGGCGATCTGCGTGCTCGCCAGGGTGAGCGTCGGGAGCACGAGATGGCGCAGATGGTCGGCGATCCCGCCCGCGGCTCCGTAGTCTCCGTAGCCGGACGCCGGAAGCCACCGGAGCGTGACCGCAAACAGCAAGATGAGGAGGATGCCGAGCCAGAAGCTCGGGAACGACACCCCCGCGAGCGCCACGCTCGTGGCCCCGCGATCCACCCACGTGTTCGGCCGCGTCGCCGAGACGATGCCGAGCGGCACGGCCACGAGCAGGGCGAGCGCGAGCGATCCCGTCGCGAGCTGCAGCGTGGCGCCGATGTGTTCGCCGATCACCTCCAGGACCGGCGTCCCCTGCAGGTACGAGATCCCGAGGTTGCCGCGGAGCGCGTTGCCGAGCCACCGCGCGTACTGCACCGGAAGCGGCTGGTCGAGCCCAAGGCTCCGGCGGAGCGACGCCGCGTCCTGCTGGTTGAGGTCGCCCCCCAGCAAGGTGGCCTCCGGCCCGCCGGGCGCCACGTGGATCAGGATGAACAGTACGACCGAGACGCCGAGGAGCATGGGCAGGGCCCCCAGCACCCGGCGGCCGAGGTACGCGCTCACGGTCCTCCTAAGACTGCCAGGACGCCTTTCGCAGCGACTGGTAGAGCGCCGCCTGGGCGGGGATCAGGGAGACGCCCCGCAGCCGCTTGGAGTACACGTACATCTCCTTCTGGTAGAAGCCCCAGACGTACGGCGCGTCCTCCGCCAGCACCTGCTGCATCTTCACGTACGCCGCGCGGCGCGTGGTGCGGTCCCGGCCGCGCCGGCCCTCTTCCAGCAGTCGATCGACCTCGGGGTTCTTATAGTGTGCGAAGTTGCGTCCGTTCCACTGGCTGCTGTGCCAGATCGTGTAGTTGAACGGATCGGGGTCGGGGTGGCCGGTCCAGCCGACCAGGATCGCCTCGAAGTCGGACGCGAACAGCTGCCGCACAAACGTCGGCCAGTCGAGCAGCGCGAGGTCGGCCTGGACGCCGACCAGCGCGAGCTGCGCCTGGATGATGACGGCGGCATCGCGCACCGATTGCGAGCTCTGGTCGCCCTTGATGCCGAAGCGCAGCGGGCGGCCGTCTCGCTGCATGACCCCGTTCGGCCCCAGCATAAAGCCGGCTTCCGCCAGCAGGCTCTTCGCCTGCGCCGGGTTGTACTCGTAGCGGTTGACCTGCGGCGTGTACGCCCAGCTCGTCGGCGGGATCGGGCCGGTCGCCGGCAGCGCGTAGCCCAACAGCACCTTGTGGACGATCGCGTCGAAGTCCACCGCGTACGACAGCGCCTGCCGGACCCGGACGTCGTTGAACGGCGGCCGGTCGAGCTTGAACCCCAGGTACTCGTAGCTCGGCGTGTAGATGCCGTTGACGATGTAATCGTTCTTGAGACGGGCCAGCTCGTCGATCGGCGGGTCGTCCAGCATGTCGACCCCTCCGGTGAGCAGCGCTTGGGTGCGCACCACGGGATCCGGGATGACGCGGAAGATCACCTGGCGAATCGCCGGACGGCCGCCGTAGTACCGGTCGAACGCCTCGAGGGTGATGCTGTCGCCCTTCCGCCACTCGACCACGCGATACGCGCCGCTCCCGACCGGCTTCGCGTTGAACGGCGTCGTGTTGATGTCCTGACCCTGCAGCGCGTGCTTCGGGATGATGCTGCCGCGCGGGGCCGTGAGCACGCCCAGAAACGCGGCGTACGGAAAGCTCAGGTTGAACCGCACGGTGTGGGGATCCAGGACTTCCACCGGCCGCTTCGGCAGCGATGCGGGGTCGGCCGGATGGTCGGGGTTGGACAGCTCCGCGAATCCCGCAAGCGCGCCGAAGAACGCGCGCGAGGCGGCGTGCGTCTTCGGATCGAGCATCGTATAGAACGTGAATGCGACGTCGTCCGCTGTGAACGGGGTCCCGTCGTGCCACACGACGTCCGGGCGGAGATGAAACGTGTAGGTCTGCCCGTCGCCCGACACGTCCCACTTCTGGGCGAGCATCGGCCGGATGCCCAGGTTTTCGTCGTACTCTACGAGGCCGTCGAACACCGGCCACTCGACTTTGTAGGACTGCCCGTCGCTGGCGATCACCGGGTTGATAAACGAGATGTCGCCGCCGATCCCGATGACGAGCGAGTCCTTGGGCTGACCCGGTCCCGACGCCGCGTAGGCGGCGGGCGTCCGCCGAAGCAGCGATGGGACACCCGCGCTCAGCGCGAGCCCCGCGCCGACCGCGCCTGACTTCGCCAGCAACTGCCTCCGTGTGAGCCGCCTGCCCATCGTCGCCCTCCCGCCGAGCGGAATGAGCGCGCGGCCGCGGTCCCGGAGATTCCGTCGGCCGACCGCGACACCGCGCGCCCCGCCTATATTGGCGCTTGCCGGAGATCCCCCTGCGTGCGACCGGCCGCCGCTCCGAGTCCGGCCTGCGCCAGCCGGCGCCCGCGGCGGGTCCGGCGTGGCACGGGGATGGCGGCCCGCGGGGAATAGGCGCGCGGCGGAGCACGTTCAGCCGTGGTGATGATGGGGAAACACTGTATCTGTACGAAGCGACAAGGTCCGGCGGCGGAGGGGTGTCGCCGGGGCTGAATCGTTGGGCGCCTTTGTCCCTGTGTAGCATCTGGACGGCCGCGGCGCCCCCCCACCGCGGCCGCAACGCTGTTGAGAGGTGGCGATCCGATGGCGAACATCTACCTGCCGAGCCCGCTGCGCCGGTTGACCGAGGGCCACGCCAGGATTCCCGCCGAGGGGCGCACGGTCGAGGAGGCCTTGGCCGCGGCCGAGCGGCGGTACCCCGGCCTCCGCGAGCAGCTGCGCGACACGGCGGGGGAGGTGCGCAGCTTCATTAATGTCTTCGTGAACGGCACCGAGATCCGCTCGCTCCAGGGGGGTGCAACCCCGCTGGGCGAAGGAGACGAGGTCACGATCGTGCCGGCGATGGCCGGGGGCGCCCGGTAGGGAGATGGACGCGTCCGTGCGCGTCCCCCAGCACACGGGCCGCTCGACGCCGGTGCTCCGCGTCGTCGAGACGTCGCGGCTCGTCCTGCACGAGGAGGTGGACGCCGCGCGGGTGGGCCGACTGTCTCAGGCGCTCCAGCGGGACGGCATGCTGCGCAACCCGCCGATCGCCGCGGCGCTCGCCGATGGGCGGGCGATGGTGCTCGACGGCGCCAACCGGGTGACGGCGCTCGCGGCGCTCGGGGTGCCCCACGCCGTGGTGCAGCTCGTGGAATATGAGGGGCCCGAGGTGACGCTCGGCACGTGGCGTCACTATGTCCGCGAGCCCGGCGGGCGGCGCGGGTCTCCACTGCGGGCCCGGGCGGCGGAACTCCCCAACAGTTGGGCCGTGCCGGTCGCTGCGGACGGCGACGGCCAGCTGGCAACCGGGGGCGCGGGCGCGACGGTGGTCGACCGGCACGGCGGCGTGTTGGTGGGCGGCGGCGCAACGCTGCCGGAGGTCGCGGCGCTGCTCCGCCGGCTGGTGCGGCTGTATCGAGACGAGGCCGATTTCTACCGCGTGGACTCTGGCGATCTCGCCGCGCTCGAGGCCGAGTACGGGCCCGGGAGCCTGGTCGTGTTCCCCCGGTTCTCAAAGGACACCGTGCGGCAGTTGGCGGTTGGCGCCGAGCGGCTTCCGGCGGGCATTACCCGGCACCTCATCCACGGGCGGGCGCTGCGGCTCAATACGCCGCTCGCGTGGCTCGCGGCGCCGGATGCCTCGGCGTCGAAGCAAACTCAGCTCGATGCGACGCTGCAGCGCCGGTATCTGGACCACGGCGTGCGGTATTACTCGGAGTCCACGTTCCTGTTCGATGAGTAGCGGCGGTCCGGATCGCGGATCGCTGCTCGACCGGATCGGGCGCACGCCGCTCGTGCGTCTCCGGCGGGTCACGCGGGAGCTCCCCGACGCGGTGGAAGTGTACCTGAAGGCGGAGTGGTTCAACCCCGGCGGCTCGGTGAAGGACCGGCCCGTGCTGCGCATGCTGGACGACGCCGAGCGCGACGGGCGCCTCGCGCCCGGGAAGACGATCCTGGATTCGACCTCGGGCAACGCCGGCATCGCGTATGCGATGATCGGCGCGGTCAAGGGCTATCCGGTGGAGCTGGTCATGCCGGCGAGCGCGAGCGAAGAGCGCAAGCGCATCATCGCGGCGTACGGCGCGCGCATCACGTTGTCGGACCCGCTCGAGGGGAGTGACGGGGCGATCGTGCTGGCCCGTGAGATCTTCGACCGGGATCCCGGACGATACTTCAAACCCGACCAATACAACAATCCGTCGAACTGGCGGGCCCACTACGATACGACCGGTCCGGAGATCTTGGAACAGACCGGCGGCCGCGTGACCCACTTCGTTGCGGGACTCGGAACGACGGGGACGCTCGTCGGCGCCGGGCGCCGGCTGCACGAGGCGAACCCGCGCATCGAGGTGGTGGCGGTCGAGCCGGACCGCGCCCTGCACGGATTGGAGGGTCTGAAGCACCTCGCGAGCTCGATCGTGCCCGGCATCTACGATCCCGCCGTGCCCGACCGCACGCTCGCGGTGTCCACCGAGGCGGGGTATGCGATGGCGCGCCGGCTGGCGCGCGAGGAGGGATGCTTCGTCGGCGAGTCCGCGGGTGCTGCGGTCGTCGGCGCGCTCGGCGTGGCCGGGGCGCTCCAGGCGGGCGTCGTCGTCGCGATTGCTCCGGACGGGGGAGACCGGTACCTGAGCACGCCGTTGTGGCGGGCCGGGCCGGGATGAGCTCGCGGCGCTTCGAGGGCTTCCACGGCGGGGGCGACTTCGGGTACAATGTTATGAAGGAGAGCTTGCGGGTGACGATCCGACTGACTCGGGCGCAACTGGAGATGGTGCTGGCGCAGGCGTACGCGGAGGCCCCGCGCGAGTGCTGCGGCCTGTTGCTGGGCACCGGCGACGTCGTCGCCAGGGTGCTGCCGGCGCGCAACACGGCCGCGGAGCTTCCAGAGCCGCGTGACCCGCGGGTGTACTATAACATCGACGCGCGGGCTCAACTCGAGGCCGTCCGGTTGGAACGGGAGCAGGGGTGGGACGTGGTCGGCATCTACCACTCGCACCCGGCGACGGCCGCGCGGCCGAGTGAGACCGACCGGGCGTTGGCGATTTGGCAGAGTCCGCACTACGTGATCGTGTCGCTGGCTGATCCGAGCCGGCCGGACGTGCGCGCGTTTCGCATCACGGATCGGGTTGACGAGCGCGGGGCCGCCGTCACCGGCCCGGAGGGAACGCCGGTCCGGGAGGTTCTGAACGAGATGGTCGTGGTGACGCGCCGGCCGGTCAGGGATGTCGTGAACGAGGAAGTGGTGGTGAGATGAAGGTCAGCACGCGGGCGGAGTACGGCATCCGAGCATTGATCGACTTGGCCAGGCACTATGGTCAGGGGCCGGTCCAGAGTCACGACATCGCTCGCCGCCAAGGGTTGCCCGAGCCATACCTGAACCAGCTCATGACCACGCTGCGGCGCGCCGGTCTCGTTCAGAGCAAGCGCGGGCCGACCGGCGGCCACGTGCTGGCGCGCGCCCCCGAGTGTATCACGATCGGGGAGGCGTTTCTGATCCTCGAAGGAAGCGTGGCCCCATGGCTGTGCGTCGAGGAGACCGACGCGCACTGCATCTTCGCGGCGGGCTGCGGGCTGCGCCCGGTGTGGCAGGCGGTGAAGACGGCGACCGAGGACGTGCTGAACCGCACCACGCTGGCCGACATCCTCCGGCCGACCCTCGTGTCGGTGGGCAACGCGTGAGCGGCCCGGGCGGGCGTGAGCGTCCGCAGCGTGGATCGGGCGCGGAGGTACCCCGACGGTGCCTCCGCTTCGTTTCCCGGCTCGGAATCGCCGTGACGCAGCGGGCGTTCTTGGTAGTAGGTTGCGGGATTGGCGATTCGTCGAGGTGGGCGGCGTGAGCGGTGATCGCACCGCGGGCGGCCCTGCGGAGCCCGACGCGACTCGCGGCGTGTCGGCTTCGCCGGATGCGCGGG
>Ga0209415_10018698_pt1 | contig 10921 bp, 7 predicted proteins | sample PeaSoiSIISIP2007_FD_187696 | JGI IMG/M metagenome (GOLD analysis project Ga0209415, IMG submission 187696) | Peat soil microbial communities from Weissenstadt, Germany - SII-SIP-2007 (SPAdes) (version 2) | ecosystem: Environmental > Terrestrial > Soil > Wetlands > Peat | place: Germany... | reverse complement strand
TGATGATCTCCTCGTTCAACGCCCTGCGCGCCCACGGCGTGCCGCTGCGCGAGGCCATCATGCAAGGGGCCGAGAAGCGCGTGCGCCCGGTGACGATGACCGCCCTGACGGCGGTCCTTGGCCTGCTGCCGGCGGCGCTCTCGACGAAGATCGGGGCGCAGACGCAACGGCCGCTGGCGATCGTGGTGGTCGGCGGCATGATTACCACCCTATTCCTGACGCGCTACCTGATGCCGGTGCTGTACAGCTTCTACGGCCACCGCGACCCGCCGGAAGGAGCGGGCAGCCTGGCCCATTGAGAGTCTGTTGCGACAGCCGCTTGCGGCTTAGCGGAACCCTGGAATCCGCTAAGCCGCAAGCGGCGTTCGGATTTAGAAGTTCAACTCCGCCCGGAGAAACAGCGCGTCGTTATCGAGCTGACCGCGCCCGGTGTTGAAGCGGCCGATCTGGAAGAACACGTCGTGCTCGTAGCCGAGCAGGAAGCGCGAGTGGTTCCACCCGGGAGCGGTGTAGCTGAGCCCGAACATCCCGCTGGCGCTCGGCACGCCGACGGACCCCACGACTGTGCTGCGGAAGAGGGCGACCGTGCCGTCACCGGATGGGCTCACCAGCTGCTCAATGCCGGTCTGGCTAATCCGCCCGAAGCTGTCCGCGAACTTGACCCGCCCCACGACGGCCAATCCCGGGACGGGCGTCCTCCACGACAGGTCGAGGAGCGCGTGCCCGCCGTACTGGACGGTCGAACTGGTCTCGGTCTGGGTGAGGACAGCCCCCGGGTCCGTCCCCGGGTTGAGGAAGTTGACGGCCGAATCGAAAAAGAAGCTCATGGCCTGCGCCCCCACCCCCCAGCGCAGTTCCCAGTGCGGGCCCAGGGAGAACTCGCGGCTGACGTAGTCAAACTCGGCGATGTTCACGTCCAGCCGGCCGTGCTGTGCCAGGGAGCCCTGGTCCGAGACGAACGAGTTGGAGCCGCTGGTCACCTCGAAGCCGTAGGCCAATTGCACCCCTCCCCAGCCGTCGGCGAGGCGGTAGCCCACCTCGATGCGCGGACCGATCGTCGGGTCGAGCCGGTTGCCGGGGAAGTGAAGGGTGTCGGTCTGCGTGTCGCTGATCGTGACGGGCACCATGAGTTGGTTGCGCAGGTGCGGGAAAAGGACGTTGGTCTCGACGTTGAAGTAGAGGCCGGGGAGCGGGGCGTCGGGTCGGTCGAGCAGCGGGTCGGGTCGCGGGAACTCGAGCCCCGGCCAGCCGGCCGCCGGCAGGACGTAAGGAGCCGGCGGTTCCGCGTCGGGTTGGCTCGGCGTGGGCAGGGCTTGCGGGGCGTCCGGCGCCGTCGGGGCGTCCTGCGGCCTAGGCAATGGAACCGTGGCGCTGGGCGGAGCCTGGCCGAACGCACGGGGGGCGGCCAACGTGGCACCGACGAGGGCGGCCGCGGCGAGCCAGTGGGGGAGACGCGTCATGACAAACCCTCTCCTGCGCGGGTCTTTCTCGGAGTCCAGAATGGGGCGTGCTCAGCCCCTTGAAGCGGCCGGCTGAATCGGCGCTTGACGGCCGGGCCCCGCCGGCCGGTCAATCCCCGGGAGCGTTGCCGGGACGACCGTCGGCTGAGGGGCCGCCGGAGCCGCCACGGCGTCGGGGGCGGCCGCGCACGGGAGGGACGGCGGCTTGATGATGACCGGCGGGGGAAGCGGCTCCAGATCGGGGACCGGGAACACTTCTTCGTGCGGTGCTACCTGGAACAAGTCGTCCGTCTGGAGCAGGTTCGCCACGTCTACCACCGCTTGCCACTGCTGGCCCAGCGCGGTGACGTAGGCCGCGATGTACGTCGCCAGGGTCTGCTCGGCGGTCACCACGTCGCCGAACTTCACGTCGGCGGGCAAGAGGTGCCACCGGTCGTAGATCCTCCGGAACGCGCGCACCTGGTCGCGGACCTGCTGGCGCGTGATGGCAACCGTCTCGCGAGCCGTCTGGTAGCGGTTGAAGGCGTCGGCGAGGGTAGTGATGAGCGCGTTCCTGGCCTGGTCCGGCCCGACCGACACCTGCCGGAGCAGCCACTCGGCCTGGTGGATGGCGCCCTTGTTCTGGTCCCACACCGGCACCGGGAGCGTCATCTGGAAGCTGTGCGAGATCTGGTTGGGCGGCGTCGTGTAGTCCTTCTGGACCAGCAGGCGCACATCGACGTCAGGTAAGGGAGTGACCTTGGCGAACTCGAGCTGGTACTTCGCCTTCTGGATGGTGTTGTAGGCCGTCAGCACGTCGGTATGTCGGTCGAGTCGGGCAACGACGGCGTCGTGGTCGAAGACCGGGACGGGCAGATCGACGCGCCCTTGCAGCTCGGACGGCGGCATGTCCGGCAGGCCCATCGCGGCGGCCAGCTGCTTCCACGAAGCCAGGTACTGGTTGCGTGCCTGGAGGAAGGCGAGGCGCGCCTGCAGCGCCAGCGGGCGCAGCTGCATCGGCTCGTAGCCGGCCGCCAGGCCGGCCGTCTTCACGATGTCGATCTGGATGGTATAAATCTCGTTCGTGAAGCGGTAGAGGGCCTCGCTAACCCGCATGTTCTCCTGGGCCACCAGCACGGCGAAGTAGGCGCCCCGCACCTGGTAGGCGAGGTCGGTGCGGGCGCGGCGCAGGGCCAGGCGGGCGTTGAGCAGGTCCATGGTGGCCGCGGCCTCTTGCAGCTTGAGTTTGTCGCCGGTCTTGATGACCTGGTCGATGAAAAAGCCGGGATAGCCGGCCGACCCGGTTTCCACGGTGTCGTGCTCATAGCCGAGGGTCGGGTTGGGGTACGCCCCGGCCTGCCGTGCCGCCCCGTTGGCGGCTTCCACGGCGGCATAGGCACCCTTGACCGCCGGGCTGTAGGTCTCCCCGAGACTCTGCAAATCGGCGAGCGACAACGGCCGGCCGACTGGTCCCAGGGCCGGCCGCGGGATTGCCGGAAGGGGCGGCAGGGGCGGATACAGCGCCTTGAGCTGGCGAGCCTTCTCGGCCGGCTCTTCCGACATCTTCTCGATGGGGGGCGCGTCCGCGCCCGGCAGCTCCGGAGGGACGAACAGTTGGTGCGGGGTGCGCTGTGGGGGGTCCTCCTGCGGCGCGAAGGCGACCCGCTGGATCGGTGCGGGCGGTGACGGCTCCGGTTGTGCGGTGGCGGAGGCGTCCGGCAACAGGGGCTCGGCGACAACCGGCGCCGCCGGCAGCGGGTCGCGCGCGTGGTAGTTCTCGCTGCGTTCGACCTCGGCCGTGCGCGCCTTCAGCTGCCCCTCGATGCCGCTGTGCGACGGCAGCCAGCACCCCGGCAGCAGCGCGAAGGCGAGCACCAACGGGATTCGTCGAAGTCGCTTCATGACCTGCTCCCCTCCGCGCCGTACCCCACGCCGTTCAACTCGTGCATCTTGCCCATCCGAGATGACGCGCGCGGCTTCACGGCCTCCGATCCGATTGCGACGGGTACAGCAGTAGTATCGGTTGTGCCGAGGATCGGGTTGCAGTGATTGAAGGAACGGGGGTAGGGAATCAAGGATTCTTAACGATCCGATCGGCCGTGCTCGGCGTACCGCGTCTTGCGCCATCACGTCTGGACGGCCCAGTTCTGCGTGGTTACACTCCAGGCGTCAGGACGAGCCCTTCGGCCCCGGAGCGATTCCGCCCGGCCGACCTTTCCCACTTCCGCGGTGACCGGACATGAAATCCCTACCCCCCCTCGACGTGCGTCCCCACGTCGCAGCGGCCCTTCAAGAAGGGCAGCCCGTTGTCGCGCTGACGTCCGCGCCGCTGGCGCACACCCTCCCCTGGCCGATCAGCCTGGACGCCGCCCGCGAGGCGGAGGAGGCGGTGCGCCGTGAGGGGGCGGTGCCGGCGACCATTGCGGTGTGGCGGGGACGGCCGACGGTCGGCCTGAGTGCGGAGGAGTTGGAGGCCCTGGCCCGCGGGCAGAGCGCCTTCCGGGCCAGCCGGCGCGATCTGGCGGCCGCCATGGTCCACCGCCAGACTGCGGCGACGACCCTGTCGGCGAACTTGTGCCTGGCCCACCGCGCCGGCATCCGCCTGCTCGTGACCGGCGGGGTCGGCAGTCTTGGCCGGGCCGTCACTGAGAACGCCCTGGACGTTCCCGACGACCTGGTAGCGCTGTCTCGCATCCCGGTGGCCGTCGTCTCGGCCGGCGCCAAGGGCATCCTCGCACTCCCCCGCACCGTGGAGATCCTCGAGAGCTTTAGTGTCCCGGTCGTGGGCTACGGCACCGATTCCCTGCCCGCGTTCTACGTGCGCGACACCAGCCACCGTGTCTCCGCGCGGGTGAACACTCCCGCGGAGGCGGCGCAGCTCCTGGCCGCTCACTGGGGCCTGGACGGGGCGGGGGTGTTGCTGGCCCAGCCGGCTCCGGGCGACGTGGCCCTGGACCCGGCGCTTTACGGGCAGAGCCTGCTCGACGTGGAGCGGCAAGCGGTCAGTGTCCACACCAAGGACCTGACCCCGTACCTTACGTCTCGCCTGGCGCGGCTCACCGGGGGCAAGACACTGGAGGCGTACGAGGCCATCCTGGCGGCCAACGCAACCCTCGCGGCGCGCATCGCCCGGGAGCTGACTGCCGAGGGTTGAGCTGACTCGCACCAAACGATATCGGGCCGAGATCGCGTTAACTTCGGCGTGCGACACAAGCCTGAGGCGCCAGCGAAGGAGGACCGTCCTCCTTCGCTGGCGCGTCAGGCTTGTGTCACTGGCCAACAGTTACGCCCATCACGCCTACTTCCGTTTGCTGCTAGCCAATGCCGTCACCGCGTCGCGGAAACCTGCCTTGACCGCGATGCCGGGCGACGGTACACCCGGCGCTTCCGCTTCTCCAGTCAGGGAGGATTCCATGTCGCCGTCGGCCACCGTCCGCGCTGCCGTCGCGCGCCGGGCGCCCCTGCTGCTGGCCCTGCTGCTGGCGGGGTGCTCGGCGGACGATTTCCTCCAGCCACCCGCCGACGGCGCCTCGGAACAGGCAGCCCACCCTGCCCCGAAGGAGAAGGAAGGCGAGGATCCGGCGATGGCCGAGACGCCTTCTGTCGTTCATGTCTCGGACCAGGAATCCGAAGGCGCCAAGGACAAGGAAGACAAGCCGCCGGCGAAGGCCGAGAAACCGCCTGCCGACCGCCCTTCGGAAAAGCCGTCCGACGACGCGGCGAAGGACAAGGAAGGCGAGTCGAAGGACAAGGCCGAGAAGCCCCGGCCGCCGCACACAGTCCTGCAAGCGCTGGGTTCGTACTGGAGGAAGCTCTGTTCCCACCCCTGTGCCCGCGGCGCCGACGAGCAGGACAAGGACAAGAAGAACGGTAAGGGGTCCAACGGCGCGGAAGACAAGGACAAGAAGGCGAACGGCGACAAGGACAAGAAGACAGAGGAGAAGGGCAAATCGGACAAGGAGAAAAACGGGCCGAACGGGTCCGAGGACAAGGGGAAGAAATCGCCGCCGGCGGGGGGTGAGGGCAACGAGAAAAAAGACGAGAAAGATGAGTCAGGTAAGGAGAAGAACGACAAGGACGAGAAAAAGGATGACAAGGACGAGAAAAAGGATGAGAAAGAAGAGTCGAAGGAGACGTGGTTCAGCGCCCACACCCAGGCCACGATGGACCTGCAAGGGCACGCCCCCTTCCCGGCCCTCTACACGGGGGCGCGCAGCCTGCTGCCCATCCGGGAGGCCGACACGTCGCTGACCGCCACGCTGTTCCTCGACTTTCGACTGTGGGAGTGCGGCGGCTACTCCGGGGAGTTGGTGTTCGACCCGGAGCTCGCCGGCGGCCGCGGCTTCAGCGCCGTCGATGGCATCGCCGGCTTCAGCAACGGCGACATCACTCGCGTCGGCGTCGTCGAGCCGACCCCGTACTTCGCCCGGCTATTCCTGCGCCAGACGTGGGGCCTGGGCGGCGAGCAGGAAACCGTGGAGGACGAGCCGAACCAGATCGCCGGCAAGCGCGACATCGACCGCATCACTCTGACGGTAGGCAAGTTTACCTTCACCGACCTGATCGACAACAACCGCTACAGCCACGACCCGCGCACGCAGATGCAGAACTGGTCGCTGATGTACAACGGCGCCTGGGACTACCCGGCCAACGTCCGCGGCTACGACTACGGGATCGGCCTCGACTTCAACCAGAAGGACTGGGCGCTGCGCTACGGCATCATGGCGGAGCCGGCGGTCGCCAACGGCGCCCCGATCGACCCGCACTTCCTCAAGGCGTTCGGTCAGGCCCTGGAGTGGGAGGGGCGCTGGCGTGTCTGCGACCATCCGGGCCGGGTCCGCCTCATGGCCTACCTCAACCGCGCCCACATGGGCGATTACCGCGAGGCGCTCCAGGAGATGCCGGTCGATCCGGACGTGACGCAGACGCGCGACTACCGCTTCAAGTATGGCTACGGGATGAATTGTGAGCAGGAGCTGGCGCGCGACCTCGGCGTCTGGGGCCGCCTCGGCTGGAGCGATGGCCACACCGAGACGTGGGCGTTCACGCCGATCGACCGCACGGCGGCGCTGGGCCTGCTGCTGAAGGGGCGCTGCTGGGCGCGGCCGAACGACGAGGTCGGCCTGGCGGGGGTCTGCAACGGGCTGGCGAAGGACCACCGCGATTACCTGGCCGCGGGTGGCCTCGACTTCAGCGTCGGCGACGGCGCCCTGAATTATCGGCCGGAAGAGATCATCGAAGTCTATTATCGCGTCGCGATCGTCAAGGGGATCTACGCGACGGCCGACTTCCAGGAGATCTGCAACCCGGCCTATAACCACGACCGCGGCCCGGTGTCGGTCGAGTCGCTGATGGTGCATCTCGAATACTGACCGGCCCTGGTTCGGACCATCCTGTTGCGCCATCTCAAGCCGCCCCCGCCGCACGTGGTCGAGATGCCTCTGGAAGGCGCATGGGCGAATTTCGACGGAATCAATTGGGGGAGAAGAGGTTGTATAAACCGTCCCCCTAAGCTCTGGCTGACCAGCGCCGAAGGTTCGACGCTCCGGCGCCGAAAACTGTCCGCGCCCGTGTACCCCTTTGCACATCGCCGTTGAGCAAGTCCCACCGGCCGGCCTGTGCTCTCTGCGGAGGTGCTCGGCCTGTAAGATGAAGGGCAAGGGATGACGCGCCGTCATTCCATTCGCCGCACGGCCGGGAGAACGCCGAACCATGCCCGACTTCACCGAGCAAATCCTGGCCGCCGTCGCGCGCAAATCCTACGAGCCGCTCAAGCCCAAGGCCCTCGCCCGCAAGCTCGGCGTGCCGCAGAAGCTCTACGGCGACTTCCGCAACGCCCTCCGCGAACTGGTCCGCCAGGGGCGCGTCGAGTTCGGCAAGAACCACGCCGTCCGGCCGGCCGGGCAGCACGGCACCGTCGTCGGCGCCTACCGCCGCACCTCCTCCGGCCTCGGCTTCGTGCGGCCGCACCTCGTCGAGGGCAAGGCCGGCGCCGATATCGCCATCCGCGAGGACGATTCGCTCGACGCCGCCACCGGCGACGAGGTGCTCGTCAAGGTCCTCAGCAAGGGGCGCGGCGAGGCCGGGCCGCGCGGCGAGATCCTGCAAATCCTCGCCCGCGCCACACGCCAGTTCGTCGGCACCTACTTCGAGCGCGACGGCGACGGCCACGTCCGCGTGGACGGCACCGTCTTCAGCCACAGCATCTACGTCGGCGACCCGGGGGCCAAGGGAGCGCGGCCGGACGACAAGGTCGTCCTCGAGATGCTGCGCTTCCCGTCGCAGGAGGACTACCGCGGCGAAGGCGTCATCATCGAGGTACTCGGGCCGCGCGGCCGGCCCGGCGTCGATACGCTGTCGATCATCCGCGAGTACGGCTTGCCCGACAAGTTCCCCGAGGACGTCCTCGAAGAGGCCCGTGCCGCCGCCGCCGCCTTCCGCGAGGACGACCTCGCCGGCCGCACCGACTTCACCGGCGACCTGGTCATCACCATCGACCCGGCCGACGCCCGCGACTTCGACGACGCCGTGTCGCTGCTGATCGACCCGCGCAGCAAGCACTGGCAGCTCGCCGTCCACATCGCCGACGTGGCCCATTTTTGCCCGCCGGGTGGTGCGCTCGACAAGGAGGCCCGCAAGCGCGGCACCAGCGTCTACCTGCCGCAGCGCGTGCTGCCGATGTTCCCCGAGATCATCTCCAACAGCCTTGCCTCCTTGCAGCAGGGCCGCGTGCGCTACGTCAAGAGCGCCCTGATCGACTTCACCCCCGCGGGGCAGCGCACCCGGGTCGGCTTCCACGACGGCGCCATCCGCGCCCGCAAGCGCTTCAACTACGATCAGGTAAGTCAGATCCTGGAAGTTGCCGAAGCCCACGGGGCGCAGCGGGCGGTGACAGCCGACGTCGATGAGGAGTTGGTGGCGCTCTTGTTGCGCATGCGCGACCTGGCGATGATCCTGCGAAAGCGGCGGCGCAAGCGCGGGGCCCTGGAATTGAACATGCCGGAGGTCGAGCTGGAGTACGACGAGCAGGGGCGCGTCAGCGGGGCGCACTTCGCCAAACAGGACGTCAGCCATCAGATCATCGAGGAGTTCATGCTCGCCGCCAACGAGGCGGTGGCCGAGCACCTCGCCGGCCTCGGCGTGGCGTTCCTGCGCCGCGTCCATCCCGCTCCGGACCCGGCGAAGCTCGAGGCCTTCCGCGACTTCGCCCGCGGCTTGGGCTACAAGGTCGAGAAGACCGTCGATCGCTTCACCCTGCAACGCATCCTCGAACAGTCGGCGGCGCGGCCCGACATGCACGCGGTGCATTACGCCCTCTTGCGCTCGCTCAAGCAGGCCGTGTACAGCCCCGACGAGGAGGGGCACTACGCCCTGGCCAGCGAGACGTACTGTCACTTCACCTCGCCGATCCGCCGCTACCCCGACCTGACGGTCCACCGCCAGCTGGGGCAGTGGCTGCTCACCGGCCGGGCGGGCGGCGCCGAGGCGGAGCTGCACGCGCTCGGCCAGCATTGCAGCAAGATGGAGCGCCGGGCCGACCTGGCGGAACGCGAGCTTATCAAGGTGAAGCTGCTGGCCTACCTCGAAGAGCGACTTGGGACGGAGCTGGAAGTCATCATCACCGGGGTGGCGGACTACGGCTTCTTCGGGCAGGCGGAGCAATTCCCCGTCGAGGGACTCGTCCACGTCAGCACGCTGAGCGACGATTACTATTACCACGACGAGGCGGCGCACAGCCTGACGGGTCGGCGCACCGGGCGGACGTACCGGTTGGGCGACAAGGTGCAGGTGAAGGTGGTGCGGGTGGACGTGCAACGGCGGCAGCTCGATTTCCGGGTCAGCGACCGGCGGCGCGAGCGCGGCGAGGTGCGTGAGGAGCCGCCACGGCCGCGGCCCGGGCGGCGCCGGCACCAGGAGAGCGAGTAGGAATTGCGGCCGGGGAATGTTTTTCCATGTACAGTCCGTGGCCGGCTGCGACGTTAGTTATGCAGAGAGAGGCTGGCTCACATGGATTCACGGCAAGAACGCGCCGTCGCGCTTCTGCTCTCGCAGCGGGCGATGCTGCTGGGCTACATCGTCTCCATCGTGCGCGACCCCGACCTGGCCGAGGACGTCTTCCAGAACGTCGCCATCGTCGTCCTCGACAAGGCGGGCGCGGTGGCCAAGGACGAAGACTTCCCCGTTTGGGCGCGGCGCGTGGCGCGCTTCGAGTCGCTGACCGCGCTGCGGCAGCGCAAGCGGGCGCCGGAATTGCTCGACCAATCGGTGCTGGAGCTGCTCGAGGACCAGTGGTCCGCGACCGACGCCACCCCCGCGCCGGCCCGCAAGGCGCTGCGCGAGTGTGTCGAGAAGTTGTCGCCCTACGCGCGGCAGCTCATCCGGCTGCGCTACGTCGATGAGCTGTCGGCCCTGGACGTCGCCGAGCGCCTCAACCGATCGCCGAACACGATCTACGTCGCGCTGAGCCGCACCTACCGTCACCTCGCCGGCTGCGTGCAGCGCCGGCTCGCCCGTGAAGGAGCGTGACATGACCGAGCGCACGCCCCCCGAGGGCCGACCGCCGCAGGCAGACGACGAGGCCTTCGCCATCCAGGTGCTGCGCTACCTCGACGGCCTGGCGACAGTGCAGGACGTGAGCGAGCTGAAGGAGGCGCTGGCCACGCGCGGCGAATGTCGAGCGTTGTTCGTGCGCCTGTGCCGCCTGCACGGCGAGTTGAGCGAACTGTTGGCCCCTCAGCGGGCCGCCGCCATCAAGACTGCCGAGGCGCCGCAATGTGCGCGGCCAGCCTCCCCCCGGGGGGAAACCGAGTCGCCCCCCGGCGCTGCCGTGCTGCCGGCCCGAGCCGATGCGGCCTCGGCGGTCTCCTTGACGCTCAGTCCGGCGAAGAATCGGAGTTCAACGATCCGCGACTTGCGCGGGTCCACTTCGGCTAACGCGGTCAGCGCGTCGTCCAAGGCCACCAATTGCCGCGCCTTGGCTTGTGCCACGTCTAGGGTCTTGGTGAGATCAACCTGCCAGCCTTTGCCTCCCCGCTTGGCCGCCGCTTTCCGGCGGGCCCGGTCCAGCAGGATTCGGCGCATCAGAGAGGCCGATATAGCGAAAAAGTGCGCGCGATGTTGCCAATCCAACTCGCGGGCGTTCACCAGACGCAGGTACACCTCGTGAACCAGGTCCGCGCTCTGCAGACTATAGCCCGGTCGCTCGTTCTGCAACAGGCGCGCCGCCACTTTGCGCAGTTCGCGGTACACCCGCGGAGTCAATTGTTCAAGCGCTTGAGAATCGCCATTCGCCCAAGCGCGTAGAAGCTGGGTGGTGTCGGCGCTGGATGAATCTGGCATGGATCTGTCTTGGAAAGTATAGAATATGTAGGATTATTCAGGAATTACCCGAGCATGACACCAGAGCGCTGGCGCCAGATCGAGGAGCTCTACCACGCGGCGCGGGAACATAGTCCTGCTGATCGCGCGGCCTTGCTGGAGCG
>Ga0209415_10018697_pt1 | contig 10921 bp, 8 predicted proteins | sample PeaSoiSIISIP2007_FD_187696 | JGI IMG/M metagenome (GOLD analysis project Ga0209415, IMG submission 187696) | Peat soil microbial communities from Weissenstadt, Germany - SII-SIP-2007 (SPAdes) (version 2) | ecosystem: Environmental > Terrestrial > Soil > Wetlands > Peat | place: Germany... | reverse complement strand
AGAACTCCCAGCGCCGCCGCTCCAATGGCGTTCATCATGTTGCGTTCGCGATACAGCAGACGCGCGCCTAAGTAAGTCGCCAGCATCAGCGCGGCGCGCCACACCGGGGGACCGACCCCCACCACGAACGCGTATGCGAACGAAACCACGACCGTCGTGATGGCCGCCACCGCGGGATCCACGCGAAACTGGCGCAGCGTCCAAAAAATGGCAAACGCCAGGATGCTCAGGTTCATTCCGGAAACAACCAGCACGTGATACGTGCCCGAGCGCTGGTACTCGACGCGCGTCGCGTTGCGCAGGAAGGATTCCTCGCCGAGCACCATGGCATCCATGAGGGAGGCTTGGGACGAAGGCCACAGTTGGTGAATCTTGGCGACGATGCTCGCATGAACGCGCGTCCGCCAGAGTTCAATCCGGCTGCCGGAAAACCCGGGAAGCCGCCCAATGTCCTTTGCCTCCGCCGATCCCAGCACGCTGATGCCGTTATCGCGCAGATATCCTTCGTAATCGAAGGCTCCGGGATTGCGGTAATTGCGTGCTGGATGCAGCTTGGCCAGAATGTGCAGCCGCGTACCGTAGGTGAGGCCAGGCCAGACAAATGTGGGGGCGGGGCTATGCCCCGTCCCGCTCTTGCTATTCGAAGCATCGAGGCCGGGCGAGTACGCCCGGCGCTCCAACGCCGCGGAATCCTCTACCGCCTCGTAAATCGTCAACCGCACCCCAGCCCGCACTGGCCAATTTTCGCCCTGGCTTGCAATCTCTTCTGTCTCCACATCGACGGATTCACGAATCGACCGCGGCCCGGCAGCCCGGGCATATCCCTCGCGCATCACGCGCGCCGTGAACGTGACTGCACGGCCGTCCGCCAAAGCAAGAATGCGAGCGCCATTCTGCTCAAGTTCGTGCGGCCGAGGCCCGCGAACCTGAATAAGAAATGCGCCGAGAAGAACCCACGCTCCCAAAGAGAGCGCCTTGGCCAGCCAGGCGCGCTTCGGAAGAAACCACGCCGCCGCTAAGACGAAGGCCACGACCGCGATCACCAACCACGACGGTGGCCGCCAGGCGCGTACGCCCGTCCACAGACCGCACGAAAATGCCAACGCCGCCCAGAACAATGGCTGCCGTGGCGGCTTCCGGTCGCGTGTCATTCTCTAGCTCGATGTAAGGTGGTCGCTTCTATCCCGGCACAGAAGGGTTCCGAAGCCGCCGCCTAGTGTAGTGCGTCAAACAGGTCGACGCCGAAGAGAGAAGTTCGGCTTCACAGGCTGCGACGGTTTTGCGTTGCTTGCGGCACGACGGGAAATTATGCCCTTCCCTTTTCGCGGGACGTTTGACTTTCCCGCAGCCTCTTCTTTCGGTCACAAGGAGAATCGATCCCGTTTGGGTTCGTTATTGCTTGGTACCAGAGAACGTGCCGCTCAACCCTGCACAAGCGGGAGAGTCGGCGTTGCACGTCCATGTGCCTGTTAATGAGCCGTTAGTTACTGTGCCGCTGCCGTTGAATACAGCAATGTCACCGAATTGATCGGCTTCAACAAAGAGCACGTCCACTGTTGCCGAGTTGTTGGCTGGGATTGGGTTGTACGGAACACCCACCAAGACTCCCTGTGGGGGATAAAAGAAATTGCCGCTCCCAGAGATTGTGCCCTGCCCTGTGTTGTCGTCAGCGATAAAGCAGGACGGTCCCTGAACCGTGAAGGCGCCCACTGGAGTTGACACGCTGCATGCACTGGAGACTAGGGAAACTTGGAGAGTGCCGTTGCTCCCCCCGTTTTCCGTTGTAACGATAGACCAACTACCGAGGGCGGATGTATTGGCGCCATTCTGACCGGAACTGCACCCGATAGCAAGAGCTATCAGGAGGACAAGAATCACTATCGCAATCGACCGCATTAAGGTTCCTCACTTTTCCGCAAAAGTGCAATTTCCTAGGATGTTTACCCGAAAAATGGATACCCCCATGCTTCGCTTTGGTAGCAGGACGAGCGGGCCCGGGCGCGCGTATACCGACGCGCCGGGCCCTCGGTCAACCGCCCGTCTTCCAGGAGGAACTGGGCGACGTGAAAGCGGTCAGCGCGCCAGCAGCATCACTGGTTCGATGTGAAACGTCTCAGGAAAGAGATCGAATAAGTGTGCTTCCTCGATGTGATAGCCAGCGGCCAGGAGGGGGGCTAGGTCCCGAGCCAGCGTCGCCGGATCACACGAAACATATCGGACAAGAGGCGCTCCGAGTTCCACCAGAGAGCGGATCACCGCCTTACCAGCGCCGGTGCGAGGAGGATCCATGACGACCAAGTCAGGACTTTTGTGCACCGGCCGGCTTCTCAGGTAACCCTCTCTCAGATAATCCCCGGTTCGCGCGCCGACCGCTTTCACGTTCGCAGGAACATTCTGCACAAGATCGGCATGCGATGTCTGTGACGCCTCTACAGCAAAAATGTGATGAAAACTTTCCGCCAAAACCGTGGAAAACAAGCCCCCACCAGCGTAGAGTTCGAGTGCGGTCTCCCCGCGTGTATTTCCGGTCACGACCGAAACCAGTTCGTCCACCAGATAGCGGTTGACCTGGAAGAAGGCCCCCGCGCTGACCTGATAATCATGGTTCTTGGTTCGATAGCGAATTACGCTTGCCCCGGATTGCGCCAGCGTTTTCGGGTCGGGCATCTCATCTTCTTGTTCTCGGCGCCGCGAAGAGAAAAACGTCACGCCGATGATTTCCGGCGCCTCGCGTTCAAGTGCATCCGCCCAGCGCAATAGCTCTTTCTTATCGGCCTCGCGCCCGCAGAATGCCCAGGCCAGCAAACGTTCATCCGCCGCGTCCGCGAACAACTCCATTTCTTCCACCGCCGCCGGACAATTCAATCCCCGCCGCTCCAGCACCCGCGCCATCGTCCGATTGATCAGGGGCGAGCTGATCGGACACTCGCGCACCGGAAGAAACTCATGCGATCCAAAATGGAAATATCCCAGCAAAAACTCCGGCGCAGTCCGCACCTGCAGGCGCGTCCGGTTGCGGTAGCTCCAGGGAGGAGACGCGTGCAGGCGGATCTCGGATTTCAATTCGATCTTTGCGATCCGCTGCAACGTCTCGCGCAGAATTTCAGCCTTGAACTCCAATTGCCGCCCGTAGGGAATGTGCTGGTAGTGGCATCCGCCGCATTGCTGGAAGTACTGGCACCGCGCCTCGACGCGCTCGGGCGATGCTTCGATCACCTGCGTCACCGAGCCGCGCGCAAACCCGGGCTTGTCTTGCCGGACGTCGGCTTCGACCCGCTCCCCAGGTAGCACAAACGGCACAAACACAGCCAGGCTGCGCCCGTCCGCGCCGGGAGAGCGAGCCAGGCCGTCGCCGCCGTAGATCAGTTTTTCGATGGAGAGAAGCATGTTTTTACGTAGGGACAGCCGCCCTCGGCTGTCCTGGCGAGCGCAGCTCGCCAAAGTCGTTGGGCTCGCGTGCCAATGCGTGACGGGCTTGCCCGCTGGACAGCCGAGGGCGGCTGTCCCTACGTACTTAGTGCATATAGAACAAACTAAGCCGCGGCACGCCGCACCGCTCCAGCAGCCGCTTATGCACATATTGCTTGTGCAGTTGCTCGACCTGCGCCACCGTCATATTCCTCCGGTAGGGAGCAATGTCCCGATCCGCTTCCGCCCGAACATTCACCAGATCTTCATCCGGAGTCGCCGCCATCAGCACCGCGAACAGCTTTTCCTCCAGCACGGTCAGGCGGCGTTCCAAGTCTTCGAGCCGGGGGAGTTTGCCAGAGCTTTCGATTGCGTCCGCCATCCCCCGTAGCGTACCTGCTTCTTCGCGCGCCAGCGCTGCGGTCGCGAATCCGGCGCGCTGCGGCAGTTTCGCCCTTTCGAGCTTGCTGGCGTTCTCCCGCAAGAACGCCGCAATCTGCGCCGCTTCGAATCCGGGCTCGCGCTGGGCTTTTTCTTCGCCAGCCGCGCCGACCGACGCCTCCTGCATGTCTTCCGCCGCCGCCAGCACCGCCTGCGAGCAATACGCCAGGCTGTTCACCTTCTTCGATTTCGACGGACGCTGATCGTACTTGTCAAACGCCTCATCCACCCCGCGCAGCACCGCCTCCAACGGCACGCCCGCACTCTTCCAGGTTTCAATCAGGGCCCAATCGAGCGTAGAAAGCAGCAGATGAGTCCCCCGCCGCCCCAGATAGTGCTCTTCGATTTCGGTGAAGTAATTGAAGTAATTTTCCACGACAGGCAAAAATAATCTCTTGAACTGGTTCCAAGAATGGGCTCGGGTAGGGCACGGCTTCAGCCGTGCCGCCCAGACCCGCCAAAAATGAGGGCTTTAGCCCCTGAGGGTCGGCTTTCTGGGCCCTCAACGTCCTTACACGCGCACTCGAAAGCAACGGTCAGCGGGATTTAGGGCCCTTCGGTGAGGGCCAGGCTTTTGCATCTGCCTCCAAATGCTTGGCTGGCGCGGGCGCCTTGCCTGCCTTCGGCGCGGCTTCGCGGCGGAAGAAAGACGACTGGTTCCGGTCCCATATGATGCGTAGCCCCTCCAGGGTGAGGAACTCGTCCACATCCTTAATGAAGTGTGAAGCCGTGCCAATCAGCGATCCCAGCCCTCCCGTCGCAATCACTCGCGTCTCCGCGCCCAGTTCATCCACCAGCCGCTCCAGGATGCCATCGACCAGCCCGAGATAGCCGTAATAGAGCCCCGACTGCAGACTGCCCACCGTATTCGTTCCGATCACCCGCGCCGGCTTGCGAATCTCCACCCGCGGCAGCCGCGACGTTCGCTGAAACAGCGCGTCCGCTGAAATCCCTATTCCCGGACAAATCACGCCACCCATGTACTCGCCCTTCTTCGAAATGCAGTCGAAGGTCGTCGCTGTGCCGAAATCCACAATTACGCACGGCCCGCCATATTTCTCAAACGCGGCCACCGCGTTGACGATCCGGTCCGCACCCACTTCCGCGGGATTGTCATACAGCACCTGCATGCCGGTCTTCACGCCCGGCTCGATGAACAGCGGCTTGATGTTGAAATAGCGCTCGCATACCTGCCGCAATACCGAATCGAGCGGAGGCACTACCGACGAAATCACGATGCCCTGCACATCCGAAACTTCCAGTTTGTCCATCGCGAAAAGATTGCGGAAGATCACTCCGTACTCGTCGACGGTGCGGGTCAGATGCGAGCCGACGCGCCAGTTCGCAACCAGACGCTCGTAACGCCCGGCATCCGTGGTCACATCCTCGCCCGGACGGTGCGGCGCCCGCGCAAAAACACCCAGCACCGTGTTCGTATTTCCGACGTCAATCACCAGCAGCATAATCAAATCACGTAGGGACGGACGCATTCGTCCGTCCAACGGCTCGAAGAGCCGCGGATTCACGACTACTCAGAGAGCCTCACCGTTCCGCTCAGCACCGTTCGCAGCCCCTCCGCCGTTCTTACCCGCAAGAATCCTCGCTCATCCAATCCTTCGCTAACCCCTGCAAGGCTGTCGTTTTCCTCGATACTTACTTTTCTGCCGCGCACCGACGAAGAATTCTTCTCGAAGCGGCGCAGGATCGCATCTCGCGCTCCCGCATCCTGAGTCAAGCTCCGATACTCCCGGTCGAGCGATCTTAGCAAAGCGGCGCAGAGCTCCACCCGCGACCATTCCGTGCCCGTCTCGATCCGCAACGAAGTCGCAATTTCGCGCAGCTCTCCGGGAAACTTCACCTGATTGACGTTGATCCCTACCCCCACCACCAGATGGCGCACCTGCGTTGCCTCGGCATTCATCTCGGTGAGAATGCCGCAGAATTTCTTGCCGCCAAGCAGCAAATCGTTGGGCCATTTCAGATCGGGCTGAAGTTGCGGCGCAATCTCCGCCACCGCCGCACGCACCGCCAGGCCGGCAGCCAGTGAAAAAATCAGCGCATCCGAGGGCGGCAGCGCTGGACGCAAGATCACCGAGCAGTAGATGCCCGTGGACCGCGCGGAATGCCAGGTGTTCGTGCCCCGTCCGCGCCCGGTCAGCTGTTCTTCGGCGAGAAACACGCTGCCTTCGGGCGCGCCCTCCGCCGCCGACCGCATTGCCTCCGAATTGGTTGAACCAATCTTGTAATAATGATGGATCAGTCTGGCGCTGGTTTCGCGACTCGGTTTTGGGTAGGGCACGGCTTCAGCCGTGCCGTCCGTGGTCTCAAAAGACGCGGGCTTTAGCCCCTGAGGGACACGTCTTCCACCTCCGCCGAAAATCGTGCCCTTCAGCGACGGGGCCACCATCTCCGGCAGCAACAAGTCGGGAACCGCGCGCAGCCGATATCCCGTCGCCGGATGTCCAGCGACGTCCACGCCCAACCCGCGCAGTTGCTGAATCAGCCGCCATACTTCGGACCGGGTCGTTCCAATCTCTTCGGCAATCTTCGTGCCGCTGACCACAACCGTAGCGTTGCCCATGAGCAGGCGAACGATGCGGCCAAGGCGAACGTCGGTCGCTTTGTGGACAGACGGTAAGCTGCGAGTTTTGGTGGCGGCTGCGATGGAGGGAATTATAAACAGTCGTTGGTCGTTAGTCGCTAGTCGTTAGTCGTTAGCAAAACCGAACCCGGAGAACGCAGGTGTGGGTGGATCAGGCCCGCGAACGACTAGCGACCAACGACCAACGACTGGCCCTCAGGCCGGCGTCACTCTCAAACTCATATCCACGGCTGTCGACGACTGCGTCAGCGCACCCACCGAGATGAAATCCACGCCGGTTTCGGCGTATGCCCGCACGTTCTCCAGAGTGATGCCGCCGGCGCACTCCAGCGGAATCCGCCGCCGGTGGGTCGAACAAATCTCGACCGCCCTACGCACGTGCTCGACGCTGACATGGTCGAGCAGGATCGCCTCCGCACCGTGGTCCAACGCCAATTGCAGTTCTTCCAGCGACCGCACTTCAATTTCGATCGGCTGCCGGCCACGCCGGTTGCGGATCGCGTGCTCCAGCGCCGGAATCGCGCCCCCGGCGAGCGCAATGTGATTGTTCTTGATCACCACGCCGTCGGAGAGATCCAGCCGGTGATTCTGCCCGCCACCGCAGCGCACCGCGTACTTGTCAATCACGCGCAGCCCCGGCGCCGTCTTGCGGGTATCGAGAATCCGCACGTGCGTGCCCGCCACGGCATCGACAAACTTGCGGGTGGTAGTCGCGATCCCGGCCATGCGCTGCAGAAAATTCAGGATCACTCGCTCGCACGACAGAATCACCCGCGCGTTATGCCGGATCACCGCGATCTGCTGTCCCGGGTTCACGCGGACGCCGTCAAAAATCGCCGTGTGGCTCGTTACCTCATAATGCGAAGTGACCGCGCCATCGAGAGCGGCATAGACGTCGAGAATCCGCGGAACGCAGCCGAGGCCGGCAAGAACGCACTCCTGCCTGGCGAGGACCGTCGCCGAAGCGCGCTGATTGGGATCGATGCAGGCGTAGCTCGTCGCATCGCGCGTCGCCCGGTCTTCGTTCAGCGCGTTCTCGATAATCGCCGTGATGCGCCGTGAATTCCAGTCCATGTTCGTTTCGTTCGTGTGGGGACGGGCGCCTTCGCCCGCCCATGCGGCTCAAAGAGCCGCTGCTCGATGCCGTGTCGAACTGCGCTCCAGCCCAGGTCCGAGCGAAGTCAAAGGAATGCATCCGGGCCTGCGTGCTACTCCAATTCCTTCAACTTCGCGACCGTCTTATCTCGCAGAATGGCTGCTTCTTCCACCTGCTTTCGCAGTCCTTCCACCACATGTGGCGGGGCCTTCTTTAGAAACTGATCGTCGCCAAGCCGGGCCTGCGCACCTGTCAACTGCTTCGCGATCTTCTCCAGTTCTTTCGTCAGACGCTCGCGCTCGGCCGCAACGTCGATCTTTTTTTCATAAATCGCATGCACGTCGAATCGCGACGTGCTGCGCGCGCCGGGCAAGTTCGCCAGCGAGCTCTCCACAAACTCGACCTTCTCCACATTCGCCGGACGATCAAGCAAGACCGAGCCAAGATTCTTTTCGAGCATCGCGCGAATCTCCGGCTCATGTGCGAACACTTCAATCGGCACTTTGACCTTGGGCTCGACTTTCAATTCCGCCCGCAGATTGCGCACGCTGACGATCAGGTCCTGCAGAATCGCCATCTCCGTCTCCGCGCCCAGATCGATCTGCCCTTCATCCGCCGCTGGATACGCCGCCAGCGCAATCGACTTCAGCGGAGGCGCGCCATCGTAGATCGCCTGCCAAATCTCTTCCGTGATGAACGGCATCACCGGATGCAGCAGCCGTAACGAAGCTTCGAACAGATTGACCAGATTCGCACATGCAACTCGCGCCGGCCCCGTGTCCGCGCCTGCCTCGAAGTTCAGTCGCGGTTTGATCAGCTCGATGTACCAATCGCAGAACTCGCCCCAGAAGAAATCGTAGATGCGATTTGCCGCCTCATCGAAGCGATACTTCTCCAAAGACTCGTTGACATCCTTAGCTGCGCGGTTGAACCGCGAGAGAATCCAGCGGTCTTCGAGCGTTGACGTGCTGAACCCAGCAACGCCCGCGCTTGTGGAGAGATGGGCGTCCCGCCCGTCCACTGGCCGCAGGCCCGGTTCGACCCGGTCCACGTTCATGAACATGAACCGCGCCGCATTCCAGATCTTGTTGGCAAAATTCCGGTACCCCGCCGTGCGGCTCTCGCTAAACGCAATATCAGTCCCCGGAGCCGCCATCGCCGCCAAAGTGAAGCGCGTCGCATCCGTCCCGTATTGCCCAATCACCTCAATTGGGTCGAGCACGTTCCCCTTCATCTTCGACATCTTCTGCCGGTCGGCATCGCGCACCAGGGCGTGGATGTAAACCTCGCGAAAAGGAACGCTCGCGCGCAGCGCGTCGTCTTCTGAATCCGGGTGCCCCATCCTAAACGCCTCGCTCTTTGAGGCGTTCAGGGTGGGTTTATGCGGCGGCATCATGAACCAGCAACCCAGCATGATCATCCGCGCCACCCAGAAAAACAGGATGTCGAAGCCGGTAATCATCAGCGAATTGGGATAAAACACTTCCAGGTCCCGCGTCGCCTCCGGCCAGCCCAAAGTCGTGAACGGCAGCAGCCCCGACGAGAACCAGGTGTCGAGCACATCCGTGGACTGCTCCAGATTCGTGCCGCCGCATTTGCACGCCGCCGGAGCCTCGCGCGCCACCACCACTTCCTTGCAGCCGTTGTTCGTGCAATGCCACGCCGGAATCCGGTGTCCCCACCACAACTGCCGCGAGATGCACCAGTCGTGGATGTTGCGCATCCAGTTCAAATAAATCTGGCCATAATTCTCCGGCGTGAACCGGATGTATCCCTTCTCCACGACTTCGATGGCGCGTTTCGCCAGCGGCGCAATCTTGATGAACCACTGCGTCGAAAGCCGCGGCTCGACAATCGTCCCGGAACGGTCGCACTTGCCAAGCGCAATCGTGTAGTCTTTTGTGCCCACCAGGTAGCCTTGCACGGAGAGATCTTCCACAATGCGAGTACGCGCGGCGAAGCGATCCAATCCCGCGTACGGACCGGCGTTCGCGTTCATCTTCGCGTGCTCGTCAATCACTTCGATCTGCGGCAGGTTGTGCCGCAGGCCGGCCTCGAAGTCGTTGGGATCATGCGCCGGCGTCACCTTCACCGCGCCGGTGCCGAACTCCGGCTGTGCCAGCTCGTCGGTGATGATCGGAATCTCGCGATTCATCAGCGGCAGCAGCACATGCTTGCCGTGCAGATGCGTGTAGCGCTCGTCCGTCGGATTCACCGCAACGGCGGTGTCGCCCAGCATCGTCTCCGGACGCGTGGTCGCAACCGTTATGAATTGCGTAGGGACAGCCGCCCCCGGCTGTCCAGCGGCGCGGAGCGCCGCAGCCTCTGTGTCCGCCACCGGATATCGAATCTCGTACAGTTTGCCCGCCACGTCCTCGTGCTTCACTTCCAGGTCCGAGATCGCGGTTCCGCAGTCCGAACACCAGTTCACGATGTACTTCCCGCGATAAATCAGCCCCTCTTCGTAGAGACGCACGAACACTTCCTTCACCGCGAGCGACAGGTTGTCGTCCATGGTGAAGTATTCTCGGCCCCAATCGACCGACGCGCCCAGGCGCTTCATCTGGTCGAGGATCGCGCCGCCGTAGTGCCGCTTCCACTCCCAGACCCGCTCGATGAACTTCTCGCGTCCCAGGTCGAGCCGTTTCTTGCCTTCGCTGGCCAGCTGGCGGTCGACCATGGTCTGCGTAGCGATGCCCGCGTGGTCGGTGCCGGGCAGCCAGAGCGTCACATAGCCGCGCATGCGGTGCCAGCGCGCGATGATGTCCATCTGCGTCTGGTTCAGCATGTGTCCCATGTGCAGCCGCCCCGTCACATTCGGCGGCGGCAACAGCAGCGTAAAGACACGTGTGGTGTCGGGGCTCTGCCCCGACCCCGGCGTCTCCACGTGAAACAGTTTTTCCCGAACCCAGTACTCGGCCCAGCGCGCTTCAATCGCGCCCGGTTCGTAAGCTTTCGGCAATTCGTGCGGCATCGTGTGTCTTCTAGCTCCAGCGCTTCGTAGGAACGGCCGCCCTCGCCGGGGCCCCCCGAACCCCCCGCTTTTCGGGGGCTGGGGTGGTTGGCCGCCCAGGCCGAGCAAGCTCGGCAGATCTTCCGGCTGAAGGAGGGAATAAATGATCTTACAGGCGCAAGAAAAGAAGGGTCAAACGAGCGGAGCTGGGGCGGCAGTGGAAGCCGCCGGCTCCGGAGCATGGGAAGCAGGCTGACAGTTCAGAAGACGGAAGGTCGGGGCTTACGCCCCGGCCTTTTGATTTATGTGGTCATGACTGCGCGAGCGGCGGTGGGTTCGACCGGGGCTTTGCGGCGGAGGATGGCAGCGGAGATGAGAGTAATGATAAGGCCGACGGGCAGGGGCTCCATGAAGGTGTAGG
>Ga0209415_10018695_pt1 | contig 10922 bp, 5 predicted proteins | sample PeaSoiSIISIP2007_FD_187696 | JGI IMG/M metagenome (GOLD analysis project Ga0209415, IMG submission 187696) | Peat soil microbial communities from Weissenstadt, Germany - SII-SIP-2007 (SPAdes) (version 2) | ecosystem: Environmental > Terrestrial > Soil > Wetlands > Peat | place: Germany... | reverse complement strand
TGAGGTGCTGAGTCGTCTTTTTCATGGGAAACAGTTTCTCCGATCTCGAAGACCTGCTCATCCCATTTCTGGATAACCTCCGGGTTGCCGATAACCGGAAGTTCGTCACTTTTTTCAATCGTGCCGTCCAGGACCAGTTGAGTCCATCAGCTTCATCATCAGATAGGTGAAGTACTCGGCATCGGTGCGGGCTTCCTGCTTTTTGTCGGCGCCAGCGCCGTGTCCGCCCTCGGTGATCTCGTCGTAGAAAAACGGCTTGTGAAATTCCTCCATGCGGGCGGCAAACTTGCGCGCATGAACCGGGCCGACGCGATCGTCTTTGGTGGTGGTAAAAATCAGCGGCTCGGGATAATTGACGTCCGGCTTCAGTTGGTTATAGGGCGAAATGGACGCGAGGAAGGCGCGCTCCTGCGGCACGGAGACCGAACCGTACTCGCCGACCCATGACGCGCCGGCCGACAGATGCTCGAAGGCCAACATGTCGAGGAGCGGGACCTGAATCACGACCGCCTTCCACATCTGGGGGTGCTGGGTGAATTCGACGCCCATGAGCAGGCCGCCATTGGAGCCGCCGATGATCCCGAGCCGGAGCGAGGAAGTGATCTTGCGCGCAATCAGATCCTGGGCCACGGCGTAGAAGTCGTCGTAAATCCGCTGTCGATACGTCTTCAGGCCGGCTTCATGCCAGGCGGGCCCGAACTCCCCGCCACCGCGGATATTGGCCAGCACAAACACGCCGCCATGCTCTAGCCAGAGCTTGCCCCTCACGGCGTTGTAGCTGGGCGTATTGGCGATCTCGAATCCGCCGTAGGCTGTCAGCAGAGTCGGATTCGATCCGTTATTGGGCATGTCCTTGCGATGCACCACGAAGTAGGGGATTTTGGTGCCGTCCTTTGAAGTCGCTTCGAACTGCTCGACCACATCGGAGCTGGCGTCAAACTGCGTCTTCTGCGACTTGGCCAGAGCAAACGATCCGTCGCCGGTATCGCCGAGCCAGAGCGAGGGTGGGGTGAGGAAACCCTCCAGTCCAAGGAAGAAGCGGCCGTCGGTGCGGCTGGCGGTCAATGATTTGATGGTCAGATTGTCCGGCACCGGTAGCGGCTTACGCGTCCAATTCCCGTCGCTGCCGACTGTGTATACATACGCGCGCTGCTGCACATGTTCGAGTGTGGCCAGGATCATGTGGTTCTTGGTCGTCGAGAACGACTGTTCGAACTCCTGCGCGGTGGGCGCGAATACTACCGTTGGCTTCAGCCGCGCCGGATCTTTTTCGACCGCGGCCAAATCTAGCGCAATCACCGAACCCTGGGCAATCTTGTTGGTTTGCCCGTCGGGCGTCCAATCCTCTTGCAGCTCGACCAGCAGCTGACCACTCAACAGCCCACCTACTCTGGCCTTCAGCGGAAGTGCCAGCTTCCTTGCTCCGCCGGGCAACAGCAGATAGTTCTCGTGCGCGAAAGTGCTCAGATTCCGCTGCACGGTGATGGCGTGGTGACCCTGGCCATCAATGAAGACGCGCGGATTGTTGCCATACCCGTTGTCCTTGGTGCTTCCGCGAAACACTTCGTCGGCGCTCTCAAGAGGCTGGCCGCGCCTCCATCGCCGGATCGTGATGGGGTAACCGGCCTCGCTCATGGTGCCTGTGCCCCAGTCGCGCGCAATCAGCAACGTGTCCTTGTCCACCCATGCCACGGTCTGCTTGCCGCGCGGCAGCACAAAACCGCCCTCCACGAATTTGCTCGTTTTCAGGTCCATCTCGCGGAGGGTCAACGCATCCTCGCCACCCGCCGACAGGGCAACGAGACAAAGCTCATCTTCCGGCTGCAGACACGCGAGCCCTTTCCCCACCCAACTCTGGTTGTCGGTCTTGGAGAGCGCATCGTAGTCGAGCACGGTCTCCCAGTTAGGCTGCGCCGTTAGGTAATTCGTGAGCGTGGTGCGTCGTACGATTCCCCGAACGTGCTCGGCGTCGCGCCACGTGTTGTAGACAAGGCCGTTGCGAAACTCCGGGTCCGGCAACCGATCCGGAGACTCGAGCACCGTCAGCGCCTCTGCCTCAAGCGGAGCAAAGTGACTGTCTTTCTCGATCACCGCCGCTGTACGCGCGTTCTCGGCCTTCACCCAGGCCATTGGCCGCTCGCCGTTTATGTCTTCCAGCCAGGTGTAGTTATCCGGCTGCTCGGTGCTCGACTGCTGAGAATGTGCCGGAACTGACAGCAGCGCCGCCATCACAGTCGCCATTGTGATCTGCGTCGACACCAGACGCGCCGCTCTTGTGAAAGACTTTTTCAAAATGCACGCTCCTTGCCAGACCGTCGCCTTATGACATCGTCCCTCGCGTCTGGCTTATGGCGCCGGCGACCTGCACGACTTGATGGCTGGTGAGGAGTATACCCATAACTAAACTGTCTCCGTCTTCGAAAAGTGGTGTGATACTGGACCCTGCAGCGGAATCGGTCCCGAGCGTTCTGCAAGGCAGTGGTGGGGACTCTGTTTCGGGAAAATCACAGTTGAGTCCCAAGAGAAGGTTCGCCGACCATCCACTCGGCGTCGACTTGGCTTCCCAGAAGCCCATTTCTGGATAGCTTCCGTTTTGCCCGACGATGCACGAACTGGCTTATTGGTAAACCCAAAGGCGCGGTCCTGATGTGCATAAACAAGAGGATTAGCGGCGTGCTGGCCGTCATTCCCGCGAAACCGCAGCGTGCATCCAAAGCCAAGATCTTCAGCTATTGCAGCTTGCTGTACTCGGCCTTGGCTTGCCTGTAGACCAGAATGTCGGGGTCGGCATCCTTCCAGAGCGTCAGGAAATACTTGTAGGCGGCGAGGGCGCGGACACGGGCTGCATCGGCGTCCGCACCCTGCGAAGTTTTCGCTTGCAACGCATTCGCGCGCGCCACGCCGAGATGCGCCAGGGCTCCCGTCCAGCAGTTCCACACGGTGCCGCTATGGTCGAGAACTTTCTGGAACTCGGCGGCGGCTTGCGTGCTCTGCTCAGCTGCGAGATACCCTTCTCCGCGAATGTAGGCCGGGTAGAGGCAGGAGAGATTGTTGATAAACGAAATCTGCCCGTACTCGATGGGCGGCAAGGCAGGTTGCAAACTGTTGATCGCGCTAGCCGCATCCTTGTGGTTGAGGGCCAGTTGCGCGTGAATTGCAGGTAGCCAGAGAGATTGCAATTGAGTATCCAGGGGGAACCGCTTGTTCAGGTCTTGGACCAGCGAGTCAGCACGCGCCGCATCGCCCGCCACGGCAAAGGCAAGCGCGGCCTCAACCGCAACCCCCTGGCTGGTGGGAGCCAGCTTCAATCCTTCTTCTGCTTCTTGCTTCGCTTGCGTCAGGTTGCCGAAGGCAGCTTCGCGTAAAGCCGAATTCTCCAGCCAGATCGCACCCGTTTCTTTGCTGTCCGTTCGAATCGCGGAATCCACCGACCGCTTGGTCAGTTCCCGCGCTTTGCCGAGGTGACCGGCGTATGCTTCAGTGTCGGATGCGAGCGAAAGCCCAAGGTTCTCATAGGCAGATTGGCCTGCAAACCACTGTTGCTGTTCGGCCATTGCTGGAGCGTCTCCCCGAAAAAAAGCCAGAGTGTAGAGGGCGCTGCGGAGCGTGAGACGATCCAACTTCTGCGCCAACGCCTGCTGGATGACCTGTTGCGCTTCATCGAAACGCTGCAGAGCGAGCAGCGCATTGACGAGATTTCCGTACGAGGATCCACGATCGGGCGCGAGGCGGAGGGCTTCACGATATTCTTCCGCCGCTTTTTCGGCTTGCCCCCCGGCCATGTAGGCATTACCCAGACCGAGATGGGCGCGGGGCTCTCTGGGATAGCTCGCAATCCACTCCTGATACGTTTGTGGCGCTTTATTCAGTTCGCCGGTCACGATATCGTAGTAATTAGCGCTGATCGTTAACTTCTCTCGCTCGCTGGCGCGTCCTCGCAACTCAAATGCCTTGGAGGAGTATTCGCTGGCGCGCGTGGTCTCACCCTGACTGTAGTAGTCTGCGGCCACCGAGAAATAGCCCATCGCGAAGCTCGGATCAAGCTGAATGGCACGTTGATGGTAAGGCAGGCCTGCGGCTGGGCCTTTCTCCGAAGACGCCTTTTCACCGAGGCTGTAGGCTTTCAGAGCCTCCAGAGAAGAGGTGGTGGCCTGTTCGAGAGGAGCATCGAACTTTTGCACCGAGGCCAAGGACTCGCCGAGTTCTGCGCGCAGCTTCGATGCTGTCTCACCCAGCGCGTTCAGCACTTTTTCTTTTCCATTTGCAGTGACTTGTTCCTGCGCCAGCATGTCATCCGTCTGGCAACTGACGGCTTTCAATGCCAGAACATATTCGCTGCCCAGACTGGCGATCGATCCGGCAATGTAAGCCTTTCCCGCCGAGCGCTGGCAAAGCTCGCGGGCAACGTCGGGGGTGAGCCTGGTGTCACGCGGGCGAGTCATCAGCTTCAACGTCGCCGCCACTTTGTTGTCGGGAAGCACATTCAGAAACGGCGATTGGTTGAGAGAAACGCTGAGCGCCGTTTTCAGCGTGTCGTCGAATACCGGGTCGCCCGTGCTGTTGGCGAAGTCGGCGAGAACGATCGTGTCTTTTTCCGACAGCCTCTGAGTCCCGCGCTGGCGATAATAGAGCGCTCCGGCAACCAGCGCCAAGACCACCAGCGAAGGCACCAGTACTTTCCAGAGATTCCTTTTCCCGGCTACGTGAATCTCAGCTCCTGCCGGTGAGTGCAGTGCGGTCGAACCCGTCAAACTGGGGCCGGAACCGGATTCCCGTGCCGGTGATGTAGCCGGCGCCTGCTGCCCACTTTCCCGCGCCACAGCGATCTTCCCCGAACTGCCGGCCGCCACCCGCCCCGTCTCGCTGTCCCGCTTGAGCCGCTGCAGCTCGGCCCGCATTTCCTTCGCGCTTTGAAAGCGCAGATCCACGTCCTTTTCGAGGGCGCGGCTGATGATGTCTTCAAAACTGGGCGGAATCTCGCGATTGAACCGGATGGCTGGGGGCGGGTCGCTGTCGAGGATGGCCTTAAAGATCAACGCCGAGGTCTCCCCGTGAAAGGGCAACACTCCAGTCGCCATCTCGTACAGCACCGATCCGAAGGAGAACAGGTCCGTGCGCGTGTCCAGTTCCTTGCCCCTGGCTTGTTCGGGCGACATGTAGGCAACGGTTCCCAGTGTAGAGCCCGGACTAGTCAGATGTTCGTCGATACCCGCAGTAGCCAACGCTCGCTCTGAAGGCGCGCCAGCGAGAGTAGGCACCACCTTCGCCAGTCCGAAATCCAGAATTTTGGCGTGGCCGCGCTTTGTTACAAAGATGTTTGCCGGCTTTATGTCGCGGTGAACGATGCCTTCCGAGTGAGCCGCATCAAGCGCGTCGGCGATTTCAATAGCCAGCGACAGGATGAAATTCATCTCCAGCGGGCGCCCCATGATGCGGTGCTTTAGGGTCATTCCCTCCAGGAATTCCATCGCGATAAACGCATGCCCGTCCTGCTCGCCGATGTCGTAGATGGTGCAGATGTTGGGATGGTTTAAAGCCGACGCCGCTTGCGCTTCACGCTGAAAACGGGCGGCCGCCTGCGGGTCACGAGAGACCTCTTCGGGCAGGAATTTCAGAGCGACGAAGCGGTGCAACCGAACATCCTCAGCCTTGTAGACAACACCCATGCCGCCACCGCCGAGTTTCTCCAGAATGCGATAGTGGGAGATGATCTGGCCAAGCACGGTGCGCGAATCTTACGTGGATAAAGCGGGCAAGTCAATGAGAATAGAGGAGATGCGGTACTCGGTGAGATGTGCCCCACGACCCAATTTCAGGGTGCGCCATCGTCGTCTGCTGAGAGTCGGCAGAAAGCGTTGTGGTGCTCACTGTAGCTTCGAGTATTCGGCCCTGGCTTGTTGCTGGATCGGGATGTTGGGGTCGGCATCTTTCCAGAGGATGAAGAAGTCGTTGTAAGCTGCAAGCGCGCGCAGGCGGGCAGCATCAGAGTCGGCGCCGTGTAAAGCTTTCGCCGCGAGCGCATTTGCCCGCGCCACACCGAGCTGAGACAGGGCACCCGTCCAGCAATTCCAGACAATACCCTTGTGATCAAGAATCTTCTGGAATTCGGCGGCAGCGGCCGTGCCTTGTCCGGCAGCAAGGTACGCCTGGCCGCGAATGTAGGTCGGATAAAGGCAGGATCCGGAGGCGTTGGCGGAAAACGCAACTAATCCAAACTCGAGCGGAGTGGGCAGTGTTTGCAGGGCTTTCAGGGCCGAAGCGGGGTCGTTGTGATTCAGCGCCAACTGCGCCTGAATCGCAGGCAGCCACAGCGCCTGCATCTGCGTGTCCAATGGAAATCGTTGTGCTAAGTCGTGCGCTAAAGTTTCCGACTGCGCCCCATCGCCCGCCAGAGCGAACGCCAGGGCCGCTTCAGCTTGCGCGCCCTGGCTCGCGGGAGCAAGCTTGAGAGCTTCTGCTGCGGTCTTCCGTGCCTCAGTGGCGATGCCGAAGGCGGCCTCGCGCTGTGCCGCAATCCCCTGCCATATCGCGCCCGCTTCTTTGCCGTCTGCCCGAATGGCGGAGTCCACTGCGCGCTTTGTCAGTTCCCGCGCCCTGCCAAGATGACCAGCGTAAGCCTCCGAGTCGGAGGCAAGGGCCAACCCGAAGTTCTCGTATTCGGGCTTTTGCGCAAACCATTTCTCTTGTTCGGCCATCGCGGCCGAGTCCGAGGAGAAAAACGCCAGCGCGTACAAAGCCGCGGGAAAGATGTAATTGTCTGGTTTGCGAGGCTGCATTTCGCGGATAAGTTGCCGCGCATCGTCGAATCTGTGCAGCGCAAGAAGGTAGTCAGTAAGGTTCTCGTCGAGAGTGACTTGCTCCGGTGCAATGCGGATACCTGCTCTTGTCACCTCAACCGCTTTTTCAAACAGACCCTGTTCGGCGTAAACGATCCCAAGATTGTTGTAGGCCGCGATGTCCCGTGGATAGTTTGCAATCCTTTGCCCATAGGTTTCGGCTGACTTGCCCAGTTCACCGCTCACCGACGAATAGTAGTGGGCCGTGATCGAGAGCCTCTCGCGCTCGCTGGCGTGTTCCCGCAACTGAAACGCCTTGGTGAGATACTCGCTGGCACGTGCCGGTTCGCCGAGGTTGAAATAGTGAATACCTATGGCGCCATAGGCCATCGCAAAGTTCGGATCCAGTTCGATGGCGCGTTGGTCAAAGGGAAGTGATTGGGCGGCACCGTTGTCCTGAGCAGCCTTCTGCCCAAGGCTGTACTCTCTGAGTGCTTCGAGCGAAGAGGTGGTGGCTTGTTCGAGGGGAACATCAAACTTCTGTACGGTGGACAGCGATTCCCCCAGCTTACCCCGTAGCTTGGAGGCAGCTTCGCCGAGCGCCTCCAGCACTTTCGCTTTACCGGATGCCGTGACCTGCGCCTGCGCGAGCGTGACGTCGGTATGGCAATTCACCGCCTTAAGATGCAGCTCATATTCGCTTCCCACGCTGACAATGGCTCCGACAATGTAGGCCTTGCTGGCCGTGCGCTGGCAGATCTCACGAACAACTTCGGGTATGAGCCTGGCGTCGCGCGGCCGCGTCATCAGGCTCAAGGTGTTAGCAACTTTGCCGTCGGAGAGGACATTCAAGAATGGCGACTGGCTGAGAGACACACTTAGCGCGGTTTTCAGCGTGTCGTCGAATACCGGGTCGCCGGTATTGTTGATGAAATCGGCGAGAACAACGGTATCTTTGTCGGTGAGTTGCTGGGCGCGATGGGACCAATAGTCGAAGCCGCCCGCAACGAGAGCAATCACTACAGCGGACCAAAGCACGAGCTGCCCGATTTTTCTTTGAGGTACAGAGACCTCACCTGATCGCGGGGCGGTCGAGCCCGAACTCACCACCGCGGGCGCGGCACCCGAAGGTGGCGCCGTCTGCCCGATTGCCTCTTGCGGCCCACTCCCCGCCACTGAGGGCAAACCGCCCGGCGCTACGCGTCTCGACTCTGTGTCGCGCTTCAGACGCTGCAACTCAGCCCGCATCTCCTTAGCGCTTTGATAGCGCAGGTCGCGGTCTTTCTCCAATGCCTTATTAATAACGTCTTCCAGCTTTTGCGGAATGTCGCTATTAAAGAGCCTCGCAGGTGGCGGATCGGAATCGAGAATTGCTTTGAAGATGAGAGCCGAAGTTGCCCCTTGGAACGGCAATGCTCCTGTTGCCATCTCGTACAACACCGCGCCGAAGGAAAACAGATCGGTGCGTCCGTCGAGTTCCTTCCCTTTCACTTGTTCCGGCGACATGTAGGCGACTGTTCCGAGTGTTGAGCCGGGGCTGGTCAAGTGCTGTTCGTCGATTGTTTCAGCCAGTGCAATTTGACTCGAGGAGACGGCGGAGGGCGTGATCTTTGCCAGTCCGAAATCGAGAATCTTGGCATGACCACGTTTGGTCACGAAGATGTTGGCGGGCTTGATGTCGCGATGAATGATTCCCTGAACATGCGCCGCTTCGAGAGCGTCGGCAATTTCGATCGCGAATGAGAGCAGCAAGCCCGGGTCCCTCGGAAGGTTGTCGATACGATGCTTCAGCGTTACGCCGTCCAGGTACTCCATGACTATGAATGCTCGCCCGTTTTGCTCATCGATCTCGTAGATAGTGCAGATGTTCGGATGGTTGAGAGCCGAAGTCGCTTGTGCTTCACGCTGAAAACGGGCAAGAGCTTGGGCATCTTTGGCGACATCCTCGGGCAGGAATTTGATCGCCACAAAACGGCGCAGTTTGAGGTCCTCCGCCTTGTAGACCACACCCATACCGCCACCACCCAGTCTTTCGACAATGCGGTAATGCGAGATGGTCTGTTCGATCATGGCGGGGAAAATCGAATAGATCATAGGGTGGCGGTGTTTGCCCGTCAATCTCCAGGATCTGCGTTACTTGAACACACGATTTGCCGGCGAGTCGGAAGTAATCCAATTCCGTTTTTGGTTGGATCGATACCGGCAACTCGGCTACTGACAATCAATCTCCAACGCTCCCGAATAACGGGCAGACCTGAAGTTATTCGAAGGCAGACACTGGATCGCATCGGTGGTTTTCCGCCAGCGAAACGTGACGTTGTCCAGAAGTCGGCTTCTGGGAATTTTGCGGCGTCAACGAGTCCGCGAGATCACATCCCGTGTTGGCTACGTCGGCGAGCCGGCGAAGCTGCCCAAAATCCCATTTTCCACTAGCCTTGCAGTACCTGAATCTACGAAGTCGCAGGTTGGGTGTGAGAGCTGCCCGAAAACACGTGTTTTCGGGCAGCCCGAACACTGGTCTAACGATCTCGAAGATTCAGGTACTTGCAAAGCTGACGGCGACAGGGATTTTGGGCAACGATCAAACCTTTGAATGCGAGCACGAGCGAGCAAGGAAAACGCCCAAGTGCCAATTGACTGCGACCAAGCTGGTCGTTTTGCGCTAAGCTCTCTCAGACTCCCGTTTCAGAACGCTGCCCGTCTCTGGCCGTTCGGACAACGCAGGAATACGAAAGGAATCTGGGTATGTCAAACTCCACCAGACGCCAGTTCATTCTGCGCAGTGCGGCTCAGGCAGCTGGCCTAGGGCTTGTACTAAATGGGAGGCTGATCGCCCTTCCTCCGTCGCCGTTGCCGAAATCTGCTGGACCCAACGACCGCGTGAACCTTGGGTTCATCGGCTTCGGGATTCGCGGCAATATATTGCTCGAGTCAGCCAAAGAAAGCCAGCAGGCGAACCTCATTGAAGTCTGCGATTGCTACCAGGGGCACCTCGAACGCGCAAAGGAACGCACCGACGGCAAGATCGCGACGAATTTCGCGAACTACAAAAGCCTGTTGGACCGAAAAGACATCGACGCTGTGGTCGTGGCGACGCCGGATCATTGGCATCTGCGCATCGTGCTCGACGCGCTGAGCGCAGGCAAGGATGTCTATATCGAAAAGCCGATGACCCTCAGAATTGAAGATGGCCCAGCAATCATTGGCGCGGCGCGGGAAAACAAGCGCATCGTTCAGGCGGGCAGCCAATGGGTATCATCCGAGCAGCACAAAAAGGCGCGGGAAATTGTAATGTCGGGGACACTCGGCAAAGTGACCAAGGTGACGGCCTCCTACAACCGCAACAGCTCCACGGGCGCCTGGAACTACCCCATTCCTCCGGATCTGCAGGAGGGCATCAACTTCAATTGGAAAGAATGGCTGGGTCCGGCGCCAAAGATAGCCTACGATCCCGAGCGCGTGTTTCGTTATCGCAAGTATTGGGACTATTCTGGTGGGATCTCGACCGACCTCTTCGTCCATCTAATTACTTCCATCCACTTCATTATGGGCGCAGAAATGCCGAAAAGCGTAGTCGCGTCCGGGGGAATCCTGAACCGGCAGGACGGGCGTGAAGTACCAGACACGCTCGACGCCCTGTTCGACTACGGCAACTTCTGTGTCAACATGGCCGGCACGTTTAACAGCGCAAGCACTGCAGGTCAAGGAATCCAATTCTTGGGGACGGAAGGGTCGCTTTCCGTTCTACTGGGTGCGAACATGATCGAGCAGGCGGAGTACAAGAGCGAAAACTACGGATACTCGATCGACAGCTGGCCCAAAGCGCTGCAGGATGCATTTCTGAACCAGGGGAATCACCGAGCGGAATCTCAGGGAACCGGAGTCAAGCCTGCACCCGAGAATCTGCAGTTTGCGGACAAGCCAGACGCGACCGTTCAGCATCTCGTGAATTTCATCGATGCCGTTCGCACCCGGCAGCCGAGCTATGAGACAGCGGAGATCGGACACCACGCTGCCGCAGCCGGGCACATGGTGAACCTCTCGTATCGCAGTGGCAAGAGAATGCTATGGGACGTCTCCCATGGCCGCGCTTCGGAGTTGTAGCAGCTTACGCCGTGAATTCTGGCCTTCTTCGGCGTCAATGAG
>Ga0209415_10018694_pt1 | contig 10922 bp, 5 predicted proteins | sample PeaSoiSIISIP2007_FD_187696 | JGI IMG/M metagenome (GOLD analysis project Ga0209415, IMG submission 187696) | Peat soil microbial communities from Weissenstadt, Germany - SII-SIP-2007 (SPAdes) (version 2) | ecosystem: Environmental > Terrestrial > Soil > Wetlands > Peat | place: Germany... | reverse complement strand
GGGCCGCCCAGCCAGCACGGCGGGCGGCCCGGCCTGCTCTCACCCAGGCGGGTGTAGGTTCTCACGGCAGTTGTCCAGGACGCCGGTCGTCACATCGACTTCGTCCGGGGTTCTCAGCGAGTTGTCCGGCGGTCTTTCTCACTGATCTGTCCTTTTCCTCAGATACTCCCTACAGTGGCGTCCCTCGCTGCGGGCCGGAGATGGCTGCCTCGCCAGACGGACCAGTCGACGGCATCGAGAACTGCCCGTTGGTGGCCACACCTACTGCTCGTTGGCGGTCAGCGCGGTTACGGATTGCGGTTGCCGAAGATGTCCTGTGCCGCGCCTGATCCGCCTTACCTGCATCGGGCGAGTACTGCAAGGGGGGCGGGGCGTGCTGATTCTGATAGCTGCCGGGTCCTGCGAGGCGGGATCTGGGTCAGGGGGCGCGTAGCGCCCGCAGGGCGGCGCTGAAAGGCGCCCTTGACGCAGATCCCCGGAGCCGGATAATTCCGGCGGCAGGGGGACAGGGAGTCCTCACCTGGCTGGTGTGGGATGCGGTTGTGCCGGTTCGGGTGGCGGCCTCCTCGGGAACGGGTGCGCTGGCCCGTGGCAAGCCGGGGGCGGGCGCGGGGTCAGCCAGCCTTACCTTGGTCCGCGGGGCGCTCGCTCGTGCCCCGGCGACATGATGATGGATTGGGTGTCCCCCGGCCTGCGGGGGATGCGGCCGCTCAGTCTAAATCAGGCCGTCCGCGTGGTCCTTGCGGGCGGGAGCAGCTGGCAGCGGCTCGGCGGGAGCTGGCCGCGGTGGTTCCCCATCGGGTGAGTTCGGCTGTGGTGCGCGCCTGCGCGGGTGGCGTGCCGCGGTTGCGGTCACCGGGAGTGGTCACTCGGGGGCGAAGGCATCGTCGCCGAGGTCGGCCAGGATGTGGCAGGCCTAGCGGATGATCTTGCGGGCCTCGGACAAGGCGGCGCGCTTGGTGTTCTTGCGGTCGGCGACGACGGCGTAGCAGGCGTGGTCAGGGGCCGAGGCGCGGGCGTGGGTCTTCCCGGCCTCGTACACGGCCCAGCGCAGCACCGGGGGGCCTTGCCGGGACAGGTGCCCGGCGGTGCGCTTGCCGTCGGAGGAGTGCACGGTGATGTCGAGGCCGGCGAACCGGACGGCCTTGCGGGCGGAGGAGAACCGGCCGGCGCCGCCGAGCCAGCAGGTCAGCGCCAGCGCGGTGACCGGCCCCACCCCGTACAGCCGGGCGGCTAGGACCTTCGCGCCGGCCAGGTGCCGGGCGGTGTCCAGTAGCTGGCGGCGCAGCGCCTCCTGGCGGTCTTCCAGACAGGCGAGCATGTCCAGGGCGGTGGCGACCTGCAGCTGCCCGGCCGGCGACAGGTGCGCGGCTGCGGCGGCCCGCACCGCCGTCAGGCCCTGGGTGGTCCGCAGCATCCCCTCGCCCAGATGCGGGGCGCCCTGGTGGAAGAACACCGCGTGGATCCGCTGCGCCCAGGCGGTGTGCTCGCGGCGCAGGTCGTTATGCAGCTCCAGCAGCGCCCGGCACTCCAGGACCCGGGCGGGCGGGATCCAGCACTCGGGCAGCCGGCCCTCGGCCAGCAGCTGCCGCAGGTGCCGGGCCTCAGTCCGGTCTTCTCCGACTGTCCGCATCGTCCGGATGGGACTGGATGTAGTCCCAGACGGCAGCGGGCGGCGGTTGCCCGGTTACCCGCGACCAGGCTTCCTCCAGCGCTGGCCGGCCAAGCTGCCGGGTCAGGCGGGCGAGGTGCCCGGGCCCGGGCCCGGCCGCCGGGTGCGGGAACTGATCGAACACGGCCACGCACCTGACCACCCATTGCAGGGCCGAGGCAGGCTGGCCCCGGCTCTCCGCGAGTAGCCCAAGCTGCCCGTAGGACGCGGCGAGGCCCGCGCGGTCGCCGAGTTCTTCGTTAATGGCGAGGGATCTGCGGTACCACTCGTCAGCCTCGTCCAGCCGGCCCCGGAGCTGAGCGCTGTAGCCGAGCCGATGGTAGGTGATAGCCATTCTGGGGCGGTCGCCGAGTTCTTCGCTAATGGCGAGGGACCTGCGGTACCAGTCTTCAGCCTCGTCCAGTTGGCCCCGGAGCTGAGCGCTATTGCCAAGCTGAAGGTAGGTACTGGACATGGTGCGGCGGTTGCCGATTTCCTCGTCGATCGCCAGGCTCTTGCGAAACCACTCATCGGCCTCATCAAGGCGCCCCAGACTCTGGGCGTTCATCCCGAGCTGGTAGTAGATCGCCGCCGTCCCCAGCCGGTCGCCGATTTCCTCCTTGACCGTGAGTGACCGGCGGAACCATTCCCCTGCTTGCTCATAATCACCACGATCGCGCGCGATGACTCCCAGGTCCCGGTAAGTATCGGCCAAGCCGCTTCGGTCCCCGGCCTCCTCGGCGATGGCGAGGGTCCGGCGGTACCAGTCCTCAGCCTCGTCCAAGCGGCCGCGCTGACGCGCGATCGCGCCCAGGTTTTGATATCCGGCAGACAGGTTCCCCAGCCTTTCCGGGGAATCATCCAGTGCCGCCAGCGCTGCCGTTATCTGCCGCCAGGTCCGCTCCGCGTCGTCCAGGCGCCCGTGCCGGGCGCTGCGAGTGGCTGCGGCTCCGGCGAAGAAGAGCCACAGGATTCCGGTCGGCGTGTCGAACGGCGGCGGGCCACTGCCCGGTACCTCGGTCGCATTTCGCGCGCGATCGGCCCAGGCGTCGGCTTCGGAGTCGAGCCCGCGTGCCTCCCAGTAGCTCTCAAGAGGCCGGGAAATGCCAAGTGCGTGCTCCCATAGCCGGCGATCCAGGGCGTAGCCGAGCAGGCTGCCCAGGGTGCGGATCTCCAGCCCGATGACCTGATAGGCAAGCCCGGCGTCACCGGAGCTAATCTGCTGATCCAGCCAGTTCCCGTAGTCGGCATAGGCTGCGGTCAAAGCTCGCGTGGCGGCGTCTCGGACGGCCTGATAGCCCTCGGGGTCGGCCGCCAGCCATTCCGACGCCACATAAGAGGGCAGGATGGGGTGGACTCGGTAGAGGGTGGCGCCGAGAGCGGACACTAGGCCCACCCCGGCCGCGTCCTTGAGGGCATCGTCCCAGTCCTGGGCGGTGGCCCCGGCGAATCGCGCGGGCACCCCGGACACCGCGGAGAACGCGCCGAGGACCTGCGCGTCAGCAATCGAGTAGAGCAGGGATAGCGCGGGCAGGAGCCGCTGCGTCGCGGGCGCGAGGTGACGGTATGAGTAGGCGATGCTAGCCGCGACGGACCCGGTCCGGCCGGTCACCGCCCCGCCGTCGAGGGACCCTTGCGGACCTCCGCGCAAGGACTCGAGAAGCTCCTGCGGGCTACTCGTATCGAGCTGGGGCAAGATCATGCGCATGCTCAGCGGATGCCCGTCCAGCCATTCCATGAGCTCTCCGAATGCCCGGCTCTCTCGTTTTTGGCGAGCGGCCGGATATGGCGCGAGGAGGAAGTCCGCGTATTCGATCGCCTCGTTCCTGGTCAGGCCGCCGACCCCGATCCGGCGGATATCACCCAGCCAATCCTCTTGGGCGCGGCTGGTGATCAGTACCGCTGACTTCGAGTGATCGCGTATCCAGGCCAAGAACTCCCGCAATTCGGCGGCACCGGCCTCGTCTAGCGAGGGCGTCGCCCGTCCCGGGTCTGGCATTGATCGCACCGACTCGAAGTTGTCCCAGACGAGCAGCGTCCGGTACTGGGACAGCAACTGCTTGACCGCCTCCAGCCGCCGCGGGCCCTCTAGCCGGGCGAAGTCGGTGCCGAAGATGCTGAGGCCGATCTCGGCAATGACGCCGTCCAGGCCAAAGGTCGCCACCCCGGGCTCGAACGAGTGCCACAGGACCAGCCTCGGATCGTCCACGCCGCCGGTATCCCGCCACCAGCGGGCGAATCCCTTCGCCAGCTCGGTTTTCCCGGTGCCAGCCGGGCCGGTGAGGAGGACGACCCGCCGCCCGCGCGCCGCGACTTCGAGCTCGTAGATCAGGCCATCGCGGCCCACGAAGACACCGACGGGGTCAAGTGCCCCGGACAGTCCGGTATCGGGGGCATCCCGCAGCGCGTTCAGCGCCTCCTCGAGCGAGGGCACTTCGGCGGGCCGGGCCACCGCCGCCTGCGGGAAGCTCACCTCCCGGCGCAGGTAGTGCACGGGAACCAGCCAGTCGGCCAGCGGGTGAGCGCCCTTGGGGCTGGGCCGTTCGGGCCGCTGGTACAGCCTCCGCCGGCCGACCGCCACGGCGGCGGTCACCGTGCCGCCAGCGAAGATCGTCTCGTAGAAGGCAGCCACGAACTCGGCCGCGGCGACCGCGTAGACGCTGTAGGCCATCGCCACGACCGCGGCGACGCCTTCCCTGAGCAGGGCGGTCGCGATCGCTGACTCGAGATCCCGGCCGATGGCGCCGGACTGGGCCGAGTTCAGCACCACCACGGGCACGCTCGCCGCCCGCAGGACCTCCGCTATCCGGCTGGCCGGCACGTTGTCGGAGCCGCCCTCCGGGCCTTCGAAGACGAGCACTCCCTCGCCCCCGGCCTCGCCTTCGGGCACTGGCGCCCGGCTGCCCCGGGTGAGGGCACCGTGCCCGTCGAAGTGGACGATCTGATACGGAGTGCCCTCCTGGGCGGCGGCGGCCAGCTCCGCCTGCAGGGCCGCCAGCGTTGGCGGCCGCAGGACCTTCAGGTCCACCTGGCCGCTGACGGCCTCCAGCCGCTCGAGCAGGGGCCGCGCGATCATCTGGTATCCCACGTCCCTGGCGCCGGCTGGCCGGGAGATCACCATCAGCACGCGCAGCCGCCCGCCTGGCGTGGCCACCGTGTCGGCGCCCTCGGGGGCCAGGAGCAGGCTGCGGCTCATCCCCGCCATGTCGAGCGCGAGCGGGCTCGCGCGGCCGGGATCCAGCATCAGCTCCCACGGCAGTCCCAGGATCGCCGCCGAGGAGGACCGGATGACCAGCTCGGTGCCGCCGCGCCCGCGTGTGGCCTGGTAGGCGTCGCGGGCCGGCCCGGTGCCGAAGACCGCCTCGAATATGGCATGCCCCCAGCGGTCGATGCTCGCGGCAACGGCCTCGCCACGTTCCTCATACACCCCGAAGGGGACGCTCAGGTAGTCCTCCAGGTACCAGCGGAGGTCTTCCAGGTCATTGCCGTCCAGGGGCCAGGTCAGCTCGCGAGCGCCGCCAGGACCCGGATCGCCGCCGCCCTCCGTCAGGTCGATAACGAGCCGCTGGCCCAGCGCCGTCACGGTGGCGCTGATGCGGATCGGCTCGCCTCGGCTCGGCGACGTCCGCGACCTCAAGGCGGGAACGCCGGGGGCCGCGGCATCTGCGGCGGGGACGCCGGCCCCAGAGGTGCCGGGCGCGCCCGGCACCCGGGGCCTGGGCGGCGCGCTGGCGGCGACCTCCGCCGCGCCTGGCTCGATCTTGAGCGGCACCCCAGGCAGGTCGTCGAGCACGGCTCCAGCTACGGAGGTGCCGTCCATTGGCAGCTTGCCCAGGTAGAACGGTACGCCGCCCTCCGTCGTTAGCGTGAGCCACAGTGCGGCGCCGTCGAGGTCTTCGGGTGTTCTCGAGACGTCGGCGATGAACCGGGCGGGACCGTAGGTGCCGCCGAAGCGGTGCAGGACGACACCCGCCGTCCCTAGCGCCCTGACCCGGCAGGCCGGGCCGCCGTCGAGCATGCACCCGACGATGAACTCCTCCTGCTCATACGGCCACTCCTCGGCCGGAGCGGGCAGCCGTACGTCCACGATCACCAGGTAGGACGCACCCAGCTGGATGTTCCTTGGCCAGCTCACGACCGGCTGGATCGTTACCTCGCGCCGGGCCTCGGTCATGCCGCCTCCAGCTTGAGGATGGTCTGGGGGTGCCCGAAGTACGTGAAGACGGAGGCGTACATGAACGCCTGGATCGCCACTTTCTGCTCGAGCGTCAGGTTCTGCGTGCTCACCGGGATTCCCGCTTCGTGCACCGTGCGCAGGACATCCCCGAAATACGCGGCCCGCCTGGCTTGCAGGAACTCGGGGATGTTCACCCCTTCCCCGCGCGCCTCCTTCAGCAGCCTGCGGGCGAGCGCGGAGGAAGGGCCTACCGGCACCTCCGCGAGGGTGGCGATCACCGCACTGGCGTGCTGGCGCAGGAACACCTCGGCGAAGTTCCGGTTGAGGTTGTTCCCGTAGTACGTGTCGATGACGGCCGTCGCGGAGTTGCACGCGTTCAGGAAGACGACCGCCCTGGACTCTCTCAGGGCGGGTAGCGCGTACCCCTCGAAGTCACTGAGGCGGATGCCGGCCAGCGTGGACGCGTCGAGGCTGTCCCCGTGGACGCCGTGCGCCCTGACGTAGACCAGGGCGTACCGCTTTGACTCGTCCGCCAGCTCGGCGAGCAGGGCCTCCATGTCACCCTTGGGGACGATGCCGGGGTGCCCCGATGCCGCGAACCCGAACTTCGGGTTCCCAGGGAGCCCGGTGTCCTCGTAGGACAGGACCCTGCCCTCGGATCTATGGACCTGCTCCGCGCTGAACTGCGCGAAGCGGGCCGGATCGCGGATTGTGGTCCACCGGATCGCCTGGACAGCGACGCCAAGCCACTCCGTGTCCTTACCGCCCGTCGGGTGCAGCTGGAGCAGCTCCCAGGGGATGCCGAAGTTGGTCTCATCCCAGATGATGAGCCGCAGCTCGGTGCCCAGCGCCTGGCGGAGGTCCGCGATCCAGCGCTTGAGACCGTCCTTGCCTAGAGACCAGTTCAGCATGAAGCGGTAACAGTCCACGGCGGTATCGATCGAAGCCCCGCCGGAGAGCTTGCGGGCCAGCGTCATCCCGGGCTTGAGCTGATGCCTGAGGTCCTCCGGGTCCGACGCCCACATCATCCGCCCGCTGTAGTATCCCTCCAGCTGGAATGCGTCCTTGCCGTCATCCCGGGCCATGACCACCTTGAGCAGTGCGGTCTTGGGCGGGAGGCTCGCGGCGAGGTCCAGCCGGGCCGCGCTAATCCCCTCGGGCGCGGCGGCCGCGGCGGCCAGGTGCGCAGGGGGTGACTCGGGTGCCGGTGGCGGCGGTGCCTCGCGCGGCCCGGGTGACCGGGCCGGCGCGCCCGCGGCGCCTCGCAGCGAGGCGGCAAGCTCGGCTTCTATCGTCATGCCGCACTGTCCGGGCTGTAGGTGACGTCGGCGACGATCCCGCCTAGGGCAGCGGCCAGGTCGAAGGGCAGCTGCGGGTAGTGCGCGAGGCCCGGCGGGGCGATCACGACCGAGCGGACGCGGGGCAGCGTGCGGGCACCGGCCGCGACGGCCAGGGCGTCCCGGATTCCCTCGGTCCCGACCGGCCAGGGTGCCTCCTCCCGCAGGCTCGCCTCCAGGGGAACGTTGCCCCGGCCGTCGGACACCACGACGAGCCAGGCCTCCTCGGTGGCGGCGGCGCCGTATCTGACCTGCCTGCGCAGATGCTGGATGGCCAAGTCAAGCCCGTAGGCAAGGGGAGACGCGAGCCCTGGCGGCCGGCTGAGCGACCCGATGATCCGCCGGTCCCTGACGCTCGCCGCCCGGTATGCCTCGGCCCGCAGGTCGCTGGCAGCGCCGGCGTGGCCAAGCTCCACCACCGTGACCGCCGCGCGCCGGGTGTAGGCCCAGCCGAGGTACGGGGCGAGGTCGGCGGTCCACTGCCAGTGACGGTGGCACGTGTGGTCCAGGACGAGCGCGAGGGTGGCGTCCGGCCCGGCCTGGCGGCGGTACCTGTGCAGGTCCGCGCCGTAAATGACGATCCTGCGGCCTGCTTCCTGCGGGGAGCCGGACTCGGCGGCCGGGAGGCGCCTGAGGGGCTGGTACCTGGCCGCCTCCAGCACGGTGGCCGTAATGGACAGGTCGGCCAGCTCCCGGGTCGGCTCAGTCCCCACGATGAGCCCGCGCGCCGAGCGCTGCCGGCCGCGCCGCTGCCACGGCTGGCGCAGGGAGCCGAACTCGGGCAGCGCCTCGGGCGCGTCCTCCAGGTACAGGCCCGCGCTTGCCAGCCCCGGCGGCACGGGCAGGTCCCGGAGCGTCCCGGCCGGCTCGGGATCGCCTGTTATCGTCACCGGGCCACCGGGACGATCCTCGCGGACTCCCTCGTCGGGGAGACCTTTCGGCACCGGCCGGTCCTCGCCTCGCGGCTCCTGAGGGGGCGGCAGCGGATCCGGGTCTGGCAGCCGGCCGGCGGACGGGACGGCTTCTTCCGGAACGGCCAGCCCGACGAGGGCGGCGGCCCGGCGGACGTGCGCCGGGGCTACCTCATCGCTGGCTTCCAGCGCGGCTACCGCCCGGGCGAGCCGGCCGAGCGCCAGGTCCCGGCGGGCGGGAGCAGCTGCGGTCCCCACCGCCCGCACCACGACCCTGGCGGCGTCATCGCCCAGGTGTGGCACCCTGCCGAGCGCGCGGAGAATGTTGTCGCCCGCTGACGGCAGGCCCAGCGGTGACGAGTTAGCGCCGCCGTCCTCGGCGAGGGCCACGCGCAGCTTTTGCGGGCTCCAGCGCGCCGCGTACAGGTTCTCAGTGCTGACTCGAACCGGGAACCGGTCGAGCAGGTGGCCCGAGAGCCGGCCGAGGTCAGCCCGGGAACACGCCGCCAGCCAGCGTGTCCGGGGCTGCCATGAGACGTGCTGGCCGTGCCGGTCGACCACGGCGGCGTCCGCGCCGACCAGGGTGACGGCCGCCCGGGTGACGGCGAGGCTGGCCCGGGCGAGGTCCGGGATGATCGCCACCGGCGGCCCGTGCGGCGGCTCGGCCAGCCTGCCGGGGCCAGGCAGGAGCCAGGAGCCGCCGCTGGCGGCAGGGGCGCCTGTGCCCCCGAGGGGCCGGCACCACAGGTCGTCCTCCGACTCAGCCGACCCCAGCGTCACCATCCCGGCCGGGTCCGCGCCGATGGCGTGGCAGAGCCAGGCCCCGAGGGGGGCCAGCCATCCCGGCGGCAGGCCGACGAAGAGCACACCGCCGAGTCGACGGTCCACGGCCAGGCACGACAAGACGGTGGTGACGCACTCGGCTGGCGGGATCTCGAAGGCCTGAGCCTGGCCGGCTTCCGGTGACGCCACGGCTCCGCCTAGCTGGCCGTCGTCGGCCCGGTCCCAGCCGGCCCGGGGCTCGTCAGTCGGGCTTCCGCCGCCGCGACATGGCGGGCGACGACCGGGTCGTCGGTTTCCCGGGACCAGCTCAGCATCGTGCCGCTCTCGCCAGATGACCGACGGTGGGTGATGGCGGCCTCGGCCACCTCCCCGACGTGCCCGGGCAGCACCTCGGGGGCGCCACCGATCGCGGCGAGCGCCCGCGCCGCGCGGATCATCACCAGCTCGGCCCGGTGCCCCTCCACCCCGAACTCCTGCGCGATGCCCGCGGCGAGGTCAAGGACCACGTCGGACGGATCAAGCTCCCCCTCGGCGGCCACGCGCTGCCGGGCGGCGATGAGAAGGTCCTTGCGCTCCGTGTTGCTCCGCAAGCCCTCGGCGAGACCGTCCGAGGGTGCCTCCGGGTTCTCCTTGTCGAACTGCAGGACCCTCGTGAGGATCTCCCGCCGCTGCGCCTCAGTCTCGACGGACCGCACCTCGACCAGGAGCCCGAAGCGGTCGAGCAGCTGCGGCCGCAGGTTCCCCTCCTCAGGGTTCATCGTGCCGACGAGGGTGAACTTCGCGGGGACCGTCATGTCCGCGCCGTCGCGCTGCACGGCCAGGAGGCCGGTCGAGGCCACGTCGAGGATGATGTTCACGAGGTGGTCATCGAGGAGGTTCACCTCGTCGATGTAGAGCATGCCGGGCTCCTTGCCGGCCCCGGCCTCCTCAAGCAGCCCCGGCTTCCAGGTGGTCTTGCTCTCCAGCAGGTCCTTGACGTGCCAGCCGCCGAGCACCCGGTCGTCGGTCGCGCCGATGGGCAGGGTAACCGGGAGGTCGCCGGACATCATCTGCGCGAACGCGCGGGCGGTGGTTGACTTCGCGGTCCCCCGCTGTCCCCGGATTAGCACTCCCCCCACGGCCGGGGCCACGTAAGCGATCTCCAGCGCCTGCCGCATGGCCTGCTGGCCGACGATCCAGGAGTAGGGGAAGATCAGCTCAGGGGGCTTGTCCATTGGCGGCCTTCCCGCTCGGATCGGCAGAACCGGCGTCGGCGTTGCCGACGTACGTGAACGGCACCGGGACGTCCTGGCGCAGGAAGTCCGACAGCCGCTGGTTGACCGCGACCTCTCCCTCCGCGCCGTCCTGCTGGCCCGGCTTCGCGAGGTGCAGCGCTTCCAGCAGGTCGAAGCGGTGCAGGTCGAAGCCCACCTGCATGGCGAGCCCGTAGCCGATGGCGGCCGGGATCGTGCCCAGGTAGGACACCACCGCGACGGCCAGCGGCACCAGCGCGAGCGCGGCCCACCAGCCCGAGTGGAACACCAGCAGGAGGAAGGAGGCGAGGCTCGCGACGACTCCGGTGGCCGCTAGGCGGCCCGCGGCGTCCATGGCGTCGCGGAAGTCATCGACGGCCGCCCTTACCTTGTCGCTGAGCAGCGGGTACAGCCGGGGCCAGGTGACTACCGGGTCCAGGCCGTAGGCCGTTCCGGTCCGGTCCTCTAGGGCGGCGAGCGCGTTGCCGAGGCGCGTGGCGCGCACCAGGTGGTCGGGCAGCGGGTAGCGCCTGCGCACCCGCTCGGACGCAATTCCGGCCTGCTGGATCAGGCCGTCGCGGTCGACCGGCTTGTTCTTCTTCCGCAGCTTCTCTAGCGCGTCCGCCGCTCCCGACGCCGCGGCGATGGCCTCGTCGCGCTTGCCCTCCAGCCGGTGCTTGGACTTTCGCTGCAATGCCCGGCCCGCGCCGGCCCCCAGCCAGTCCGGGGCCTGTCCCTCCAGCAGTCGTACAAGGCCTAACGGGGCTTCGCCCCAGCCCGACGAGGCGTGCCGGGGATCGGCTGATGTGAGCTGGATGGGCCCCGGCCGGC
>Ga0209415_10018693_pt1 | contig 10923 bp, 12 predicted proteins | sample PeaSoiSIISIP2007_FD_187696 | JGI IMG/M metagenome (GOLD analysis project Ga0209415, IMG submission 187696) | Peat soil microbial communities from Weissenstadt, Germany - SII-SIP-2007 (SPAdes) (version 2) | ecosystem: Environmental > Terrestrial > Soil > Wetlands > Peat | place: Germany... | reverse complement strand
AAAGTTTCCTCTGACGCCGGGTATATTCAGCATTAAGGATGATCCGCTGGGCTGGTCGAACTACTCAAAGCAGTCCATATAGGCGAATATCGTCAGCTGTTTAGAGATCGATTTAGAGATCGAACAGTCGCCTCGCTCTACGTGGCATCAGTGAATGGTCGGCTGTGGCAACTGGGATCCCCATGAGCTCGGGAACCGTGGTTGACCACAGGGTGGGCCGGGCGGCGAGGGCCTAGCGTTCACGACATCTTCCAGTCGATGTCTGGAATGTCTATCCGGTCAACTCCGAGTTGTCTGAGCCGACGCAGACCTTGCAGGAATGCAAACAGTCCTTCGTTGCTCCAGCTTGGATCACCGGCAAGCTCAGTAATGGAGTCGCTGTCCAGGCTGGAGCACAAGCGTATCGACGAAGACTCCCAATTGGCTTCGATGTGTCCGCCATATCGGGACCAGAAATCCTGGGACTCGATCACGATCAGACTTGCAAACTCGAAGTTGCCGCTGACCAGGTTTATGCCAAAACCTGTGCATTCAAGTCTCAAGCGTCGAGGTTTGTCTCTCAGCCAGCGCATTGGCTCCGAGAAGCGTTCGGGATGCATCGGATTGGCGGCATGCCGTCCAGCTGCTCTTGTGTTATCGATATCCGTGCGACCGAATAGCTCTTCTTCCATCTCCCGCAGTAGTGTGGTGCCAATCCGGGCGTCAGCCTGAAAGTCTGTCATCGGCTGGTGAAAGCCCTTCGGGATCACTGCTAGACGACCGACCGCGTTGACGACTTGGCCCGATCGTTCCTGGACCAGTAGCGCATAGTCCGCAGGGCCGCGATGCGGGCTGGCCGGGCGGGCAATCGCACAGAGTGCGAGCGTGCCGCCCGCGCACACCCGCTCTCGAACGGCCAGGACGGAACGCAGGTCAGGCAAGTAGCGGTCGCGCAGCGGGAGCGAACCGGGTCGCAGCGGCATGCCTGTCGTCAGCGCGTCTATCAACTCGCGCTCAAGGAGATCCATCGTCACGGCGTACCGAACGAATGGCATGACCGCTACAGAGCCGGCTATGTGCCCTCGCCGGACATCGACGTCAACCAGCCGGTAGAGCGGCATGTCCGTCAGCCGGCCGTCGACAGCTAGCATCTCGGCCAGTCGCTGTGTCGCGGCGGTCGCGAAATTCGCGTCGGACGGCAGGTCGCCGCCGCGCGGCACGCTGGCGAGCTTGAGCCCGTCGCTTCCCGCAGCGAGTGGGCAGTTGAGATCAAGCCAGCCGGGATGCGTCAGAACACTGGTCAGGATCTCCATGTCCGGGCCCACTCGCGCGCCATACTGGCCGTAGCCTGCGACGCCGCTGCCGCGAGAGTCGAGGTAGTAGCCGCGGAGCGCCTGGGCGATGCTGTGCTGGCTTATGCGTCTCCGGCTATTGGCCCGATCATGCAGAGCATGGGCGTCCAGCGTGGCCAGCTGCGCCTCAACCTGACGCCGGGCTGCTCCCGGCTCCCAGGCGGCATCCTGATCAAGATGGTCGAGAGTCCGCAGCCACTCGGGATTATCGATCGGTTCATTACATCTGCTGTCTTCGGGCAACGGACCTGCCGCTTGCTCCTCTGCGCTGATGCCGAGCTCGCTCGGCGACATGCTATAGAAATCGCATAGCAGATCCTCATAATACCCCGGCGTCACATGTCCGTTTTCCCAGCGGGACAGTTGAGTCTTGAGACTCGCAGCAGAAGCGACTTTCATGCCTTTGCTTTGAGCAAGCCTCATTAACTCCCAAACCGCACGAGCCTGCGACCAGCCTCGCGCGTGCCGCGCGGCCTGAAGTGCCGTTGTCATGTGGAGGCTGACACCTTCCGGGAGAGGGCATTGGGCCTCATGTTAACCCATGTTCACAGTTGTCAACTTCCCCTGCAAAAACGAACCTGATTCCATGTGTGGGCTGATGAGTGGCGTGCTGCATGCACGGAGGCTGTATCCGGTGAAGCGCACGTCACCTCGATCCGCTGGCATGTGTCGATCAAGGAGAGGACGAGCATGACGCCCGCCGGCATGCACACGGCTGCCCAGCATGCTGACCCAGTTCCGGCACCTCTTCGCATGGTTGACAAGGTGTTCCCGGCCATTCCCGCTCAGCTGCGCGAAGTTCGCCGCTTCCTGGCCGGGCTCCTGGGCGGTTGCCCGGTAGCCGATGATGCGATCACCTGCCTGTCCGAACTAGCGGCCAATGCCTGCCTGCACTCGGCGAGCGCCCGGCCCGGCGGCAGTTTCACGGTGCGGGTCCTCATCCACAACAGCGGGCGGCTGCGGATCGAGGTTGCCGACGAGGGCGGCCCGTGGGTCAAGCGGGTGCACGACGATGACTGGCCTCATGGCCTGGCCATCGTCGCCACTCTGGCCGCCGGCTCCGGCGTCTACGGCGATGCGGCAGCCGGCCGGACCTCCTGGGCCGAGTTCCTCTGCCCAGGCCAAGACCAGACGCCGCGATGACACCAGGTGTCCTCGGCTCGTTCGCAGCTACTCGGAGGTAAGAAATGTCCATTAACCGAGAGAAGATCGGCTCAGCGTCCGCTCTAAGCCGGGATCTTGACCCGGTGCGGTCCTTGGTCTTGGTCCTGCCCCGCGGCCTGGGCACCGACCAGGCGGCGCGGGGCATCGCCCAGGTGATCGGGCAGGTCCGCACGGACCTGACGCTGCGTGCCCTGCAGTTCCAGCAGCACGCCGCCAGCCGCGCCGCAGCGGGCGACACGGCCGGCGAGGCGCTGTGCCGGGGCCAGGCACTGGCAAGCGACCACGCCGCCGGCATCCTGGACGAGGCCATCGTCGAGGTGTTCGGCCTGTGGGACCAGTACGAACGCCAGATCCAGCCGTGGCTACGGCTATCCGCGAGCGGCCCTGCATCAGGCAGCGCCCAGACAACAAAGGAGAACAGGGAACCGATGAACGAAACCACCGGCACCAGTCCGCTGACCGCCGATGACGACAGCCGGGAAGCCGTCCGGCGGATGCGCGCGATCGAGGCCGGGTTCACCGCGCACGGCCTGACCACGCACCTGACCGACGCCCGGGCAGGACTGGACCTGACCGCCGTCCTCAGCCCGTCGGCCAGGCGCGAGCCAGAGATCTGGATCGACGAGGAAGGATACGCAGAACTGCGCTACTGGAATCCCCCGGGCGCATCACCCGCCGAGGTCGCAGCCACTGCGCTGCGTGCCTTGGCAGCCGTTACCAGCGCACCTGCTGGTCCTGGCGCGCCACACCTGCGCCAGGAACGCCCGGACGGACACCAGCCCGCGTAGCAGGGTAAGAAGCCTCCCCGCCCCGACAGACCCTGGGAGAACGGATGTTCCGGAGAGCGGCGCCCACCCAAGTCCTGCTCGGGGCAGTTCGCAGGCACGTGTGCTAGGTGGGTCTAACCTGGTCGTCATTACGACGCTGACGGCCAGCGGACAGTTACCACGATCGAATTCGTTATAGCTTGCCAGGAGTGGTCTATTCCCGGACCCCACACCGCATAGTCACCCTGCCTGGCCAGGGTGATACTTGCTTCCGTGAGCTCGATGCGGAAATTGCCCTCTATGAGCATGAGCATGGTTGTCCGCTGGTCGTCTGCCGTCCACGCTGAGCGCGTGTCCCCGGCCGGGTGAATCCCCCATTTCACTTCAATGTCCTTGCTGGACCGCACGCCCTCGGCCGGATCGATGAAATGGCCGAGCAGCCAGCCGCGGGTCCTACGGCCATCCTCGGCTGCATTCCCGGCATGCCAGCCTTCGCTCATTGCAGTATGTCCCATTCGATGGCTGGAATGCTAACCCGGCTGCCGCCTATCTGACTGAGCCGGCGCAGCCCCTGGAGGAACGCGAACAGTCCTTCGTTGCTCCAGGCTACGTCAGCGGCCAGTTCAGCGAGGGAGTCTGCGTCCAGGCTGGAGTACTGGCGCAGCGACGATGACTCCCAGTTCGCCTCGATCTGGCCGCCGTAGCAGGACCAGAAGTCCTCCGATTCGATGACGATCAGGCTTGCGAACTCGAAGTTCCCGCTGACCAGGTTCAGCCCGAACCCCGTGCACTCGATCCTCATGCGGTCGGGCTCGTCCAGCAGCCGGCGCATCGGCTCAGTCAGGCGCATTGGGTGCATGGGGTCAGCAGCGTACGGCCCCGCGATGGTGTTGTCGGTGTCCGCGCGGCCGAACAACTCCTCTTCCATCTCCCGCAACAGCGTGGCACCGATCCGCGTGTCGCCCCGGAAGTCTGTCATCGGCTGGTGGAAGCCCTTCGGGATCACGGCCAGCCGCCGCGCGGCGTTGACGACCTGCCCGGAGCGTTCCTGCACCAGCAGGACGTAATCCACGCTGCCGCGGTACGGGCTGGCCGGGCGGGCGATTGCGCACAACGCCAGCGCGCCGCCCGCGCAGAGCCGGCCGCCGACGCCGAGAACTGACGAGACGTCAGGCAGGTACCGGTCACGCAGCGGCAGCGATCCCGGCCGCGCAGGCACGCACGCCGTCAGGGCGTCGATCAGCTCGCCTTCGAGAAGATCCATCGTCAGCGCATACCGCACGAACTCCGTGATCCCTACCGATCCGCCGATCCCGCCGCGCCCCACATCGACGTCCAGCAGCCGGTACAGCGGCATGTCCACCAGCCGGATCCCGGCCGTCAGGGTCTCAGCTAGCCGCTGTGTTGCCGCATCCGCCGCCGCGCCATCGAGCGATAGGTCGGCATCTGCGACGGTGCCGGCGAGGCCGAGTCCGTCACGGGCAGTCAGCAGCGGGCAGTCCAGGTCCAGCCAGTCCGGACGTGTCAGGACGCTAGTCACGACCGTGTCGCCCTGGCCGACGCTTGCGCTATACCGTCCGTGATCACTGCCCGGGCGCTCGTGGCAATCGCCGTAATAGTCGCCCAGCGCCTCAGCGATCTGACGCCGGTCAACGCGCCGTCGCCGGTTAGCTCGGTCCAGCAGATCACGGCTGTCGAGCCTGGCCAGCCGGAATGCCACCTCGCGGCGGGCGGTTCCCGCTTCCCAGGCCGCGTACTGGTCGAGCCGGTCGAGCGCAGCCGCGATATGCGGATCGTTGCCGAGTCTTCGTTCGGCGTCGGCGGCCGTGCCGTCCTCGCCGGGTCCGGTTTCTGCTGTGGATGAGCCAGTGGCCGGTTGGGGGTCGCCCGCTAGTACGGCGAAGCGGGCTTTCACCGGGTCAGGTGCACGATCGAGTGCCGTATCGAGGATCTGCTGCATGTCGGACCTTGGCCGCAGCGAGGGCTTCTGGTGCCAGGACGCGACGGTGCGAACTCCTATCCCCAGATGCTCGGCAAAGGTCTCATTGCTCAGCCGTAAGGCGGCCTGCAGCGCGCACGCCGTCCGGCCGGTCCATCCGGTCACCAGGTCCATGTCGGCACGACCCCCGTCATCGCGTCATGCATCGCGGCTGCATCGCGGATGCACTGAATGCGCATCGCCAATGCATTGGAATTGATGCTGATCGGCGATGGAATTGCAGGCATGGAAAGCAACCGGCCCGGAAAACGAATACGGCCTGACCTACTGGCTATTGCGGGCATGTTCTATCACCGTGGCAAGATCGGATTTCAGGTCGTGGAGAAGCTGGGTAATCTCGGTCAGCCGGCCTTCCAGCGCATCGAGGCGAGACAAGACCGCCTCGCCCTCGCGAGTCACCGGCCGGCTCGCCGTTCCCGGCCCGCCACCTTCGAGCAGGGCATTCAGGTACTGCGGATGCCAGCCAAGCGTTACCGACAGCGATTCCAGTGTTCTCGGGCTACGCCGGCGCTCGACCGTATGACGCTGGATTTCCCGGATGATCGCAGGAGATACCCGCGACCGCTCGGCCAGTTCGCGCTGGCGCCAGCCGAGTTCAGCCACCCGGTCATTAATCGCCTTGGCGACTGCCGTCCAGTCATCCGACACCATTCCTCCGAGGTCCGCCTCGGCGCAGAGATTAGCCCATCCTCCGCAATCCGTGCCGCGACACGGCGTTTCTAACACCTCTATATAGCGAACACATCGCAAGAATCGCTGAAATCAGCTCTGCATAGCTTAAATCAGCGCTCGATTCCAACGGCTCCTCCTTCGTTCCAGCAGAAAGCAAATCTCAATGAACATCCTCATTCTTACCCTGATCTTTGCCGTCATTGGCTCAGTCCTCAGCCTTGCGGTGCTCATTGCCGTGATCGCAGGCATTCACGCCAGCGAACGCCGGATGAGCCTGGAACGGAAGCCATGCACCAGGTCGGAGATGGTCGCCCGGCGGGTTCTGGGAGTCCATCCCGGGCAGCGCAATAACTCCAGGTCAGTTATGACCGGCCAAAGAGGTGCTCATTGACTAGTTCGGCGAGCGATTCACGTGCCCGAAATTCCCCGCGCCGCGTGAACGTCACAGCGGCGGACGTAATGCAAAGAGGTGAACCCATGACCGATCCAGAAAAAGCCCTTGCTCGTGACCCCGCCAGCGACCGGCCGCACTGCCGGTGCGGCGCGCTGACCGGAAATCCGGGCCAGCGGCTGTGCCGCAAGTGCCGCGCCCGGTTCCGGTATCGCTGGCGGCGACGCCACGCCGCCGTGGCCACCCGGCGCCGCAGCCGGGCCAGCACCGGGCCGGCACGGCGGAGGGCGCAGCGATGACGGTCACACTCCCGCTCGTGCTGATCGCTGCCGTGGCCGTCCTGGTCGCCTACCGGTACATGGGCCTGAAGGTCTGGCAGGCCGTGCTGTGCCTGCTGTTCGGGTTCCTGCTCGCCGCGACGACCGCCGCCCCCGGCATCCGCGACGCGATCACCGCCGTCCTGCACTGGCTCGGTGGCTCACATTCATGAACCCATCCCCGAACCGTCCCGCTAACTGCCCGCCTGCCCCGCGTAGGAGTGATGCACGTTGACCAATAGCCCCCGTATCCCGCCGGCCGACCTGCAGGCGGTCACCAGACGCCATAGCACCGCCCGGCACGCGGCCGACGTGCTCGCCGCCCGGCACCCGGCCGGTATCTGGCAGCACCTGCTCGCCGTCCTGGATGACGTCCCGTCCCTGGCAGCCGAGGTCACCCGGCTGCGAACCGATCTGACCGGCGTCCGTCTCGACCGTGCCAACCTCGCCGCAGCCGCCCTGGCGGCCATCGCCGCGCACCACGACGGGGAGCCTGACCCGCTGTGCTACCTGCGGGACGAGTTGCGCGCCCAGGGCCACGACCCCGCCAGGGGCTGCCGATGACAAGGCCGCTGCAGATCCGCCGCCATGCCCGCCGGATGCGCCGCTACGGACTTCAGCCCATGATCGTCATCAGCGGTGACGACCAGTTGCCCGATATCGCGGCCGTCCTGATCTTCCGCTGGGCGTGGCGGTACCGCTCCGAACTCGCCCCGGTCACGCTCGCCGCAGTCACCGCGCTTACCGGCGCAGTCCTGCACAGCACCCATCCCGGCTCATGGTGGGTCATCCTGGCCGCAGCGGTCCTGGCCGTGCCTGCCCTGCTGGTCTTCGGCCGGCGCCTGGGCCTGGCCGTCGTCGCCGAGCGCGTCTATGCCAGTGCCGTGGTGCTAGCCGATGGCGGCTGGCTCGCGGCAGCCACCAATTCCGGCCCGCTGCACCACCCGCTGCCGCAGATCCTCGGCATCGGCGCGCTGGTACTAGCGGTGCCGTGGTGGGCGCACCGCCGGCGCCGGGCCAGGGTCCGGGTCGAGCGCAAGCTCAGCGCGTGGCCGGATGTCGCCCGCGCGGTCGGCCTGTCCGGCTCCCAGGTCATGTCCGCCGTCGTGGACATGTGGGGCTGGCGGGCCCGGCTCCGGTTGGCACGCGGCCAGACCATCGATGACGTCCGCGCGAAACTACCCGCGATCGAGTCAGGGCTCGGGGTGTTCCGGGGCGCGGCCCGCGTCTACCCGACACCGGATGACCTGGCCAACCGATTTGAGCTGCGTGTCCTGGACAAGGATCCGCACGCGGACGCGATCACCTGGCCAGGACCGTCCGTCGCATCCATTACCGAGCCGATCGACCTCGGCCCGTTCGAGGACGCCGTACCCGCCCGGATCTTGTTCTTGCGCCGTCACGGCTTGTTCGGCGGGGCAACCGGGTCCGGCAAGAGCGGCGGGCTGAACGTGCTGATGGGCAACCTGACCGCCTGCATCGATGTGGTGATCTGGGCGGTCGATCTCAAGCGCGGCATGGAACTCGGCCCCTGGGCATCCTGTATCGGACGGCTCGCGACCACGCCGGCCCAGGCGACCGCGCTGCTGGCCGATGCCGTGGCGATCCTGGAAGCCCGGGCCGACTACCTGACGGCCAGGGGATTGCGGGTCTGGGAGCCGTCTGCTGGCATGCCAGCCCTGGTGATCGTCATCGATGAGTATGCCGAGCTGACCGAGTCGGCACCGGTGGCGACCGGCCACGCCGACTCGATCGCACGGCGCGGCCGGGCCGTCGCCGTGAACCTGATAGCGGCGACCCAGCGGCCGACGCAGAAGGCGATGGGCCAGGGCGCGCTGCGGTCGCAGATGGACGTGCGGATCTGCTTCCGGGTCCGCGAGCGCCGCGACGTCGACCTGATCCTGGGCCAAGGCATGCTCACCGCCGGCTGGCATGCGCACACCCTGAACGCGCCCGGCAAGTTCCTGGTCTCCGCGCCCGAGCACGACACCCCCCGTCGCGCCCGTGCCTACCTGCTCACCGACCAGGCCGTCACTGACACCGCGGCACGCCACTCCAGCCTGCGCCCGGCCCTGGACGAGATATCCCAGGCCGCGATCGATGAGCGCGCCCAGACGCACCCAGACGACCCCGCGTCCGCGCACGACTCTCCGTACCAGGAATACGACGGGAACGTCCCAGAGGCCGGCCGGGACGCACCAGAGGCAAGCCTGCTGGCCGCGCTGTCATTAGCCCAGCCGGACGGCATCTCGGTGCCCGGCCTGATGGCCGCCACCGGGATGGGCCGCCGATGGGTCTACTACCGGCTCCGCGACCTCGCCGACGCCGGTCAGGTCGTCCAGACCGTGGGCGGGACGTGGCGTGTCACCCGCTCTGAAAGTAACTCCCGGTGACCACCGGTGATCTTGTGCACGTGCACGCCTCGCGCGCGTCTGCACGCATAGCCGCCATGCACGCCGTGCACGTGCACGACTCCCGAACACCCAGCGCTACCGCACCGATGCCCCCGAGCGGTAACGGAGAAAGGACGGTGGTCCCCACGACCTACTGGAGCAACGACACCGCAACCCTGCACATCGGCGACGCACTGCAAGTGCTTGCCGCGATGCCCGACAACTCGGCCGACTGCATCGTCACCAGCCCGCCTTACTGGGCCAAGCGGGACTACGGCGTCCATGGGCAGTACGGCCTGGAGGCCGGCCCGGCCGCGTACGTCGCGACCCTGCTGGCGGTCTTCGGCCAGGCCCGCCGGGTCCTGGCCGACGACGGAACCTGCTGGCTCAACCTGGGCGATTCCTATTCCGCCGGCGGAGCCGCGCCGACCGGGCTGCATACCTACCTCGGCCGCGGGCTGGCCGGCCGGCAGACCCCGGGCCTGGGCACCAAGAACCTGCTCGGCCTGCCCTGGCAGGTCGCCCTGGCCCTGCAAGCGGACGGGTGGATCATCCGCAACGCGATCGTGTGGCACAAGCCCAACGCGATGCCCGAATCAGTCCGTGACCGGATGAACTGCCGGTACGAGCTGATCTTCCTGCTCGTCAAGTCCCGGCATTACTGGTTCGACCTCGACCCCATCCGCACCCCGCACGCCACCGCCCACCCGGCACAGCGCAACGCGCAGGCCCGATGCGCCCGGCAGCGTCCCGGCGCATCCGCACCGGGGCATCCTGGTGACGGCAAGCCCAGCGGCACCCGTCCAGGCGTGGCCGGCCCGCAAGGCAGCCGCCCGCCCAAGTACGGCCCGCACGCCCGGCAGGTCATTGCCGCGCGCCGGTACGGCAACGATCGCAGCCGCCGCGCGCACCCGAACGGCCGCAACCCCGGCGACGTCTGGTCGATCCCGACCCGCCCCTACCGAGGCCCGCACTTCGCCGCGTACCCCCTGGAACTCCCGGCCCGGTGCATCCAGGCCGGATGCAAGCCCGGCGGCATGGTCCTCGACCCGTTCTGCGGCACCGGCACCACCGGCATTGCCGCCCGGCAACTAGGACGGCAGTTCACCGGCATCGAACTCAACCCGGCATTCGCCGCACTTGCCGCCGAACGGCTCCGGCAAGCCACCCAGCCCGACCCCGACAACGGCAACCGGTGACCGGCGGCACGCAGCCGCGCGGCAAGACGCGGCACCCGGCAACCACAGCGGCCCGGCCGCCTGTTACCGGCAGGACACAAAACCCCTGCTCACACCCTCCCAAACGACGTACCGGAGCGTACGATCACAGGCCGGAAGCAGGACCGGGCCGCACGCCCGGCCGCGCCCGGTCCCGCGCCCCGGATCGGCAGCAGATCCGCGTGATCCTGCCGGACGAGCCGCCCCGGCTCACCCCGGCAGCCGCACGGACACTGCTGCGGATCCTGCTCAAGGCACAGGTCGGCGACCGGCCAGCACAGGAAGGAACGCCCATGGCAGACCACAGGACCGCATTACCAGCAGCAGACCAGGAGGAGGTACCGCGATGACAGACCACACGATCAGGTTCGCGTCCTGGGAACGGGTCTCCACCGAGGACCGGCAGGATCCCGAATCCTCCCGCGCCTGGCAGCACGCCAGGGGCAAGGCGCTGATCGAGCCGCACGGCGGCGTGATCGTCACCGAGTTCTTCGACATCGACAAGTCCCGGTCGATCCCGCCCCAGCGCCGGCCAGAAGCCAGCCGGCTCCTCGCCGCCCTCGCCGACCCGAACCGAGGCTTCGAGGCCGTCGTCGTCGGGGAACCGCAGCGGGCGTTCTACGGCAACCAGTTCGGCAACACCTACCCCCTGTTCGCCCACTACGGCGTCCC
>Ga0209415_10018691_pt1 | contig 10923 bp, 8 predicted proteins | sample PeaSoiSIISIP2007_FD_187696 | JGI IMG/M metagenome (GOLD analysis project Ga0209415, IMG submission 187696) | Peat soil microbial communities from Weissenstadt, Germany - SII-SIP-2007 (SPAdes) (version 2) | ecosystem: Environmental > Terrestrial > Soil > Wetlands > Peat | place: Germany... | reverse complement strand
CTGCAGAACCCGGCCCACCTGGTCAACGAGCAGCCGTACTACTTCGTGCAGCTGACAGACGTCACGCAGAACACGATCCTCTACACGGACTTCAACCTGAGCGCGCAGCCCGGCGTCCCTTGGTTGACCGTCAACCCCGGCACCCCGAACGAGATCGACTACACCGACTGGTCGCTGGTCGACATCTCGCCGGTCAACGGCAGCCTGGCGATGGGCGACATGGTCAAGCTGGAGATCATCGCGGGCGGCTGCTCGCTCGGCGGTCACTTCGGCGAGATCTACGTCGACGGCGTGGGCTCGACCCTGCCCGGCCTCTTCATCAGCGGCACCGGCCCGGCGCAGGCGAACGCGGGCGCCAACATCACCTACACGCTGTCGTACAAGAACGGCTCCGCGGCCGCGGAGACGGGCGCGGTGATCGACTTCACGACGCCGCCGAACACGACCTTCCAGGCGATCACCCCTCCGGCCGGGGCGACCTGTGTCACGCCGGCGGTCGGCGCGACGGGCACCATCGTGTGCACGTTCACGGGCGCCATCCCCGCGGGAGGGGCGGGGAGCCTCACGATCACCGTCAACATCGACGCCGCGGCGACGGGCACGATCGTCGCCGGCACCTACGACATCCACTCGACCCAGGAGACGGCGCTCACCGGCAACAAGATCACCACCGAGATCGGCTGCCTCAAGGACACCGACTGCCCGACCGGCGACTGGTGCAAGGAGGCCGCGCCGTCGGCCTGTACGCCGACGCTGGCGAACGGCGTGGCGATCCCCACCGATGGGCCTCACACCAACCCGACGCTCAACGGAACGTGCACGGTGGCGGCCGGGGCGCTCGTGTGCACCAGCACCGTGTGCGACACGGCGGACAACAAGTGTGGCTACGCCAACGGCGACGGGCCTTGCACGGCGGCCAACGGGGCCACCGTCTGTCGCTCGGGCGCGTGCAGCACCAACGGGAAGTGCGAGCCGGCGGGCGGGTGCAACGTGGACGCGGACTGCACGGGCGGCGACTGGTGCATGGAGAGCACGCACACGTGCACGGCGAAGCTCGCCAACGGGACGGCGGTCCCGACCGACGCGCCGCACACCAACCCGACGCTGAACGGTACGTGCACGGTCGCGGCCGGGGCGCTCGTGTGCACCAGCGACGTGTGCGACACGGCCGACAACAAGTGCGGCTACGCCAACGGTGACGGGCCGTGCACGGCGGCCAACGGAGCCACGGTGTGTCGCTCGGGCGCGTGCAGCGCCAACGGGAAGTGCGAGCCGGCGGGCGGGTGCAACGTGGACGCCGACTGCTCGGGCGGCAAGTGGTGCGACGAGGGCACGCACACGTGCACGGCGAAGCTCGCCAACGGGACGGCGGTCCCGACCGACGCGCCGCACATCAACCCGACGCTCAACGGGACGTGCACGGTCGCGGCCGGGACGCTCGTGTGCACCAGCGGCGTCTGCGACACCAAGGACAACGAGTGCGGGTACGCCAACGGCGACGGCCCTTGCACCGTGGCCAACGGCGGCACGGTGTGCCGGTCGGGCACCTGCAGCACCAGCGGCGTGTGCATCCCCCCGGCCACCTGCGACGTCGACTCCGACTGCAGCACGGGTCACTGGTGCAACGAGACGGCACACCTGTGCGAGGCGCAGCTCGCCAACGGCATCGCCGTCCCGACCGACGGAGCGCACACGAACCCGACGCTGAACGGGATGTGCACGGTCGCGGCCGGGACGCTCGTGTGCACCAGCGGCGTTTGCGACACCAAGGACAACGAGTGCGGGTACGCCAACGGCGACGGCCCGTGCACCTCGAGCGACGGCAGCACGGTGTGTCGCTCCGGGGCCTGCAGCACCAACGGCACGTGCGAGCCCGCCGGCGGGTGCAACACCAACGCCGACTGCACCAACCCGGCGACGCCCGACTGCAACACGACGACTCACGCGTGCCAGGCCGGCCCGGACGCGGGGACCGACGGCGGAACCGACGCCGGCCCGACGTCCGACGCCGGCGCGGACACCGGCTCCCCGGGCGACGCATCCGCCGATGCCGCCGTGGAGGCCTCGGTGGATGCGGCGGTCCACGACGGAGGGGACAGCGCCGCCGGCGACGCGACGCCGGAGACGGACGCCGCTCCCGAGGATGGCTACGTGGAGGGTGGCGGCTGTGCGGTCGGGCGCACGACGGATGCGCCGCCGCCGGCGCTGGCGGGCCTGCTGGTGGGTCTGGGGATCGGGCTCGCTTCGCGGCGCCGGCGCAGGTCTCAGGGGTAGCCCTGGAGCATCGAGTTCGTCACGGTGATGCTCTTCGCGTTGACGCCGATCGCCGTGCCGACGTTCATGACGCCCGACGTGGCGTTCGTCCACGAGCCTCCCGTGTTCCCCATCATCGTCGTATCGGTGATGGTGAGCGTGCCCATCATGTTGTCGCTCGTGAAGAAGAGACCTCCGCCGAACGCGTTCATGCCGGCGGCGTTGTCGTCGATGGCGTCTCCGCAGAGCACCACGTTCACGGAGTCTCCGTCGCTGTAGAGCGCGCCGCCGTTCCCGCCCGATCCCACCTCGTTCTGGCCGTTGTTCATGTACGTGCACGTGGAGGGGCTGTTGTTGTTGGCGCCGTTCCCGGCGGCCATGTTTCCGGTGAAGAGGCTGTTGTAGACGTCGAGCTCCGCGTAGAGGCCTCCCACGGCGCCCGCATTGCTCGCGGTGTTGTTCGTGAAGGTGCTGCTCACGATGAGCGCCCCGTGCTTGCTCCCCAGCATGTAGATGGCCCCTCCGCCGGTGTCGGGTCCGAGAAGGGCGGCCTCGTTGTTCGTGAAGATCGAGTCGATGACGGTGAGGTTGCCGTCGCGCATGAAGAGGGCGCCGCCTTCGCCGTCGTCCCACCCCTGGGAACACGGCGGGGGAGCCTTGGGGATGGCCTGCGTCGGAGTCATCTTCCCGTTGACGAGGGAGATGTGCTGGAGAGTCAGGCCGTTCTCGTTGGCCTGAAAGTTCGGGCTGTTGAAGCTCAGGATCTGCACGGCCTTGCCGCCGTCGAGCGTCACCTTGTTGCCGCCGTCGATGACGGTGTTCGTGCCGATCGGCACGTTCAGGGTGGCGGTGACCGCGATCGTGACGGGAGCGCTGCCGCAGTCGAACGTGACGATGCCACCCTTCGTGACGGCCGCCTCCAGCAGGGCGAACGTGCAGCTCGCGGCGTTGCCCATCCCGACCACCGTCGTCGGCTTGGACGTGTCGACCGGCTGGCCCTGCGTGGGAACGCCCGCGCTGCACGAGCCGTTGGGGTTCCCCGCCGGCGGCGTCGTGCCGCCTTCCGGGCCGCCGCCCGACGAGCTCCCGCTGCCCGAGCCGGAGCTCGACCCCGAACCGGAGCCGGACCCCGAGCTTCCCCCGGAGCCGCCGCCGGAGCTTCCGCCCGAGCCTCCGCTCCCGCTGCCGTCTCCACCGCCCGCGTCGACGGCGGCGCCCTTGTTGCTCGAGCCGCCCCCGCAGCCGGCGAGGGCTCCGGCGGCCGTGACCATGACAAAGAGCGAGGTTCGCAGCGTCTTCATCTTCATCATGGGCCTCCACTCAATGTGCGTGTTGCGGAGGCTTCGAGCAAGGTCGCGCGCCCCCGATCCTCACCGTTCCGAGAGGAGACGCGCGCCGGCCCCGTCTCTCAGCGCCGTCACCGTCACCGGATTCGACCCGTCGAGGTCCGACAGGTGGAGCACGTCTCGCCGGCTGAGCGCGAGCCGCTCCCCCTCGCCGAGCCACGCGACGTGCTCGGGCGAGAACCCTGCTTCCCACGACGCCACGAGCGTGCGTCCCTCGACGTCCCACACGCTCACCTCGCCCTCGCGCGTCACGGCCGCCAGCCGGCTTCCCGACAGCGCCAGCAGCGCGGGCGGGGGATCGCTCCCGGGGCTCAGCAGGATGGGCGGCTCCTTCGACGCGAGCATCACCACCTGCAACCCCTCGGGCGTCTCCAGGGCCGCGCGCGCACCGTCGGCGTCGAGCGCCGAGGCGGAGGGCTGCTTCACGGGGACCTTCCAGACCCGGTGCGTGTCCGCGTCGAAGAGGAGAGCGCCGCCGTGCACGACGAGGAGGCGGTGCGCGCGCGAGCTCCACGCTACATCGAATCCGCCGTACCCGTGGTCGACGAAGGTGTGCTCCTTCATCGCCCGGTCGTCGACGTAGAGCCGCCACGTCGCCACCATCATGTTCGGCGACTCGACGGTGCGCACCAGCATCCGCGAGCCGTCGGGGCTCCACCACGGCTGCAGCGCCTCGGTCGGCAGCTCCACCACCGCCGCCTCCCCTCCTATCGCGACGCGCACCGCCTGGCACCTCCCGTCCGCGCGCGGGACCATCGGCGCCATCAGGGCTCCGTCGGGCGCCTGGTAGAGCCGCTCGAACCACGCGGTCGTGGCGCTGGGGAGCGGGCGCGTGCTCGCCGTCGTCGCGTCGAGCACCTCCAGCCCGGTGGCCTCGGAGGTCACCGCGAGGCGCGACCCCGTCGTCGACCAGGTCCCCTGCGCCGCGCCCTCTCGCCGCCACACCTCCCTCCACGAGCCCGCGGCGAGGACCACGAGGCTGCGCGCGGCGCCGTCCTCCACTCGTGCCGAGAGGTACAGGCCGTCGGCGCTCCATCGAGCGTCGACCATCTTCGGCAAGTGCGGCACGCTCCTCGTGGCCGCGGCGTCCCTTGCGCGCACCGGCGTCGTCGCGTGATCGTGCACCTCGGCCACCCTCCCCTCGGCGCTCCAGGACACCTCCACCGCCCATGTACCCGTCCCCAGCGTGGCGCCCCGTGCCCCGCTCCGGTCCCAGGTCACGACGGTGCCGTCGTCCATCTGCACGGCGAACACGTCGCGCGTCGGGGAAGGCCACACGCGACACGCCGGGATGCGCGCCGTGACCCGTCCGGTCTCCGTGTCCACGATGGAGGTCTCGCAGTGGCGACCGGTGACGGTGAGCGCGCCGCCCGCGCCGCCCCAGTGAACGTCGTCGCCCGGCGGGATGACCTGGAGCACCGGGCGTGGCGGAGGACCGCGCGCGGGCTCGGGCTGGACCGCCACGGGCTCGGCGAGGTCCGCGACGGGGGCATCGACGCCGGGCCGGACCGCGTGGGGGGCGGCGCATGCGGCCGCCACGAGCGCAGCGGTGGAGAGGAGGAGCTGCCGGGGCACGCGCATCGGAGCTGCTTCTCCCATCGCGCCGACGCCCCGGAGTGTGACTGTTGTATCGTCACGACGTGCTCGCGCGCCGCGACCTCCTCCGCGCCTGCGCCTCCTCGCTCGCGCTCGCGCCCCTCGCGACCGCCGCTTGCGGTCATCGCACGCGCCCCGAGCACCGCGATGGCCGCGTCGTCGTCACCTTCTGGTACGCGTACGGCGATCTCGTCCGCAAGGTCATGCTCGACCTCGTCGCCCGCTTCAACGCGAGCCAGACGCGCGTCTTCGTCGAGGCCGTGCACCAGGGCGACTACTACGAGTGCCTCGCGAAGCTCCGCACCGCCCTCGCCGCCGGCGCCGCGCCGACCCTCTCCCACGTCGTCTGCGAGATCATCCCCTACCTCGCGCGCGCCGGCGTGCTCGAGGACCTCGGCGGCTACGAAGGGGCGCGCCTCCTGCCGTTCGTCCCCGCCCTCGAGCAGCGCGGCACCTTCGCCCACGGCGACGCCGAGCCGCTCGTCTCCATCCCCTTCAATCGCTCCACGCCCATCGCCTTCTTCAACGCGCGCATGCTCGACGAGGCGCACCTCGCCCCGCCGCGCACCTGGGACGAGCTCCTCGACGCCGCGCGCGCGCTCACCCGTCGCGCCGCGAACGGCGAGGTGCGCTGGGGCTTCGAGGTGCCCATCCAGGGGTGGTACTGGCTCGCCATGGTCGGGCAGGCGGGCGGTCGGCTCGTCGAGCCGGACGGGCGCGTGTCGCTCGGCGGCGACGCCGGCGAGAAGGCGCTGCGCCTCTGGCAGCGGATGGTCCGCGAGGAGCACGTCATGCGGCCCCCGCCCGGGCGCGACTACCAGGCCTGGCAGTCCTCCAACGAGAGCTTCCTCGGGGGGCACATCGCCATGATGTGGAGCAGCACCGCGCACGTGCGGTACCTCGAGGACAACGCGCACTTCCCCGTCGTCACGGCGCCCCTCCCCCGCGACGTGCGCGCCAGCGTCCCCACCGGCGGGACCATGTTCGTCGTGATGCGCGCGGCCCCCGACGAGGAGAAGCAGGCGGCCTGGGAGTTTGTCCGCTGGATGTGCGACGCCGAGCAGACCATCGCGTGGTCGACGCGCACGGGGTACATGCCCGTCACGCGCCCCGCGGTCGAGCGCCTCGTCGAGCGCGGCTGGTACACGAAGCACCCCAACGACCGCGTGGCGTACGACCAGCTCGCCGCGGTCGAGCCCTGGCCGTGGTCGCCGGATCTCTTCCGCGTCGAGCGTGACGTCGTCGAGCCGCGCCTCGAGGAGGGCGTGCTCGAGGGACGGGACGCGCACGTGCTCATGGACGAGGCACGCGACGAGGCGAGGAGGCCCGCGTGACGCCGCGATCCACCTGGCACCCCTGGGCCATGCTCGGCCCCACGCTCGCCCTCCTCTCCGTCTTCTTCCTCCTGCCCATCGGCGTGGCCGCCTACGAGAGCCTCTTCTCCTGGGACATGCTCACGCCGCCGCGCTACGTCGGCACCGCGAACTACGCGGCGCTCGCCGCCCACGGGGAGCTCCTGCGCGTCGCGCTGCGGACGCTCGGCTACAGCGTCCTCGTCGTCGCCGGCACGATGACCCTCGGACTCGGGCTCGCGCTCCTCCTCGACCGCCCGGGGCGCTTCTTCGGCTTCGTCCGGGCGAGCGTCTTCAGCGCGTACGTCGTCAGCTGGGTCGCCGTGGCGCTCCTCTGGATGTGGATCCTCGACGGCAACTCGGGTGCCGTCGGCGGGCTGACGCGGTGGCTCGGCCTCGGCACGGTGTCGCTCCTCGGCGACCCCCGCTGGGCGCTGCCGGCGCTCGCCGTCGTCGCCGTGTGGAAGCTCACCGGCTACGCGATGATCGTCTTCCTCGCCGGCCTGCAGGGCGTCCCACGCTCGCTCCTCGAGGCGGCGGCGCTCGACGGAGCCGGCCCGTGGGCGCGCTTCCGCCACGTCACGATGCCGCTGCTCGCCCCCACGGCGTCCTTCGTCGCCACGACGAGCCTCGTCACGAGCTTCCAGGCCTTCGACGTGGTCCGCATCATGACGCAGGGGGGACCGGCGCGCGCGACGGAGCTCTTCGTCTACGCCATCTACGAGCAGATCTTCCTCAACCTGAGCGTCGGCCGCGCGAGCGCCCTCACCGTCGTCTTCTTCGTGCTGCTGCTCGCGGTGGCCGGTCTCCAGCTCCGCGTGTGGCGCGCTCGCGCGGGGGCCTCGCGATGAGGGAGAGCAAGTCGCGCCACGCGGTCATCCTCGCGCTCGCCTGCGTCGCCGCCGTCGCGTGGCTCCTCCCGTACGCGTGGATGGTCGCCACCTCGTTCAAGACGCTCCCCGAGATCGTCGCGCACCCCGGCGCGCCGCTGCCCGAGCATGTCGACACCGGCGCCTACCGCGAGGTCTTCGCGACGCTCCCGGTCGCCCGGTACATGGGCATCACCGCCTTCATGGCGGGGACCATCGCCTTCGCGCAGATCGCGCTCGCGCTCCCCGCCGGGTACGCGCTGGCCAAGCTGCGCTTCGTCGGGCGGGGGTTCGCCTTCGGCACCGTGCTCGCGTGCCTGCTCGTCCCGGCGCAGGCCACCTTCGTCCCGGTGTTTCTCCTGTTCGCGAAGGCGCACGTGGTCAACACGATGACGGCGCTGGTCCTCCCCTTCGCGGCGAGCGCCCTCGGCACGTTCCTCGTGCGTCAGGCGCTGGTGAGCGTGCCCGACGAGATGATCGAGGCGGCGCGCATGGACGGCGCCGGGGAGCTCACCATCGTCTACCGGGTCCTCGCGCCGATGCTCAAGCCGACGCTCGTGTCGCTGTTCCTGGTCAGCTTCGTCTTCCACTACAACGATTACTTCTGGCCGCTGGTCATGACGACGGACGACCACGTCCGCACGTTGCCGCTGGGCGTCGCGCTCCTCCGCGAGCAGGGGACGGGCGTCCGCTGGCACATCGTCATGGCGGGCAACGTCGTCCTCTCGTTGCCGGTGCTGGCGCTCTTCGCCATGGCGCAGAAGCACCTGGTGAGGGCAGTGAGCGCGCGGAGCTAGGTCACCTGCCGGTAGGAGGCGGGTCACCCGCTGGGAGGAGGCGGGACACCCGCTGGGAGGAGGCGGGACACCCGCTGGGAGGAGGCGGGACACCTGCCGCGCCGAGATGGTTCACCCGCCCGGGACCGTCCAGCCGCCGATGGTGAAGTAGAGGCCGTAGCTCGTCGTCTTCGGCGGGTTGGGGGCGCTCACTCCGCCTGCCGACGCCGAAGCGGTGAGATCGGTCTGGATGCCGGGCCCGAGCCCCGCGAAGAAGTGCGGCGCCAGGTGAAGAAGGACCGGCGCGTACAGCTGGACGTCGAAGGTGTTGCCGCTGGCCCCCTTGGTCGACAGGTCGCTGAAGATGAGGCCGACCTTCGGCCAGAAGGAGAGGTAGTCGTTGATGGGGATGTTGTACCCGATGCGCGGGCCGATCCCGAAGGCGTCCACGTCGGCCGACGTCGAGCCACCGGTGCCGGTCGTGCCGCCCCCCGTGCTCGCGTGCGTGTGCGAGTAGGAGATCTGCCCCCCGAGCGAGAGGCCCTGGATGATGAAGTAGTCGACGGCCGGCGCGAGGACGAACGTCCACGTCGAGCCGCCGTTGTTGCTGATCGACGACCCGTAGAAGCCGAGGTTCATGTCGCTCGAGATGGCGAGCGTCCCCGGTCCGCCGAAGGTCTGCACGGGGCGCGCGGCTGGGTACCCGTAGCCGTAGCCCGGCGAAGGAGGAGGCGGCGGCGGGTTGGGGTATTGCGCCAGCGCGGAGCCCCCGACCGTGACGATGCTGCTGACCAGGGCCAGGAAGAGCGGGTTCTTCATCGCGCCAGGGTGCGCGCGCTCAGCCCACTTTTCAACCTATGTCCGAAAGTCCACAACCCCGGACTCGAAGAGGTCCCGCACGAGGCGAAGCACCTCTTCGCGGCTCATCCCGGCGATTTCCACCATGGTATCGAGATCGATCGCGCCATCCATCAACGAGAGCAGGAAGCCTGCGCGGTGATCGAGCGGCAGACGCTTGAGATCCGCGACCGACATCACCACGACCGGCACTCCGGACATGCTCCGCGCCCACGCGTCGTCGGTCACCGCGGCGCCCATCTCGGGACGCGTCACGAGGCGGATCTCCGACGTCGGGGTATCGCGGGAGGCCCACGGCTCGGGGTCCGGGTCCGGCTCCAACGGCCGGGCGACGCCGATGCGCCGGTCGGACTCCTTTGCGAACCTCTCGACGTCGAACGCCGGCGGCACTGTGGGCCGGTCGCTCCTGTGGGACATCACACGCCAGTATACAGCGCCAGAGCCTGGCAAGCCCACTCCTGGGCCCCAGGTCTTGCCGCGCCGCAGCACGACGCTGCTTTCCCGGTCGTGTAGGCTGGCGCCGCAGGGGTACGCATGGGAGTCGTCGTCGCGTACTACGGCGGTCGCGTCCTCTCGAACGTGGCCATCGTCGTGGTGTTCTGGACGTCGAACGTCGACGTCGACCTGCAGCAGCAGGTGGGGAACTTCTACACGGCGATCGCCGCCAGCAGCTACATCGACTGGCTCGAGGAGTACGACACGCTCGGCCTGACGGGCGCGGGCGGGCAGCCCGGGTCCAATCAGCACATCGGACGCGGGCAGCTGGCCGGCGCCGTGACCATCACCCCCTCCACGCAGGCCACGGCGCTCGACGACGGCGTCATCGCCAGCGAGCTCGCCGCCCAGATCGCCGCGGGGAGCCTGCCCGCACCCACGCTCGACGCCGCCGGCAACGTGAACACGGTCTACATGATCGAGATCCCGCCTGGGTACACCGTGACGCTCCTCGGCGCCGTGAGCTGCACCGACTTCTGCGCGTACCACTCCACCGTGTCGATCGGCGGCAAGAGCGTCCCCTACGCGGTCCTGCCGGACAGTCACGCCTGCGTCGGCGCGACGTGCGGCCAGGGGTTCGACGACGAGACCATCCTGCGCTCGCACGAGCTGGCCGAGGCCATCACCGACACCGAGTCGGGGCTCGTGTCCGCGGCGGACGTCGCGGCGGGCGTCGATGTGTACCCGATGGCGTGGGCAGGCGACGGCGGTGCCAAGGGGGAGATCGGCGACCTGTGCTTCCAGGGGTTCGTCGGGGATCACGACGAGGTCGCCGGGTACCAGGTGCAGAAGCTCTGGTCGAGCTTCGCCGGAGCCTGCGTCGTGGGGATCCCCATCTGCGTCGCGGGGACGACGCCGCCGGCGTGTCGTCCGTGCACCGCCTACGACAACGGCGCCGCGTGCAGTGGCATGACGGCGGTGTGCGACCAGGCATCGGGGTACTGCCGGGCGTGCGAGGGCGCGGAGTGCGCGCCCACGCCGGATGCGGGGAGCGGAGCCGACGCCGGGACAGGGGTCGACGCAAGCGACGGCGCAGACGCAGGCCCAGGGGACGGAGGACGGGTGCGGGCGGGGTGTGCTGCGGCCGGCGCGGGCGCGTCGTGGCTCGACGCGGGGCTCGTCGCGATCGCGGTGGCGTGGGCCGGGAGGAGGCGGCGTTCCTCCCGGGTGTGACCGCTACCGCTCGATGGGAAGCCCCTCGGCCTCCCAGGCCAGGAGCCCCCCGTCGAGGAACGCCACCGGCACCCCCTGCTCGGCGAGCTTCTCGGCCATGTCCTTCGTCTTGTCGCCGGAGCGGCAGTAGAGCACCGGCTGTCCCGTCAGCATGTGAAGCTCGGCGAGGCGCGACTCGATGCCGTCGAGCGACATGCTCACCGCG
>Ga0209415_10018690_pt1 | contig 10923 bp, 11 predicted proteins | sample PeaSoiSIISIP2007_FD_187696 | JGI IMG/M metagenome (GOLD analysis project Ga0209415, IMG submission 187696) | Peat soil microbial communities from Weissenstadt, Germany - SII-SIP-2007 (SPAdes) (version 2) | ecosystem: Environmental > Terrestrial > Soil > Wetlands > Peat | place: Germany... | reverse complement strand
CCGGCGGCGGCCAGCATTCCAACCGATACCTTCCCGTGATCTCGCGTTATGCTTTTCATTGGATCGTTTGATTGCAATATTGCCGGGTCCGCGAAGCCCCCCGCGCTATCCCCGAAACGATATGCCAGCAAGCCGCCATGGGCGATTTGTGAAATCCGCAGCATGTGCCCCGGCTCGTCCGGATTCTGCCACGGCGGCGTTACGACCGCAACCGCCAGCAGAAGCGGCAATGCCCAGACCAGGTACAACTGCGGCAACTCGCCGATGATATAGGTCAGTACGGCGGAAACACGGAGAGCGTTCAGGTATCGGATCACCACAGCCACCGGATCAGGCGAGTCGCATTGTGTGTGGGGTCGCGATGAGCGTCAAGGAAGCGGCCGCCTGCAATTGGTAACGACCGCTGCTATGCGGTTCCGCCTACGCCAGATGGGCGACATCATGGGATTTGCGGCCGTCGCGCTGATCTTGCACACCGGACGCTCGTCTCCCTGATAGCAGGATGCCTATGCATCATCGGTATCGTTGTTTTCCAGTCCCTGACATGGCAAATGTCGGTGCCACGAAAATCGAAGGGGTCCAGGGACGCTGTTTTGTATCGCTTCTCAGCTATCTCTTGTTCGCCGTACCAAGGGTCAGTCTACCTGGCTCATCCGATTCGTGCGGCATGCATGCTGCTATCGGTGACTACGGCTGCACTGCGGCTGTTCGTGTTGCCAGCCCTCGTCACATTCGCTCATTACCTGAGCTGACATCGCGAGGCGCGGCCCGAAGATGTATGTCGGGAGGCAGCCGTTGAAGCGGGTTCAAGCTGAACGAAACGCCAGAAAGTGCTGTCTCATTGGGAAGGGCAACGTCACCGACAGGCGGCACGACGCGATCAGACGCGCAACTCTACTGACGGCGACAGGCGCCCTTCATTGCCGTCGAACAATGGCGAGTTAATGACACCCCAATGGTGCAGACGGAAGGTGGCAGCGGTGCCCAGCACCCCAAAACCATATCTCACGCTGCGTGGGAAATTGATCGAAGAGGCTTCAGGAAAGTACTTGGTAGGACAGGAGATCTCGCCGATACGGAAACCGAAGTGAATTGCCTGGACAAGCATTTGATTGTCGAATACGAAATCGTCCGAGCATTTGAGCAGGGGTAGCCGCTCGAGCACGGAACGGCTCCACGCGCGATATCCAGTGTGAAACTCCGACAATTTCTGCCCAATGAGAAGATTTTCAAAGAAGGTCAGGAAGCGGTTCGAAATATACTTGTAGAGTGGCATCCCGCCAACGAGGGCTCCGCCTCCCAGGATGCGCGATCCCAGTACGGCATCGTAATGGCCAGATACGATCATCGACGTCATCGCCGTTACGAGACGTGGCGCATATTGGTAGTCCGGATGAAGCATCACAACGATGTCGGCGCCGCGTTCAAGGGCCGCGGCGTAGCAGGTCTTCTGGTTGCCGCCGTAGCCGCGGTTCCGGTCGTGCCGCAAGGTGCAAATACCAAGACTGCGCGAAAGCGCCACAGTTTCGTCGGTACTGGCGTCATCCGTAAGAATCACGTCGTCGACGATATCGTGTGGTATCTCGGAATAGGTCTTCTGCAACGTGCGAGCGGCATTATAGGCTGGCAACACGATAGCCACTCTTTGACCCGATAACATAAGTATCTCCGTAGCATGCTGCTCAAGGAGGGTCAAGGCGTCGTACGCGCTCTATCCAGGCGACGTATACGCCCACGGCAGCATCCAAGATGGGAACATCAGCCGCACTGCCCTGGCCGATGGGCTGGCCCGGCCGCCGGATGGGAAACGCCGGCAATCCGCAAGCCTGCCGCCGGACAATACCAGCATGATCGAGACCCGTACGGCTGGTCCACCTCCGGCATCCGCAGTCGCACATAGCATCAGGCTACTGCAGTCGCAGCGCCCACCGGATAATCGGACGCAGTACCGGCAAAACCGGCAGCACCAGCACACGTGCAACGATTGGATACCGCAGGAACGGCAGGACCAGGCTCATCACGATCCGTACCCGCGGCTTGTGCAGGCTGGACACAAACTTCAGGTTGCTAAAAGTTGCCGCCACCCCGTCGTTCTCACGATCCCGCAAGGCTGCGAGGTAATCCGACGCCAGTTTCGGGAAAAATCGCGGCGCCAGACAGTCGCGCGCGAAGTACCGCCGCCGCTGCGGCTCATCCGGAAAACTCGCCAGCAACTTTCTGAAATAGGTGGCCCGGCTCTCGGACATTCGCCGTGAATAGGACGAACTGCCGGTATGGATTCGCCACTGCGTCAGCGAGACATCGAGATAGACGTTGTCGTACCCTGCCCGAAACAGCCGCAGGAACAGATCGTCGTCCTCGTAGCCCATCAGTTTCTCATCGAAGCCGCCAACCGTCTCGAAGGCCTTGCGGGAGATCAGCGAGGCTGACGGCAATACGAACATGTCCGTTGTCAGGCAGGTAAACACGTCACGCTTTGGATGTGCGGACGGCATCATACGGAGGAACGAGCGTACCACCATGTTGCCGTCGCCGTCGACCTCATCCAGATCGCTGTAGACCCACCCCAGCTCCCGTGGCCGGGTCTCCTGGAACGGCCTGACGAGCTCCGCCAGGTGGTTGGGGTACCAGGCATCGTCCTGGTCGAGCAATGCGATATAGGAGGCGTTCGAGTTCGCAACACCGAAGTTCCGCGCGGAAGACTGTCCCCCATTGGGCTTCCTGAGCAGGCGGATCGGGTATTTGTTGGTGAAACGCTGCACAATGATCGGCCCGTCGTCGGTCGATCCGTCGTCCACGACGATGATCTCGTTTGGAGGCAGGGTCTGATCCAGTACGCTTTCAAGCGCGCGCGTGATGAAGCGGGCACCATTGTAAAGCGGAATAATCGTCGTGATCCGCAGATCCGTCTCACCCATGTCGCACTCTGTTCTCCATCAGGCACCGCAGCACGTCCGGGCAGCTATCGCGCCGCCACGGATGGCGGTCCGTGCCGCCGGTCATAACGGCCGCCGCGGAAGTCGGCGCAACGCAGGGTACCCGCGATTGTTACCACTTCCCATGAAATTGCACCAGTCTCGGTTTTACCGCCGGTCGCGGCTCGGCCATAGTGCGAACCGGTATCGCGATTGCAACCACCCTTTGACAACATCGCCCCACACCCCCATCAGACACCGCTGCCCTGCTTCGGCCAAGGATATTCGCCATGTGCCGCAGCAGCTTCCCGCACATGCCAAGGCGGGACCGGACCAGCAGGAACCCAGCGCTCGCCCGGGTATCGTGACAAGCTTCCGCCCCGGTGTGGAACGGGTCGCCATTCTGCTGTCCACCCATAACGGCGGACCGTTTCTGGAGGCGCAGCTTCGCAGCCTGCTGGGACAAACGCATCGCGACTGGGTGCTGTACTGGCGGGACGATGGGTCGTCCGATGACACAAGACGGCTGGTAGCCGAATTCGCCGCCGAGCTGAGTGCCGGGCGATCTGTCACGGTGCCCGGTGAGCAACGCGTGGGCACGGCCGAGAGTTTCCTCGCATTGCTCCGCGCGGCGCACGCCGACGGCCACGCCGTCATGGCGTTTGCCGACCAGGACGATGTCTGGCTACCTGAAAAAATCGCCCGCGGCGTTGCCGCCTTGGCCGCGGTGGCGCAGGAGACCCCCGCCCTGTACTGCGCCCGGCAACTGCTGGTGGACGCCGCGTTGGCGCACCTCGCGGTGTCGTTCCCGTTCCGCCGCAAGCCCGGGTTTCCCGCCGCCTTGACCCAGAACATCGCCACCGGCTGCACCATCATGCTGAATCGGCCGGCAGCCGCATTACTCTGCGCAAGCCGGGCACCGACGGCCTGCATGCATGATTGGTGGTGCTACCTGCTGATAGCCGCCGCCGGCGGGCATATTCTGGCCGACCGCGAACCCGTGGTGCTGTACCGCCAGCACGATCGCAACCTGATCGGCGCCGCGTCCAGCAGGACTCGCCGCGCCCTCGCCGCGCTGCGTCGAGGCCCATCGGCCTTCATGACGGTCTTTCGGCAGAACGTTGCCGCACTGGAAGCGCAGGCGGATCTGCTGACCCCCTTGGCCCGAGAGGACGTGGCGCGAATCGCGCACGCGTTGCGGGCCAAGTCATGGCGCCGGGTGGCCGCTTTGCGATTGCCGGGTTTCGCGCGCCAGACGCGATCGGAAACGCTGCTGTTCTGGCTGTGGTTTCTGCTCGGGTGACCTGCCGGATGCGGGCCGACCGCTACTTCCGGTCGATCGCTCCCACGGGTGCCCCCACGGGCAGCGCCTGGGAGACGTGCAGATCGGTGCCGTGACCCGCCTGCGCTGACGGCAGGGCCGGCGCCTCGGCAACCTCCTCGAAGGTCTGCCACGGCCGCTCGGCCAGCGGGCGCAAGTCGCGCGGGGCTGGGTTCAGCGCCGCCTGCGGCGAGGGTGCGCCGACGGCGGCCACCTCCACGCCGTTATCCGGCCGGTCGTAGATGAAGCCGTAGGTCGGATACACGCTGCCGAAATCGCCGCTGCGCCCCAGCCCAACCCGCACGGCCGACCAGTCGTTGGCCTCGGACACGTCCACCACCGGGACGTTGTGGGCCACGCCGCCGCGCATGCCCGGCCCCCACCAATTGGCCTGATCGATCTCGACCTCGCGGGCATTGATGGTCCGGGCCACCACCGCGACATGTCCCAGGCGCATCTTCGGGTTGGCGCGGAAGGCGAGCACGCTGCCTGGCTCCGGCGCCTTGCCCCGGGCATACACGCCCGCCGCGTGGTCCCACCACTGCCAAGCGTTCCCGGCCAGGGAGATACCCGACTGGCTGCGCGCGTACGGCACGCAAGAAATGCCCCCGCCATGCGCCATGTGCCGCCACCTGGAGGCGACCTTGCCGCGCATCGCGACGCGCTCGCCATAATGCGCGGCTACCGCAGGATGATGGGAGACAGCGATGTGCGATCCCGATCTACTCCGGGACATAACGGATGCGAGGGAGTCGTGGACGACCAGCGGACTACAGAAGAGAAGTGAACCCAGTATGATGGTCTTCGCGCCGGTTCCCCGCACCCGCATCGGCCTATTCCCCCGGTTTCTTGCCCAGCCCTGTCCTGCGGTAGCAGCAGGGTTGCAATGATGGCAATCCGGGAAGCGCACGGTTTCGCGGGCAGATGGCGAATTCGTTAATGTGAGGCTGTGGATAAGTCCGGAACCCAGGAGGAATATCCTAATAACTCGAAATTGATGCACCTGCGACAAGGCCCGGATCGGCCCTAGCGGTTAGAGCGCCGTCCGCCTATTCGCCACGGCCAGTACGAGGCCCGGCCATGCACGGCTGTGCCGACCTGGATTGGGCCGCCTTGGAACGTCCCGATCCGGAGTGGCCCGGCCCGGAATGGCACAGGTCACTCTGTCCAGCGCCTACCTCTCACTTACAGGCCGTCACCATGATCTCGACCAGGATGTCGGGGTGGGCCAGCTCGGCCTGCACACAAGCCCGAACCGGGGCGCCGCCCGACGGCAGCCACGGCGTCCATAGTTCGTTCATCGCCGCGCGGTCCTTGATGTGCTTCACCCAGATGAGCGCCTGTAGCAGCCGCGTCTTGTCGGTGCCGTGGGTTTCCAGCATCTGGTCGATCTGCTCCAGCACATCGGCCGTCTGGCCCTTGATGTCCTTGCTTGTGTCTCGTGCGGTAATACCCGGAAGATAAACGAAACCATGGTACTCCACGGCCTTCGACAGAATGCTGCCCGGCTCGGTGCGGATGATCTTGCTCATGGCCTCCCCTTTGCCCCTATGCGGTCGATGCGGCCGCTTCTAAGCGATGCCGGCGGTTCAGGCCAGTGTTTCGGTCGCCCCCAGAACCGGCGCTGTGCGTGCCAGCCGAGGAACCCGGCGGCCGCCGCGGGTTCCCGGCCACCGATGTGGTTCAGGGCCGCGCGACCGGATTGGGCGGCGGCAACGTGCCCTGCTGCTCGGGCGTCCGGTCACCCTCGGCGCCGGTGTTGCGCACGCAGTCGCTCACCATGCTGTCGCGCTCGAAGACATCAGAGAGGCCCCGATCTCCTATGCCGGGCGCATAATTCGCCGAGAACGGCGTGTTTATGTCCGACGGCGGGGCGTAGATCGTATCGCGGTGGCGCATGTTGTACACTTGGTCTGCACGCTGCCGGCACGCCGCCGCGGTCGCCGCATTCGCCTGCACCTGGGCGCCGCCCGGCTGCGGGCCGGGTCCGGCGCAAGCTGCAAGCAGCACAATCAGGGCCAGCGCCGCGCCGGCCGACCCCACACCGCCACTTGGGTGCACGCCGGAAGCCAGTTCGCAATTGCTCAAGCAGGTGCTCCTGTCAGGCGGCGTGGCGCCGGCGACTGCGTCAGCAACGGCGCGAGGCTGGCGCGGAACCGCATTTCGTCGAACCGCGCCTCGGCGGTCAGCGGCGCGGTGGCAGCGGTGCGCAGCAGACCCGGGTGCAGGTCGACGCCGTCGCGCTCCAGGCGGAACAGCGGGATGGCCCAGCGCGCCCGTGCCAGCAGATCGACCAGCGCCAGCAGCCGCAGGCAGAGCGCCAACCCGTAGCTGGTGCCGAGTCCCACCGTGAGGTCCACCGCACCCGCCCAGCAGCGCGCGTCCGGGTCGGCCAGCGCCAGATCGGTATGCGAGCCATCCGGGCGGCGGAATCGAAAACCTCGGACCGCGCTCCAGGACTGGGCGATGGCGGCCTCGCGGGCGGCATACCAGGCGCGCTCCAGGTCGCGGCCGCGCACCGCGGGCAGTGCCTCCGGCGGCACGTCCACCAGGTAGGTCACCGATCCATCCGGCCCGGCGCCCACCCGCACCGACAGGGGCTGCTCTTGCGCTTCCATCTGTGTGAGGATGTACCCGCGGCGCCGGCCGCGCCAGAGGGCATGACCCATCAGGAGGTGCCAGGATGTCCAGCGACATTAGCCAACTGACCGCCACCGAGGCGATACGCCGCATCCGCGACGGCAAGCTGCATCCTACGGAGCTGATGCAGGCTTGCGTGGCACGCATCGACGAGCGCGAACCCATAGTGCGCGCCTTCACCTGGTTCGATGCCAGGACCACCCCGCACGCCGAGCAATCCGCCCTGCCCGGCCCGTTGCACGGACTGCCGATCGGCGTGAAGGACGTGATGGATACCGCCGATATGCCGACCGAATACGGCTCGCCCATCTGGTTCGGCTGGCGCCCTCGCGCCGACGCCGCCGCGGTGGCCTGGGCGCGCGCCGCCGGCGCCGTGGTCATCGGCAAGACCGTGACCACCGAGTTCGCGACTCGAAAGCCCGGCCCGACGACAAACCCGGCCAATCCGGACCACACGCCCGGCGGCTCAAGCAGTGGATCGGCGGCGGGGGTGGCGGCGGGGTTCTTTCCGCTGGCTTATGGGACCCAAACTGCCGGCAGCGTGATCCGCCCGGCGGCGTATTGCGGCGTGGTGGGCTACAAGCCGAGCTTCGGCACAATCTCCCGCAGCGGCACGAAGGTCATGTCGGACAGCCTCGATACCGTCGGCGTCCTGGCGCGCTCGGTCGCCGATTGCGCGCTGCTGGCCGGAACAGTGTCGGGGCGCGACCTGGGGGACCCGGAGGTGCGACCGGCGGCGGCGCCTCGGATCGGCCTGTGCCGCTCGCCGAGTTGGAACCTGGCGGCGCTGGAAACGCGCGCGCTGTTCGAGGGCATCGCCGCGACGCTGCGGCGCGCCGGGGCCTCGGTGATCGAGCGCGAGCTGCCCCAGGACTTCGACGCGCTGGTGCAGGCGCACCCGATCGTCATGAATAGCGAGAGCGGGCGAGCCTTGGGATGGGAGCTGGCGAATGCCCGCGATCAGATCAGTCCGGGGCTGCGCGAGCGCCTGGAAATCGGCCTTCGCTGCACGGAGGCGCAACTGGCCGAAGCCTACGCGGTCTTCGCGCACACGCAGCAGGCCTTCCCGACGGCGATGGATGGGCTGGATGTCCTGGTGACCCCGTCTGCTCCGGGCGAGGCACCGGCTGGGCTGGATTGGACCGGCGACCCGGCGTTCAACTTCATCTGGACCAGCCTGCACGCGCCCTGCGTGACGGTGCCGGCTGCCACCGGGCCGAACGGGTTGCCGCTGGGAATCCAGATCGTCGGGCGGCAGGGAGAGGACCGCGCGGTGCTGGCCTGGGCGCAGTGGGTGGCCTCGGCGATTGGGTGATAGCGTCCCGGCTGGTACGACTCGCGTAGCGGTGTCAGGCGCTTTGTCAAAGTTGCCGGCGTCGAAACAGTCGTCAGCTTCACGCGTGCCCCCCGCACCGCCACCCTACCGCGCCCGCCACACCAGCGTGGCCGACACCGCATAGTTCCACACCACGCCGATCACCGCCCCTATCGCCCCGGCCACCGTCCATTGCACATGCCCCGCAAACAGCGTCTGCGCGATGCCGATATTCGCCACGGCCCCCACCCCACACACCAGCATGAACAGCAGCAGCCCGCGCCACAGCCTGGGCCCGCGCAGCCGCTGGTCCCGATAGGTCACCGCGTTGTTCAGCTCGAAGTTGAATACCATCGCCGCCACGGTCGCGACCGCCACTTCCGTCTCGAACGCCAGCCCGGTGACTTGGCGCAGCACCGCCAGCACGGCCAGGTTCACCAGCACGCCCAGCGCACCCACCAGGGCGAAGGAGATGAACCGCAGCGGCACCAGTCCGCCGAACACCTTGTCCAGCAACAGCCCGGCGAACTGCGTCAGCACCAGCACGTCCAGCTTGCTCTCGCCTTCCACCCTGGACCGGAACTGTGCCGGCACCTCGATCACCCGTAGCGGCGCCGGCGCGCTCAGCACCAGATCGAGCAAAATCTTGAAGCCCTGGCCGGTGAGGTGGTGCGCCAGCTCCTCGAACAGCGGACGCGGCAACATGAAGAAGCCGCTCATCGGGTCCGATAGCGGGGTGGGCAGGAGCATCCTGGCCAGCCTTATGCCGCCACCGGACAGGGCTTGCCGCCAGCGGTTCGCCAGTCCCGTGTTGTCGCCGCCCGCGACGTACCGGCTGGCGACGGCGAGGTCGTAGGCCCCCGTCCGCAGCGCGTGCAGCATCACCGGCAGCCGCGTCTCGTCATGCTGCAGGTCGCCGTCGATCACCGCGATGAAGGCGGCGGAGGAAGCCAGCGCCCCCTCGATCACCGCCGAGGCCAAGCCGCGGCGGCCGATGCGGCGGATGCAGCGCACCCGCGGGTCGGTCTGGGCGATGCGGCGGATTTCTCCGCCGGTGCCGTCGGGGCTGTCGTCGTCGACATAGATCACCTCCCACGCGATGCCGGCCAGGGCGGCGTCCAGCCGGGCGATCATCGGCGCCACGTTCGGCCGTTCGTTGTAGCAGGGGATGACCACGCTGAGCGTGGGAGCGCCGGCTGCCAGGGGACTCGGCGGTGCCGGAAGCGCGGCCGTGGTATCGGAAGGGGGCGTCATGCAATCCGGCCTCGCCAGTCTGGCTGATTGCAGCGATTGGCTTGCGTCAGGTTCTATAGCGGCACCCCGGTCAGGCTGCGGCTGGTGCGGATCGTCTGCAACGTCTGCACCCTGCTCACCGTCGGCGAACCGGTCAGGCGCTGTGTGAGCAAGTTTTCGTGCGCGGTGTCGCGTGCCACCAGCTTCAGCAGGAAATCCCCGCCGCCGCGGATCATGTGACACTCGCGCACCTCTGGCCAGCTTCCCAGCGCTTGCTCGAAGGCGGCGAGGACCGACTCCTTCTGGCTGTCCAGCCCGACGACGGCAAAGAAGGTGATCTCCCAGCCGAGTTTCTGCGGGTCGGAATCGGCGTGGTAGCCGCGGATGACGCCCGCCTCTTCCAGCCGCCGCACGCGGCGCAGGCAGGGCGGAGCGGAGATGCCGGCGCGGCGCGCCAACTCCACGTTGGTGATGCGGCCGTCCGCCTGCAGCTCGAGCAGGATGCGGCGGTCGATGGCGTCCAGGACGGGCAGGTCGGTAATGGGGTGTTTCATATGCGGGTCGGTGCGGCCGCCCTTCTTGCGTCTGATCGTCGGGAGATCGCGCAATATCATTGCTCGGCTGCCTCGTAGCAAGCGCTGTTGCGGCGGCGACCCAGGAAGGCGCATTGGCGGCGGCGACAGGGGGGCAGTGCACCATGGGCGATGTCCGGATCGACACGCTGCGGGCGGGCGACATCGACGACGTACTGGCGTTACAGGAGGCCAACCAGGCGGAGTATGGCGGCACGCTCTCGGCGCGGATGCCGCGCGCGTTCTTCGAGGCGGCGCTCGGCAGCATGCCGGTGATCGTGGCGCGGCGGGAGGGTCGCGTGATCGGCTTCCTGGTGTCCTCGCCGAAGCATCCGCCGCCGGAAGCGCCGGTGATACGCGCCATGCTGCGCGCCTGGCCGGGCGCCGAGGACGCCTACGCCTATGGCCCGGTCTGCGTCGCGGCCGAGGAGCGCGGGCGCGGCTTGGCGGCGGCGATGTTCGCCGCGCTACGCGCTCTGCTGCCGGGACGCGAGGGCGTGCTGTTCATCCGGTCGGACAACGCCGCCTCGCTACGGGCGCACGCGAAGATGGGCATGCGGCAGGTGGCGGCGTTCGAGCATGACGGCGCGGCGATGCTGGTGCTGGCGTATGTTGGGTGAGGGCTGCGGCCGCGGCTGTCGCCGCGGGGCGATGGCGCCGTGCTATGGTCACGCACGATGAGTGAGAAGGACGCCATCATCGCCCGCTTGCGCGCAGCGCTGCCCGATCCGCGGCGGCGGTGGCCGATCCGTTCGCTCGCGCTGTTCGCGTAGGTGGTGCGCGACGAAGCCAGGAGGGAGAGCGATCTACTGCCCTGAGTCGCTCATAATGCGGGGATGAGCCTGACCGTCCGAGCGGGCTGCCGTGTCAGGTCTGGCGAGGGTTCCGGTCGGCACGAATCAGTACGGCGGGGCCGGCCATGGGCTG
>Ga0209415_10018689_pt1 | contig 10924 bp, 10 predicted proteins | sample PeaSoiSIISIP2007_FD_187696 | JGI IMG/M metagenome (GOLD analysis project Ga0209415, IMG submission 187696) | Peat soil microbial communities from Weissenstadt, Germany - SII-SIP-2007 (SPAdes) (version 2) | ecosystem: Environmental > Terrestrial > Soil > Wetlands > Peat | place: Germany... | reverse complement strand
CTCGCGACCTTCCTCACGCGCAACCGCCTGCGCGACGTCGTTCCCTACGCGAGCAGCGTGCTGCTCGGCTTCGGAGCCTTCTTCACGACGCTGCTGGTGTTCTTCGACTCGCCCTTCGCCCAGACGCACCCGGCCCCCGGCGACGGGGCAGGCCTCGACCCGTTGCTGCGCAACCCGAGCATGCTGATCCACCCGCCGATGCTCTACTCCGGCTACACCTTCTTCACGATCCCGTTCGCCTTCGCGGTCGGCGCGCTGATCGTCCGCCGCGTCGACGCCGACTGGATCCGCGTCACGCGCCGCTTTGCGCTGGCTTCGTGGCTATTCCTGGGGATCGGCGTGGTGCTCGGGGCTCGCTGGTCCTACTACGAGCTCGGCTGGGGCGGCTACTGGGGCTGGGATCCGGTGGAGAACGCCGCCCTGATGCCGTGGCTGATCAGCACCGCGTTCCTGCATTCGGTGATGATCCAGGAGAAGCGGGGCATGCTGAAGATCTGGAACGCCTCGCTCGTGCTCGGCGCGAGCACGCTCGCGATCGTCGGCACCTTCCTCGTGCGCTCGGGCGTGCTTGACTCGATCCACGCCTTCGGGGCGTCCACGCTCGGGATTCCGTTCGTGGCTTTGATCGCGTCGATGACCGCCGGCTCGATCTATCTCGTCGTCAGCCGGCGCGCGGTCCTGCGCAGCGAGCACACGCTCGATTCGATGTTCTCGCGCGAGGCCGCGTTCCTGCTCAACAACGTCGTCCTCGTCGCGCTGTGCTTCGTCGTCTTCTGGGGCACCTTCTTCCCGCTGATCTCCAAGGCGGTCACCGGCACCTCGGCCACCGTCGGACCGCCGTGGTTCGATCGCTATACGGTGCCGCTCGCGCTGATCCTCGTGCTCCTGAGCGGCGTCGGCCCCGTGATCGCCTGGCGGCGGGCGACGCCGGCCAACGCGCGGCGCAACTTCCTGTTGCCGCTCGGCGCCGCGGGCACGATGGCGATCGCCTGCTACACCGTGCTGCCGGTCGGCTCATCGATCGGCGCCGTGCTGCTCTTCTGCGCCGCCGCGTTCGTGTTCGCGAGCGTCGGCCAGGAGTTCTGGCGCGGCTGGCGCGCGCGGTGGGCCACCTCGAGGGAGTCGCCGCCGCTCGCGCTCGTCTCGATGGTGGCTCGCAACCGCCGACGCTACGGGGGCTACATCGTTCACGTCGGCATCGCCGTGCTGTTCATCGGCGTCGCGGCGTCCTCGACGTTCCAGCACGAGCAGACGCTCAGCCTCCAGGTCGGGCAGTCGACGCGCGTCGGCGCGTACACGATGAGGTACGTGCGGGCGACGGGATGGGTCGCGACCGACCCCAACCGGACGGGGGCGACGATGACGCTCGGAGCGGTGCTGCGAGTCACGCGCGGCGGCCGTTACGTCGGCACGCTGCGGCCCAGCGCGGGCTACTTCCCGTCGTCACCGATCGTTGCCGGCCAGGTCGTCGCGAGCCTCATCTCGGGCGACGCCGTCGACCAGATCGGGCTGCAGTCGTCCTGGCGCCGCGACCTGTGGGCCGCGATCAAGCCGCTCGGAACGACGCTGCCGGCCAACGGCACCCAGCTTCCGGAGGAGTATCTCGTCAACAAGGCCGACGGGACGATCAGTCCCGGGTGGCCGGCGAACGCGCAGTTGATCGCCGCCTACGAGGAGCTTGCCGCGATCGCGCGGCACTACGTCGCCCATCCTCCGGCGGCTTCGTTCACGCTGATCGCCTCACCGCTCGTGATGTGGATCTGGATCGGTGGACTGATCGTCTTCCTCGGCGGACTGACCGCGATCTGGCCGGCCCCCTCGGCCCTGCGCAGCCGCGTGCGGGCACGCAACCTCGCACGCGTCGCGCAGGACCTGGGCCGGGCCTAGAGTTCAAGCGCGATGACGGCGCTGATCGCCGCGCTGCTGATCGCCGCGCTGATCGGTCTCGTGCTGTGGGTGCTGAGCGCTCCGTTCAGGACGCGCACCGGCGCGCCTCGTTTGCCGGTCGCGTCCGATGCGCGGAGAGCGCTCGATAGCGCCAAGGAGGCGAAGTACGCCGAGATCCGCGACAACGAGACCGACCACCGCACGGGCAAGCTCTCAGACGACGACTTCAGGGCGCTGGACCGCCAGCTGCGCGCCGAGGCGGTGGAGATCCTGCGCGAGATCGACGAGCTGGACGCGCGGAGTTCCGCCGCGACCGATTAGACTCTGCGCCATGCAGGCGATCTTCTCGACGGTGCAGGTCGTGATCTGCGTCATCCTGGTGCTGCTGATCCTGATGCACTCGGGCAAGGATTCCGGCCTCTCCGGGGCGTTCGGTGTGGGAACCGGAGCGGGTCCGCTCGGCGGCGGCTCGCTGGTCGAGCGCAACCTCAACCGCTGGACCATCTTCTTCGCGATCCTGTTCGTCGGGAACACGATCCTGCTGCTCAAGCACCCCTGGGGCGGGTCAGGCTGAGCCGCCGGTGACGCGGAAGGCGCCGGCGCGCAGCGCCGGGCAGAGCACGCCCTTCGCAAAGCGTCGCCCGTAGAGGTCGTGGTCGCTCACCAGTCGCAGGCGCTCGCTCAGCGCCTCGGTGGCGGCGAGGATCTGCAACACCGAATCGGTGAAGCGCACGTCGTGCAGCGGCCGCGAGATCACCCCGTCCTCGATCAGGAAGGTGCCGTCGCGTGTCATTCCGGTCACCAGCGCGTGGCGGGGCTCGACCGTGGCGAGATACCACAGTCGCGTCACGAACAGTCCGCGCTCGATCGGCGCGCAGAGCTCCTCGACGCCGGCGGCGTCGCCGCCGGCGAGCACGAGATTGCTCGGTTCGGGGCCATCGGGGCTGCCGCCGGGGGCGAGCGCATGCCCGGTCGAGCTGGTTCCCGCCAGCGCCGCAGACCGGGTGTCGTAGACGACCGCCTGTGCGATTCCGTCCTGGATCAACGCCAGCGAGGACTTCGGCACGCCCTCGGCGTCGAAGCTGCGCGGCAGCGTGCCTGGGACGTTCGGCAGGTCGGCGAGGTTGACGGCGGCGGCGGCGACGGGGGTGCCGATCGATCCGCACAGAGCGCCCCGCTGCTCGGTGTGAGCGAGGCCATTGAAGCCAAGCGACCCGAGCAGGTCGAGCAGCGCGCCGACCGCCGCGTGGTCGAGGACGACCGGGTAGGAGCCGGGCGCGAGCGTACCCGGCTCCTCGGTGGCGACCCTCGCCGCCGCGGCGCGGCCCAGGCTCTCCGCGTCGATCGACGCGGTGGCGACGGCGGTCGCCGCCGCGTGGCCGCTGCGGCCGTCGGCGCGGCGGGCGATCACGCTCATGTGTGCGTCGGTGAAGCTGTCGGCGACAGCGGTGCCAGTGCTCGCGGCGATCGCCGTCAGCACCTCGCCGGCGGTCCAGATTCCGAAGGCTTCGAGCCCGCGCTCACGGCAGCAGGCGAACGCGTCGGCCAGCGCCGCGCCTGCGACTGCGGCGTCGAGCCTCGCCGTCTCGGCGTCATAGCCCTCGTGGCTCCCAATCGCGCTCGGGGAGGGGAGGCCGGGGTAGGTTCCCGGACCGCTGCGGGCGGCTGCCGCCGCCGCGCTGCGGGCGGTCTGAGCGGCGTGCGCGAGTCCCGCGTCGTCGATCCGGTTGGTGGCCGCGGCGCCGGTCTGTCCCTGCACCACGCAGAGCAGCTCGACGGTCGTGTCGTCGATCGCGGTGGCCTGTGTCGCCTCCGAGCGGGCGAAGCGAGTGAACAGCGAGCGCTCGCGCGTCACGGTGGCCTGGGCCTGCTCGCCGCTGAGATGTTCGAGCGCTCGCCGCGCGAGGGCCAGCTCGCCGTCGGCGTTCACCGCAGGACACCGACCTCTACGTCAGCGAATCGCGCCGGTGCGGCGCCGTGGGAGACGTGCGCGTACTGGCCGGGCTCGCCCTTGCCGCAGTTGAGCAGTCCCCACAGGCGCCAGGCGGGTGCTCCCGCCACCGCCTCCAGCGAGCCCCAGAACTTCGGTGTGACACCCGCGTATGTCGGGTTGCGCAGCAGGCGGCCGAGTCGGCCGGCGCGGATCTCGCGTCCGACCTCGGTGCCGAACTGGAAGTGCAGCCGTCGGTCGTCGATCGACCAAGAGCGGTTGGTCTCCATGTAGACGCCGCTCGGCACGTCGGCGATCAGTTCCTCCAGCGTTCCAGACTCGCCGGGGGCGAGTGAGACGTTCGTCATCCGCACGATCGGCTGGCGGGCAAAGCCGTCGGCCCGTGCCGCGCCGCCCGACTCCGAGCCGATCGTGGCGGCCGACTGGCGGTCCGACAGCGTCGCGCGCAGGATGCCGTCCTCGATCAGCACGGTGCGCTGCGCGGTGACGCCCTCGTCGTCCCAGCCGAAGGATCCGAGCCCCTCCGGCAGCGTGGCGTCGGCGCTGATCGCAAGCAGGGGCGAGCCGTAGCGCAGCGTTCCGATGTCGGTCGGGGAGACCCAGCTCGTGCCGGCGTAGGATGCCTCGCCGAGCAGGATCCGGTCGAGCTCGAGCGCATGACCGATCGATTCGTGGATCTGCAGCGCGAGCTGCTCGTCGCCGAGCACGAGCGTCGTGCGCCCGGTCGGGCAGGGCGGCGCGCTCAGCAGTGCGACGGCCTCCTCGGCGACCCGCGGCGCGTGCGCGGCGAGGTCGAGCCCGATCAGGTGCTCATGCCCGGCGAGCGCGACCGAGCCGCCCTGCGCACAGGGGTAGGAGCGCCGCTGCGTTTCGCCCTGGGCGGCCGCGTCGGCTGTGATGCCGCCGCCGCATTCGGTGCGCTCCTGCGTGAAGGCGGCGCCGTCGCTGGAGGCGAAGGCGACGACGGTCCGGCAGGCGAGCGACTCCGCGACGCCGCGGACGATGCGCGGATCGCCACGCAGCAGCGCCTCGGCCGTCAACAGCAGCTCGAGGCGCTCGTCGAGCGAGAGCTCGAACGGGTCGATCTCGCATGGGCCGGCCCAGTGGCCGAGCGCTGGGGGGACCGGTGGCAGTGAGGCGCGGCGCGGCGTGGTGGGCAGCGCGCGCGCGATCGCGACGGCGCGGGCCAGTGCGATCTCCAGCCCCGTCTTGGTCGCCTCACGGGTCGCCGCGAAGCCGAAGCCGCAACCGGGCACCGCGACGCGGATGCCGACGCCCGCGTCGGTCGCGCAGTCGATTCCCTCGACGCGGCCCGCGCTCACGCGCAACTGCTCCGACCTGCGCTCCACCCAGCGGGCTTCGACGTATTCGCAGCCGGCCGGGGGGCTGGCGACGAGTTCGCGCAGGAGCGCCAGTGGCGTCAGCCGCTCGCTCCGCTCGCCGATGTCGCGCTCAGCAGATCGACGATGAAGATCAGCGTCGCGTTGCCGGGGATCGGCGGGTTCCCACTCTTGCCGTAGCCGAGTGACGGCGGGATGACCAGCTCGCGACGTCCACCGACGCGCATGCCGACGATGCCCTCGTTCCAGCCCTTGATCACCGATGCGGTGCCGAGCGGGCCGGGGACGGTGTAGGTCTGCTTGCGGCTCCAGGAGGAGTCGAACACCTTGCCGTTGCTGTACAGCGCGCCGATGTAGTTGACGACGACGGTGTCGCCGACCGCGGCGGTCGCTCCGGTGCCGGTGACCAGGTCGGTCTTGACCAGGGTCGCCGGAGCGGCACCCGACGGCACCTTGATCGTGGGTTCCTTCGAGAGCGGTCCGCTCGTCGGCGTCGTCACGGCCGCGGCGCTGCTGGAGGTCGTCGAGGTCACCGTGGCGGAGTAGCTGAGCGACTGCGAGGCGGACGGCGCAGCCTGAAGGTGCGCGGTGTCGGCGTTGTTGGCGCCGCCGCAGCCGGCGATCACGGCCGCCGCGACCGCGGAGCAGATGACGAGATATCGGGATGACATGCCCGTGAGGCTATAGGTTCGGGCGGCGCCACGGCGTCGCAGCGGCACGCCTGCGTCGCGCTGCGAGGCCGCAACGGCACGCGCGGGTCCCGCCACGGCACCGCAACGGCACGCGCGCGTCATGCCAACTCCCCGGCGCGACGCTCGTTACGATGCGGCCGCGTGAATGTCCTGGTGGGAGTGGGGACGACGGACGAGGTCCGGCGTTGGCGCCCGGTTGCGGCGTACGCGGTGCTCGCCGCCGCCACGCAGCTGCTGTGGCTGACGTTCGCCCCGATAACGACTGCGAGCGCGCACCACTACCACGTGTCCGAGACGGCGATCGGCTGGCTGGCGGAGATCTTCCCGCTGTTCTATGTCGCATTGGCGGTGCCGGCCGGCCGGCTGCTCGACCGCTCGTTTCACCGCTGGCTGGGGGCCGGCGCCGTGCTAACGGCGCTGGGTGGGCTCACTCGCCTGGTCGCCCCCGACTTCGGCTGGGCGTTGGCGGGCCAGCTGCTGGTCGCCGTCGGCCAGCCGCTCGTGCTGAACGCCGTGACCAAGGTCGCCGGCGAGCACCTGCCGCCGCGGCTGCGCCCGCACGGAATCGCCGTTGGCTCGGCCGGGATCTTCGTCGGCATGCTGGCGGCCCTCACGCTCGGCACGCTGTTCGGCGGCGCGCATCTTCAGGCGCTGCTCGAGCTGCAGGCGGCGGTCGCCGTGCTTGCCGCCGGCACGCTGCTCTTCGAGTTGCGCCTGCACGGCCGCGAGGACGACGAGCCGGACGTCGCGATCGGAGCGGCGGCGCTGCGCGAGGTCTGGGCCGATCGCAACGTCCGCGTGCTGAGCGGGCTGCTGTTCCTCGGTTTCGGCGCGTTCGTGGCGCTGACGACCTGGTTGCAGGCGCTGCTGCACAACTACCGCGTCTCGTCCTCGACCGCCGGCGCCTTGCTCGTCGCAATGGTGCTCGCCGGGGCGCTCGGGGCCGCCGCCCTCCCGCCGCTGGTGGTCAGCCGCCGGGCCGAGCGCGGCACGATCGCCGGCGCGGTGGCCGTCACGGCCGGCGGCGCCGCGCTGCTCGCGTTCGAGCACGGCGTTGCCGTCGACGCGGTCGCGCTCGTCGCCATCGGGCTGCTGCTGCTGACCCTGCTGCCCGTGATCCTGGAGCTGAGCGAGCGCCGCGCCGGCCCGAGCGCCGGGACCGTCACGTCGCTGCTGTGGCTGGCCGGCAACGCGGGCGGCCTGGCCATCGCGCTGCTCGTCGGGGTCCTCGTCCACCACCCGACGCCGGCGTTTCTCGCGCTGGCCGTGGTCAGCCTGTGTGCGGCGCCGCTGGTGCTCGTGCTGTCAACCGAGCAATAGCGGGCGCGCCCGGTCTGCGCGTCGTGTTCGCCGGCGCCCCCGGCAGGTGGGGGGCAGGCATCTGACCACCGGTTGGTGAGGGATTTGGCGGCGCACCCGTCCGTGCCGCGTGATTGGATACCACCCATGGAGCAGCAGGCAGCAGCGGACACGGAGTCCGAGTCGGCCGGCAACCGGGCCGAGGAGCAGCAGGCTCGCGATCGTGAGGCGCTGCGGCGTCGCGTGCGCGAGTCGCTGCTGCGCTGTCCGGGCGCCGAGCCGTCGCGACCCGCGTAGTCGCGGCGCTCTCGGGCGCACACCCGCCGAAGCGCGGGTCTTTCTGACGTACCGGCGAGGGCGGGTCGCCGACGCGCTATAAAGCGGGGTACACGTCGCGTCACCCTGCATGCGCAACCTCCCCCTCGACAGTCCACTCGGCGATCCCAAGCTTGGCGGCTCGCGCACCGACCTGCTGCGGGCGTCGCCGCCGATGTTTCGCACGGCGTGGCTCGACCGCCTCTCGCGCGTGCATCCGGTCGTGCCGCCGCTGATCTTTGGACCGGCGATCGTGGTGCTGACCGTCGTGGCGCTGGGCGGGCAGTCGGTGGGTCGGACGGTGCTCGGCGCGCTCGGTGGCTACGTCGCCTGGACCTTCAGCGAATACTGGATCCACCGGGCGATCTTTCATTTCGAGCCCGAGGGCGGGATCGGGGCGCGACTGCACTGGATGATGCATGGCGTGCATCACGACCATCCGAATGATCCCCTTCGACTGGTGATGCCGCCCGCGGTCTCGGTCCCGCTCGCCGTCGTCTTCCTCGCAGCCTTCGTCGCGATCCTCGGCACGCCGCTGGCGTGGGCTGTCGGGGCCGGGTTCCTCGCCGGCTATCTCGCCTACGACATGCTGCACTACGCGCTTCACCACCATCGCCAGCCCCGCACGGCGCTCGAGCGTCGCCTGCGCGAACTGCACATGCGTCACCATTTCGAAGACGAAACCCACGGCTATGGCATCAGCGCGCCGTGGTGGGACATCGTCTTCGGCACCTTCGGGCAGCGCCGCAGCGGCTCCTGAAGGACCCTCCGCGCCCACGCTTCGAGGTCGTGCCGAGCCGTCGGCGGGCGACGACGCGCCGACGGCTTGCGCGGGCGCCGAGCCCGCGATAAGATGCTTGCTGATAAGCAAGCTTATGGAAATGCACTCCGACTCCCCGCAGGCAGGCAGTGACGATGCGGGCGCGCGGCTGAGGGCCGCGATCGGCCGGCTGTCGCGCAGGCTTCGCGAAACGCGAGCCGGAAGTGGCCTCACGCCCACCCAGATCTCGGTGCTCTTCACGGTCGTCCGCTGCGGGCCGCTGCCGCTGACCGAACTGGCTGAACGCGAGGCGCTCAACCCGACGATGCTCTCGCGCGTTCTCGCAGGGCTCTGCCAGGCAGGCCTCGCCCGCCGGACGACGGACACCGAGGACCGGCGCGTCGCCCTGGCGGAGGCGACCGCGTCCGGCCGCCGGATGCGCGAGCGGATCCAGCGCGAGCGCAGCGAGGCGCTGGCCGTGCACCTCGCCGCGCTCGAGGCCTCGGAGCGCCAGGCGATCCTCGACGCGATCCCGGCGCTCGAGGCGCTCGCGGAGCGGCTGCCGTGAACGCGCCGGCGCGCCTGACGCCAGAGGGGCTGCGCGAGAGTGGTCGGCGCACCTTCGCGGCGCTCGCGGTGCCGAACTACCGCCGCTACTTCTTCGGCCAGGCGACCTCGCTGATCGGCACCTGGATGCAGATGGCGGCGCAGTCCTGGCTCGTGCTCTCGCTGACCGGCTCGGCGACGGCGCTCGGGGTGATCGTCGCGCTGCAGACGCTGCCGGTGCTGCTACTGGCTCCCTACGGCGGCGTGATCGCCGACCGCGTCGACAAGCGCCGTCTGATGGTCGCGCTGCAGGCCGCGATGGGTCTGCAGGCGCTGATCCTCGGCGTGCTCACGATCACCGGGTCCGTAAGGCTGTGGGAGATCGGCGCCCTGGCGGTGATCCTCGGTCTCAACAACGCCTTCGAGAACCCGGCACGGCAGTCCTTCGTGCTGGAGATGGTCGGTGAGGAGACGCTGCGCAACGCCGTGAGCCTCAATTCGGTGCAGGTCAACGTCGCCCGCGCGGTCGGGCCCGCCGTCGCGGGCGTGCTCATCGCGACCGTCGGGGTCGGCGAGTGCTTCCTGCTCAATGCCGCCAGCTTCGTGGCGGTGGTCATCTCGCTCGTCTCGATGGAGCGCGCGGCGCTGCGACCCACACTCCCGGCACCGCGCGCCGCCGGTCAGCTGCGCGAGGGACTGCGCTACGCGCGCCACACGCCGGAGATCATCGTGCCGCTGGCGATGATGGCGCTGATCGGGACGCTCGCGTACGAGTTTCAGGTCTCGCTGCCGGTCATGGCCCGCGGGCCACTGCACGCCGGCGCGGAGGGCTACGGCTTCATGACCTCGGCGATGGGGGTGGGGGCGATCTTCGGCGGCCTTGTCGTGGCCGCCCGCGGCCACACCGGCCTGCGCCCGGTGACGCTGGCCGCCCTGGCGTTCGCCGTCGCGCTCGTGCTCGCCGCGCTGGCGCCGACCCTCGCCGTCGAGCTGATCGCGCTCGCTCTGGTCGGGGGAGCCAGTGTCACGTTCATGTCCAGCGGCAACTCGACGCTCCAGCTCGCGGCGGACCCGGTGATGCGGGGCCGCGTGATGGCACTGTGGTTCGTGGCGCTGCAGGGGACGACGCCGGTTGGCGGACCACTCGTCGGAGCGGTCATCGGAGCGGGGGGCGCGCGGGTCGGGCTGGGACTCGGCGCGCTCGCCTGCGCGCTCGCGGCCGGGGTCGGCCTCGCCGCGCAACGGCGACTGCGTGCGCGCCGCGCCGCGCCGGGCGTCGCGGCGCCTGCGCGTGTGGTCACCGTATCGGTGTGCGCCGCCGATCGGGTTGGCGAGGCCCGAGCCCTGGCGGCATTCAACCTGGCGCGACGGCGCGCTAGGGCGTCGAAATCTCGATCGCCGCGTAGTTGAGCAGCGCGGTCCGGTAGATGCAGTAGTACTCGGCAACGCCGCCCGGCGTCGTCTGTGCCGTCTCGGTCGTGACGTTCGTGCAGTCGCCCGCGCCGCGACTCGCACGCCAGGCGGTCTTCGCCCCGGCCTGCAGCTCGAGTGCGGGGACCCACGTCGGGACGCTCAGGGCGATCACGTCCCCGGGTCCGACGGGAATCGAGCTGGTCAGGGCGAAGGTGGCGGTCTCGCCGAAGTAGGGCTCGAGGTGCACCGGCGGGCTCGCGTACTCGAGCCTGTAGTCGAGACCCTTCACCTGGCGGATGACGGCGATCGCAGCCTGCGAGGAGCCCCCCTCGTGGGCGTCGAAGTAGGAGGTCTGCGCCGCCGTGGGGTCGCTGAGGGTGACCTCCCAGCCGACGATGCGGCCAGTCTTGGTCACCTTGAACGGCCCCGGGCTGGAGCCGACCTGAACCTGCTCGGCGGTCGTGCGGGAGATCACGGTGCAGGGGATCGCCGTGGTTCCCGGGCAGCTCTCGACGGCGCCCGGATCCTGCGGGTTCGTGACCGTGGCGAGGACGGCGTACGCGGCGGCGGGTACCGCCAGTGCGACCAGCGCGAGCAAGCCCGCGACGCTGAGGGTCTTTCTGCTCATCTGACGCCGACCGGAGCGTAGCGCCGGGCGCGGTCGGCGCAGCTCGCGCCCCCCGGTGACGACCGGGCGGACACCGGCGGGCGTCGCCGGCGG
>Ga0209415_10018688_pt1 | contig 10924 bp, 11 predicted proteins | sample PeaSoiSIISIP2007_FD_187696 | JGI IMG/M metagenome (GOLD analysis project Ga0209415, IMG submission 187696) | Peat soil microbial communities from Weissenstadt, Germany - SII-SIP-2007 (SPAdes) (version 2) | ecosystem: Environmental > Terrestrial > Soil > Wetlands > Peat | place: Germany... | reverse complement strand
CATCAGAAAGCCAATATCCATGCATGCTTCCGGTGCTATGACCCCCCAGAACCACCCACTCGATCTCCTGAAGACCCTGTTTATGGTTGCCGATCTCTACCGATACGGGTTGGGTGTTCCAACCGACTATGCGGAAGCAATGCGCTGGTCATTGAAGGCCGCAAAGGTTGGTAATATTGATGCAATGAAACTGATTGGCGAGATGTATGACAAGGGCCTCGGGGTTCCCGCGGATCAGGTCGAAGCGCGCCGCTGGTTTCAGATTGCCGCAAAACAAGTTGGCAACTGACGCTGGGAGTAATCGCCGTCCAGTCCCACGGCGGCGGTGTCTGGAACGCCTGGGCTTCGGTTCGTCCGGGGACGACACCTTCCAGCACGCCGGTCAGCAACGCCACAGGTCCGACACCGTTCAGCGTCGCCGTGAGGATTCATAAACTCCAGGCGCCCCAGCGTGAAACGAAATGCGCCGCGCAACACGCAGACGAACGTCGCGACCGCCGACGACACGTGCCGGCGGCAACTCTCGCAATGGCAATGAAACAACCGGTCCGGCGCGCCCACGTACTCGTAGCGGATGTCGCCGCACAGACAACGCCCGGTCGTCACCGCCTGCCCACTCACAGCACCGCCTGCGTCCCCAGGATCACTGTGCTCTGCGCCGACAGCACACCGCCGTTGCCGTGCACGATCGCCGTCTCGCACCCCGCCACCTGGCGTTCTCCCCCCTCGCCGCGCAACTGCCGCACCGCCTCGATCAGCAGGAACAGCCCGTACATTCCGGGGTGGCAATATGACAGCCCGCCCCCGTTGGTGTTTACCGGCAGCACGCCGCCCGGCGCGATTCGCCCGCCGGAGATGAAGGGCCCGCCTTCGCCCTTGGCACAGAAGCCGAGATCCTCCAGGAACAAAATCGTGTTCAGCGTGAACGCGTCATACAGCTCGACGACGTCGATTTCCGCGGCACTCATGCCGGCGATCGCATAGGCCTGCCGTCCGGATTCCACCGCGCCGGTCACTGTCAGGTCCGGCATGAAGCTGATCGTCGCATGGGTGATCGACTGGCCGCAGCCCAGCACGTAGATCGGCGGCTTTTTCAGCGTCCTGGCCCGTTCCACCGACGTCATGATCACCGCCCCGCCGCCATCGGTCACCAGGCAGCAGTCGCGCACGGTGAACGGATCGCTGATCGGGCGCGCCGCGATCACGTCGGCGACGGTCAGCGGCTTCTTCTCCCACGCCGCCGGATTGAGCAGCGCCCATTGCCGCGCCGCCACCGCGACCTCGGCAAGCTGCTCGCGGGTGGTGCCGAACTGGTGCATGTGGCGCGAGGCCGCGAGCGCGTAGGCGCTGGCCGGCAGGAACGGCTTGAACGGCGTCTCGTACGGGTTGTACTCGCGCGCCGAGGCCGCCCGCCGCCCGACCGTGCGCTGCGTGCTGCCGTAGGTGATCACCGCCACGCGGCACAGCCCGGCGCTGATCGCCGCCAGCGCGTGCCCCACATGGATCTCGAACGACGAGCCGCCGACGATGGTCGAATCGGTGTAAGCGTTCGGCAGGCCGAGATATTCCACCAGCGACATGGCCGAGGTGCGCGCCTGGGTCGTCGCGCAGAACAGCCCGTCGACCTCCCGCAAGCCCAGCCCGCAATCGGCCAGCGCGCGCTGGATGCCCTGCGCCATCAGATCGATCGGGCTCATCAGCTCGGCAACCGCGCCGAGATCGGATTCGGCGACGCCGACGATCGCCGCGCCGCCGCGTTGCAGACCGCGCATCACGCTGCCTCCACCGGGGTGAACACTGGGCAGGGCGGTTCATCCCCGCCCGGCCGATGCACGCGGAATTGCACCCGCATGCCGATGCGCACCTGCTCGGGCGGCACGTCCTCCACCCGGCTCATCATGCGGAAGCCCTCGTCGACATCGATCAGCGCCACGTTGTACGGCCCGCCCTGCTGCGGATGCACCACCGTGGTCGCGTGCACCGTGCCAAGCCCCGTGCTGATCCGCCACTCCAGGTTGGCGCTGCCGGTCTTCGGGCAGATCACGCGCGGGAAGAACACCGGCGCGTCGGCCTCCGGGCTGAACTGATAGGCCAGCCGGCCCTGTTCGAGATGTGCGAGATAGGTCGCCAGAGGCGAGGCGGGTGCATTTTCCATGGTTCGCATTCCACTCCCTTGCCGCGATGCCGCGGCAGGTCCGCGCGACCTACAAGGCGGCGTCGAGCCGACGCAAAAAGACTCTCCCCCCTCCCCTTGAGGGCTTGGGCCGCGAAGCGGACCAAGGCTGGGGGGAGGGGTTCGGCGGCACCCAAGTCTCCGACAGTGTACCGCGCCGCCCCCTCCCCCCAGCCTTGGTCCGCTTCGCGGCCCAAGCCTTCAAGGGGAGGGGGAGAAGCTTAACGATTCATCATCACCGGCAGCGTCGAATTCTCCAGCACGTGCCGCGTCACGCCGCCCAGAATAAGCTGGCGCAGCCGCGAATGCGAATAGGCCCCCATCGCCAGCAGGTCGCAGCCAAAATCGCGCGCCGCCGCCAGCAGCCCGGCGCCGACCACGTTATTGATCGACTGGAACATGACGATGTCGGCATTCACCCCGTGCAGCGCGAGATACGCGGCCAGTTCCGGCGCGGCCGGCCCGCGCCGCTGATAGCCCGCGGCCGACAGGATCCGCACCGCTTCGGCGCGCTGCATCCAGGGCAGCGCCGCCAGCACCGCCGATGCGGACTCGGCGGTGCCGTTCCAGCCCAGACACACGCGCGTGCCGATGGTCTTCGGCGCGGTCCGCGGCGAGACCAGCACCGGCCGGCCGGAATCGAACAGCACGGCGTGCAGCGCGTCGGACGACGAGACGTCCTCGCCGGCATCGGGATGCGGTACCACGGTCAGGTCGGCGAGGCGTGCCTGCTGCGCCACCAGGTCCTCCTCGCGCCCGGTGACCGCGGCGAAGCTGGCCGTGGCGCAGTCGGCGCCAAAACGCGCCTCCGCCACGATCACGTCCTGCTTGGCCACGAAACGGTCGAACATCGAGCGTACCGCGTGGGCGCGCTCGCTCGACTCCTTTTCTGTGGCCGACATCATTTCCTCGATCATCGCCCCCGACAGGCCCTCACCGGCCAGCGGGGCAACGTCCCGGCTGTCCACGCGGACATGCAGGGCGAGGACGTGCGCGTTCCATACCCGCGCGATCATCAGCGCGGTGGTCAGCGCCGCCTCGCCTGCGGCGGTGCCGGTCAGCGGCAGCAGCAGCTTGCGGATGGCCATAGCTTGTTACTCCTCCCGTGCGGGTCAGGTTTGCGTTTCTAGCAGGTCTCCTGTTAGGCAAGCGACCCAAAGCGAGTTTGCACCGCCTGGCGCGCCAGTGCCAACGCCCGCCCGCCATTGCGCGCGTCGATCGCCAGCCAGTCCCCGCCGCCGCGGTCGTTGCGGGTCACCGCGCGCAGCACGGCGATCGTGGCATCCGAGGCGTCGCCGGTCCGGCTGGCGAGCCGTGCTTCCAGCAGATCGGGCGGCGCGGTCAGCCACAGGCCGAGAAACGGCACGCCGGCGCCGGTCGCCGCCTGTGCCACGGCGGCGCGCTGCTCGGGCTGGAGGAACATGGCGTCCGCAATCACCGCATGGCCGCCGGCGACGACCACATGGGCCGCGGCAGCCAGCTCGGCGAAGACGGCCGCGCTGGCGGCGGTGCCGTAGGCGCTCTCCGGCAGCCGCTGCTCCGGCGGCGTGCCGTGCTGGCGCTTGCGGATCTCGTCGCTGCGCAGCACCAGCGCGCCTGGGGCCGCGCCCAGCGTCGGCGCCAGCGCGCGGGCCAGGGTGGACTTGCCGGTGCCGGTCAGGCCGCCGATCGCGACCAGCACCGGCGCCGGCGGCGCGAGATAGCCGAGTGCCCGGTCCAGATAGGCGGTCGCGACCTCCCGGTTGCCGCGGCTCGCCTCGACCTGCGCGCGGATCATCGCGCGCATCGACAGGAAGACCGGCAGGCCGCCGGTCAGCGCGGCATCGCCGGTGCGCGCCACGTAGCGATTGAGCACGCGATTCGCCGCACCGCGCGCCACCCGGTGATCGAGGTCCATCAGCAGGAAGGCCAGGTCGTAGCCAAGGTCGATCGTCGCCATCGCCTCGTCGAACTCGATCGCGTCGAACGGCACCGGCCGGCCGCGCCACAGGCAGAGGTTCCCCAGGTGCAGGTCGCCGTGTGCGCGACGCACGAAGCCATTCGCCGCCCGCCCCGCGAGCCAGGCGGCAATCTCCGCAATTCGTGCGGTGATTAGCGCGAACCAGGCCTGCACGCGGCCGTCCGGCAGGCCCGCATCATGCGCCGCGCGGGCGTTGCCCTGCGCGACGGCGCGCATCGCGGCCGGCAAATCGACCCCCGCTACCTGCGGCAGGGCTTGGTGATACGCGCTGACCGTGTCCGCCAGCGCGTCGAGCAGCGCCGGCGTCAGGCCGTGCCGCAGCGCGATGGCGTCGAGAAAATCCCCTGGGGGAACCGGCGCCATCCGCAGCACCCAGTCCACCACCGCCGATCCGGGCTGGCCGGGATCGCCGAGCGCCAGCGCGCCGTCAGCCCGGCGGGCCACTGGCACCACGTCGCGGTACAGCTCCGGGGCGGCCGCGCGGTTGACTTCCAGCTCCCTCAGCAGGAAGCGGTGCCGCGCCGGCAACTCGGAAAAATCGAGGAACGACAGCCGCACCGCCTTCTTCAGTTTCCAGACGGTGTCGGCGCCGATGAACACCGCGGAGATATGCGTCTCGACCGGCTCCCTGCCGGCCAGCTCACGCAGGAACGCGGCGGTCTCGCGCTGTTCGGGCGGGATGCTCACCAGCTCACGGGAACAGTTTTCCCACCGTCCAACCCCCCGGCGCGCGCGTAAAAGTGGTGCGGTCGTGCAGGCGGAACGGCATGTTCTGCCAGAACTCGAAGCATTCCGGGATCACCCGGTAGCCCGACCAGTAGCGCGGCCGCGGGATGTCCTCCCCGGGATAGCGGGCCTCGTACTCGGCCAGGCGCCGCTCCAGCTCCGCCCGGCTGGCCAATGGGCGCGATTGCATCGACGCCCAGGCACCCAGCCGCGAGATCCGCGGGCGGCTGGCGTAATAGGCGTCCGCCTCGGCGTCGGTCACGTCCTCCACCACGCCCTCGATGCGGATCTGCCGGGCGAGCGATTTCCAGTGGAACAGCAGGAAGATGCGCGGGTTTGCCGCCAGCTCGGCGGATTTGCGGCTATCTTTGTTGGTGTAGAACACGAAGCCGCGGTCATCGACGCCCTTGAGCAGGATGGCGCGTGCCGAGGGGCGGCCGTCCGGCGTCGCGGTCACCACCGTCATCGCGTTCGGATCGACCGGCTCGCTCTCGGCCGCCTCGGCCATCCAGGCGTGGAATTTGGCGAACGGGTCGGCGTCTTCTGGACTCGGATTGGCCATGGTCGGCTCCTGTGAACAAGCGCACTGTGCCGCCGCGCCGCCGCTGCGCCAAGCGGTGCCCTTGGGTGAAGGCGCGCCAAGCGAAGGTCTTGGCCGGGACGCGCCGCGCCGGGATCGTTGCCCCCTTGCCCGGCCGCGCGTCGCTGTGCGACGAGACTGATACCAGGCCGACCAGCAACGCCGAGGACCAATATGACCCACCGTGCCCCCGCCAAAGGCACCCTGATGCAAGGCAAGCGCGGCCTGATCATGGGCGTGGCAAACGACCGCTCGCTGGCCTGGGGCATTGCCGCCGCCTGCGCCGCGCAGGGCGCGGAACTGGCCTTCACCTTTCAGGGGGAGGCGCTGGAGAAGCGGGTGCGCCCGCTGGCTGCCTCGGTCGGCTCCGACCTGGTCTATCCCTGCGACGTAACGGACGAGGCCAGCATCGACGCCACCTTCGACGGCCTGCGGCGGCGCTGGGACCGGCTCGACTTCCTGGTGCACGCCATAGCGTATGCGGACAAGCAGTATCTGCGCGGCCGCTACCTGGACACGCCGCGCGCCGCCTTCCTGCAGGCGCTGGACATTTCCTGCTATTCCTTCGTCGCGGTCGGCCAGCGCGCCGTGCCGATGATGGCGGCCGGCGGCAGCCTGCTGACCCTGACCTATATCGGCGCCGAGAGCTGGACGCCGCACTACAACGTCATGGGCGTGGCGAAGGCGGCGCTGGAGGCTTCGGTGCGCTACCTGGCGGCCGACCTTGGCGACGTCGGCATCCGGGTGAACGCGATCAGCGCCGGGCCGATCAAGACGCTGGCGGCCAACGGGATCGGCGACTTCCGCTACATCCTGCGCTGGAACCAGCTCAATTCGCCGATGCAACGGAACGTCACGATCGAGGAGGTGGGCGGCGCCGGGGTGTATCTGCTGTCGGATCTCGCCTCGGCGGTGACCGGCGAGGTGCATCACGTCGATTGCGGGTACCACATCGTCGGGATGAAGAACCCCGCCGCGCCGGATATCGCGATCGTCGAAGCCGGTGGCGGCGGGTGATGATGCCATCTGTCCGCCCCGCCCGCTCCGTCCCCTCCGTCATGGCCGGGCTTGACCCGGCCATCCGCGCACCACGGTCTGTGCGCAGATGGCCGGGTCAAGCCCGGCCATGACGGAGGGGACGGAGCGGGCGGGGCGGGCGGCGCGCGAGCAGGACACGAGAGCGGCCCCGTCGCATGTCGCACAACACCTTCGGGCATCTGTTCCGCGTCACCACCTGGGGCGAGAGCCACGGGCCGGCGATCGGCTGCGTGGTGGATGGCTGCCCGCCGCGCCTGACGCTCTCGGAGGCCGATATCCAGCCCTGGCTGGATCGCCGCCGCCCGGGCCAGAGCAAATTCACCAGCCAGCGCCAGGAACCCGACCAGGTGCGCATCCTGTCCGGCGTGTTCGAGGGGCTCACCACCGGCACGCCGATCGCGTTGCAGATCGACAATCTCGACCAGCGCTCGCGCGACTATTCCGACATCGCGGCAAAATTCCGACCCGGCCACGCCGACCTGACCTATGAGCTGAAATATGGCATCCGCGACTATCGCGGCGGCGGGCGGGCCTCGGCGCGCGAGACGGCGAGCCGTGTCGCGGCGGGCGGCGTGGCGCGCAGGGTGCTGGGCGAGCGCGTTCGTATTCGCGGCGCGCTGGTGCAGATCGGTGCGCATCCGATCGATCGCGCGCGCTGGGACTGGGGGCAGGTGGACAACAATCCGTTCTTCTGCCCCGACCCGGTCATGGCGCAGACCTGGGAAGACTATCTGGCGGCGGTGCGCAAGGCCGGCTCCTCCGTCGGCGCGGTGATCGAGGTAGTCGCCGAGGGTGTGCCGCCGGGTCTGGGTGCGCCGATCTACGGCAAGCTGGACGCCGATCTCGCCGCGGCGCTGATGTCGATCAACGCGGTGAAAGGGGTAGAAATCGGCGCCGGGTTCGCCGCCGCCGCGCTGTCCGGCGAGGCGAACGCCGACGAGATGCGCATGCGCGACGGCGAGGTGGTGTTCCAGGCGAACAACGCGGGCGGCATCCTGGGCGGCATCTCGACCGGCCAGCCGATCGTTGCGCGGTTCGCGGTGAAGCCGACCAGCTCGATCCTGACACCGCGCGCGACGGTGGATCGCGGGGGGCAGGAGACCGAGATCACCACCAAGGGCCGTCACGATCCGTGCGTCGGCATTCGCGCCGTGCCGGTGGGCGAGGCGATGCTGGCGTGTGTGCTGGCGGATCATCTGTTGCGCCACCGGGCGCAAAATCCGGACGCGCCGGCGGTGGCTCGGCTGCCGCGGAATTAGCCCGCGACCATCGTGGCTGGCACCATAGCGTCAGCCGCACGCACCTTCCGGTCGTGCCGGCCCGACGCCGACCCGCTGCCTCGCCCTGCCAAAAGCCCCATCGCGACGCGCCGAACAGGATCGGCGGCCGCATTGCTTTTGGGATGGCGGAACGATAAGGGTGAAGAACCAAATCCGGACGAAACGCCATGACACCCGCGACCGGTTCCGATATCGCCGCCGTCGCCGAGGCCGGCCCTCTGCTGCGGTTCGCCGCCGAGCACGTCCCGCAGCTCGACCCCGAGCTCAGCTCCGCCATCGCCGAGGCCGAAGAAGCGATCCGCGCCGACGCCTGGACGCCGCAGATCGCACAACGGTTCTGGCACGCCTTCGCAACACTCTGCGATGTGGTCAAACCGGTGACGCTCGATGCAATCGCGGCCAACCGGCCGATGTTCGACCATCGGAGCTGGCTGCCGCCCTGGACACGGGGCAGTAAAATCTCGCTCGCGGAACGGACATCCGCCCGCTACATGCGGATGCTGGTGGCGTTCCTGATCGTGATCATTCCGCTGCAACTCTACACCTGGTCACTCACGAATCTGTCGAAAGACGCCGACAGCCTGGCGAAAGACCTGATGCTGCGATCGGCACAACTCAGCCAGGACTACGTACACCTCAATACCGCGACCATGGATCCCAAGCACCAGTGGACCACAGACGAAACCACTGCCGCGGAGCGAATGAAAACCGAGGCAGATACGCTGGTACGAGATGGATTTCGCGCGGATTACCAGTCCTGGCTGATCGACCGCCTGACGTTCGTCCGCCGCAGCCTGTCCTCCTCGACCAAGCCCGCCGACGACCTGTGGTACAGCCGTTATGATTCAGCAAGAAGCTTCGTCGACACTGTCGACCTGATGGTCCTTCGTTCCGTCGGCAATGCGAACCTCGTGGTCGGTATCATCCTGTCATTCTGCCTGCCCATCCTGCTCGGCGCGGTCGGCGCGCTCGCTTTCGTGATCCGGACCATCTCCGACCAGATCAGAACCACGACGTTCACCGCCAGCGCGGCGATTCGACATCTGATGCGGGTGACACTCGGCGCGCTGATGGGCGTGGTGATCGGGCTGTTCAACCCGCTCTCGACCCAGGTCAATCTGTCACCGCTTGCCCTGGCGTTTTTGGCGGGATACGGCGTCGAGGCGGTGTTCTCCTTCTTCGACGGCATCATCGCCCGGTTTCGCCAGCCGGCACCGTCCGTCATTGGCAGTTCGTCGCCACCGCTGACAGTGCCGCCGGAACCTGTCCGCACGACCGGTACGTCGGGCGGACCCGCTTGAGGACCGGCGGACGCGATCTGCTCTATGCGTGGGTACCGGTGCTGCCAAAACCGCCGGTGCTGCGCGCGGTGTCGTCCAGGCTGTCGACTTCCCGCCATTCCGCCCGCACCACCGGTGCCACCACCGCCTGTGCGATCCGCATGCCGCGCTCGACAATAAACGGTGCATCCCCGGCGTTCAGCAGAATCACCTGCACCTCGCCGCGGTAATCTTCGTCGATCGTGCCGGGGCTGTTCGGCAGGACGATGCCGTTGCGCAACGCCAAGCCGGAGCGCGGACGCACCTGCATCTCGAAGCCCGGCGGCAGGGCGATGGCGAGGCCGGTCGGGATCAGCGCGCGCCTGCCGGGTTCGATGGTGACCGGCGCCGCGACGGCGGCCAGCAGGTCCATGCCGGCGGCGCCCGGCGTGGCGTAGCTCGGCAACGCCAGCCCCTCGCCGTGCGGCAGCCGGTGCACCTGGATCATCACGCTCATCCGTCCTCCATGATATTCCGACCTGGGATCAATCCAGGTCCAGCATCATCAGTTCCTCGTCCACGAAGTCGCCGTCCACCAGCAGGCCGCGCGGTTCGATGCCGAATGTGCGGAACCCCAGCCGGTCGTAGATGCGCCGCGCACCGTCGTTGCCGATCGCGACGCCGAGCCACACCAGGCGCAAGCCCACCTGCCGAGCCGCCGCGATCGCCGCTTTGATCAGCCCGGCCGCCAGGCCGCGGCCGCGGAACGCCTGATCGACATAGACGGTGTAGATGAACCCCTTGTGCCGCTGCTTGAGCCTGGGCTGCACCTGCAACCCGGTGATGCCAACCAGGCGATCCGCGCTGAACCCACCCAGCATGACGCCCGGCGGAACCGGCCAGCGCGCAGCGAAGTCGTCGAGCGTGTAGTCGATCTCCTCCTCGTACGAGCTGCCATAGGCGCGCGGGTGCAGCCGCAGCGCGTCCAGCCGTACCGCGCGGAACGCGGGCAGGTCCGCCGCTGTCAGCGGGCGGATCGTCCAAGGCGTAGCCCCGCTCACGCTAGCGCCGCGGCGATGCGCGCGGCCAGCCGCCGTGCCACCTCATCCTTCGCCAAGCGCGGCCAGTCTTCTACCCCGTCGGCGGTGATCAGGTGCACCGCGTTCTCCGCGCCGCCCATGATGCCGGTGCCCGGCGAAACGTCGTTCGCCACGATCCAGTCGCAGCCCTTGCGCGCGCGCTTCGCCTGCGCGTTTTCCATCAGGTCGTCGGTCTCGGCGGCGAAGCCGACCACCAGGCGCGGCCGGCGCGGCCCTGGCGCCGACAGCGTGGCGAGGATGTCCGGGTTGGGCACCAGCTCCAGCGTCGGCGGCGCGCCTCCGGGGACTTTCTTGATCTTGCCGGACGCGGCGCTGGCCACCCGCCAGTCGGCCACCGCGGCGGCGCAGACCGCGATCTCCGCCGGCAGCGCGTCCTGGCAGGCCGCCAGCATCTGCTGCGCCGATTCGATGTGCAGCACCGTCACGCCGGGCGGATCGGGCACGTCGACCGGCCCGCTGACCAGCGTCACCCGCGCCCCCAACGCGGCGAGCGACGCGGCGATCGCGTGCCCCTGCCGGCCGGAGGAGCGGTTGGCGATGTAGCGCACCGGGTCGATCGGCTCGCGCGTCGGGCCGCTGGTGACGATGGCGTGCTTTCCCCCAAGCGGGCGGGCGGGCGCGAGCAGCGCCTCGATCGCCGCGACGATGGCGGGCGGCTCGGACATCCGGCCGGGGCCGTATTCGTTGCAGGCCATCGCACCGTCCTCCGGCCCGACCACCGCGATGCCGCGCGCGGCCAGCAACGCCATGTTGGCCTGCGTCGCGGCGTGCAACCACATGCGCACGTTCATCGCCGGGGCGGCCAGCA
>Ga0209415_10018687_pt1 | contig 10924 bp, 9 predicted proteins | sample PeaSoiSIISIP2007_FD_187696 | JGI IMG/M metagenome (GOLD analysis project Ga0209415, IMG submission 187696) | Peat soil microbial communities from Weissenstadt, Germany - SII-SIP-2007 (SPAdes) (version 2) | ecosystem: Environmental > Terrestrial > Soil > Wetlands > Peat | place: Germany... | reverse complement strand
CTGGCCCGCAAGATCCAGCGCGGCGAGGTGCCCAAGGCGCTCGAGGGCAGCGTCATCTACTCGCTCGACATGGGCGCCCTGCTGGCCGGCACGCGCTTCCGGGGCGACTTCGAGGAGCGCGTGAAGGGCGTCATCAAGGCGCTGCAGAAGCTCGACAAGGCCATCCTGTTCATCGACGAGATCCACACCATCGTCGGCGCCGGCGCGACCTCGGGCGGCAGCATGGACGCCTCGAACCTGCTCAAGCCGGCCCTCGCCAGCGGTCGACTGCGCTGCATCGGGTCGACGACGTTCAACGAGTACCGCCAGCACTTCGAGAAGGACCGGGCGCTCTCGCGCCGCTTCCAGCGCATCGAGGTCAACGAGCCGAGCGTGGAAGACACGGTGAAGATCCTCGAGGGGCTGCGCCCGCAGTACGAGGAGTTCCACGGCGTGAAGTACGCCGACGACGCCTTGCGCGCCTCGGCCGAGCTGTCGGCCAAGTACCTGCACGACCGCAAGCTTCCGGACAAGGCGATCGATCTCGTCGACGAGACGGGCGCCGCCAAGAAGCTCGAGGGCTCGGCCGCCCAGGCTCCCGCCGAGGGCGAGCCCGCAGCGGCCCCGGGCGTGGTCAACGTGTCCGACGTCGAGACCGTGCTCGCGCGCATGGCCCAGATCCCGCCGCGCGAGGTGTCCACGAGCGACAGGGACCGCTTGCGCGTGCTCGAAGAGGATCTGCGCGCCGTGGTGTTCGGGCAGGAAGACGCGATCAAGCAGCTCGTTTCGGCCATCAAGCTGTCGCGCGCCGGCCTGAGGGCGCCAGAGAAGCCCATCGGCTCGTTCCTGCTCACGGGGCCCACAGGCGTCGGCAAGACCGAGGTGGCCAAGCAGCTCGCAAAGGTCATGGGCATCGCCTTCCACCGCTTCGACATGAGCGAGTACATGGAAGGGCACACGGTCTCGCGGCTCATCGGCGCGCCCCCGGGCTACGTGGGGTTCGACCAGGGCGGCCTGCTCACCGACGCCATCGCCAAGACGCCCCACGCGGTGCTGCTGCTCGACGAGATCGAGAAGGCCCACCCGCAGATCTTCAACATCCTCTTGCAGGTGATGGACCACGGCCGGCTGACCGATCACAACGGCAAGCAGACCGACATGCGCCACATCATCCTGATCATGACGAGCAACATCGGCGTGCGCGATCTGCAGCGAAGGGCCGTGGGCTTCGGTGGCGCGGGCGGAGAAGACCGCGAGCAGCCGGGGATCGACCGCGAGTACAAGCTGCTGTTCAGCCCCGAGTTCCGGAACCGCCTCGACGCGAAGATCCAGTTCAAGGCCCTGGACCCGGCGGTCATGAAGAGCATCGTCGGCAAGTTCGTCAAGGAGCTGTGGGGCCAGCTGCAGGAGCGCAAGGTCACCATCGAGCTCACGCCTGGCGCGACCGACTACCTCGCCGAGAAGGGCTACGACGCCGACAACGGCGCACGGCCGCTCGCGCGGGTGATGCAAGAAGAGGTCAAGCGCCCGCTCGGCGACGAGCTCCTGTTCGGCAAGCTCGAGCACGGCGGCCACGTCGTGGTCGACGTGGAGGGCGAGGGCAAGGACCGGAAGCTGGGCTTCCGGATCGAGTCGAAGAAGGACGCGCCCTCGTAGCGCAGTGTGCTTGAATCGCCCCCATGACCCAGCCGCTGGTGGCCATCCTCATGGGCAGCAAGAGCGACCTCGACGTGATGCAGCCCGCGCGCGACGCGCTGTCGGAGCTGGGCGTGGCGCACGAGGTCCGCGTCCTCAGCGCCCACCGCACGCCCGACGCCCTCTTCGAGTACGTGCGGGACGCCGAGTCCCGCGGCGTCGAGGTGTTCATCGCCGGCGCCGGCGGAGCAGCGCACCTGCCGGGGGTCATCGCCGCGAAGACCACGCGCCCGGTGCTCGGCGTCCCCATTCCCTCCGGCCACCTCGCCGGGCTCGACGCGCTCCTGGCCATCGTCCAGATGCCCAAGGGCATCCCGGTCGCGACCTTCGCCGTGGGCAAGGGCGGCGCGAGCAACGCGGGCCTGTTCGCCGTCGCGATCCTGGCCGCCAAGCGGCCCGAGCTGGCAGCCAGGCTCGCAACATGGCGAAAAGACTTGGCCGACAAGCTCCTCAAGGAGTCGGTCATCGAGTAGTTGACCCTCACGGATGTTCAGGTAGAGGCTCAGGGAGTGTCTCCCCTGAGGCCGATGGCCAATCCCCCGAACCCGTGGGCTTCCACCGACGTGGAGTACCTCGACGGCGAGACGCCCAACGCGTCCCTCGAGGTCTACGAGGACCGAACGCGCGGCATCCTCGCTCACAACGACAGCCCCGACGTGGGCTTCGACTGGAGCGTCAATCCGTACCGCGGATGCTTCCACGCCTGCGCCTACTGCTACGCCCGCCCCTCGCACGAGTACCTGAGCTTCGGGGCGGGCACCGACTTCGACCGCAAGATCGTCGTGAAGCCGGAGGCGCCGGCCCTCTTGCGCGACGCATTCGACGCCCCCCGCTGGAAGGGCGAGCTGGTGTGCTTCAGCGGCGTGACCGACTGCTACCAGCCGCTCGAGGCCAGCTACCGGCTGACGCGCGGCTGCCTCCAGGTCTGCGCCGAGTACCGCAACCCGGCCGCGGTCATCAGCAAGGCCCCGCTGGTCGAGCGGGACATCGACGTGATGCAGGAGCTGTCGAGGGTGGCCAGGTTCTCTATCGCCGTCAGCGTCCCCTTCTGGAACGAGACGCACGCGCGAGCGATCGAGCCGTTCGTCACCACCCCCGCGCGGCGCGTGCGGACCATCGAGCGCCTGGCGAAGGCCGGTATCGACGTCGGGGTCATGGTCGCGCCCATCATCCCGGGCCTCAACGACGAGGACATGGGCGAGGTCCTGCGCGCCGCGGCGGACGCGGGCGCAACGCACGCCGGCATGGTGCTGCTGCGCCTGCCGGGGCCGGTGAAGGACGTGTTCGAGGAGCGCCTGCGGGCCGCCTTGCCGCTGCGGGCCGACAAGGTCGTGCGGCGCATCCAGGAGACGCGCGGAGGCAAGATGTACGACGCTCGCTTCGCGGTGCGCGGAAAGGGCGAGGGCGTGTACGCAGAGGCGATTCACTCGCTCTTCGCGCAGACGACGGCTCGGCTGGGCCTGCGCACCCGCATGGCCCCGGCCGTCGACGAGCCAACCACCTTCCGCCGCCCGCGCGGACAGATGGCGCTGTTCTGAGCCGCCTCACGACCGGCGTAGACGCGCGGTCGTCCTCGCTCGGTCGTAGTGGTAGGCGATCTGGTCCTCGTCGTAGCGCGAGACCTGGCCCACGACGCAGCGGGAGCGCACCTCGGGGGTGGCGTCGCCGATGCCGCCCGCGTTCGCCCATCCGCCCACGCACGGCGCGGAGCAACCGGTGCACGGAGGATGGTGCGCGAGCGGTCTCTCTAGCTCGGCGTCGACCAGCCAGGCTCCCCTGAGCGCCCACCACGGACCGTGCGTCTGGTGGATGTACAGCGCGAACGGTCCGGGCGAGCCCAGTCCCGTCAGCCGCGCGAGCGCGAGAAAGTCGAGGCGCACCGGGGCGTGGAACGCGGCGTCGAACCTCCTGGAGCGCACCCCTGCCGCCTGCAGAGCCTCGTCGGCCTGCGCCAGCAGCGTCGCCACGAAGGCATCGAACGGGTGCTCCTGCTCCCAAAGGCCCGGGCTCTCGGTCGTGCGCGCCCGGAACGCCCTCCACAGCGCCGGGCCCGCGCTCGCGGCGACGACCACGCCACCGGCGCCGGCCATCAGGTCCGCCGTCCGGTATCCCGCAGGCGCGGCGTCGTCGTACGTGCGCGCCGAGCACGACGCTACGAGCTCGATGCCGCTGCCCGCGAGCGCGACTCGGACGATCTCCGTCGCGGTGGGCACCCTAGTAGCTGAACGTCACCGTGTCGGGCTGCGAGCTGAGGGGGAACGAAAGCCCTCGCATGCGCCGGTCCATGCACGCCGCCACGCGGTTGTTCTTCGGGTCGACGCTCACCGTCACGCCCAGGGGCCTGCCGGCCTTCACGAGCACGCAAATCTTCGCGTGCGCCGAGTCGGGCAACCCGCACGCAGCGGCGGCGTTGGCGTTGTTGATGGGCGCGCCGAGCTGGTCCTTCGTGGGATCCTTGCCTCCGCCAGCAGCCTTGCCCATGTTCATCTGCTGCGGGTTCTCGTCCTGCGCCTTTTCGCAGCTCTTGCCCGTAGAGAGGCCGACCGACACGTGCATCTCCTCGGTATCGCCCGAGGACTTGTCGTGGTCGTAGATCCCGATGTCGATCTTCGTTCCCTCGTCGGTGATCTTCTCGATGTCGTCCCAGAGGACGATCTTGTCGCCGTGGTACCCCGTCTTGGTCTTCATCAGCGGCACCTCGACCGAGGCCTTGTCCCGGCCCTTCGGGTAGACGATGACCGCGTCGCGCGACTTCACGTCGGGGCCCAGCAGCGTCACGTCGTCGTCGGTGGCGTCGATGATGATGTGCACGCCGTCGTCTACCGGCTCGATCTTCACGAGGGCCGAGTAGTCCCTCGGGCCGCCCTTGGCGCACGGGCTGAACGCGTCGGTCGACTTGCCCGAGCTCAGGTCCGCGTTCTGGGTCTTGTCCGCGTCGCCGCAGGGCTTCTGCGCCTGCGCGATCTCGGCCTCGGTCGGCTTCTCGTCGGCGGCGCCCTGGGCCGGTGGCGGGCTGCCGCCTCCACAGCCGGGCAGGACGGCCAAGGCGAACACTGCGAGGGAAACGAGGGGGGTTCGAGTCATGGCCGCGAGGATAGACGACTTGCGGCCCCTGCGGCACGCGCGCGAGGATGCCCCGGTGCGAAGCTCGTTTCTCGCGGCTGGAGCCCTGGCGCTCGCGCTGCAGCCCACCGACGACGCCGCCCCGGCTCCGGCCCCGATTCAGCCCACGGCGCCGGCGGCAGACGTCTCGGTCCCGCTCGCGGGCCCCGCGTTCGACGACGACGCAGCGCTCCCCACGCACGCCGACGACGTAGTCGACTACACCCTGCGCGCGACGCTCGACCCCGCCGCCCACACCATCCACGGCGAGGGCACCATCACCTGGCGCAACACCAGCACCGCCATGGTGCGCGAGCTCTGGCTGCACCTCTATCTCAACGCGTTCAAGAACGAGCGCTCCGCCTACCTGCGCGAGCGCGTCGGGGGGCGCGGCAGCACGGCGCCCGAGGACTGGGGCTGGATCGACGTACGCAAGCTCGTCGTGCGCGCACCCGACACCGTCCCCGTCGATGAGTGGCCCCGCGCGGAGCTCAAGCGCCCGGGGGACGACGACGAGACCGACGCCCGCGTGCCGATGCCCCGGGAGATCGCTCCCGGCGAGACCCTGCAGCTCGACGTGACCTTCGACGACAAGCTCCCCGCCGTCGTCGAGCGCACCGGCTACCGGGGCTCCTTCCACATGGTCGGCCAGTGGTTCCCCAAGATCGCGCGCCTGGAGCCGGACGGGCGATGGGCGCACTTCCCTTTCCACCACCTGGCCGAGTTCTACGCCGACTACGGCACCTACGACGTGACCCTCGACGTGCCGGCGGGATTCACGATCGGCGCGACCGGCCCGACGGTCGAGCGCACGGTGGCCGGCGGGCGTGCCATCGAGCGACACATCCAGGGAGACGTCCACGACTTCGCGTGGACGGCCTGGGACCGGTGGCAGACCTTCCACGAGACCATCGGCGGGGTGGATGTCTCTCTGCTCTATCCGCGCGGGTTCATCCGCGTGGCGGCTCGCGACATGGCGTCGATACGCTTCGCCCTGCCGTACTTCTCGGCGCGCTACGGGCGCTACCCGTACCGCGTCCTGACGGTCGTGCACCCGCAGAACGACGTCGAGGAGGCCGGGGGCATGGAGTACCCGACGCTCATCACGAGCGGCGGGCCGTGGCTGACGCCGCCCGGGATCCTCGATCCCGAGATCACGGCCGTGCACGAGCTCGGGCACCAGTGGTTCTACGGCCTGGTGGGCACCAACGAGCTGGCGTGGCCCTTCCTCGACGAGGGCCTGAACCAGGCCGCCGAGGTCGACGCCATGGGCAGGTGGCGCGGCGCCGGCTCGGCCGTCGATCTGCTCGGGCTCCGGATCAGCGACGCCAACCTCCAGGCCGACGAGGCCAACGGCCGGGCGCACGACGAGCCGGTGGCGCAGTCGGCGGACTCGTTCTCGACCGGCGACAACTACGGGGCGCTGGTCTACGCGCGCACGGCCACCCTGATTGAGACGCTGCGTCGCGTGTACGGCGACGACGCTGTGGGGCGCGCGCTCGGACGATACGCCCGCCGCTTCCGGTTCCAGCACCCGGGGCCCGTGGAGCTGCTCGCGATCTTCGAGGAGGTGCTCGGCGCCCACGTGGCCGAGACGATGCGGGCAACGCTGTTTCACGAGGGCTGGGTGGACTTCGTGGCCGAGCAGGCCGTCACGCGGGAGGCGAAGACCGAAGGCGGCGTGTTCGACGTCGACGGCAAGCGCGAGGACGTCAGGTCGGTGACGAAGCGCGAAGGGGGCTTCGACAGCGCCGTGATCGTCCGGCGGCGCGGGACCCTCGTGCTCCCGGTCGACGTCGCGATGACGATGGCCGACGGCACCACGCGCGTGGAGCACTGGGACGGCGAGGGCGACTCGAAGCGCTTCGCGTGGCATGGCGCGGTGGCGCTTCGCTCGGTCGTGGTGGACCCGGAGTGCCGGGTGCTGCTCGACCAGAACGTCGAGAACAACCGCGCCGCGACCGAGGACGGCGGCGGAGGCGCCTGGAAGACGCTCGAGAGGGCGACCTACTGGATGCAGCTGGCGCTGCAGGCGGTGGCGCCATGAGCGAAGCGACGGCGACAGACGACCTCGGGCTTCTGACGACCGACGCGATGCGCGCCCGCCGGCACCCGCGCGCCCTGCTGGGACTGTGGGCGTGGGAGACGGCCCTGGCCGCGCTCGTCGGGCTGCCCCTGGCCTCGCTGGCGAGAGACGCGTTCGGCGCAGATCCGAGGGGCGACGGCGCCCTCTGGTCGCCGGGGGGCCGCGAGCTCCTGAGCTTCGCCACCCGCGAGCTGCACGGTCTGAACGCCATCGCGATCGCCGCCGTGGCAGTCTTGCTGGCGGGCGCCGTCGCGGGCCTGGTGCCCATGGCGGCGACGATGACGGCCATCGCCTACGCCACGCGCGACCGCAAGGCAGCGGGGGTGATACGTTGTGTGGGCGAGGGTCTGCGCCAGTTTCCGGCGATGGTGCTGCTGCTCGTGATCGCAAGCATCTCGCAGGGCATCCTGGTCGCCGTAGGGCTCGCGGCGGGATCCATCGTCGAGGCGTGGATGCACTCGGGCATGGGAGAGGCGCGCGCGCAGCAGATCGAAGGTCTCTTGCTTCTCGTGTTCGTCGCCGCGGTGGGCGCCATCGGGGTGGCGCATGACCTGGCTCGCGCGGCGGTGGTGCGGTTCAAGGTGTCCGGCGGGCGCGGCCTGATGCTCGGCGCACGCACGTTCCGGCTCGCCCCGGTCGCGCTTTCCTGGTCCTGGGCGTGGCGCTCGCTTGCTTCGCTCGCGCCCATCGTGGCCGCCGCGTGGGCTGCCGAACGCCTCGGTGGTCGCGGAGGGATCGCCCTCGGGGCGCTGCTGATCCTGCACCAGGCCGTCGTGCTCGCCCGCGTCGGCCTGCGCACCTCGTGGCTCGCGAGGGCGCTGCGCGCGGTGGATACGTCCTTGCGTCGCGTCGCCTAGACGCAAGTCGACGTGCCGGCGTGCTACATGCACGCCGGCCTAGCGGGGTTGAACCTGCCGATAGAGCTGCTCGTAGCGGCGCGCCGGACGCTCCCACCCGCGGTCGAGCTTCATCGCGCGCCGCACGACCGACCCCCACCGGGGCAGCTCGCGAGCCGCAACTGCCCTCTCGACCCCGCCGACCAGCGCGTCGTGGCTCGGTGAGTCGAACAGGAAGCCCGTCCCCGTCTCCAGCTTCGCGTCGCAGTCGACGATGGTGTCGACCAGACCGCCCGTCGCGTGGGCGACCGGCAGCGCGCCGTACCGCTGTCCGTACATCTGCACCAGACCGCACGGCTCGAAGCGGCTTGGCACGAGCACGATGTCCGCCCCGGCGAAGATCCGGTGCACGAGCGTCTCGCTCGCAGCCCGCGCGAAGGCCGCCCGCCCGTGCGCCTTGGCCACGACGGTCTCCACCGCCGAGATCAACGCCGGATCGCCGTCGCCGGCGATCACGAACTGCGCCTCGGTTCCGCGCAGCAGCTTGGGCAGGGCTGCCGTGACCAGGTCCGTCCCCTTCTGCGCCACGATGCGGCCCACGCACGCGACCAGCGCCGCCCCCGGCTCGATGGGCAGCCCCAGCTCCTTCTGCAGCGCCCCCTTGCACCGCGTCTTGTTCGACGTGTCCTCGGCGTCGAAGCGCGCCGCGACGGCCGGATCCGTCGCCGGGTTCCACACGGCGTAGTCCACGCCGTTGCAGATGCCGATCAGTCCCTCGCCCCGCGCCGCGAGCACGCCCTCGAGCTTCGCGCCGTGCTCCGACTTCTGGATCTCGCGCGCGTACGTGGGGCTCACGGTGGTCACGGCGTCGGCGGTGACGATCCCCTGCTTGAGCAGGTTGATGCCGCCGTAGAACTCCATGCCGTCGACGGTGAAGTGGTCCCACGCGATCCCGAGCGTGGGTAGCGTCTCGCGCGGGAACACGCCCTGATGCACCACGTTGTGGATCGTGAGCACCGTGCGCGTCGACGCGAGCGCCGGCGTCTCGGCCACCAGGGCGCGCAGGTACGTGGGCACCAGCGCCGTGGGCCAGTCGTTGCAGTGCACGACGTCTACCGCGCGCCCACCGGCGACGCGCTGGCGGACCAGCTCTGCCGCGGCGCGCGAGAGGGCCGCGAAGCGCAGGGCGTTGTCCGGGTAGTCCTCGCCGCGCTCGCCGTACACGCTCGCCCGGTCGAAGAGGCCCGGGACGTCGACGACGACCAGGTCCACCTGAGACGCCAGTCGTCCGTCGAACACCGTCGCCTCGATGGTGCGCTCGCCCAGCGTGAACCGCAGGGGGGTGAGCCGTCGCGCCAGCAGCAGCCCGTGCTCCTCGAGCGCCGGATAGCGCGGCATCACGATGGTGATCGCGTGCCCGAGGGCCCTCAGCGCCTTGGGCAGCGCGGCCGATACGTCGGCCAGGCCGCCGATCTTGACGAAGGGGGCGAGCTCGGTCGTGACGAACGTGATCTCCATCGGTGGCCCGCCTATACCATGGGCAGCACCAGATGACGCGCGTTCGCGGTTCCACCTCGCGCAGCCGCCTCGAGCCGCCGCCCGGGGTAGCCGAGGGATCGGTCGTGACCGTCTTCCGCGTCCCGCCCGAGGTCGCGGGCCAGCGGGTGGACGTGTTCATCCAGGGGCATCTCCACCGCACCAGCCGCACGCGCGCCCAGGCCATCGTGCGGGCGAGCGCCTACGACTCGAGCGGGCGCAAGCTCGACCCCAACGACCGCGTGCGGCCCGAGCAGCACATCATGCTCTGGAGGGCGCCCTGGGACGAGACACCCGTCCCGGTGGACGTGCCCGTCGTCTACGAGGACGAGCACCTGCTCGCCGTCGACAAACCGGCGATGCTGCCGGTCCATCCCACGGCGCGGTACCACAAGAACACGCTCATCAAGGTGCTGCAGGCCGAGCGCCCCGACGCCCCGTTCCTCTCGCTCGGTCACCGCCTCGACCGCGAGACCAGCGGCGTGATGCTCGTGACCAAGACCCGCGCGTGCGACCGCGCGCTCAAGAAGCAACTCGAGCGGCACGACGGGATCGACAAGACGTACCTGGCGATGACCTGGGGCGTGCCCACCGGCGGCAGCGGGGAGAAGAAGTTCCGCGTCGATCGCGGAATGGAGCTCGACGTGGACAACGCCCTGCGCGTGAAGATGCGCCTCAGCGACGGGCCCACGGCGCTGCACGCCGCCACGGTCTTCGAGGTCGTCGAGTCACGGCGCAACGAGGCGGGGCGCGCCTACGCCCTGGTGCGCTGCACGCTGGAGACGGGGCGGCAGCACCAGATCCGCGTGCACCTCGCGTCGCTGGGCACGCCCGTCGTCGGCGACAAGCTCTACGGACCCGACGAGCGCGCCTTCGCCCGCTCCGCCGACGGAGAGCTCACGAGCGACGACGTCTCGATGCTCGAAACGGCCCGGCACGCTCTGCACTCGGCGAGGCTCGCAATGAAGCACCCGATCACGGGGGCGCCGCTCGTCGTCGAGGCGCCGATGCCGGTCGACATGGCGGACTTCTGGAACAGCCTCGAGAAGTGACTACATTCCGCGGGGCACTTTGTCGGGATCCAGCTGATCCAAAGCGACTCGAATGAGCGCGCTGCGGTTGGCCTTGGTGATGCCCTTGGCCTTGAGCTGGTCGACCAGGGCGTCGAGGCGGTCGAGGTCCTTGGTGTAGAGCGAGATGCAGATGACCTTGTAGTGCGCCGGCTTCTCCGCAGGCTCCGCCTTGCGGCCGCGGCGCGCCTGGGGCCGGGGCGCGTCCGGAGAGTAGAACGCGCCGGAAAGGACGCCCTGGACCTCGTCCGCGTCGAGCACGCGCGCAGCGCCGAGCCCCGTGTCGTCTTCACGCCCAGCCATGATCGTCCTCTCCTCTCACTGTCCCACTGCCGTCGCCATCGTCTTGTGCTTCGCCGGCCCGTCGATGAGCAGGTCCACCACCGTCGCGTAGTCCTGCGCCGCGTTCGACTCGGGCGCGTACTCGAAGATCGTCTTGCCCTGCGCCGGCGCCTCCTTGAGGCGCGTCGCCTGCCGGATCGGCGGCAGCACACGGTCGCCGAAGTGCTCCTTCATCGCGTCCACGGCATCGCGACAGATGCGCGCGCGCGCGTCGTAGAAGGTCGGCAAGACGCCGTGGATCTGCACCGGGTGGTGCAGCAGCTGGTTGACGTTCTTCA
>Ga0209415_10018686_pt1 | contig 10924 bp, 8 predicted proteins | sample PeaSoiSIISIP2007_FD_187696 | JGI IMG/M metagenome (GOLD analysis project Ga0209415, IMG submission 187696) | Peat soil microbial communities from Weissenstadt, Germany - SII-SIP-2007 (SPAdes) (version 2) | ecosystem: Environmental > Terrestrial > Soil > Wetlands > Peat | place: Germany... | reverse complement strand
ACGGCGTCAATCTCTCAGAAACCTACAACTCTCGCCTGCAGCCCCTCGAAATCAAAGCGTTGTCTTCCGCCGGCAACGCCTTCGACATCACCTATAGTTTTGTCGATCCCGCGACTTCCGGGAACGCCGGCCACGTCAACTCCATCACCAACAATCTCGACACCACCCGCTCGCAATCCTTCAGCTACGACTCGCTCAACCGTATCACCGGCGCTTTGACCACTTCGACCCACGCCACAAGTCCCGCACACTGTTGGGGCGAGACCTACGGACTCGACGCCTGGGGCAATCTCAACAGCATCGCCGCCACCACCAACTCCAGTTACACCGGCTGCTCGGAAGAAAGCGGCTTCTCGACCACCGCCGATGGCAACAACCATTTCCCCATCTTCGGCTACGACCTTTCCGGCAACACCAAAAGCGACGGCCTCGTCACCAATTATCAGTGGGACGGCGAAAGCCAGCTCACTTCAGCCGCTGGCGTCACCTATCTTTACGACGGCTCCGGCCGCCGCGTCTCCAAATCCAGCGGCAAGCTCTATTGGTACGGCTCCGGCGGCGAAATCCTCGCCGAAACCACCGCCGCTGGCGCCACGCTGAACGAATACATTTTCTTCAGCGGCAAACGCGTCGCCATGCTCCCAGCCGGCGGAAACCCCGAATACTACGCCGAAGACTTCCTCGGCTCCTCCCGTGTCACCACTACAAACAACGGCACCGTCTGCTACGACGCCGACTTCTATCCCTACGGCGGCGAGCGCGCTTACACCAACAGTTGCCCCTCAGCCAATGTCTACAAATTCGAAGGCAAGGAGCGCGACACCGAAACCGGCAACGACGACTTCGGCGCCCGCTACTACTCCAACCGCTTCGGCCGCTGGCTCTCCGCCGACTGGTCCAGCGTCCCCGTTCCCGTCCCCTACGCCAATCTCACCAACCCGCAAACCCTCAACCTCTACGCCATGGTCTCCGACGACCCCGAATCCTTCGCCGACCTCGATGGGCATATCCAGCTCGCTAGCCAGGGCCTTTCCGCTGAATCCGGGGGCATCAACCCAGGCACCGGCGGGCTTTCTTGCGAAGCAGAACCCGAAAGCTGCGAGACCACCCAGGAGCAAAAGGACAAAACAGACCAGGTAAATAAAGAAAACCAAACGCAAAAAAAAACTGCCCAGCAGCAAGAGCAGAACCAAGGTCAACGGACCCAGCAACAGCAATGCGCTGAATATGGCTGCGGGGGTGGAACACCGAAAAAAGATTCGGATATCGTGCTACCAAACGACCCAACGGGTTTGGGACCTGACTGGACAAAGGACGACAACCATAAGGATCCAAACGGTGAGAAGTGGGTGAATCCAAATGGCGATTCCTTGGAATGGCACCGCGGACGACCAGGTCTGACGGGTGAAAAAGGGAAAAATCACTGGCATTGGCGACCCGGAGGAAAGAAGCTCGGTGATCATCTCCATCCAGGCGATACCGTCAAGACCTATGGACCAGCTGTAGTCAAAACCGGAGTTGTGGGCATAATGATCTATGTGGGCATCAAAATCTTAGAGGCAGCAGCTATTTTCGCCTTCTAAGGTTCCAGCAAAATGCGCCAACCTAATCGAGGAAAGTATGACTCTTGAAGAGTTTGATTCAATACTGCCTAACGGGTTTCATGACGCGAGGTTAGTAAGGCTCACGCTAGACTATTTAAACCGCACGGCCACACTCCACATGCAGCTTTTCGTTGGGTCTCCAGAGAGCGAAAACCCTGAGGAATACAAAGCTGCAATAATTAGTCTCACTGGCTTATGTTTTTTTTCCATTGATCTACCGGATCCCAACGAGCAGTTCGTGCCCGATGGTTCGCCTGTTAGTATTTCCGGGTATTCAGAAGATTCGACCGGCCTACTGAAACCGAACGAGTCGATCGCAGAGATCAACAAGCTGCTGAAAAACTGTCCGCCCGGCAGCTCGTCCTATCGATTTTATTCTCACGATTGGAATTCGTTCATACACATAGCGTGCGCGGATGCAAACCTCGAATGGCGGGCGGGTGGGCGACCCTAACGCGTCAACCTGATTTTGACGTCGCTTTTTTCAGGGGTGGCAGGCGGGTGGGCGAACCTTAGTGTTCCGAAATGATTTTGCCTTTCTTTTTCTGGGGTGGCCCTCGATAAGAGAGAAGGCGTTGTCAAGCCACACTTTTCCGAGGCGCTGCCGGGTGCCCCACGTATCGCTTTTATACGTGGGGTCTTTGACTTTTCCACACGTTTCCACATCCTTATCAAATGAGTTAGCCCCCGCCCAACCCCTTGAAATTCTTCCACTTCCGCCACCCTCATTCGAATACCAACTCAGTAATTCAACACACTATTGACAATCAGTAACTTTCGTGCTATCCTTCCTCATGTTTACCCTGAGCCTCGAAGAATTTCGCTCGCACCAGCCCCACTCTCGCCCCTTTACCCTGCTTGCACTGTTTACCCTGAGCCTCGAAGGGAGCGCAGTCGAAGTGAGCTCCGAAGGGGCCCTTCCCATCTCTGTTCCTTCGCTCTTTTCACTCTTTGCCGCAAAACGCACAAAGTTAACTCCTCTGTTTTCATACCCTTCCGCGCTCTTCAAAAAAGAGTGTTTGCCTAAACCCTTTGCCATCAACCTCTTCCGCGCTCTTTCGCAAAACCCCCGGGGCGGCACTCCCTCGGGTCCTTACTCCTTTGACTTCAGACTGTCGACTGTCAACCGCATTTCCCTATGCCTTTTGCCTATCTCCAATAGAATCATATTCTTCGCACACCCCCACTCCCTAACTCCCATCGAATCATATTCTTGCAAAAATAGGGGGGGAGGGCGTGGGCCCTGGCAACCAGCCGGATCGCTTTCCCAAAATAGAATGCGGCGAGGGACCTCTCCGTCGTCCTTGTCAGCAGCAAGAATCACCTGTCACTACTCACCGAACGCCGTTCAACCACCGCCGCGTCCGCCCAAGAGGAGGAATAAACAACTAGGTGTATACTCTCTGCCCGCGGGAGGCCAAAACAACTTTCCTCCCCCGACGTTTCAAAAAAATTGTAGACGAAGCGGGGCTCGCTCCACTTTCTCCCCGACTTTCGCTGGTTGGGAGTAAACAGCATGCCGGAATACACACAGACCGACAGACCACTCTCGGTAACCACACCCCTGGGCAAGGACATTCTGCTCATCACCCGCCTCCGCAGCCAGGAATCCATATCCCAGCTCTTCCAATTCCGGCTCGACCTCCTTGCCGAGATTGGCACGGAAATTCACTTCGAGAAAATCATCGGGCAAACGGTCACGGTGGAAATGCAGCTGGTGGACAAGACCAAGCGCTACTTCAATGGACTGGTGAAGAGCTTCAGCCAGGGGCGGCGCGAAGAGCGCTTTATCCATTACTCGGCGGAAATCGTCCCGAAGATTTGGCTGCTCTCGAAGAAAGTGCGAAGCCGGATTTTTCAGCACCTCACGGTGCCGGAAATCATTCACCAGGTCTTGACGGGCTACGAAGTGAAATATGAAACGCAGGCGACGTACTACCAGCGGGACTATTGCGTGCAGTACCGCGAGTCCGATTTCGATTTCATCAGCCGCCTGATGGAGGAAGAAGGAATCTATTATTTCTTCGAGCACTCCAAAGACAAGCACACGATGAAGGTGACGGACATTCCCAATCAGCATCCGTCGGTCGCGGGACAAGCCAACGTAGTCTATGACGAACTATCCGGTGGGGAACGCGAAGATATGCGCATCACTTCCTGGGAAAAAAGGCAGGAATTGCGCTCCGGCGAATATACGCTTTGGGATCATTGCTTCGAGCTGCCCGGCAAGAATCTCCAAGTGAAGGAAAAGACCATCGAGAGCGTGGCCGCGGGAAAGGTTTCGCACAAACTGAACGTCGGAGGAAACGATCAACTGGAAATCTACGATTACCCCGGCGGTTATGCGCAGCGCTTTGACGGCATCGATCCGAGCGGCGGCCCGCGGCCGCAAGATTTAAAGGATGTTTTCCGTGATAGCGAACGGACAACGCGGGTTCGCATGGAGCAGGAGGAAGTTCGCACGCTTGCTATCGAAGGGAAAAGCAATTGCGGAAACTTCAGCGCCGGATACAAATTTAATCTCGAGCGGCATTTCAACGGTGACGGCCCTTACCTGCTCACCGGTGTCGAGCACGATGCGCGAATGGAAGGCAATTACCAAACGGGAGACTTCGACAAATTCGATTACCAAAACAATTTCACTTGCATCCCGTTTGCGCTCTCTTATCGACCGCAGCGGGTGACCCCACGACCGGTAATTTCCGGAAACCAGACTGCGACCGTGGTAGGCCCCCAAGGCGAGGAGATCTTCTGCGACAAATACGGCCGCATAAAAGTGCAATTCCACTGGGACCGCGAGGGAAAGAAGGATGCCAGTAGTTCCTGCTGGATCCGCGTGGCTCAGGTATGGGCAGGCAAGGGCTGGGGCGCGTTCTTCTGGCCACGCATCGGCCACGAAGTGGTTGTCCTCTTCGAGGAAGGCGACCCGGACCAGCCGATCGTCGTTGGCAGCGTCTATAACGCCGAAAATATGCCGTGGTTTCTCTTGCCCATCAATCGCAAACTTGCCGGTTTCAAGTCCGAAACAGTGCAGGGCTCGGCCAACAAAAACTACAACGGAATTATCTTCAACGATCAGAAGGGGCAGGAGCATCTCGCGATTCACTCCGAGCGAAATCTGACGTTTAACGCGGAAAACGACAAAATGATCCACGGCGGCCGCCACAAAGGCGAGCGCGTGGCGGTTGCCAACGTGACGACCGTCGGCAAATTGATCCCCGATGGCGGGGGCAGCGGAGGCGGCGGGTTTGACGAAGGAAATCCGCTGCCAGAACCGCGACCCACGGGCGTGCTTGGCCTCAACTCGGTGGTGACCTACGGCCAGAACCTGCAAGCCGCATGTCCCGTCAATCACCAGCTGGCCATTGGGAACAACCTGCAGCTGTGCATCAATCCTTTCGGCCTGGCCGCGGGAGTGGAAGGAATTCCCAAGCCGGAAATTCTGGCTGCCGTCATGGGTGGCGGCATGGGCGGAAATATGCAGTTCACCATCGGTACGAGCGCGACGTTCACGCTTGGACAGGTTTTCGATATTTCGGTGGGCCCGCCGAAGATCGAAATCCATACAGGCTACAAAGGCCACGCGCTGGTCAATGCGCTATGCGGGGTTCTCGGCGGGGCCACTGTGGTTTTCGCGCTGGTGTATGACTTGATCAAACAACAGTACAATCCGCCGTCGGCCGATGAAACCCACCCGCAGCTCGCGGCGGACCAAGCGAATGAACAACAGGGCGACAAGGACCGCGCCACACTCATCCTCGTGTATCAACTTCTCGTGGATGCTCTTCTGATTTCCATCCTCGGCGCGGAATGTTGGACCGACAAAGCGTCGTGGTTTGCGGACGACACCACGAAGGGGCTTTTCGATGCCGAAAACACGCTTCTTGGAGCGTGGGAGGCAACTCAAGTCCCAGCGGCGGCCCCGGCTGGTGGCGGCTCGTGGTGGACGAATTGGGGCGACCTGGCTTTTGGCGCCGTGGGCGCGGTTGGAGCAGTGGCGGCGGAGATCGCCGTGGACGCAATTGATCAATAAAAAGGGGGGTGCCATGGATCCAGACATCTTGAAAATGGGAGGCGGTTCGGGCGGGGGCGATGACGATGGTCCGAATATAATCAAGACCGCCGAGTGTTCTTATCAGATTGCGGCGAACCAAGTTGTATTGCTAACCAAACCGCCGACGGATCCAAATCCAGGCGCGAAGCCCGTGCCAAACGTGATCACGATTCTTGCCGCTGGAAACGAACTCATCGACGGCAATGTGGATGTGCGCGGAAGCAAAGGTGTCCGCATCACGACAGGGCCGCCGCCGCTGCTACCTGTCAAATCGGACTCCACGGATGGAGTGGAGATCATCGTGAGCGAAACGCAGAACGTGACGGTGCAGCGCGGCCTAATGCCCACGATCGATCAGTCCATAACGATGACGCCAGGCAACATCACGATAGACGGCGGGGTGGGCACAGTCACCATCCAAAGCATGATGGAGATTAAGCTCTCTGTAGCCGGCGGGGTGAGTTCGATCACGTTAACCCCCGCGGGCGTCATCATCAAAGGCCCGCTGGTGATGATCAACTAGTCTGAATGGAGAGACGATCCGTGAGCAACGATCCCCTCATCAAGATTAAAAGCGACACAGCGGCGGAGATCTGCGCGAACTTCGATCTGGCGAAGGACGCGCGGTCTTTGCTGACCGAGGGAATGAGGCCGGATAAGTTCCTGGAGGCGCTCGCCGCCAAAAAGCAGTACGTCCCGGGCATCGAATTTCTGGCGCATGCCTTGCCGCCCCGCGAAGCCATCTGGTGGGGCTGTTTGTGCCTTCAGCATGCCTGCGGCGATGGACTTTCCCCCGCGGAAAAAGCGGCCTGCAAAGCAACCGTGCGCTGGATCCTACAGCCGAACGAAGAAAATCGGGCCGCAGCGAAAACGCCGGCGGAGGAAGCAGGAGCAGCTTCGCCGGCCGGCCACCTTGCGAAAGCCACGTACCATACAGGAGGAAACGTTGCTCCTCCGAAGGCACCGCCGAAAGCGCCCGGGCCATACGCGTCCGCGCAATCGGTCTCCACTGCCGTCAAACTGGCCGGCGCCAAAGCGGATCCTGCAAAAATCATCGAGACACAGCGCTTGTTTGTGGAGCTTGGAGTGCGGATCGGCGAAGGGCGCTTCGATCCCGCGGAAGCGAAGAACAGGACGGCAGTTTCGTCGTGAGTGCAGTGGAGGAGAAATAGATGGGTTTTCCCGCGGCGCGTATAACAGACACACATATCTGCCCGATGGTCACCGGGATTGTGCCGCACGTTGGCGGACCAATTATGGGGCCTTGCTGCGAGACGGTGCTCATAGGCGAACTGCCTGCGGCCCGCGTGACCGACATGGCCGTCTGCACAGGACCACCAGACGTGATCGCGATGGGTTCCGGGACCGTGTTGATTGGGGGTATGCCGGCAGCCAGGATATTGGATGTCACAGAGCACGGCGGAATGATCGTGCTTGGTTTTCCGACAGTTCTGATTGGTCCATGACGGTGGCAACCGCTTTCGAGGGAACTTTTTTATGAGCGAGACCGCTGCAAAAATTCCATACGAGAAGCAGTTCGACGTGAAAGCCACGCGGACGTGCGGCGCGGCGTGCCTCAGCATGGTGTACAAGTCGCTGGGCCAGGGAGTTCCGCAGGAGTTGATCTGGCCGCGGATCGCCAAGAAAAATGTATATGGAAGCCTCGCGTCGACCACGCACTTGATGGCTGCTGACGCCATATCCCGCGGGTTTGCAGCGGTTGCGATTCAGGCGAACGATCCGCTCAAGGCCTTGCGAGTTTGCAAGGAATCGGGAATTCGCGCCATTCTTAATCATCGACTACAGCCCGACTCGCCTGCCGGCCACTACACTGTGTTTGTCGATATGGACGAGAATGACGTCAAGCTGCATGATCCGTACTTCGGTCCGTCCCGCCGGGTGAGACATGACGTACTCCTCGAGCTTTGGCAGCTGAAACTTCCCAAATCGGAGATCGTGGGAAATTTTCTAATCGGTGTGGCTGCGGAAACCACCGACCCGCCGGGCGCGTGTAAAGTTTGCCGGACGCTTTTTGCAAAGCGCATTGCGTGCCCGCGATGCAAGAATGCAGTGCCGCTGGCACCAGCCGCGCTTCTCGGTTGCATGAACAACGGCTGCCCGGCTCGTCTCTGGCATTATGTGTGCTGCCCCACCTGCGATTTGACGTGGAACTTCACGGTCGATCCGCCGAGATCTGCCGCGGCCGAGAGAGCGTCTGCTCCCGCGGTGCCAACACCGGCGCCTGCCGCGTCTGCAGCTCCCCCTCCCGCTGCCGCATCCGCGAGCGGCCCCCTGAACTTGAGCAAACTCTTCGCGGACGTCGACAAGTTCTGCAGCCACATACTCAGCTTGCCGGCGGCGGCTGCTCATCCTGAGATTCAGCAACAGCTTGCGTTCATCAGGGCGAGCAAAGAAAAATTGAGCGCGGCCATGGCGCAAGAACTCGCCAAGCAAAAAGCGCAAATGGAAAAAATGGCGGCGCTGAAACAGCAAGCGAAGGAACGCAAAGAAGCGCACCAAAAAAAGGTTGAGGAAATGAACAAGCCGTCTGCATCGCTGGATGGAGACGCGCTCGGCCGAGCGCTTTTGAAAAACCTGGGAATTACCAACTAAGAGCTACCTGCAGCCGGGCCACTGCGAATCAAAGCCGGGATAAAATGCGCTAGTCGAAGAGGTCGGGCTGTTCGCGAGTGATACGATCCCAGAGCGGCTGAAACTGGAACCAACCGACCAGAGGCATGCCCACCTGCGCATGAGTCAGCTTAGCGACCTCATGAGGGATTTTGCGTGGCTCGCCGGCGGCTTCCGCAAGCAGTTGCGACTGGCAAGAGCGGTCCATGGTGATAAACCACCACGCCGCTTCGTCCACCGTCTGGCCGACGGTTAGCAATCCGTGGTTCGACAAAATCGCAGCCTTCTTGCTGCCCAGAGTATTGGCGATGCGATCGCCTTCGTCGGTGCCGTAGACGACTCCGGTGTAATCATCGAAGACGACATGGTCTTCGTAGAAGGCGCAGGCATCCTGGGTGAGCGGATCGAGGAGGCGTCCGAGGGAAGACCAGGTTTTGCCATTCAAAGAATGGGCGTGAGCGGCGGCGATGACGTCGGGTCGCGCTTTGTGAATGCGCGAGTGGATGGCAAAGGCCGCAGCGTTTACTTCGCGATCGCCTTCGACGACTTCGCCCTGATCGTTGACGAGCAAAAGATCCGAGGCACGAATCTGGCTGAAATGGATTCCAAAAGGGTTAACCCAGAAATGGTCGAGGCGTTCGGGATCACGAGCGGTGATGTGTCCGGCGACACCTTCATCGAAGCCGCATTTTGAAAACAGGCGGAACGCGCCGGCGAGCCTTTCCTTGCGGTGGCGGCGCTCTTCGGCGGGGGTGGCAAAGATCGGAGGGCGCGGGATTCGTTCCAAGCGGGTCTTAACTTGAGCCATAAATCCTCCCTAGTCTGTTTGCCTACTATATCGGATTCCGGGCAGAAGTGACGATGGTTTCGCGGCGAGCCGACTGTAGTGCGCCGGGGAAAGCGATGGGCGACGATTCGCTTGACCAGCCGCGACTCTCTTCGCTACTGTTTCTGGAGATTAAGGTGGTCAAGCACAGGTTGCATGGTTCCTCGGCCCACTATTATCCGTCGCTTTTTCCCGGGCATGCTGGCTTCCGGCGCCTTTTTTGTTTTTGTACTGCCGCTTTGCGCCCAACGGCCATCTAGCGGTGCGCAGGGTGGAGGCCAGCGGTCTGCCGGTCCGACTAGCACTGCAATGAATTCCATTGACGTCAGGGTCAGCGTGCGCGAACCAACCGGCGCGCCGCTGGCAGGCAACGCGTTCGTCAAACTCTCTACTGCCAGCGGCATGAATCTGACTGTTCCTACGCAAGGCAATTCCACGGCCACGTTTCCGCAGATTCTCGCCGGTGAATACGACGTCGAAGTAACAGCTTCGGGCTATAAAACCGCCAAGGAACATGCATCCATTTTCGCGGGCGGCACGACTTTCACCGTCTACGTCTACCTGCACAGTGAGAGCGAAGGTTCTTCCGGAAACGTGGGGGCGAACGGAGTCATCATGACGCCGCGTCTGCAAGGAGAGATCGATAAGGGACTGGACAAGATGCGGCGGCATCAATACGACGCGGCGCGCGCGCAATTCGAAAAGGCGGCGAAGATGGCGCCGGGCAATCCAGACATTCAGTACTTGCTCGGCATGGTGGAATACACGCGGGAACATTTTGATGCTGCACGGACAAAATTTCAGGCGGCGCTTTCCATCAATCCTTCGCATGAGCGCTCTCTGCTGGCACTGGGGGAATTGCAGCTTCGAACCGGGGATGCCGTGGGGGCGACGCAGACACTGGAGAAGGCTTACCTCTTGAACGGCGCGGACTGGCGCACCCACTGGTTGCTCGCCAATGCATATTCGCAACAGAAGGATTACGAGAAGGCACTGCTGCACGCGACGCGCGCGGCGGAACTTGGAAAAGAGAACGGCGCGGCAGCTCGGGTACTTGCGGGACAGATCCTGGTCCAGATGGGAAGGCGAGAGGAGGCGAGGAAAGCGTTCGAAACAGTGGTGAGTAATTTTCCAAATGATGCGGCCGTGGCTGGGGCAAAATCTCGGATCGCGGCGCTAGACAAAGCGGCGCTTACGACGGTTTCGAATGTTGTTTCGGCGCCACCCGCGGTGCTGCTCCCTCCGCCGCCGGCGCCGGTAGCTGTGCGTCCGTGGGCGCCGCCAGATATTGACAGCAAGGAATATCCGGCAGTCGAGGATGTGGGGTGTTCGGAAAACGAAATCGTTTTGCGAACGCAGGCCAAGATGATGCGCCAACTGGGGAACTTCGAGAAATTTCTGGCCACCGAGCACATCGAACATCAAGAAGTGGATAGCCACGGGATTCCAGGAACGGTGCGCGAGAAAGACTTCAACTATCTGATATTCGTGGAGCATCCCCGGCCGGGGATGTCCTTTTTGCAAGAGAAGCGCGATGGCGGGGAAAACCTCGATTCCTTTCCGACCGCATTGGCCACGCAAGGGCTGGCCGCTCTGGCACTAAGCGTTTTTGACCCGAGCTATGAGGGAGATTTGACGTACAAGTGCGAAGGGCTGGGAACGTGGCGCGGACAAGCGGTTTGGCGGCTGCGCTTCGAACAAAAGCAAGAGGTGAAGTCGCGCATTCGAATGTGGACGAACAGCCGCGGCACGTACGCGATACCTTTGAAGGGCCGGGTATGGATTGGCGCGAGCAGCTACGACGTGCTG
>Ga0209415_10018685_pt1 | contig 10925 bp, 8 predicted proteins | sample PeaSoiSIISIP2007_FD_187696 | JGI IMG/M metagenome (GOLD analysis project Ga0209415, IMG submission 187696) | Peat soil microbial communities from Weissenstadt, Germany - SII-SIP-2007 (SPAdes) (version 2) | ecosystem: Environmental > Terrestrial > Soil > Wetlands > Peat | place: Germany... | reverse complement strand
CCCGACTTGCGCTTCAGCGCCTCGCGTGCGATGGCGAGGAGCGCCCCTTCCGTAAACTTGAGGTGGACGGATTCCATCTCGAACAGCTTCTGATACTGGCGGGTCAGCGCGTTCTTGGGCTCGCGCAAGATCCGCACCAGATCCGGCTCACAGAGCTCATCCAACGTGGCGATGACCGGCAACCGTCCGACGAACTCGGGGATCAGGCCGAACTTCAGCAGGTCTTCGGTCTGCACCTCGTGCAGCAGCTCGCTGACGCTGCGCTCTTCTTTGCGGCGGATATCGGCGCCGAAGCCCATGCCCTTCATGCCGATGCGCCGGCGGATGATCTCTTCGAGGCCCACGAAGGCGCCGCCGCAGATGAACAGGATGTTCGCCGTGTCCACCTGCAGGAACTCTTGTTGCGGATGTTTCCGGCCGCCCTTCGGCGGCACGCTCGCGGTGGTCCCTTCGATGATCTTGAGCAGCGCCTGCTGCACGCCCTCGCCGGACACGTCGCGGGTGATGGACGGGTTGTCGCCTTTGCGGGAGATCTTGTCGATCTCGTCGATGTAGACGATGCCGCGCTGCGCCTTCTCGACGTCGTAGTCGGCATTCTGCAGCAGGCTGAGGATGATGTTTTCCACATCCTCGCCGACGTAGCCGGCTTCCGTCAGACTGGTGGCGTCGGCGATGGTGAACGGCACCTGAAGAAACCGCGCCAGCGTCTGCGCCAGCAACGTCTTCCCGGAGCCGGTGGGTCCGATGAGCAGGATGTTCGACTTCTGCAGCTCGACGTCGCCGGTCACCAGCTGCGAGTCGATGCGCTTGTAATGGTTGTGCACCGCCACCGCCAAGACCTTCTTGGCGCGCTCCTGACCGATGACGTACTGATCGAGCACCTTCTTGATTTCGGACGGCTTGGGCACCGCCGACGTCGAGGCGAGGCCCTCCTCCTGGTCGCACTCCTCGGCGATGATGTCGTTGCACAGGTCGATGCACTCGTCGCAGATGTACACCGTCGGACCGGCGATCAGCTTGCGCACCTCATCTTGACTCTTGCCGCAGAAGGAGCAGACGAGATTGCCGCTCCGGTCATCCCCGTGCTTGGCCATAACACCCTCACGCTTTCTTCAACAACGGCCTGCTGGCAATCACTTCGTCGATCAGACCGTACTCGACCGCCTGCTTGCTGGTCAGGAAGAGGTCGCGGTCGGTATCCTTTTCGATCTTCTTCAGACTCTGGTTGGTGTGCTTTACCAAGATGTTGTTGAGCTGCTCGCGCACGCGCAGGATCTCGCGCGCGTGGATGTCGATGTCCGACGCCTGCCCCTGCATGCCCGACATCAGCGGCTGATGGATCATGATGCGCGCGTGCGGCAAGGCGAAGCGCTTCCCCGGCGCGCCCGCGGCCAGCAGCCACGCCCCCATGCTGGCTGCCTGTCCGAGGCACAGGGTCGAGACCGGCGGCTTGATGTATTGCATGGTGTCGTAGATCGCCAGCCCCGCGGTGATCGAGCCGCCCGGGGAGTTGATGTAGAAGTGGATGTCGCGTTCCGGGTCTTCGGATTCGAGGAACAGGAACTGCGCGGTAATCAAGTTGGCGATATCGTCGGTGACCTGCGAACCGAGAAAGACGATGCGGTCCTTCAGCAGTCGAGAGTAGATGTCATACGCCCGCTCACCCCGCCCAGTTTGCTCCACCACGATCGGGACAAGACTCATGGGATCTCGCTGCTCTTCGTCATCTGATGCAGGATTCTAACCATTTTCCTTTGCCTCAGCAACGCTCGGCGCGCGTTGCACGGTCGTGATTCTGGCGCGCTTGGCGACTGCGTCGATCGCGCGCGCTTGCAGCATGCGGGCCTGCAAGTCGCGGCGCGCCTCCGGGTCACGATAAAACGCCTGCACGCGCTCGGCCGCCGACCCCGCGTCCAACGCCATCGCGGCGATGCGCGCTTCGACCTCCTCGTCACTCACCGTGACGCCTTCTTGCCGCGCGATCGCCTCGAGCAGCAACGCGATCTTCACTTGCTGGTGCGCGCGCGGCTCGAGATCCGCATGCAGGCGCTCGCGCGCCTCGGCTTCGTTGCGCGGCCGGATGCGCTGTTGCTGCCACTCGCGCCATACCTCTTCGACGAGCGCGTCCGTCCGCCGATGCACCATGGCGCTCGGCACCGGAATGTCGTGGGCGATGGCCAGCGCGTCGAGCAGGTTCTGCCGCATCGTCTCATCGGCGTGCTGCACCGCCTCGGCTTCGAGCCGTTGGCGCGCCCGCTGGCGCAGCTCTTCGAGCGTGGAACACTCCCCATGATCCTTCGCGAACTCGTCATCGAGCGCCGGCACGTCCTTGCGTGAGAGGGCACGCAGGTGCACGTGGAACTGCACGCTCTTGCCGGCAACCTCGGGCCCACCGCGATCGGCCGGATAGGCGACGGCGAAATCCACATCCGCTCCCATTGCGGCGCCGAGCAGGTGCGGATCGAACTCGGGCGGAAAACCGTTGGCGCCGATCTCGACCTCGCGATTCTCAGCCCGAGACACGAGCCGCCCGTCGACGTGCGCTTGGTAATCGAGCGTGACCACGTCACCGGCTTCGACGTGCGCGCGTTCGGTGATCGGTTGCAGCTGCGCGAAGGACTGGCGGAGCCGCTCGAGGAACGCGTCTACGTCCGCATCGGTCACCGTCACGAGCGGACGTTCAACCGCCAAGCCGTCGTAACGATCGGCGACGACTTCCGGTTTCACCTCCACCGTGGCGTTGTATCGGAGCGCCGCGCCCGGTTCGGCCTGCTCGGTGACGATCTCCGGACGACCGACCACTGCGATCCGTCGCTCCTCGACGGCTTCGGTGTACGATTGTTGGATCAAGCGCTCGAACACTTCGGCGCGCACGCGATCGCCGAACAGGCGTTCGAGGACCGCGCGCGGCGCGCGGCCGGGACGAAAGCCCGGCACCTTGACCGAACGCGCCAGCTGCGCGTAAGTACGCTCGATTTCCGCCGACACTTCATCCGCCGGCACCTCCACTTCCAGGCGCCGACGCAAAGCGTCCACGGTCTGCACATCGACTTTGAGCGTCATACCGCGGCTTCCGGCCTTTGATAGAGCTTAATCATACGGGCTTGGGGCTTTCAAGAAAATTGCGGTGCAGGCCGCGCGCGGCCCGATGGCAGGGGCACGGAGCTCGCCATGAAGAAATGGTCGGCACGCCATTCGTGACTCTGTAACCGAAACCGCCGCCCGTCGCCAGCCTCGTTTCTCGGTTTCTGATCTCAGTGAATCAACCCCGCGAAGCGGCTGGCGGCGAGGGCGCCGACCGCGTCGACCCGGCGCGTGGCATCGTGCAACTCGTCCGCGAACGCGCGTCGGCGGGCGGCCACGTCGGGAGCATCCGGATCGACCAAGTTGCGGTTGTGCGCCAGACGTAGGGCGCTCTCGAACAGCACCTTCGATACCGATTCACTGCCACGGATGCGGCGCTGCAATCGGTATTGCTTGCCGAGAGCCAGGCAGTGCGAGAGAAACGCGGCTTCGTCGATCGGCGCGTCGGCCGGCTGTTGCGTCAGCGCGTCGCCGACGACCTGGTAGGCCTCGATGAACGGGCGCAAGACGCGATGCGCACTCAACGGGCGGATGCAGCGCAGCACCGCATGGATGTCGCCCGGACCACCTGCCAGCCGCGCCTGCCACTGCGGTGCGTGCAGCGCCATCTCCTCCTCCAGCTCACTGCGGAATGCATCCTTCTCGCTGAAGAAAAACTCGAACTTCAACATATCGCGCAGGCGCAGGGCCTCCTCCCAAAACCCGGCACTTCCGACTTTCGCTTCGGCCGCGCGCAGCAGCGCCAGCTCGGCGATCGCGCCGTTCACGAAGAAGTGAATGACGGTGTTGCGATAATATGCGGCCGTCAATTGCTGATCGGTATCGATCGCATATACTGGCTCCGGTCCTTCGGCAAAACACGACACCATGCCGCTGTCGACCAGCACATCGAGGGCACGGCGCACGCCCGCGGAGGAATCGAGATCCAACTCACCGGTCGTCGGCAAATCCCGCCGGCGGACGTAATCGACGAGGTTGCGCAGCGCCGCCACAGTCTCATCCACGGTGAGAGCGCGATCGCCCATGCCGAGCAATGCCAGCGTGACCAGCGAGGTCGGCGTGATCGGCGTCACCCGGTTGATGCGCACCGACACTTCGAAGGCGAGCTTCTGCAACGCCACGCTCTGCTCGTCGTCGTTCGGCTCGGCGTGCGGATCCGGCGGACCAAGTGCGCTGGCCAGCGACAGCGGCTCGCCGAAGCGGATGTGAATGTTGCCGTAGCGCCGGTGCAGCCGGCGGACGAGCGACAGAAACCATCCAAAACTCTCGCGTTGCTTGGCGGCGCCGCGCTGCTCCGCGACGTAGTCGCCGACGTCCTGGATCTGATCGTAGGCGATCGACGTCGGAATCAGGTAGACATCCTCGCTCTTGCCGCGCCGGTACGCGTCGATCACGTACGCCAGCAGACCGAAGCGCGGCGGCAGCAGCTTGCCCGAGCGCGACCGGCCGCCTTCGATGTACCATTCGAGCGAGAAGCGCTTCTCGATCAGGTAGTCGACATACTGGCGCAGCACGAACTTGTAGACCGGGTTGTCCTTGAAGGTACGCCGGATGAAGAACACGCCGCTGCGCCGCACCAGCGGACCGACGGCGAAGAAGTTCATGTTGATCCCGCCGGCGGTGTGGTTGGGCGGATGACCGTTCTCGTGCAGCGCGTATTGCAGGACGAGGTGATCGAGGTTCGACTTGTGCGAGGGCAGGAAGACCACCGGGTAGCGCTGCGCCAGACCGTAGATGGCCTCGAGCTGTGCGTGGTCGTAGTGCAACGCCTCGCCGTACCCACGCGTATAAAGGAAACGGATGAGGTTGGCGACGAGGTCGATGACGTACGGGCTGTGGCTGGCAGCGATCTCGCGCAGGTAACGGGCGGCGTCGGCAGCAACTGCGGCCTCGTCGCGCCCGAGGTCACGCGCCAGGCGTGCGATGCCGCCGCGACAGGCCGGCCGCGAGAGGATGTCCTCCTGAACCAAGCGCGGGACCTTGTAGCGTGTGCCGCGCAGCCTGCGTTCCGCGCGTTCGAGCGCGAGCGCCGCCTGACGGGCCACGAATTCCGGTAGGCCGGTGGTTTGTCCGGCGTCGGCACCGCCGACGCGTCGCCAGCGCTCGCGCAGCTCCGATACGGGAGCCGGCTCGCCGGCGACGATGCAGCAGCGGTCCGGATGGCGACGCAGCGTCCACGCCTGACGCAGGTGCCCCGGATCGCGCGGATCGCCAAAGGTCAGCAGATCGGAGAGGCGCACTTCGCGGACGCCGTCCTTCTGCTCGGGCTGCCAGGAGACACGCAGCGGCGCCAGCAGCGGATCTTCGTCCGTCGCCAGACAGGCCTCGAGTCGCGGATCGAGTCCTGGCCGCCGTCGACCGCGCGACGGCGGAATCGAGACCGCCTCGAACCTCGACCCGTCGGGCCGATGGCGCGCAATCCATTCGTGCAGCAGTTGCTGCTCGCGCGCGCTGGCGGCGTCGATCAGGAAGACGACGCTGCGTCCACCGGCATCGGGCCACCCGGGTTCGCTGTACGACACGGCATTCTCATAGCGCACCCTGACGGCGCAGGGCTAGCCGCCGCACACGGGTCTTTACGCCGAGGGCCGCGTGCTGCTACCTGAAGCGTGGAATGGCCGTGCACGCGCAGCTCACCCGCGAGATCGACGACGGCCCTCACGGGTCCAGCGTAGCCGCTTTCTTCGACGTCGACCGCACGCTGATCGCCGGCTTTTCGGCGCTCCAGTTCATGCGTCACGGTTTACGCAGCGGTCTGATGAATCCAGGCGACTTCGCGGGGGCCGTGGCCACGGCGGTGCGCTTCCAGCTCGGACAGACCGGCTTCTCCGGCTTCGTCACCGGCACGGCAGGCATGCTGCGCGGCCGCACCGAAACGGAGCTCGAAGAGATGGGGGAGCAGATCTTCACGGAGCGACTCGCCACCGAAATCTATCCCGAGTCACGTGCCTTGGTCCAAGCACATCGTCACAAGGCGCACACGCTGGCGGTGGTGTCCGCGGCCACGCGGTACCAGATCGAGCCGCTGGCGCGCGAGCTGGAGATTCCCCACGTGCTCTGCACGCAGCTGCAAGTGCGCAAGGGGCGCTTCACCGGCAAGGTGATCCGACCAACGTGTTACGGTGAAGGCAAGGCGCAGGCCGTTTGTGACTTTGCCGCCGCGCACAACGTCGATCTCGCGCGCAGCTACTTCTACAGCGACAGCGACGAGGATCTGCCATTGCTCGAAATCGTCGGCCGTCCCCGGCCGACGAATCCGAATCGACGCTTAGCGGAGATCGCCGCCGCGCGCAGCTGGCCGGTGCGGCGCTTCACCAGTCGCGGCACGCCCGGTGTGACCGAAGTACTGCGCACCTCACTCGCGGTCGGCAGTCTCTTCCCGTCGATGCTCCTCGGCCTGCCGGCGGGCATACTCGATGGCAGTTGGCGACGTGCCATTAACATCACCTTGGGGACATGGGGCGAGTTGGGCACCGCCCTGGCAGGCATCGAGTTACACGTCATCGGCGAAGAGCACCTCTGGTCGCAGCGGCCTGCCGTCTTCATCTTCAACCATCAAAGCGGTCTCGACATGCTGCTGCTCTGCAAGCTGCTACGGCGCGACATGATCGGCATCGCCAAGCAGGAGATGCGACGCAACCCCATCTTCGGTCCCGCCTTCGCGCTGGCCGGCACTGTGTTCATCGATCGCTTCAATCGCGACAAGGCGATCGAGGCGCTGCAGCCCGCCGTCGAAGCGTTGCAGCAGGGGCTGTCGATCGCCATCGCGCCCGAGGGCACGCGCAGCCCGACACCGCGTCTCGGCCGCTTCAAGAAGGGCGCATTCCATCTCGCCATGGCGGCGAAGGTACCGATCGTCCCGATCGTGTTCCGCAACGCCCTCGATGCGTTGCCCAAACACGCCGTCGTCGTTCGGCCGGCGACCGTCGAAGTGGTCGTGCATCCGCCGATCCCGACCGACACATGGACAGCCGAGGATCTCGAGCGCGAGATCGCGGCGATTCACCGACTGTTCACGGAGACGCTGGACATTTGAGTGCTGCGCACACCGTCCTTTCGACGCCGTGCGCAGCACTGAGATCTACAACGGCCGCGCGAAGCGCCGGCGCACGTGCTCGCGGCGGCGTTCGATCAGAACGGCGCGCTCCGCGGCGCTCACACGCGGCGTCGCTGGATGCAGGTGCGTGGGCAGCGCGTCGACCTTGACCACGCGGGTCGCGGGCACGGGCGTCGCGTCGGCGAGGTTCCAGCGATAGATCAGCGAGCCCTCGCGATGCCCGACGGTGTCCAGCCAGTTCGGCACGCCCGGATCCTGGCGCGCGACCACGGCGCGAAACACGCCGTCCGCATCGATCGCAGCTTGGTGACCATTCAGGCTGGACTGATGGTTGGCGTAGTCGAGCGACTCGAGCCAGAAGTTGCACGCGTCGATGCTCCAGTACTTGGCGCGTGGTGGCGTCACTTCGATGAGCAATGCTTCGTCGTCCGCCAACGTGAAGTAGCACACGCCGGCGCTCTGATGTTGCTGCGCGCCAATCTGCGTGCCGCCGAAGGCTTCAGTGGGGAACACGTTGCAGTAGCGCTCGCGCAGCGCGATGACCGTGAACAGCCACAGATCGACGGTGGCTTCCACGTTGGTTGCCACCGCGTCGAGCCGCCGCGCCAGAAAACCGGGATCGAGCATCCCGGCCGGCTGCGCACGCGGTCCGTCGTCGATGCGATCGATCCACAGCGACGCCGGCTGCTCGTGGTCCCAATCGTAGAAGAACTGCCGCACCCAGATGGTGTCGGCGCCGGGCTCCAGCGGCATCCAGTTGCCGGCGTGTCGAGCTGCGCTGGCGGTTATCTCGAAGCTGCCGTCCGCGGCGATCTGCCACTCGTCGCCGTGCCGGTTGTGCAGCGAACGAATGCCGGCCATGACCTGCAGCCCCAGGAAGTGCACCGTGCCGCGCCGCCCGGTGATGCGGTAGGTGGCGTCATCGCGAATGGCGACGTAGGCGTACAGCGCATCCGGGCAATCCCAGCCGAGCTTGTTGCGCCGCGTCAGCCAGTTGAAGCGCGGCCGGTCGGGATCGATCTCCTCGATGGCCACGTCGAAGGCGTTGCGCACCAACATCGAAAGATACCGATAGCCATCGGCCCGATCGATCGGCGCGTCCGGCGCGTGTGCCGCCTGGATGCGTTCGGCGAGCCCCGCCAGGCGCTCGGTGAAGCGCCGCCACGCGCTGCCGTCGAGCAACTCGGCCCCTGTGCCCTGCGCCCACTGTTCCGCCTTGAGCAGGTTGGTCACCAGCCACTTGTCGTTGGCAATCAGCGCCGCACCGAGCGCATCCTGTTTCGTATCCTCGGATTGAGCCACGCCGTTCTCCTTTACGCTTCCAGCCGGACATCGAAGTGCTGCACGTACTCGCGAAACGCCGCTCGCACCTCGTCGAGACCGAGGCCAAACTCGGCGAGCGTATAGCGCGGCGCGCCATGCTTGTGTTGCGGATTGACGGCGAGCCACGCGCGCATGCCCTGCTCGGCTTCGCCGGTGAACGGCAGGCCGAAGCGATCGTACACGTTCGCCATCGTCTCGAGCGGCCGCGCCACGAGATCATCCATGAACACGTCGACGAACGCCGCATCCCCAACCCGCCTGCGAAACTCGACGCCGCGGCGCACGGCTTCCGACCACAGCGCCAGCTCGGCGCGCCCGAGCGCATGCAGGTCGACGTGCTCGGCGCAGAACGTGCGAATGATCGCGATGAGCTTGCACACCGACGGCAGCACCTTGGCGGGATCGCGGTGTGTCCAGATGATGCGCAGATCCGGATACGCGGCGGTCATGGCATCGAGATGACAGAGGTCCGGCGGGCTCTTGAGGTTCCACCGCGTCAGCGGGCAGCGCCACTGCAGCAGCTTCAACACGCGCCGGTGATGCCGGTAGGCCGGCGCCATGTCGCACCCGAGCCACCATTGTACGTAGCCGGGAATGTGCGCTTGTCCCTCGAAATGCAGCGTCCGGAAATGCTGGCCAAGCAGGTCCTGGTTCTCGGTCGGGCTCCAGCCGGTGTCGTCGTGCATCGACGCCAGCTCGGGTGCGGCCTGCTTCATGCCGCTGAGAATTGCGTCGGCTGCAGCGATGCGCGGATCGCTGCGGTACGTCGCCGCTTCGGGTGGCGGCGTCGGCCGCTGCGATTCCCAGAAGCGCAACGAGCGCGCCGCCGGATCGGCGGCGAGGAGATTCGACAGCGCCGTGGTACCGGTGCGGGGCAAACCGGTTACGAAGATGGGCGCGCGGATGGCTTGCTCGTCAATCTCGGGATGCCGGCGGTACCAGTCTTCGATCCGCAGGCGCTCCTGCAGATAGCCGAGAACTTGGCCGTTGTACGCCATGCGGCCGACGTCATTCAGATGCGCCTCGCGTCCAAGGGCGGCGGCAAGGACCTCTAGCCCGTCGCGAAAGCTCGAATCGCCGAGGTCGTCGAGCCCGGTGTCGCGCCGAGCGGCGTCGAGGAGCGCCGGAACGTCAACGACGGCGGCGGCGCTCCGGTCAATCTCGTCCGTTCCGGCCACAGGGTCCAGCGATACACCGACCAGCGGACGGCGGGCAAGCCGAGCGGTGCAGGCTCAGCTGGCGCCCCGCAGTGCGTTGCGCTACGAACCTTTTGTGATGGGAACGGACGTGGAGAACCCTTTCGGCGTCAGCGCCTTCATGCAGGGCTTGGCCAGGCTGCTCTTCCGCCTCAGCGGATGGAAGACGGAGGGTGCCGTCCCGCAGCCGCCGCGTTGCGTGATCATCGCTGCGCCGCACACCTCCAACTGGGACGCATTCATCATGATCACGGCGGCGTATATTTTCAGGGTGAAGCTGGCGTGGTTCGTGAAGGACGCCGCGTTCTTCTTTCCGCTCGGACCGATCATCCGCTTCTTCGGCGGCGTACCCATCGACCGCACGACGCGCCGCAACGTGGTCGGTCAAGCGATTGCGCGATTCGCACAGAACGACCGCCTGATCCTCGCCGTGCCGCCGGAGGCCACACGCAAAAAATCAACGTCGTGGAAGACCGGTTTCTACCACATCGCCAGAGGCGCGGGCGTTCCGATCGTTCTCGGCTACGTCGACTATCGGCGCAAGGTCGCCGGCTTGGGTCCGGCTTTCATACCAACCGGAGACATCGAAGCCGATTTCCGGGTGTTCGAGGAATTCTACGCCACGGTCACGCCGAAGTTTCCGGCACAGCGTGGCCGTGTGGCAGTGGATTCGGCGTCGGTCGCCCGTGATAGCTCGGCGGCGTAGCGGATCCCTCGCAGGAAATGGCGCCAACACCGTCATCCCGCGCCAGCACGCCGCGCACGGCACCCTTCAGATCGGCAAGATTCGAGGACTTCGTCACGTAGGCATCCGCGATCCAGCTCACAAACTGCTCTTTGTACGCCGCGTACGCCGTGTTGAGGACGACCGGCAGCTTGTGATTCAGGTCATGGATGCGCGCCAGGGTATGCAACCCATCCATGCCGGGCATGTGGATGTCCAGCACGACCACATCGGGCGGCTGGTGTTCGATGCATTGCAGCGCCGCCCGGCCATTCACGGCTTCGACGACCTCGTAGCCGTCCTCTTGGAACGCCTCGCGGTAGAGCAATCGTTGATTCTCGTCGTCTTCGACAAGCAGAATCCGCGGCATGGCTGCATCCTCCCGTGGCGTCCGATGGCCGGTGTGCTGTTCGTCAGCCCGTGAATTCAACGTCCCCCTGTTAGCAAGAGTCGTGAACGCGCCGCACGCCTCAAATTTTCTAGCCCGCATCATTCGCGCGAACTCTGATGGCGTATGAATTTGGGCGGAGTCGGGGGTCGG
>Ga0209415_10018682_pt1 | contig 10926 bp, 9 predicted proteins | sample PeaSoiSIISIP2007_FD_187696 | JGI IMG/M metagenome (GOLD analysis project Ga0209415, IMG submission 187696) | Peat soil microbial communities from Weissenstadt, Germany - SII-SIP-2007 (SPAdes) (version 2) | ecosystem: Environmental > Terrestrial > Soil > Wetlands > Peat | place: Germany... | reverse complement strand
CCCGCCGCAATGAAATCTACGACCGCGCGATCAATACTGCCGACCGCACGCGCGAGCTGCACGATTTCGGCATGCGCTACCTGGCGCCGTACCGCGACGTGATGAAGGGCTACGTCGGCCAGCTGCAGCTCGACGAGGCGTGGGTCTACGGGCTCATCCGCCAGGAAAGCCGCTTCAGCGCCGATATCAGATCGAGCGCGGGCGCGACCGGCTTGATGCAACTGATGCCGGCCACGGCGCGCTGGATCGCGCGCAAGATCGGCCTCAAGGATTACCGCTGGGCGCAGGTAAGCAACGTCGAAACCAACCTCAATCTCGGCACGTGGTACCTGAAGCACGTGCTCGACGAGCTCGACAACCATCCGGTGCTCGCCTCCGCGGCTTATAATGCGGGGCCGGGCCGCGCGCGCGCATGGCGCGCCGACATGCCGATGGAAGCGGCGATCTACGCGGAAACCATACCGTTCAACGAAACGCGCGATTACGTGAAGAAAGTCATGAGCAATGCGGCTTATTACAGCCAGCAGTTCGGGCAGACGCTCGCCTCGCTCAAGGAGCGCATCGGCGTCATCGCGCCGCGCTCGTCCGCAGCCGACAAGCCGCTCGACGAGCCGGGCGGGTGAAAAGGCGGGAGGCGGGAAGGGAGAGGCGTTGCAAGCAAGGATGGAACTGAGCAACGTTTGTGTGATAGGCGGGAGCGGTTTTAGCTTCGGCCGCGCTGCGCGCTTAACATTCGCCGAGCGAATGTTAACCTGCACTGAAACCACTTTCGCGATAACACGCAAAGAGATACGTGGTCGCCTATGGAGCTAAAAAATGTTTGTGTGATTGGGGGGAGTGGTTTTGTCGGCCGCCACATCGTTCATCTGCTTGCTGCGCAGAATTGCGGCGTGCGCGTGCCGACGCGCCAGCGCGAACGCGCCAAGCAGCTGATCCTGCTGCCGACGGTCGACGTCGTCGAAGCGAACGTGCACGACATTGCCGAACTCGCAGAACTCACTCGCGGCGTGGATGCCGTGGTCAATCTGGTCGGCGTGCTCCACGACGCGCGCGGTGAGCGCGGCTTCGGGCCGGCGCACGTAGACCTGACACGCAAAGTGATTGCGGCGTGCCAGGCCAACAGCGTGCGCCGCTACGTGCATATGAGCGCGCTCGGCGCGGACGTCAACGGCCCGAGCAAGTATCAGCGGACCAAGGGTCAGGCCGAGCTGCTCGTGCGAGCGTCCAATCTCGACTGGACCATTCTCCGCCCGTCGGTGATTTTCGGCCGCGACGACCACTTTCTCAATTTGTTTGCGCTGCTGCTCAAGTTCGCACCCGTGCTGTTCCTCCCTAAGCCCAACGCGCGTTTCCAGCCGGTGTTCGTCGAGGATGTTGCAGCCGCCTTCGTGCACAGCCTCGGTGCTCTCTCCGCTTACGGCAAAACGTACGATCTGTGCGGACCCAGGGTCTACACGCTGCGCGAATTGGTTGAACTCCTTGGCAACATCACCGGCCACCGCCGTCCGGTCATCGGACTCAACGACGCGCTGTCGTATCTGCAGGCGTTCATGTTGGAGTTTTCTCCGGTCAAGCTGATGACGCGCGACAGTTACTACTCGATGAAAATCGACAACATGAGCAGCGAGCCGTTTCCATTCGGCATCGAGCCCTCCGCGATCGAGGCGGTGGTGCCGGCCTATCTCGGCAACGACTCGCCGCGCGCGCGCTATCGCGCCTACCGCGACCACGCGGGGCGCGCGAGCGAACGCTGAAAGCGGTCATGGCGCCATGCGGGCAGCGTCGCTGACGCCATGAAAATTTACACCGTCGGCGGTGCGGTGCGCGACGAGCTGCTCGGCCTGCCGCTGGCCGATCGCGACTACGTAGTGGTCGGCGCCACGCCCGCTCAGATGATCGAGCTCGGCTTTAAACCGGTCGGCAAGGACTTCCCGGTTTTCCTGCATCCCGAGACGCACGAGGAATATGCGCTCGCGCGCACCGAGCGCAAGACCGCCCGCGGCTACCGCGGCTTCGAATTTCATGCCGCGCCCGACGTCACGCTCGAGCAGGACCTCGCGCGGCGCGACCTCACTATCAACGCGATCGCGAAGGACGAAACCGGCAATATCATCGACCCGTTCGGCGGCGGCGCCGATCTGAAAGCGCGCGTGCTGCGTCACGTCGGGCCGGCGTTCGTCGAAGACCCGGTGCGAATCCTGCGCGTCGCGCGCTTCGCTGCGCGCCTCGATTTCGCCATCGCGCCTGAAACCATGCGGCTCATGCGCGAGATGGTCGCCAACGGCGAAGCCGACGCGCTGGTGGCAGAGCGGGTGTGGCAGGAACTGTCGCAAGGGCTGATGGAGCGGCAGCCGTCGCGCATGTTCCGCACGCTTGCCGAATGCGGTGCGCTGGCGGTGGTGCTGCCGGAACTTGCCGGCCAGTTTGTCGGGGCCGCCGGCAAGCGTACGCCGGCCGCGCTCGATGCCGCCGCCACGCGCGGCCTCGGACTTGCGGAGCGTTTCGCGCTGAGCATGATCCGTGCCGACGAAGCGGCAATTTCCGCGCTGTGTGAACGGCTGCGCCTGCCGCAGGATTGCCGCGAGCTCGCGTTGCTCGCCGCGCGTTATCACGCCGACATCGAAAAATCGCCCGCGCTGCAGGCCGATGCGGTGCTGTGGCTGTTGCAGAATACCGACGCGCTGCGCAGGCCCGCGCGTTTTATGCAGCTGCTGGCCGTCTGTACAATCGACGCGCTGGATGCGGCAGCGACGTCATTTCCAGCGGCCGAGCGGCTGCGAACAGCCCTCAACGCGGCGCAGGCGGTCGATGCGGGCGCGGTCGCGCAAGCCAATCGCGAACCGCAACGAATCAGGGAACAAGTCGCCCGTGCACGGCTCGACGCCATCCGCCGCGCGCTCGGCGCAGAACAATCACCGACTAAACGAGCCACCAAAAAGGGAAAACCGATGATAGAGCTTTACACCTGGACCACACCCAACGGCCGCAAGGTTTCGATCATGCTCGAGGAACTCGGGCTGCCGTATCGCGCGCACGCGATCAACATCGGCCAGGGCGACCAGTTCAAGCCCGACTACGTTGCGCTCAATCCCAACGCCAAGATTCCCTCGATAGTCGACCCCGACGGGCCCGGCGGCAAGCCGTATGCGATGATGGAATCCGGAGCCATCCTGGTCTACCTTGCCGGCAAGACCGGCAAGCTGCTGCCCAAGTCCGAGCGCGGCAAATACGACGCATTGCAATGGCTGATGTTCCAGATGGGCCACGTCGGCCCGATGTTCGGGCAGGTGCATCATTTTCTGCGCGCCGCCAAGGAACCGGTGCCGTACGCGATCGAGCGCTATACGAAAGAGAAGGACCGGCTTTACGGTGTGCTCGACAAGCGTCTTGCGCGGCACGAGTATCTGGCGGACGAGTACTCGATCGCAGACATCGCGACCTATCCGTGGGTCGCGCGCTACGAATGGCATAAAACGAACCTCACCGATTTTCCGAACGTGAAGCGCTGGTTCGACGCGATTTCCGCGCGGCCCGCCGTGCAACGCGGGATGAAAGTACCCGCTTGATTCAATTCGTGCGGCTGTTGCGCTGCAGGAAACGGATTATCTCCGCGGTATCGAGTTCGGGCGAGGTGCTCAGCAGCGGATCGCCGATGACGCGATTGGCCCACGCCATGTTACGCTGCATGCGCTCGACCACCTGCGGCCATTCGCTTGCGGCGTGGCGTTTGGGATCGGGCAGCACGTGGCATTGCGAGCATGCGATGCTGAATATCTGTCCCGCCTGCGACTTGAGGTCGGGATATTTCCCGGGGTCGATCTCCCGCTGCGCGTGTTTCTGCAGGTAGCGCAGAAGTTCAGCCTGTTCGTTCGCGCCCGGCGCCTTGACGTCGGCCATCATGTCCTGCATCAACTGGCCGAGGTTGCCTTTGCCTTCCATGCGCCACACCATGCGCTCGACGACCGGCCGCCATTTCGCCGCGTTGTGCATGGCCGGATTCGGCAGGTAATGGCATTGCACGCAGTAGGTGACGGCGAGGCGCGCGCCTTCCGATCGCGGCTCGGGCAATTGTTCGGGTTCGACCGACGGCGGCAAAATGCGCTCGAGGAGCGCGCCGTGCGGGCTGTGCTCCCAGCGGTAGACGGCTTTGGCGATTGCATCGTCAGCAGTGCCGGCAGCGGCTTGCGTCAGGATCGCAGCGCAAGCCGCGCTCAGCAACAGTTTCGGTCCCGGTTTCATCAGCCCAACCTTACAAGCGTCGATGGTTTACGGTCAACATCGCAAACCTAGAGCGCGCGGCGCTTGTCGCCGTGCGCGAAGCCGAGCAGAGGTGCGGAGAAATTTTTCCCCAGCGCAATTACCTTGAACAGCTCGCCCATTTCCGCCGGACTCGTCAGCCTTTGCGCCTGTGCCGCGAGCGGCAGGTAGGCTGCGGCGTCAGCGGCCGGCGTTGCGCCCAGCACTTCGGTGATGCCGCAATTGATCAGAAACTGCGCCTGGTTGGTATAGCCGAGCAGCTCGAGTCCCGCTTCGCTGCCGGTAGCGGCGAGCGCGCTGAAATCGACATGTGCGGTGACGTCCTGCAACCCGACCAGGCACAACGGATCGGCGTGCGCATGGTGCCGGTAGTGGCACATCAACGTGCCCGCGCTTCGTTGCGGATGATAGTACTCTCGCGCCGGGAAGCCGTAATCGATCAGCAGCACGATGCCGCGCGCAAGCTGCGCCGCCAGCGTGCGGATAAAAGCATGCGCCGCCAGATGGATTTCAGTGACATAACCCGGGCTCAGCTTGAGTGCGTTAGCCGCGGCAAGCACCGCCCCCGTTGCCGGTCGTGCGCTCCATTCGAACCTGCCGTCGTTCGCGGTCACGCCGAGTTCGTCGCAGCCGTGCTCGCGCGTTTTGATGAGATGCACCGGCATCGCGTCAAGCACTTCGTTGCCGATGACGAGGGCGGTAAGTGTTGCCGGCAAGGCATCGAGCCAGCCGATGCGCGGCACGAGCTGCGGCAACTCACGCTGCAGCAGCGCGTGCTGGCGTTCCCGCAGGTCGGCGCTGGTCTCGAGTATCAGGTAGCGCCGCGGCAGGCAGCCGAGCGTTGCGAGCTCCAGCAGTATGTCTCGCGCGAGCTTGCCGCTGCCGGCGCCGAGTTCGACGATGTCGGTGATCCCGTCGCGCAGCGCTTGCGCGACCTGACGCGCGAGCGTGCGGCCGAACAACGGGCCTGACTCGGGCGCGGTGATGAAATCGCCGGCGGCGCCAAGCTTGCTGGCGCCGGCGCTGTAGTAGCCGAGCCCCGGCGCGTGCAACGCGAGTTCCATGTAGCGCGCGAAGCTGAGCCAGCCGCCGGCGGCTGCGATTTCGTCGGCAATGAGGTTGCCGAGCCGCCGGCTGTGTGCGGCGGCATCTGCGGAAGGCGCCGGGAGATGCGGCAAATGGGCGGGTAACAAGCTGCCTATGTTAGAGGCTCTAAGTTAGAATTGACAATTGGTCATGCGACGTTCGAACAAGGGGCGACGCCTCCTTGCGGATTCCCCAGATCGGGGGAAGTTCTGACTGGCGCTGATACAGAATCAGGACTCCCTTGGGCGATGGAGCAATGAGCGAAAACCTGTCAGGCAAAGCTGCTTTGGTCACCGGCGGCGCTAAGCGCGTCGGCGCGGCGATTTGCCGCCGCCTGCACGCGCAGGGCGCGAATCTGATGCTGCATCATCGCGCTTCGGTGGCCGAGGCGCGCGCGCTGCAGCATGCGCTCAACACGCAGCGGGCCGATTCGGTCGCGTTGATCCAGGCCGATCTGCTCAACAGCGCGAGCCTGCCGGACCTGGTGAAAATGACGGTCCAGCAGTTCGGCACCCTCGACATCCTGATCAACAACGCATCGAGTTTTTTTGCGACCGCGATCGGCGACATCAACGAGAAAGCGTGGGACGACCTGATCGGCACCAATCTCAAGGCGCCGTTGTTCCTGTCGCAGGCGGCGGCGGGCGAGCTGCGCAAGCACCACGGCTGCATCGTCAATATCGTCGACATCCATGCCGAGTTTCCGATGAAGAATTATGTTGTCTATACCGTTGCCAAAGGCGGACTGCTGGCACTGACGCGCTCGCTCGCGCGCGAGCTCGGCCCCGAGGTGCGCGTCAACGGCGTAGCGCCGGGGACTATCGTATGGCCCGAGGACGATACCTGGTCGGATGAAGTCTCGCGCCAGCGCATCGTCAGCCAGACCGCATTGAAGCGCGTCGGCGAGCCCGACGATGTCGCGAAAGCGGTCGAGTTTCTCGTGACGGCCGCACCTTATGTGACCGGGCAGGTGATCGCGGTCGACGGCGGCAGGAGCATTACGCTATGAACGCGCCCGATCTGAATCCCAAACAGCTCTACGAGGCGAACAAGCTCGCCAAGCGCCTGCGCCGCCAGGTCGGCGAAGCAATCGGCGATTTCGACATGATCCATGCCGGCGACCGCGTGATGGTGTGTCTCTCGGGCGGCAAGGACAGCTACGGGCTGCTCGACATCCTGCTCAGCCTGCGCGCGCACGCGCCGATCGATTTCGAGCTTGTCGCGGTCAATCTCGACCAGCGCCATCCCGGCTATCCCGAGCACGTGCTGCCCGAGTACCTGGCGTCGCTCGGCATACCGTACCGGATCGTGGTGCAGGACACCTACAGCGTAATCAAGCGCCTGATCCCGGAGGGCAAGACCATGTGCTCGCTGTGTTCGCGGCTGCGGCGCGGCGTGTTGTATCGGGTGGCGAAGGAAACCGGCGCCACCAAAATCGCGCTCGGCCATCACCGCGACGACATACTCGAAACTTTTTTCCTGAATATGTTTTTCGGCGGCAAACTGAAGGCGATGCCGCCCAAGCTCGTGTCCGATGACGGCGCGAATGTAGTGATCCGGCCGCTTGCGTACGTGAACGAGGAGGACCTCGCCGAGTACGCGCGGCTGCGCGAGTTTCCAATCGTGCCGTGCGATCTGTGCGGCTCGCAGCCGACGCTGCAAAGAAAACAGATCAAACAGCTCCTGCACGAGTGGGAAAAGCGCCATCCGGGACGCGTCGAAACCATCTTCCGCAGCCTGCAGAATGTGCAACCTTCGCATCTGCTGGACCGCGAATTGTTCGACTTCACGACCGTGGCTGCGACCGGAGCAGGCCTCCAGAATTGCGGTAAGGTTATTGATTCAGAAGAAGAATTTACTACCTACTCCGATCCGAAGTAGGCGCTGGCAAATAGCCAGAGTTATCAATATCAGGTTGTCAAAATTATTTTGCCATGGTAAGTTCTCGCTTTGAGAATAACCATGAACTGCGCTGACCGTCTCGTCACGATTTTCGGCTCCCAGGCCGAAGTCGCGCGCCAATTCCGCCTTGACCGCGCAGTCGTCAATAACTGGGTCAAATCCGGTTACGTGCCGGCGCGCTGGGCGATGGAAGTCGAGAACGCCACCAAGGGCCAGATCGCCGCTGCCGAAGTCCTCAACGAAGCCACTGCCAGAAAGCCGCTCCGGATGAAGTCGCGTCCGGACGGCGAAAGTTTGTTCGGATCGCCACTCACAGGGAATGACACCATGAATGATTTTGCGCCAGCCAAACGCATCAATTCGTTCCATCCACCGCAGCGCACGCTGATGGGTCCCGGCCCGACCGAGATCCACCCGCGCGTGCTGACGACGATGAGCCAGCCTGCGATCGGCTACCTCGATCCGATTTTCGTCGAGATGATGGAAGAGCTGAAGACGCTGCTGCGCTACGTCTACCAGACCAAAAATCCGCTGACTTTTCCGTTGTCCGGCCCGGGCTCGGTCGGCATGGAGTTCTGCTTCGTGAACCTGGTGCGGCCCGGCGACAAGGTAATCGTGTGCCGCAACGGCGTCTTCGGCGGCCGCATGATCGAAAACATCGAGCGCTGCGGCGGCACCCCGATCGTCGTCGAGGACGAGTGGGGCTCGCCGGTCGATCCGCACAAGGTCGAAGACGCGTTCCGCAAGAACCCCGGTGCGCGCATTCTGGCTTTCGTGCATGCCGAGACCTCGACCGGCTGCCAGTCGGATGCGAAGACGCTGGTCGAGATCGCGCACACGCACAACGCGCTTGCCATCGTCGACGCCGTGACGTCGCTCGGCGGTACGCCGGTGCTGGTCGACGAGTGGGGCATAGATGCCGTGTACTCGGCGAGCCAGAAATGCCTGTCGTGCACGCCCGGGCTGTCGCCGGTATCGTTCTCGGAGCGCATCGTCGCCGACGTCAAATCGCGCAAAGACAAGATCCACAGCTGGTTCATGGACATGAACCTGCTGCTCGGCTACTGGGGCGCGACCACGCGCACCTACCACCACACCGCGCCGACCAACTCGTTGTTCGCGCTGCACGAGGCGTTGCTGCTGATCCGCGAGGAGGGGCTCGAAAATTGCTGGGCGCGCCACCAGCGGCATCATCTCGCGCTGAAGGCGGGACTCGAGGCGATGGGGCTCAAGTTCCTCGTCAAGGAGCAGTATCAGATCCCGCAGATGAACGCGGTGCGCTGTCCCGAGGGCGTGGATGAGGCTGCGGTGCGGAAAACGCTGCTCAACGAGTTCGGCCTTGAGATCGGCGCGGGTCTGGGCCCGCTCGCCGGCAAGATCTGGCGCTTCGGCTTGATGGGTTATTCGTGCCGCCCCGACAACGTGATGCTGTGCCTGTCGGCGCTGGGTTCGGTGCTCTCGGACATGGGATTGCCGATCCACGTGGGCGACGCCGAAGCCGCCGCGCACGGCGCCTATGCCGCCATGCATGCGACGGCGGCGCAGGCGAAGAAAAAAACCGTAGCGAAAGCAGCGTAAAGGAAAAAAGTGGATTAAGTGATTGGGTGATTCAGTAATTGAGTGGCGGCGAAGCGCCGCGATCGCTTAATCGCTCAAGGTTACTATTCACTCAATCACTCAACCCTCACGCCTTTCCAGAACGCGATGTAGCCCTTGATGTCATTGGCCGCAGCCATGGGGTCCGGGTAATACCATGCGGCGTCCTTGCTGATCTGGCCGTTGACGACGACATCGTAGTAACTCGCAGTGCCTTTCCATCCGCATACGGTGTGCGTGCGGCTGTCGCGCAGGAATTCGCGCTTGACGGCATCAGCCGGAAAATACTGATTGCCCTCGACGACGATGCAGCAGTCGCTGTCGGCGATCACGGTGCCGTTCCACAGCGCGCGCGGCATGTCAGAGTCCCAGGCGCTGCCAGATCGTGGTGGTGAGTCCCGCCTGATTCAGCGTATAGAAATGCAGACCGGGCGCACCGTGGCGCAGCAGGTTGTCGCACAACGCGGTGACGACGTCGAGACCGAACGCGCGGATCGAAGCGGTATCGTCACCGTAGCCTTCGAGCTTTTTCCTGATCCACCGCGGGATTTCGGCGCCGCATGCATCGGAAAAGCGCGCGAGTTGCGAGAAGCGGCCGATCGGCATGACGCCTGGCACGACCGGAATTTTGATGCCCATGGCATCGCATTCGTCGATGAAGCGGTAGTAGGCATCGGCATTGTAGAAATATTGCGTGATGGCCGAGTCGGCGCCGGCTTCGACCTTGCGCCTGAACGCAGCCAGATCATCCTGCGCGCTGCTGGCCTGCGGGTGGAACTCGGGATATGCCGCGACTTCGATCAGGAACGTATCGTTGAATTCCTTGCGTATGAACTCGACGAGTTCGTTGGCGTACCGGAACTCGCCGGCCGCAGCGAGCCCGGAAGGCAGATCGCCGCGCAAGGCCACGATATGCCTGATTCCGTGGTCTTTGTAGCGCTGCAGCCAGTCGCGGATGCTGTCCCTGGTCGAAGCGACGCATGAAATGTGCGGCGCCGCGGCGTGGCCCATGGCGCGGATGTCGAGCACGGTGCCGAGCGTGCGTTCGCGCGTCGAGCCGCCCGCGCCATACGTCACCGAAAAAAACTTCGGATTGAGCTGCGCGAGCTGTTTGGTCGTGGCGCGCAGCTTTTCCTGTCCCTCCGGCGTATTGGGCGGGAAGAACTCGAAGCTGAACGTGCGCGGAAATTTCTTTTGCGATTGCACTTGGCAACAAGGACGAGGGGTAAGGATGAATTATTGATGCGCGCGACTCATCCGTCCGCCTTTGTCCTCAGTATCTGTAGTACTCGGACTTGTACGGGCCGTCAACCGGCACGTTCAGGTAATCGCACTGCTTTTCGTTCAGCACCGTAATTTCTACGCCGAGCTTTTTCAGGTGCAGGCGCGCGACCTTCTCGTCGAGGTGCTTGGGCAGCATGTAAACCTTGTTCCCGTACTGGCCGCCCTTGGTGTAAAGCTCGATCTGCGCCAGCGTCTGGTTGGTGAACGAATTCGACATCACGAACGAAGGGTGTCCGGTGCCGCAGCCGAGGTTCACCAGGCGCCCCTCGGCGAGCACGATCAGCCGCTTGCCGTCCGGGAACACGACGTGATCTACCTGCGGCTTGATGTTGTCCCATTGGTATTGCTTGAGGCTTGCAATATCGATCTCGGAGTCGAAATGGCCGATGTTGCACACGATCGCATTGTGCTTCATGCGCTTCATGTGCTCGTGCGTAATTACGCTCACGTTGCCGGTCGCGGTCACGAAGATGTCGGCCTTGTCGGCCGCGTAATCCATGGTGACCACGCGGAAGCCTTCCATCGCCGCCTGCAGCGCGCAGATCGGGTCGATCTCGGTGACCCACACTTGCGCCGACAGCGCGCGCAGCGCCTCGGCGCAGCCTTTGCCGACGTCGCCATAGCCGCACACGATCGCGACCTTGCCGGCGATCATCACGTCGGTCGCGCGCTTGATCGCATCGACCAGCGACTCGCGGCAGCCGTACAGGTTGTCGAATTTCGACTTGGTCACCGAATCGTTGACGTTGATCGCCGGAAACGGCAGCCGGCCCTCCTTTTCCATCTGGTAGAGACGGTGCA
>Ga0209415_10018681_pt1 | contig 10926 bp, 9 predicted proteins | sample PeaSoiSIISIP2007_FD_187696 | JGI IMG/M metagenome (GOLD analysis project Ga0209415, IMG submission 187696) | Peat soil microbial communities from Weissenstadt, Germany - SII-SIP-2007 (SPAdes) (version 2) | ecosystem: Environmental > Terrestrial > Soil > Wetlands > Peat | place: Germany... | reverse complement strand
CCGGAAGTCGGTTTATAGGGCCCACGCCGGAGCCCGTTCCATCAATGAATCTCCTGTTTCTCCAGATTGACTTCTGGGCATCCTTAAGCTCCCCCGGTCCGACAGCGAAACCTGGTGACTGGCAATGGCACCCAACCCCCAAAGCGAAGACCTCAAAGAGCGAAATTAGGAGCGGTCCAGTCGCCTTTTGCTTCTTCGCATTAAACTTCTTGAATGCGTCCTCGCCCAACGCTTCCTCAAGAAGGCCAAACGTCTTCCTGAAGGCGCTGGCCTCCTGTTGAAGGTTGTAAGTTTTGGACTCAGCAAATCCGACGATCTTCTCGGTAAGCACAGTGCCGAGGTCGTTTCGGCCGACTAGCTCCTCAAGCGGCAATCCTTTGAGCACCAGGAACCTTACGACCAACTCGAGATCATATTGCTCCTCAAGTTGTCTTTCACTTAGCGGGATACAGTTTCGGAATGCCTGGTAGTGCCCAAGTTCGGAAACCCAATCAAAAAATGCCTTATTCAGCATTATCAAAATGCAATTCCTCACCTCCTGTTCCGTCGCAAGAGAGCCTCCGGTGTTGAGTCGCTGGAAAAGCTCGTACTTGCTCGATTCGTCGCTTTTATTGAGAACGATTTTAAGGTCCAGCCGGGCCCTCTTGAGGATAAGCTTCGCGGATTCGGAAATCTCGTCATCGGCACCGGGCGAGGACTTAGCCCATCGCTTGCCTTCGAGGCTCGGCAGATACTTTGTCCTGCTGAGGACGAGAGGCTGGACAGGCCTTCCGTCCGGGTCCCTGAGATCCCCGGTCAGTTGAAAGATCGTCGAGAGCCGCTGCAAACCGTCCACGACATCCCACCTTCCCTTTTCGGTCTGGGAGACAAAAATGGAGGGGATCGGGATTCCGAGAAGAAGGGACTCAATGAATCTAGACTTTTGCTCTCCTGTCCAACGGAAGTAGCGCTGGAAGGCAGGATGGATATCCAATTCACCATTTTTATACAAGCTGACGAGCTCTCCGATAGACATCCCGTACGCGTCCGTCGAGATTTCCTTACCCTTCTGCTGTATTTCTTCGTCTAGTCCCATAGCAGTTCAATAACTATCAGACCTGGGCCCCTTTGCAATCCTTTTTTTGCGCCTTTTCTTCTTTCGGAGAGCGGTAAAATAAAACGGGGTCAAAACTGGGTCAGTCCCGCACTTTCGCAGGTTCCGGCCCCTCTGGCTCGGGGACCGGGCTGGGGCGTCAAAGCGTGGTGGCCGACCTGTCGCCGGTCGGGGCCGGAGCTACTCGGGGCGCCGGCCAAACGGCGGTGCAGGGAAGCGGTGGATTGCGCCTCGACATCATCGGGATCCCCGCGTGTGTTACCCGCGGGCTTGAGATTTGCGCAGAACGTTACGCGGGCAATCGGCTCGGCGGCGGGAGAGTGAACGAAGCACGCGAGGCAGGTCAAACCGCCCACGCTCCCACTCGACGACCGCGTTGGCGTCAAGGTGAAGATTCACGGCTCGATCGGACGTTCCAGGCTGCGCATTAGCCCAATGCCGCGTTCGATGTCTTCGGCAAATTCACGGTGCTCTTTTTCGGTGATGAGCTTCCGGGCTTCGCGCATCCGTTTGGCGATCTCGGCGCCCTTGAGCGCGGGCGGCTCTTCGGCCTCACGTTCCAACACGGTCAATACCTCCTATCTGTGGCGATGGAACGGCCCTCCGGGCATGACGATCGAACAACGAAGCTGGGCGGCACAAGACCGGGGCAGCCTGCCGCCTTTATTTCTTGACGGCTCCTGCGGCCAGGCGGGCCAGCCGCTCATGCAGGAAAGCCACGCATCCGGGCACTTGCGCCTCCGTCAGTCCGTGGAGCAGGAGCGGTCCCTTGAACCCACAGGCGTGCAACAAGGAAACATAAAGGTCGTAGTCGAGCTTGCCTTGGCCCGCGGCCAGGTGGCCGGCGTCGCCGTCGTGGTCGAGATCCTTGGCGTGCGCCATCACGATGTCCTTGCCCACCAGTGCAAAGGCCTCTTCGAGGATCTCTTTCATCCGCGGCAGTTCGCCGGCGTGGAATAGATTCGCCGCGTCCATCGTGACCTTCAGGTGCGGTGAGCCAACCTCGTCGAGCAGACGCCGCGCTTTTTGCGCCGAATCCACCACATTGTTCACTTCGGGCTCAAAGCCCAGGACCACGCCGGCTTGCCCGGCGATGTCAGTCGCCTCGCGCACGCACGCGGCCATGTCTCGCCAGGCCGCCGGCAAGTTGTTGTCGGGGTGCCGCCGCCACATGCTCTGGCGGTCGCGCGTGCCCGTGCAGACGTGTATCTTCGACGTGCCCAACGCCGGACAGGCCTCGGCCAGGACGCGGAGTTGACGCAGCCCCGCTCGGCGCTGCTCGGCGTCAGGGTGGCTCATGTTGAAGGTGCCCTGCACGGAGGCAATCGTGATCCCACGCCCCGTCGCCTCACGGCGAATCCGGTTGGCCAGCTCCGGGGAGATTTCTTCGGGCATGGCCGGCAGCCCGGCGCAATCCAGACTCACTTGCACGCAGTCCAGCCCGCAGGCCTTCACCGCATCCAGCCTGGCTTCCAGTGTCGGCCCGGCAAACGTTCCCAAGAGGATGCCGATCTGTATGAGCGGGGCGGGCTTTGGCGCAGCCTCGCTGTGAGAAGCGGTCTGGGGGGCAGCCGCCGGGGCTTCGGGTCGGCCGGCCGCGAGCAAACCGGGTCCCCAGGCCGTCCCGACCGTGAGGGCGCCGGCTACGTGCAGGAAATGCCGCCGAGTCCCGCAGACTTCGTTTTCAGGGATGGGATAGAACATAGGATTTGTGTCGGACCGCAGACTACGTAATAGAACCCAGTCATGCAACCGGCATCGCCGCCGACCCTGGCTCGCGTCGAGGCTGCACAAGGCCATCGCAGGGGCTCATTAACACCGTGGCTTCAGCGCGGTGTATGCCTGCGGCGAGCCGTCCCAGCCCTTTGAACGGCTTCCTGCGTCCGAGGCAAACCGTTGAAACGGTTGGAGCGCCCCGGGCGCCGCTTTACACCGTGGCTTCAGCCCGTCTGGCGAGACGTCTCATTAACACCGTGGCTTCAGCCCGGTGTAAAGAGGCGCCCGGGTCGGGGAAACCGTTTCAACGGTTTGCCTCCGAGGCGGAAGGCACCGAGAGCTTTCGGGGCTGGCACGGCTCGCTGCCTGCATACACCGCGCTGAAGCGGCGGCACTGGCCAAGACCGAGCGCATCCTTTGGGGAAGAACTCCAGAGTTTGCTTCCACTCCAGCCTTGAGCCAGGTTGTGATGGCGGTTGCGTCACTGACGACAATCACTCGGCGAGCCTGGGCCCCAAATCAAAAAAGTTTCCCAAGGACCGCGACGTCTTCGCGCAACTCGTCCACGCCGTAATTGATCGGAATGTGGCGACGCCCCAATTCGGCCAGCAGTTCGGCCGAGGATATTCCGGCCACCTCAGCAGCACGCCCCAACGAAGCGGCCTGCCGCTTGTAAAGGCCGATCGCGACGTCCACTACCGCATCGCGCTCGTCCAACGGGACATTGCCAAGCCGCTCTTTTGGTATCGTCAAAGTCATATTTGGTTTATCTCACGAAACGGGGTGATTTCCAAGCACGATGAGAATGTTCGCCCTTCCGGCGAAGCCGGCAATCCACCACTAAACTATAGTCTTGGGTCATTTGCTGCCTTTCTCATGTGTCATCACTCGGCCGATGGATATTGCTCAGGGGCTTTGCCAGCAGACTCGATGACTTTGGGGTCGGTTAATCCAGACGGCTGGGCCTCGATGTTCTCGAGACGGACCGTGAACTCCCAATAATCACCATAATCGAATGTGAAGCGCATTTCGTCTTTGAGCCCCAGATCCGACTCGCCAAGCGTAATCTCCGGTGTGAAGGGACCGTCGTCCGTGTCGGGGTGATGGTACACCCGGCGCTTGCCGCGCTGGTCACGGTAGCGGAAGTCGTAGAGGTGATCCTTGTCGAGCGCGAAGGCATCGAGGATGGCCCAGGCCAATCCATCCAGGGAGGTGTCTGCCGGCACGGCCAGCCGGCGCCAGAGGCCTCCGCCCCCTCCGCGCCAGCCCATCAGGGTCACCTTGAAGATGTGGGTTCCGGTACGGACTTCGCTCTTTGGCTGCGCGTAAACGGTTTGCCATTCCGGGAAGTAAGGCTGGAAAATCGGCTGGAATACTCCAAACCGAGCCTCTGGCCCGGATTCATCGGGAGCTTCGTCAGGTCGAATATCCTCTGCCCCCGATGCCAGATCACCCGGCACATCACTCGGTTGGCCCTCGGGTTGGCCGGGTGCTGGAGCAAGGTCTCCCTGCGGCACTTCGAGCGGCGGCTTGCCCAACTCATGGGCGGGTTCGCCGGTCCCGGTCTCGTCGGATTTCTGGGCATCCTGTTTCAAGAACTCGAGCAAAGCCCAGGTGACGGCTGCTCCCCAAGCGGTGAGCCTGGCGACACCGATCAGCCAGCCGCGTGCGCCACAATGCCTCCGCTCATCCTCCCGGTAGGGGCGCGGCCGGATCTCAATGAGGCCCAATTGCTGTTGGACGAAGAGATTCCAGGGCGGAATCTCGCCGTGGGCGCCCAGCCTGGAGGTGGAGTCGTAGAGATCAAAATTCCTCCAGCGGTCGCTCAGTTGACCCAAAAAGATCGGCACGTTTCCATGGCCGGCTCCTCGACCCGCCTGCGCTCACCGCCCAGGACTGAGGATTGCGCCTGGAGCAGCAAGGCCTCGAGCAAGGCAAAGTACTGCTCGGTTGAGTTCAAACCTGGCCAGAAGTCCAGGGCCATCGGGCCAAGAACCACGCGTTTGCCTTTCACCTCGACCAATTCCATCACCCGCACGAGAATAACGAGCCCCGCCAGGTTCGGGTAATCCTGGAGCAGGGCGCGTTTCAAGCCCAGCTTGATGGGGTGGCTGACTTTGGCGTTGAGTTCGGGCAGGCTCTCGGCTGGAAACGTTGCATTGCGGCTTTTCGTGACGACGCCCCGAGGACCAATGAACTCGAGCATAGTCTGGATGTCTTTCAGAATCGTGCCGGGATCCCCGGGCATGATATGCTGCTCGGTCAGCCGACGCTGACATCCCTCAGCCAGGCTCTGCCAACGTTCCCTGGCCCTGCTATCAAAGGAATAGAAATGAAACATGCGCGTTCCCCGCGTTGAAATCGTTCAGTCTGCGCACGCCCCTCGACCGAACCGTCGCCCCTGGCACGCGGAACAAATGCCAAAGTGCGCGCGTGAACCATGTGCTCTCGTGCCCGTCTTCGCAAGTATTCCTTGCTCCTCGGTTTTGCTCAGAGGCGGTGGAAGACCACCGCCGGTGCTGCTCGAGGCCCACAGGGTAACCGGACCCTCCCGAGCACCGTGGCTGAGGCAATACACCCGCAGTCATTGGGAGTGGAGGGCGGGTGCGGCGCGGCCGGAAGGGCGAAGGGCGGTCAGCGGGATGTCCATCCGGGACAGGGCCGGGGTGGCGGTGGCGGCGCGGCGCGTTCTGGTTCATCCGGGGGCATGAGACACGGTCGCAGGCGTTGAAGCGTAGCGTGAACCCCGGACCGACTACGGCGGGCGCCGGCATCTCGGAGGCACTGGCTGTATCGTCCGACAAGGTGCCGCCCGTCCGGGGCTTGACCGATCTAATTGAGGCTGTGTGCTATAAATATGGCGCTCCTCCGGAGCTGGCCGGCGGGTGTGGGCTGTGCGGCGACCAAACTGTCCTCAGGATTCCTGCCGACGCGGCGCTGGGGGGCAATGTGTCCACCGAAATCAACCGCAAAGAACGCAAGGAACGCAAAGGGTTTGCCGTGGGCGGGGCGGGGAAGGCGAGGGTGAGGTGGGATTTGGGGGGTGGTGCAGGTGGCGGAGGTCTGCCGCCGCGCTGGGCCCGCCTTCGCTTCGCTACGGCGCGGCAGGCTGGTATCTGTCACCCTTTCAGGGTTTTTGGGAGTGGAGGGAAGGGGCGCGGGGGGCGGGGGCGGCGCGGCCGGAAGGGCGAAGGGCGAAGGGCAAATCGCAAATGGCAGATGGCAGATGGCAAATGTGGTCTTGCCGACGCCACCCTTGTTGCTAAAGAACGCGATGGCTTTCACGGGTTTCGGTGAGCATCAGCGCGCGCAGGTCGAGGGTTGTCGGAAAAACGTTCTGGTCTCTGGCGGTCTTCTGAGTTGCAATCAGGCAGCAGGAGAGCCGAAGAGGCGCGCGATTCGGCGCTGAAATTCTTCGGCTCTGGCCCGGGGGTCGGGAGCGGCGCGAATCGGCCTTCCGACGACGATGTGATCGGCGCCGTTCAGGAAGGCGTCTTCGACGTCGGCGGTGCGTTTCTGGTCGTCGGGACGTTCCCGGTTTTGCACCGGGCGGATGCCGGGGGTCACGATGAGGAACCGGTTGCCGAGTTCCTTCCTCAACCTCGGGACCTCGAGCCCGGAGGAAATGACGCCCGCGCAGCCAAGCTCTAGGGCTCGTCTGGCGCGCGAGAGCACGAGTTCCTCGACCGGGCATTGAAACCCAAGGGCCTCGAGGTCGGCCTGGTCGAGGCTGGTGAGGACCGTAACGGCCAGGACCTGCACGCCCGTTTGACTCTCGACGGCGGCCTTGAGAATTCCGTCGTTGCCATGCACCGTGGTGAAACGAACGCCGCGGCCCTGCAACTGTTTGACGGCCAATTTGACCGTCTCCGGGACATCGAAGAACTTGAGGTCGACCATGACCTGCTTTTGCCTGGCGACGAGCCATTCGACGAGTTCCCAATAGCCGCCGGCCATCCAGATCTGAAGCCCCAATTTGTAGAATACGACGCTCTCGCCGAGCAATTCCACCCAGTGTTTGGCCTCGTCCACGGTAGGCACGTCGAGGGCGAAAATGAGGCGCTCGACCGCCGGGATGGACTTGGCCGAGAGGAGGGCAGTGCCGGAGCTTGCCGGGCTGGCTTGGGACTCGTTCTGCATATTGATATGGGTGCTCATGACCAGGCAGATCTATGCAACCGGCGGCTTCGGAAGGCGAGTGAAAACTCGTTTCTTCGTTGACCGGGCGGATTCCATCATTAAGATAGGCGGTCAAACTTGGTTTGAAAACTGAAGTGAACTGAAACGAAATTGGATTGAAATATGGAAGTGAAAGTCGCAATCAATGGGTTCGGCCGGATTGGCCGCCTGGTGTACCGGGCGATGGTCGAGCAAGGTTTGGTGGGCAAGGAGGTTCAAGTGGTGGCGGTAGGGGACATCGTGCCGGCGGACAACCTGGCTTATCTGCTCAAGTACGACTCGACGCAGGGCCGGTTTCAGGGGAGCGTCGGCTCGGAGAAGTCGTCGGCGGACAAGGCGGAGCATGACGTGCTGGTGGTCAACGGGCAGAAGATGGTGGTGGTGAGCGCCAAAGAGCCGTCGCAGTTGCCGTGGAAACAGTTGGGGGTGCAGATGGTCATCGAATCCACGGGCCTGTTCACGGATGTCGAGAAGGCGAAGGGGCACCTGGTGGCCGGGGCGCGGAAGGTGGTCATCACCGCGCCGGCCAAGGGCGATTGCCCCACGCTGGTCATGGGCGTCAACGAGGGCACATTCGACCCGGCCAAGCACAACATCGTCTCGAACGCCTCCTGCACGACCAACTGCCTGGCCCCGTTGGTTTACGTGCTGCTCAAGGAGGGCTTCGGAGTCGAGGAGGGGTTGATGACCACGATTCACTCCTACACGGCCACGCAGAAGACGGTGGACGGTCCGAGCAAGAAGGACTGGAAAGGGGGGCGCACCGCCGCGATAAACCTCATCCCCTCGACGACCGGCGCCGCCAAGGCGGTCGGTTTGGTGCTGCCGGAAGTCAAAGGCAAGCTCACCGGCATGTCCTTCCGGGTTCCGACCCCGACGGTTTCGGTGGTTGACCTGACGGTGCGGACGGTCAAAGAGACCAGCTACGCCGAGATCAGCGCCGCGATGAAAAAGGCCAGCGAAACCTATTTGAAGGGCATCCTGGAGTATACCCAGGACGAAGTCGTCAGCACTGACTTCATCCATTCCAAGGCCTCGTCGATCTTCGACCACGGCTCGGGCATCGAGTTGAACAAGCGGTTTTTCAAGCTCGTGAGCTGGTATGACAACGAGTGGGGCTATAGCTGCCGCGTGGCCGACCTGGTGAAGTACATGATCGGCAAAGGCATCTGAGTCTCTCCCGGCGGCGGTCCTGAGAGGGCCGCCGCCCTGCCGGTTGGCCGCATCCTCGCGCGGGGGCGCAACCCTGCACTTCCCCCACTTCTCCCCTTGGTTAGCGGGGCTCCGCCGCAGCCGCCTTGGCGATGGAACTTGCTGGGTCAGGCTCCTGGAGTATTGAGTAATGAGCAGGGGGAACCCTCACCCCTGCCCCTCTCCCATCGGATGGGAGAGGGGCAGGGGTGGCCCGCTGAACACGCCGGGCCCCAAGAGCGCATGAAATGGCCCTGGGGCCGTCGCTCGTTCGTGGTGCCAACGCTGGCGCTACAAATTCCCCGGCCGCACGAAGCAAAAAACCGTACTGTTCGGCGGCCCAGGCTCGCCAAGCTGCGCTTGCGCCTGTTTTAGTGGGTTGGCGGGGTCGACGCAAGCTTTTTGACGTTCTTTTTGGGGCTGCTCCGAAAGCCCCGCTGGCCGGGGAATCTCACGCCGGCACGTGGGTGAAAGCTCCGTGATGAGCGGCATGTTTTTAGCAGGGCAGCCCCGCAAGGCTCCTCTCAAGCTCCGTCAGCGGCATGCCAACGGTCTGGGCGGTGATGCTCCGACATGCCGCTCCTGGCGGAGCTTTTCCGGGGTGGCGGCTCAACTAATGGCTTCGGCCTGCGCCGGGGTGCGGGGGCGCAAAGCGCAAGGCGCAAGGCGCGAGGCGCGAGGCGCAGGGCCGGTGACATCGTGGTCTTGCGCCGCGGGCGCACGGCAAGCATGACCTTCCGGGGGTCGCCCTTGCGCCGCGTCAAGCGCGCAAGGCGCGAGGCGCAGCGCGGGAGGCGCAAGGCGCGAGGCGGGAGACGCCGCTACGTTCTTGCCGGCCGCGCCCGGGTGTAATCGTTCCCGTCTGCTCAATACGTAAAGCGTTACAATGAAGCTTCCGATCCGCAAGAGCTTGACGGTAGAAGGGCTGGGTGGGAACATTCCCACATGACGACATTGGTCAAAGCGGATCAGAAGGGTCGGATCCTCATCCGAGGAACGGAGCGGGGCCGGCAGTACGTCGTTTCCACCACGAACGGCGGCTGGTGGGTCATGCCCGCACCCGAGGTCCAACCACCAAAGAAGCGCCGAGAATGGGCAGGCCCCAGGAAGGATTTGTCGGAACACCTCCAGGAGATGGCCGAACTGGGATTCGCATTTGAACCCGCGGAGATTTCCTGCTACAGTCCAAACCAGCGGGCGCGGCGGCTGGAGCCGAAGTGCTCTTTATCGGCGCGCAAGGCGACTGACGGCTCGTAATAGGTGCCCGTCGGGTGATCGGGATTGGAGAAGAAGTCAACCTCGACGCGGCCGATGCGCCCGCCGCCGAACTCGATGTAGCACGAGCCCTTGCCCGCGTGGGTCACCGGGGCCTCGTGGTTCCGCAGACGCGCGATCAGCGCGGTGGCGACGGCGCGCGCGGCGCCCTCGGCGAAAACGCCCGCTTTCGGCGTGCCCTGTCGCGCGCAATCGCCGACGGCATAGACGCCGGGGAAGCGAGTCTCGAGCGTCTTGGGCTTGACCGGCACATACCCATCCTCGGTCATGCCGCTAGCCTCGAGGATTTTCGGGGCGCGGTTCACGGGGACGCCAAGGAAGAGGTCGTAGGGAAACGCGCGGCCATCGTCGATGGTGGCGACCCGGCGCTGGGTGTCGATCGACCTCACTTCGCGGTCGCCGACGAAGGTGATGTTCCGCTCCGCGAAGGCGGCGAGCAACGCCCGCGAGGTCTCAGGCGACGGAGGCACCGGGGTTTCGAGCGGGAGGATGAGCGTGATCTCGCAGGCGCTCCGGAGGCCGCGGGTGGTGAGGTAATCGTGCATCAACAGCGCCGCTTCGCTGGGCGCCGGCGGGCATTTGAACGGCGCCCCGCAGACGCCGATGAGCACGCGGCCTTTGGTGAACGTGGGGAGAATCTCACCCAGCCGCGCCGCGCCCGCAACGGTGTAGAACTCGGTCGTATCCGCCAGGCCCGGCGTGGCCTCAAAATCGTAGTCGGCGCCGAGGGCGACGACCAGGAAATCCGCCTCGTGGGTGCCGCGATCGGTCGTGACGCGCTTGGCGACGGGATCGATCAACGCGATCGTCTCCTGGAGAAAACGGACGCCGGGCTTCACGAATTTCCGGTACGGCAGTCGCACCGCGTCGAGCGTCGTGCGCCCGAACATCACGTCGAGCTTCGAGTAGCCGAACGTGAAGGCGTCGCCTTTGTCGATGAGCGTCACGTCGACGCCGTCGCCGAAGGCCTCCGAGAGCATGGTGCTGAGTTCGAGCCCGCCGAAGCCGGCGCCGAGAACGAGGATGCGCTTTTTCATAGGATTGCTAAACTGCATGTCACCCGTGAGCGTGACCTTTCTCCCATCGGGAGATGGGCTGATCTGGGTCCAGGCCGTGCGCGCGCAACCACTCGGGGTTGAAGGTCTTGGACAAGTACCGGGTGCCCGAATCACACAAGAGCGTGACGATCACCTGACCGGGACCACCTTCCCTGGCCAGGCGGAGCGCGCCAGCCACGTTGATGCCGGAAGAAAGTCCGACAAAAATCCCCTCCTCGCGCAAGAGTTGGTAAACAATGCTTAACGCGCTCTGGTCGGTCACGCGGTAGGCGTCGTCGATGACGATCCCCTTGAGGTTTTCCGTGACGCGCATTTGACCGAGGCCCTCGGCGAAGGAATCGCCGTCCTTCGTCTCCAGATTCCCGTTCTTAAACCAGGAATACATGGCGGCTCCGTAAGGATCGGCGCAAACGG
>Ga0209415_10018680_pt1 | contig 10926 bp, 11 predicted proteins | sample PeaSoiSIISIP2007_FD_187696 | JGI IMG/M metagenome (GOLD analysis project Ga0209415, IMG submission 187696) | Peat soil microbial communities from Weissenstadt, Germany - SII-SIP-2007 (SPAdes) (version 2) | ecosystem: Environmental > Terrestrial > Soil > Wetlands > Peat | place: Germany... | reverse complement strand
CAGCCGCCGATGCCCGACGCCAAGGACCTGTTCGAGTGAACTACCTGCTCGACACCAACGCCGTGATCGCCGTGCTGAAAGACCGACCTGCGGACGTACGGCTTCGCTTGCGTCGAGCGGTATCGCGAGGCGCCTCGATCGCGGTGTCCTCGGTCGTCATCTACGAACTCTGGTACGGTGTTGCGCGCAGCGAGCGCCGCCGCGAGAACGCCGAACGGCTGCGCGTGTTCCTGTCCGGCCGCATCGAGGTCGCTGCCTTCGACGCCGAGGACGCGGAGACAGCCGGCGATCTTCGCGCCACGCTGGAGGCAGCGGGCACGCCGATCGGCCCCTATGACATGCTGATCGCCGCCCAGGCGCTGCGCAGCGGTGCGACGCTGGTTACCGCCAACGTCAAGGAGTTCGCCCGCGTTCGCGGCCTCGCCTGGCAGGACTGGAGCGCCGCAGCCTGACCGCCCGGGGGCATCGTGCGCCTGAACCAGCAAAAGTTGACGGCGGCAGGGTGATCAGCCACAACGCCGCCCCTCGGATGGCGGGCATAGCTCAGTTGGTAGAGCGCCAGGTTGTGGTCTTGGATGTCACGGGTTCGAGTCCCGTTGCTCGCCCCAAGCTTTCATCAGAATGCTGCGGTCCAGCGTCGCTTCGTACTGCATGAAGCAGGCGGGATGAAGCGGGCCGGATGACGCAGGCGGGTCTCCGACCGGCCGGGCTGATCCTCGCGGGCGGCGCGGCGCGGCGGATGGGCGGCGGCGACAAGCCGCTGCTCGATGTGGGCGGCGTCAGCATGCTCGGCCGCCTCGTCGCCGTGCTCGCCGGCGAGACCGCGGCACTGGCGATCAGCGCCAACGGCGATCCCGCCCGGTTCGCCGCGTTCGGCCTGCCCGTGCTGGAGGATGCGGTCGCATTCGCCGGGCGGGGTCCGCTGGCCGGGGTGCTCGCGGGGCTCGATTGGGCGGCCGAAGGGGGCGCCGAGGTGCTGCTGACGGTGCCCGGTGATACGCCGTTCGTGCCGCAAGGACTCGCCGCGCGCCTCGCGCCAGCCCCTTCGGTCGCCGCCAGCCTCGGGCGCCGCCATCATCTTGTCGCCCTGTGGCCGGTGGCCGCGCGCGCTCGGTTGCGCGCCTGGCTGGGACGCGGCGAGCCCGAGGGCGTCGGTCGCTTCGCGGCGACGCTCGGCGTGCGTGAAGTCGTCTTTCCCGGCAGGCCGTTCGATCCGTTCATCAACGTCAACGCGCCTGACGACCTGCGCGCCGCGCGGGCGATCGCCGCTGGGCGGCTACCCGACTGAGGCCATCGGCGCGGGCGCCGGCACTGCGAGGCCGGCGGCGAACAGAGCGGCCTCCTGGTCGCGCCGCGTGAGCAGGCCCGCCGCGCCCGGGACGCCTTGCCACAGCCGCTTCATCGCCCGGATCTGATCGGCGATTTCGCCGAATGCGGTGCGCTCCATCGCGCTGCGGATGGCGCGCATTTCCGTGTAGCGTTCGCCGCTCAGGGCGAAGGACGCGCCGCGGTTGAACACCAGCGACACAAGGGCGCCGAGCGAATCGGGCGAGAGCATGTCGCAATGCGGCAGAGCCTTGCATGTGCGCTCGGTGGCCGCAGCAATGTCATGATGGCGGAACACGAAATCCGCGGCTTCCCAGCTGACGATGATGTCCTGCAGGTGCGCCACCAGCGCGCGGGCGCGATCGCCGCTGACGCCGCAGCACGGCGCCAGGCGGTCGAGCGCGGCCGGGGGCAGATGCCCCTCCCAGGTGGCGCGAAGTGCGGCGACGTCGTTCTGTCCCACGTCGTAACCGATGCCGATCGTGACGCCCGATTGCAGGCCGGGCCACAGCGGATGCTGATACCGACGCTCGTACTCGGCCTGGCTCGACACCTCGAAGGCGATGATCATGCCGATCGAGCGCTCGGAGACAGGAGGCACCGAGACGGCGGGGGCAGGCGCCGGGGTGATGCGTACAGGCTGCGCCGGCGGCAGCGCCAGGATTTGACCGACGCCGATCCGGTCGGGATCGGCTTGGCACTGCGGATTGGCGTCCAGCAGCGCCTGCAGCGTGCAACCGTGCTTTCGGGCGATGGTGCTCAACGTGTCGCCGGGCTGTACGGAATAGGTCATCGGATCCCTGCTTTTGCCCTGCGCCGCGCCGGACATCTCCGCCGTGGCCGATCATGCCTGAGACTACTATCCTATTTAGGAAATCTGTCAAGGGGGCGGATGCAGCTTCGGGCCCAGGCATGATCGGCGCGTCGCCTTCCGAAACGTTCGCCTATGCGCTCGTCGCGTTGCTGGTGATCATCGATCCGGCCGGAACCGCGATCATCTTCCTCGCCATCACGCCGCACGACACGCCGGCCGAGCGCCGCGCCCAGGCGATCCGGGCGTCGGTGATCGCGTTCCTCGTGCTGGCGGTGTTCGGGCTTGTCGGCGAGCAGTTGCTCAAGGCGCTCGGCATCGGGCTGCCGGCCATGAAGATCGCCGGCGGCGTGCTGTTGTTTCTCGCCGCCGCTGACATGGTGACGGCGCACAAGGCGCTCGGCCCGACCGCGACCGAGCGCGCGGCGGCGACGGAGGAGCGCGACGTCAGCGTCTTTCCGCTGGCGATCCCGCTGATCGCCGGTCCGGGAGCGATGACGACAATGGTGCTGCTGCGGTCGGCGACCATGTCGGACCCGATGCGGCTCGTCGCCATCGAAGCGGCGCTCGCGCTCGCGATCGCGGTCACCCTGGGCTGCCTGCTCGGCGCACGCTGGCTGGCGCGGCTGCTGGGCCGCACCGGATCGAGCGTGATCGGCCGCGTGTTGGGCGTGCTGCTCGCCGCCCTGGCTGCCCAGCTCGTGCTCGACGGCGTGCGGCAGGGCCTGGCCGGGACGGGCTGATGCGGGCGCTGGCAGCGGGCGCGACCTACTTCCTCGGCGTCTTCGCCGCGGGCTGCGCGCTCGGGCCGCTGCGCGAACGCGCGATCGTTCCGGCTGTGGGCGAGACGGTCGCGTTTGCCGTGGAATTGCCGCTGATGCTGATCGTGTCGGTGCTGGTGGCGCGATGGGTCTGCCGACGGGACGCGGTGCCCGCCGCGATCGCGGCGCGAGTCATCATGGGCGTGGTCGCGCTGGTCCTGCTGCTGCTCGCCGAGATCGCGGGGTCGGTGTGGCTGCGCGGCCTGTCGAGCGGAGCGGCGCTGGCGCGCTACGCGACGTTGCCGGGTGCCCTGTCGCTCGCCGCTTTCGCGGTGTTCGCCGCGATACCAGCGCTGATCGCCGAGCGCCGCTGATGCGACGCCAGGGCGGCGCCGTCAGCTGCCGTGATCGCGCAGGCTGACGACGTTGCCGCCGGCGGCCTAGGTATTCGGGCCGAGCGCCTCGGCGACCTTGCGTGCGAGCTGTTCGCGCTGAAAGGGCTTGGCGATCAGCGTGACGCCATCATCGAGCCGGCCGTGATGGACGATCGAATTCTCCGTGTAGCCTGACATGAAAATCGTTCTGATATCAGGCATGTACTCGGCGATGCGGGCCGCGACCTCATTGCCGCGCATGCCGCCCGGCAGCACCACGTCCACCAGCGCGAGATCGATCGCCCCGGTCCCGGGGGCCGAAACGAGACGCAGCGCCGATTCGCCGTCGACCGCCTCGAACACCCGATAGCCCAGGTCGCGCAGGATCGCGGTGGCGATCTCGCGCACGCCCGGCGCATCGTCGACCACCAGGATCGTTGCCGATCCGCGCGGCAGCGACACGGGCGCGCCTTGCCGCTGGTTCGCGGCCTTCGCCACGCCGATGGCGCGGGGCAGGTAGATCCGCACGGTCGTTCCCTCGCCGGGTTCGGAATAGATTTTGACGTGACCGCCGCTCTGCTTGACGAAGCCGAAGACCATCGACAGGCCGAGGCCGGTGCCCTGCCCCTGTCCCTGGTCCTTGGTGGTGAAGAAGGGCTCGAAGGCCCGCGCCAGGACGTGCGGCGTCATTCCGGTGCCGGTGTCGGAGACGGCGAGCATCACGTAGTCGCCGGGCAAGACCTCGCTGTGCGAGGCGGCATAGTCCTCGTCGAGCACCTTGTTCGCGACCTCGATGGTCAGCCGCCCGCCGCCGGGCATCGCATCGCGCGCATTGAGGGCCAGATTGAGAATCGCGCTTTCGAGTTGCGCCGCGTCGGCCATCGCGGTCCAGAGGCCGGCCGAGTCGACCACGCAGACCTCGATATGATCGCCGAGCGTCCGGCGCAGCAGCCCCGTGACCTCGGGCAGGATCGCCGAGATGTCGACGGCCTGCGGCGACAGCGGCTGCTTGCGGGCGAAGGCCAGCAACTGCGCCGTCAGGGCCGCGCCCCGCTTGGCCCCCCACATCGCCCGCTCAAGCCGTTGACGGACCTCCGGCTCGGCCCCCATGCGGCTCATGATCAGTTCCAGGTTGCCGATGATGATCAGCAACAGGTTGTTGAAGTCATGCGCGATTCCGCCGGTGAGCTGGCCCACGGCCTGCATCCGCTGGGCGTCCCGCAGCACCGATTCGGATCGGGCCCGCGCCGTCATGTCGGTGATCGTGAGCACGAACCCCTTGCCGGAGGGCAGCGCCGTGCGCCGCAGCTCGAAGGTAAGCCGGTCCAAAGCCCGGGTACGCTCGTAGACCACGGGTTCGTTGGCCGCGCGGCCGGCGCGGCCGTGGCGAAGCTGATCCTGGGTTTCGAGGAACGGGTCTCCGTTCATCGTCGTCACCGCAAGATGCTGGGCGATCTCGGCGTAGTCGGTGCCGACGCGCATCAGCTTCGGCGGCAGTTCCAGCAGCACCGGCAGACATTCGTTCCACCGTTCCAGCCGCCATTCCGCGTCGAAAACACCCACGCCCTGGCTGATGCTGTCGAGCGCGGTTCGCAGCTGGCCCGCCAGCGCCCGTTGGTCGTCCAACATGCGCGACAGCCTGCGGCGGGCGTGGCCGAGAAGCGCGCCGGCGCAGGCGAGCAACGCCAGCGCCAGGGCGCCCATCCCGATCGCCATGGTCTTCGTTGTCCGTTCAGCGACACTGGCCGCGACGGTCCGGTTTTCGAGCAGCGCCTTCTCGGTGGCGGAAAGCGCGGTCAGCCGATCCTCGATCGCCGTCATCAGGTCGCCGCCGCCGCCGTCGCCGGTCGCGACGCGCAGGGCCGCTTGGAGGCCGACATCCTGACGTAGCCCGATCGCCTGGGCGAGCCTCTCCATCTTCTCCTGGATCAGGGGGGACAGCTGATCGAGCTGGCGTTGCTGCTGCGGATCGTCGACCGTCAGCTGGCGCAGCTCGCCCTGAAGCGGGGTGAGCGTCGCGCGGGCCTTCTTGTATGGAGCGAGGTGGCCGGCGTCGCCGGTCAGCAGGAAACCACGCTCGCCCGTCTCGGCATCGCGCACGGCGAGCGCAAGCCTGTCGATGGCGATCTGAACGTCGTACGTGTGACGGACCCAGGCGCGTGCCTTGTGGGCATTGTCGAAACCGCTCCACGTCAGCCACGACATCGTGCCGATGAGGACAAGCCCCGCACTCAGACCCAGCGAGAGACCGAGTTTGGTGAAACGGACTGAGATACCAGGCATTGCAAAGACAACGCTTGGCACCGCGATCGGCTCCGCCGGAAAAACACAAAACTTTGCCTCAGATGGCGAGGCTGCCGAACTCCCGGCCGGCTTGTATCAAGGCTCTCGTGTACGGGTGCTCGGCGTGATCGGCGGCGAGACGCTCCGTCGTCGTCGTTTCGACGATGACGCCCTGATGCATCACGGCGATGCCGTCGCAGAGATGGCCGATCACCGTTAGATCGTGGCTGACCATGAGCAGGGTCAGCCCGCGGTCGCGCCGGAGCCGGGCAAGCAGGTTCAGGATCTCGGCCTGGATCGATACGTCGAGCGCCGAGGTCGGCTCGTCGAGCAGCAGGATGGCCGGTTCGACGATCAGCGAGCGCGCGATCGCCACGCGCTGACGCTGCCCGCCCGAGAGCTGGTGCGGATAGCGGTAGCGGTGCGCCGCGCCGAGGCCGACCTCCTCCAGCGCGCTGCGAATGCGCCGGTCGCCGTCGCCGAGACGGTGGATCGCGATCGGATCGGCGAGGGTGCGGTCGACGGTGTGGTTGGGATGCAGCGATCCGTACGGGTCCTGGAACACCATCTGCGCCAGACGCCGCGACGCCCGGGGACGGCGTGGGCCGAGGTCCACGCCGGCGAGCGCGATCCGCCCTTCGACGTGCGGAATGAGGCCGGCGATGGCCCGCAGCACCGTCGACTTGCCGGAGCCCGATTCGCCCACCAGGCCGAACGCCTCGCCAGCGCCCACGGTGAACGAGATATCGCGCGCCGCCGCGAGCCGGGCCGCGCCGCGGCCATAGAACACAGTGACGCCGTCGAGCACGATCATCGATCGGGTAGTGGTCAGGGCGCTGTCACGGGCTCGGGCACCTCGTCCGTCGCCCAGGCCGGGTCGCGGACGAGGTACGGCAGATCGGCATGATGGTCGCCGATCCGGGGCAGGGCGGCGAGCAGCCCGCGCGTATACGGATGCCGCGCCTCGCCGAGGCGGGAGGCGAGGCAGCATTCGACGACGCGGCCGGCGTACATGACCAGCACGCGATCGCAGAACGATGCCACCAGCGGCAGGTTGTGGCTGATGAGGATCAATCCCATGCCGCGCTCGCGCACCAGCTGGTCGAGGATGGCGAGCACCTGATGTTGCACGGTGACATCGAGCGCCGAGGTTGGCTCGTCGGCGATCAGCACCTCGGGGCCGGCGATCAGCATCATCGCGATCATCACCCGCTGCCCCATGCCACCCGAAACCTCGTGCGGAAACAGCCGGTAGACCCGTTCCGGGTCGCGGATGCGGACGGCGGCCAGCATCTCGAGCGCCGCCCGCCGCGCTTCCGTGGCCCCGCCGTGCAGATGCGCGCGATGCGTTTCCGCGATCTGCTCCCCCACCCGCATCACCGGATTGAGGGCATATTTGGGGTCCTGAAGGATCATTGCGATCCGGGTTCCGCGCAGCGCGCGCAAGCGCCGCTCGCCCAGCCGCAACAGGTCGATATCGCCAAGCCGCAGCGCTTCCGCCTCGACGCGGCCCGGGGCGGGGACGAGCCCCATGACGGCACGGCCGACCGTCGACTTGCCCGAGCCCGATTCGCCGACGACCCCGAGACGCTCGCGCCCGAGCGCGAAGCTGACACCCCGCACGGCGAGCACGTCGCCCTGCTGCCCAGGGTAGGTGACGCGCAGTTTGCGGACCGTGAGGAGCGGGTCGCCGGTCATCCGCCGCGCGCATCCGATGCGTCGCGCAGCCCGTCGCCCAGCAGGTTGAAGCCGAGGCTGACGATGAAGATCGCGAGCCCGGGTATGGTCGCGACCCACCATTGATCGAGCAGCACCTGGCGCCCGGTGGAGACCATCGCGCCCCATTCCGGCGCCGGCGGCTGCGCGCCGAGGCCGAGGAAGCCGAGGCCGGCGGCGGTGACGATGATGCCGGCCATGTCGAGCGTCAGGCGGACGATGACCGAAGGCAGGCAGAGCGGCAGGATCTGGGTCCGCAGGATGCGCAGGCTGGACGCGCCCTGGATTTCGGCGGCGAGCACGAACTCCGCCCGGCGCCAGGTCAGCGTTTCTGCGCGCGCCAGCCGCGCGTATGGCGGCCAGGCGGTGAGCGCGATGGCGATGACGACATTCTCGATCCCCGGACCGAGCGCGGCGGCGAAGGCGAGCGCCAGGATCAGCCTGGGGAAGGCGAGAAAGATATCGGTGACGCGCATCAGCACGGCATCGACGGCGCCGCCGAGATAGCCCGCCGGCAGCCCGATGCAGAGGCCGATGGGAACGACAATCGCGGCGACGAGAAACACGATCGTCAGCGTGATCCGGGCGCCGAAGACGATGCGGGCGAAGATGTCGCGGCCGAGCTCGTCGGTGCCGAACGGATGGGCCCAGGAGGCCGGCTGCAGGCGGGCGGCGAGGGCCTGCTGCGTCACCGCCTCCGGACTCGCGATCAGCGGTGCGGCGATCGCCATGACGACCAGGGCGAGCACGATCGCAAGGCCGGCGATGCCGAGGCCGTTGCGGCGGAAGCTGGTCCAGGCGCGGAACCAGCGCCCCAGCCGCGCCTGCCATGCGCTCGCCGGCGCTGTGACCAGCAGCCAGGCGCGCAGGCCCGGCGGTTGTGGCAGGGCTTCCCCCTCGATCACGCGGTCCGCCGCGCGCGCGGATCGACCAGCGGATAGGTGAGGTCGGAGAGCATGTTGAGCAGGATGTAGACCGTGCCCACCAGGATCGTGCCGCCGAGCACGGCGTTGAGGTCGGCGTTGTACAGCGAGTTCTTCATGTAAAGCCCGAGGCCGGGCCAGGCGAACACGGTCTCGGTCAGCACCGCGCCCTCGAGCAGGCTGCCGAAGGTGAGCGCGATCACCGTCACCAGCTGCACCCAGATATTGCCGAGCGCGTGGACCCAGATGATGCGCGCCGGCGACAACCCCTTGGCCATCGCCGCGAGGATGTACTCCTGGCCGAGTTGGCCCAGCATGAAGCTGCGCGTCATGCGCGCGACATAGGCGAGCGACAGATAGCCGAGGATCGAGGCCGGCAGCACGATATGGCCGAGCGCGTTCCAGAACACGCCCGTTTCGCCCGCCAGCAGGCTGTCGATGGTGAGCAGGCCGGTGACGGGCTCGACGATGTCGTCGAAGCCGGTATCGACGCGACCGGGACCGGCGACCCAGCCGAGTTTGGCGTAGAACAGCAGCAGCCCGACGAGGCCGAGCCAGAATACCGGCATCGAATAACCGAGCAGGGACGCGAAACGGATCAGCTGGTCCTGCCAGCGTCCGCGATGTGCCGCCGCGATCACGCCGGCGGGGATGCCGAGGGCGATGCCGATGACAAGCGCCAGCGCCGACAGCTCGATCGTTGCCGGAAACACGCGCAGCAGATCCTCGAGCACCGGGCGCGAGGTGATGACCGAGGTGCCGAAGTCGCCGTGCAGGACTTTCACGAGATAGCGGCCGTATTGCGCATAGATCGGCAGGTCGAGTCCGATCTCGGCGCGCACGCGCTGGTAGACCTCGTCGGAGGCGTGATCGCCGACGATCGCCAGTACCGGATCGATCGGCACCACCCGGCCGATGACGAAGGTGACGCAGGTGAGGCCGAGGAACGTCAGGACAACCGAAACGAACACACCGGCGATGCGGCGCAGGATCGAGCCCGCGACGCGCAGCCGGTCCCCTCCGGTCGCGCCCGCGAGCCCGGCCGCGCCGGTCGCCGACATGGCCGCTACTTGGTGATCAGCCGATAGAACGTCAGGTCCGAGGTGATGCCGGCGACGAGTCCCTTGACGTGCGCCTGCTCGGCGACCTGGAAGACCGGCTGGAACATGAACACGAAGGCGCCGTCATCGGTCGATTTCTTCTGCAGGTCGTGGTACATCATTTCGCGCTTGGCGGCATCCTTCTCCGAAGCGGCGGCCAGGGTCTCGGCCGACAGCTCCGGAATGAGCCAGTGCGTGCGCCACGCCGGCAGCTTGTGCTTGGAATTGTCGCTGTCGTCGACATTGTAGACGAAGGCGTCGGCGTTGGTGTGCGGGTCGAGGTAGTCGGGCCCCCAGTTCACCGCCACGATCTCATGCTTGCGGGCGCGGTAGACGGTGAGCACCTGCTTCAATTCGGCCGGAACGATCGCGACCTTGACGCCGGCCTGGCCCATCGTCTGCTGGATCGACTGGCTGATCTCGGTCATCGGCGAGGTGTTCTGCGCGTCCATCCGCACCTCGAACCCGTCGGGATAGCCCGCCTCGGCGAGCAGCGACTTGGCCTTCGCCACGTCGAGCTTGAACGGTTCGTAGTCGAGCGCGCCGGGAAAGCCCTTCGGCAGGAAGGTCTGGCGGACGATGAACGTGCCCTTGAGGAAGCTCGCGGTCATGCCCTGGTAATCGACGAGGTAGCGCATCGCCTCGCGCACCTTCGGGTTCTTCAGCCGTTCGTCGGCCTGGTTGAGCGCCAGGTACCAAGTGTCGGAGCCGGCGAACTCCTCGGTCTTCAGCGCCTTGTTGCCGGCGATCGCGGCGAGCTGGTCGGAGGTCAGATCGCGGGCGATATCGACATCGCCCTTTTCCAGCAGCAGACGTTGCGAGGCGGTTTCGGGGACATGGCGCACGACCACCCGCTTCAGCTTCGGCGCGCCGAGGCGGAAGCTGGGGTTCGCCTCCATCGAAACGGACTCGTTGGGCTTCCAGCCGAGCAGCTTGTAGGCCCCCGACGAGGCCGAGTGCGTCTTCAGCCAGGCGTTGCCGAGATCGCCATTCTCCTCGTGCTCCATCGCCGCCTTCTTCTCCACGATCGAGGCGACGATCGAGGTCAGGACGTTGAGCACGAGCGTCGGCGCGTAGTTCTCGGTGATCGTCAGGACCAGCGTGTGGGGATCGGTGGCCTTGATCAGGTCCTTGGCGTTGTCCTTGGTGATGCCGAGCTGGGTGATGAGGAAGCCCGGCGTCTTATTGAGGATCGCGACGCGCTGCAGCGAGAACGCCGTGTCCTCGGCGGTGACCGGGGCGCCGGACTGGAATTTCAGGTTCGGGCGCAGCTTGAAGGTGAAGGTCTTGCCGTCGTCGGAGATCGTCCAGCTTTCGGCGACGCCGCCGACGAGCTTGGTCAGGTCCTCCGCCTCGTAGCGCAGCAGCCGGTCGTAGACGTTGGTGAGCATCTCGACGCCGGACAGCTCGTAGCATTCGCCGGGGTCGAGGGTGATGATGTCGTCGATCTTCTTCGCCATCACGACCGTATCCTTGGGCGTCTCGGCCCAGGACGAGGCGGCGAACGGCATCGCCAACGCGGAGCCGAGAAGTCCGGCGAGAATGCGATATTTGGACATGCTGTGTTCCCCGACTGCCAGACATGCAGTCTAGGCATGTCGTGCGGGGCGATGGCAAGGCGGCGAAGATCGA
>Ga0209415_10018677_pt1 | contig 10926 bp, 5 predicted proteins | sample PeaSoiSIISIP2007_FD_187696 | JGI IMG/M metagenome (GOLD analysis project Ga0209415, IMG submission 187696) | Peat soil microbial communities from Weissenstadt, Germany - SII-SIP-2007 (SPAdes) (version 2) | ecosystem: Environmental > Terrestrial > Soil > Wetlands > Peat | place: Germany... | reverse complement strand
AGGCCGGCGAGGAGGGCAGCCGCCACAGCGGCCAGCACAGGGGCGGGCACGGCACGCTTGAGGAGCTTCATTATGTCTCCCTGAGTAAGCCGAATTCGTTCGGGATAATTCTTTATTAATTCTTCGGCTTGATATTCAGTGGCCACGCGCCCTCTTGCGTGTAAACGTTGTAGCCGGGCCACGTGAATTTGCTGGACAGTGCGACGTTGTAATCCTCGTCGTAAAGCGACACGTACGGCAGGTCGGTGTCTACCCGCTTAAGCAGCTGGCCGTAGATCGACAGCCGCTGTGCCGGGTCCTGGGCGGCGACGCCCTCTTGCAGCAGGGCGTCGACCTCCGGCGGGCCGTAATTGGCGGTGTTGTACCCGCCGCTGAGAATGTTCTTGCTGCCGAGAATGTTGGACGGGAACGAGTCCGGGTCCGGGTTGCTCACGTTGAACGTGGTGTACCAGTCGGTGATCGCGGACTTGAGGCCGTCCGCCTTGGCGATGTACTGGTTGAACGAGATGACCTTGAGCTTGAGGCTGATCCCGATCTTGGCCAGGTCGGCCGCGATCGCCTCGTCCACCGGGGTGTAGGAGCCGAAGGCGATCGTCTCCAGGGTGCCGGAGAAGCCGTGCGGGTAGGCCGGCTTGGCCAGCTCCCGCTTCGCCGTGGCCAGGCTGAACGGGTAGCTCGGGAGCGAGTTGATCAGCGCGTTAACCTGCGACTGCGAGCCGAGGCGGTCCAGCTCGTTGGGCGGGATCAGCGTCGAGACGGGCACCGCCTTGTTGCCGAGCGCGGAAATGATGTCCGCCCGGTTGAGCGCGTAGGCGACCGCGCGCCGCACGTGGATGTCGCTCCACGGCGCCTGGTGGACGTTCATCCCGAAGTAGCCCTCGGCGAAGGCCGGGGTGCTGATGATGCTCGCCCCCGAGGTCGAGGCGAACGCCTTCGGGTTGAGCACGCCGGGGGTGACGTCGACCTCGCCGGCCCGGAACGCGAGCGCCTCGCTGGTCTCGTTGGCGAACAGCTTGACCGTGATGTGCTTTACGTTCACCGGCCCGCCCCACCAGTGCGGGTTGGCCGACAGGGTGAGGCCGGTGGTCGAGTCGAAGCTGTCGATCTCCCACGGGCCGCTGCCCATGATCAGCGTGCCGGGCTGGCCCATGGTGGTCTTGTGCTGGTCCTGGAACTTTTCCTCGAAGATAGGGAACGCGCTGGCCGACTCCGTGTCCCACGGCGCGTAGGGGTACCTCAGCGTGACGGTCACCGTGTAGGGGCCGGTCGCGGTGACGCTCTTGACGCTGATGAGCTGCGTGGACACGTACGAGCCGGGCACGCGGTAGTAGTTGAGCGCGTTGACCACGTCGGCGGCGGTCAGCGGGCGGCCGTCCCAGAACTTGACACCGTGCCGCAGGTGGTAGGCGTAGGTCACCGGGCTGGTCTGGTCCCATGACGTGGCCAGGTCGGGCTCCACCTGCCCTTGCGGGCCGAACTGCACCAGCGTCTCCAGGCTCAGGCCGTCGACGTTGTTAGCGGAGATGTTCTTGGTCTCGTCGAGGCTGGTGAGGTCGAAGTCGAGCCCCACCCGCAGCAGCGGAATAGTCGCGCCGGCGCTGCTGGAGGCGTCGGCCCCGCCCGCCGCGTTGGACGGCGCGGCGGCCGTTCCCGAGCACGCGGCGAGGGTCAACGCCAGCCCGGCCGCGGTCGCGGCTGCGAGCGCGGCCGTCACGTTGATCCTCATGCCATGTCCCTCCAAGGTCTTTCACAAGGCCTGGTCACAGCGCTACTGTAAACGTGCAAGACCGCGCATGATCAAGAAGCAACAGGAAGATTTCGGTAATTCTTTGATCCTTGTTCATCCCATTTGCCACTATTCGTCGAATGGTTTCGGAAGGACCATGAGCATGCAGACAAGTAGCGAGCGCATCCTCACGACGCACACCGGGAGCCTGCCGCGGCCCGTCGCCCTGACCAGCCGCTTCGACAGCGACGAGGTCAGGGCCGCGGTCGAGGAGACGGTCCGCCGCCAGCGCGCGGCCGGGATCGACATCGTGAACGACGGCGAGGTCAGCAAGCCGAGCTACGCGACCTACGTGACCGAGCGGATGACCGGCTTCGGCGGGCCGCCGGCCACCAGGAAGTGGAGCGGCCGGGAGCTCGAGGACTTCCCCGAGTACTACGAGCGGATGCGGGCGCAGCACGGTGGCGGAGTGGCCACCCCGCCGTGCACCGGGCCGGTCGGTTACACCGACGCCGGCCGCGCGCGACTGGCGGCCGACATCGCGAACCTCAAGGCCGCGACTGGCTTCGCTGGCGGCTCCGCCGCCAGCGGCGACGACGTGTTCATGTCCGCGGCGACGCCCGGCATCATCGCCCTCTACATGCCGGACAACCAGTACTACGCCGGCACCGAGGAGTACATCTTCGCTCTCGCCGACGCGATGAAGGAGGAGTACGACGCCATCGTCGCCGCCGGGCTCATCCTCCAGCTCGACTGCCCCGACCTGCCGGCCGCGGACGGCAGCCTGGACGGCGCCCCGGCGGCCGAGGCCGATGAGTTCCGCAGGCAGGTCGCCATGCGGCTCGAGGCCATCGACCACGCCACGCGGGACATCCCGCCCGACCGGATGCGCATGCACTTGTGCTGGGGCAACGGCGAGGGGCCGCATCACACCGACGTCCCGCTCGCCCGCTTCGTCGACCTGGTGCTCGCCGCCCGGCCCGGCGCGGTCTCCTTCGAGGGCGCCAACCCGAGGCACGAGCACGAGTGGGCGGTGTTCGAAGACGTGAAGCTGCCTGAGGGGAAGGTCATCATCCCCGGGGTGCTCGACTCCACCACCAACTTCATCGAGCACCCGGAACTAGTCGCGCAACGGCTGGCCCGCTACGCCGACGTGGTCGGCAAGGCCAGCGTGATCGCCGGGACCGACTGCGGCTTCGCCACCATCGCCGGTCACCACACTGTCGACCCGCGGATCACCTGGGCCAAGCTGGCCGCCATGGCCGAGGGCGCCAGGCTGGCCAGCGGCCGGCTGTGGGGACGCGACGCCTGACTGGAGCCTGGATCTGGAGCCTGGGATATGGAGAACACGTGATGCTTGCCGCCGAGCGCCGGGACCTGCTGGTGGCCCGGCTGCGCCGGGACGGGAAGCTCGTCGCCAGGGACCTGGCCGCCGAGCTCGGCCTGTCCGAAGACAGCGTCCGCAGAGACCTGCGCGAGCTCGCTGCCGCCGGGCTCTGCCAGCGCGTCTACGGCGGAGCGCTGCCCAGCTCCCCGGCGCTCGGCAGCCACGCCAACCGGTCGGGCATCGCGCGGGAGAGCAAGCGCCGGGTCGGCGCGCGGGCCGCCGAGCTCATCATGCCGGGGACCACGGCCATCCTGGACGCCGGCACGACGACGCTCGCCGTCGTCGAGGCCCTGCGGCCGGACCTGTCCGCACGGGTCATCACGCACAGCGTGACGACCGCGGTGGCGCTCGCGGACCATCCGGGCCTTGACGTGTTCATCCTCGGCGGACGGCTGCACAAGCGCTCGGTGAGCGCGCTCGGGGCCGCGGCGGCGGAGGCGGCGCGCGCTGTCTCCGCCGACCTCGCGCTGCTCGTCCTGGCCGGGGTGCACCCGGACGAGGGGCTCACGGCGGGGGAAGCCGAGGAGGCCGCGCTGCGCCGGATCCTCATCGGCCGGACGGCCGACACCTACGTGCTCGCGAGCATCGAGAAGCTGGGTACCGTCTGCCCCTACAAGGTCACCGGCCTCGCCGAGGTGGCGGGGATCATCACCGACGCGCCGGCCGAGCACCCGACGGTGCGCGAGTTCCGCGAGCAGGGCGTGCACGTGATCGAGGCGTAGCCAGGGCCTTTTGATCCGGAACGGGTGCGGGTGGTACTCCTCCGGTGTCACTTGAACGCCTGCTCCAGGATTACGATGATGACGCCGATTTCTTGTTCTTGCCGTAACATCACCGTAACGGGTAAGAGCGTGCACGAACAAGGAGAAACGGGATGCTAGCTGCCGAGCGCCGGGACCTGCTGGTGGCCCGGCTGCGCCGGGACGGGAAGCTCGTCGCCAGGGACCTGGCCACCGAGCTCGGCCTGTCGGAGGACAGTGTCCGGCGCGACCTGCGGGAACTCGCCTCCGCCGGGCTCTGCCAGCGCGTCTACGGCGGGGCGCTCCCGGTGTCGCAGGCGCTCGGCACCCTCAAGGCGCGTACCGAGGTCGCCCCGGAGAGCAAGCGCCGCATCGCGGCCAGGGCCGCCGAGATGATCACGCCGGGCATGACCGCCATCCTGGACAGCGGCACGACGGCAATCGAGATCGCCCGGGCGCTGCGGCCCGACCTGGCCGCGACGATCATCACCCACAGCCCGACGACGGCCGCGGCCCTGGCCGAGCACCCGACCGTCGACGTCTTCATCCTCGGCGGCCGGCTGTTCAAGCACTCGGTCGCCGCGTGCGGCGCCGCGGCCGCCGAGGCGGCCGCGGCCGTCTCCGCCGACCTTTACTTCCTCGGGCTCGGCGGCATCCACCCGAAGGAGGGCCTCACTACCGGCGACCCGGACGAGGCCGCCATGAAGCGGCTCCTGGTCAGCCGGGCCGCCGACACCTACGTCGTCGGCAGCACGGAGAAGCTCGGGGCCGTCTGCTCCTACCAGGTCGTCCGCCTCTCCGAGACCGCCGGGGTGATCACCGACGCCCCCGGCGACCACACCACGGTCAGCCGGCTCCGCGCGCAGGGCGTGCCGGTTATCCAGGCGTTACCCAGGCGTAGCGGGCCTGCCGTCGCCGACGCGCGTGCCCAGCCAGGCGCTGACGTCGAGCATGCCGGCGAACACCCGGTCGGCGTGGCCGAGTACGTCGGCCGTGTGGGTGGTGGTGACCGCGAGCACGGTCATGCCGGCCCGCTTGGCGGCGAGCACGCCCAGCGGGGCGTCCTCAACCACGACGCACTCCGCCTCGGGCACGCCGAGGACCGCGGCCGCCCGCCGGTAGGGCTCGGGGTCGGGCTTGCCGAAGGTCACGTCGTCGGCGGTGACGAGGATCTCCGGCACCGGCAGGCCGACCATCGCCAGCCGGGCGGTGGCGAGCGCCCTTGTCCCCGACGTGACCACCGCCCAGGGCCCCTGACGGGCGATCCCGACGCACTCGCTGGCGCCGGGCAGTTCCGCCACCTCCCCCCGGTGCTCGGTCTCGTAGCCGCCGACCCGCAGGGCCTGCTCCGCCACGTCCAGGTGCGGGGCGAGCATGCCGATCACCTCGCGCGCGGTCCGGCCGTGCACGACGGCAAGCACGTCGGCGGCGGGCAGGCCCTGCTCGCGTGCCCAGCGCCGCCAGGCCTGCTCCACGGCCCGGAGTGAGTCCACGAGCACGCCGTCCAGGTCGAACAGGATCGCGGAGACGCGCGCCCCCGGCCTGGCGTCCGCCGCGGCCTGCGCGGCCGTCACAGCTCGACCACGTAAGACTCCGCGAACTCGGGATTGACGTGCCCCGGGCCGTCCCCGGCCCGCGGGTTGGACACGACCCGGGTGGCCCCGATCGTCACCTGGTGCGTGGTGTGCGAGTGCCCGCACAGCCAGAACCGCGGCCCGGCCTCAGCGATCAGCCCGTCCAGGTCGGAAGCCATCGTCTGCAGCCACTGCGACTCCGGATGGCCCGCGAGCGGGTGGCCTGCCTCGTCGGTCCACGGCCGCAGTGTCGGCCAGAAGTGCGTGCAGACGATGGTCTTCGCGCGTTCCCCGCCCGACAGGGCGCGCAGTTCCCGCGCGATGAAGTCGCGTGCCGCCGCGTGCAGCTCGTTGGTGTCCCGCAGGGTGAGGTAACGGTCGCCGAGGCGGATGTCGTCGACGCCCTTGAGGCCGTAGCCGGCGAGCATCTCGCTGTAGCGGCCGATCTCGCCTTCCGCCACTTCGGACCAGAGGGTCGAGCCGATGATCCGCAGGCCGCCAGGCAGCACGGCCGTCTCGTCGTCGAGCCAGCTGGTGTTCGGGATGGCGTCCACGATCTCGCGGTACCGCCCGCGCGAGGAGTCAAGCTCCTGGCCGACGTACTCGCCGTTGCCCGGCACGACGACGATCATGGTCGAGGCGTCCTGGGCCTGCCGGATCTCGGCCAGCATCGCGCCGAGGCCCTCCGGCGAGTAGTGGATGTCGCCGCCGAGCAGGATCACGTCCACGTCGAGGTTCGCGGGCGGTGCCCAGTAAGCAGGGGAGAGCTCGGAGTTGTAGAAGATGTCCGCGTAGAACGCTACCTTGTGCGATTTCCCGGCCGTGATTCCTGTCATGCCCTGCTCCTTCACTGCTGCTACGATTGCTACTATAAGCGTGCAATATCGTGCATAAGCAAGAATAAATCGGAAACCTTTGCTGAGCGTTCCAGCGTCGTTCATTCACCCTGTTTGCCGTGGTGAATGCCGCATAAAGCGGGACGGCGCGGGCAATGCCGGCCGACTGCCATCGTCGGCGGGTTCATGCATAAGCAGGGAGAAACGCGATTGCCGACCGCGGGGCAGCGCCGTGCGCAGGAGGGCGACGTCACTCAGTCGAAGCGGCCACCGTCATCCGCTAGGAGTGTGCTGAATTAGCCCGTCCCTGCACGTATCACCGAGCCATTTTGCCTGGCAGTCGGCACGAGCCAGCACGCCAAGTGTGCTAATTCAGCATGCTCCTAGATCACGGTGAGCGGAACCGACTCCGAGTAACGGACGCGGCCGAAGTACATCAGCTTCACGAGCAGCCACGACTCCCAGCCGGGCGCGGCCGTGGCCGGGACCGTGACCGCGAACCGCACGGTCGCCTCGCCGCCAGGCGAGACCGTGACCGGCTGGGTCCAGGGGCCGGCGGCCTGCCAGGTGCCGACAGGGGAGACGAGCTGGACCTCGCCGCGCAGCTGCGAGGCCACGTGGCTGGCGACCCGCACCGCCAGCTCGCCGCTCTCCCCGGGCGCGAGCCGCACCGCCGGGGTGAGCAGCTCGAGGCCGGCCTCGCCCGCGAGGGCCGTGACGTCGGACTGCAGCCGGAAGAACAGCTCCTCCGGCGGAAGGTCCGGGTCAGGCCCGCCCGCCTCGCCGATGGTCACGAGCGCGGCGTCCTCGAGCACCTGGCCGAGGTCGTCGGTGATCCGCGCGGTGAGGAAGTACCGGCCGCCGGCGTTGCCGGGCAGCGCGCTCACCGTGACGTCCCAGGACGCGAACCCGTTCGGCTCCAGTTCATAGGCGAGCGGCGCTCCCAGGCCGGCGAGCCCGGCGACCTGGACCGCGAGCCCGTCAGGCACGATGAGCTCGACCTGGCCGCTGCCTCCCGAGGGCCCGCAGGCCACGGTGAGGGCCAGGCGGTTCTCGTCCGGGCCGGCGCCGGCCAGCGTGACCCGCGTAGGGGAGAAGTGCACCGCGACGGGCACGTTCCCCGCGGGCGCCGACCCCTTCCCGTGCAGCCAGTACCGCGTGAAGACAGGCTGGGCCGGCTCGGGCGGCTGGTTCTTGCCCTTGTCCTCGGACGGGGCGCTCGCTTGCGCGGCCGGCCTGGTAGCGGGCGCCAGCCGTACCCGCAGCGTCACGGTCTCGAACGGCCGCAGCGGCACGTACGCCGCCGCGTCGGCGACCGTGATCGCCGCCGTGGCAGCGCTTCCCGATGCGGACGGCAGGTCCGCGCCGTACCTCTCTTCTAGCAGGTCACTCCGCCAGGCGGCCTCGATCCCCGCCGCGAGCCGCAGCCGCGCGACCGCCGCCCGCCCGTCGGTCTCCCGCAGCCGCACGGTCACCTCACGCGCCTGGCGGGACGGCGTTCCCGGCAGGCCGGCGGCGAGCGGGTTGCCGACGGGCTTCAGTGCCGACAGCGTGACGTTGGGCGCGTCACCGAGGTAAACACTGCCGCGAGAGGGCTCACCGGCCGGGTCGGCGCCGGCCTCGCGGGCCGCGGTCACGACCGTGACCAGGTCGTGGTTATAGCCCTCGGCGGCCGCGTTGAACCCGGCGGACCGCCAGTCAGCGTGATCGCCCGATGAGGCGAGCGCGTACGAGAACGTGTGTGACCAGTGCTGCCAGGCGAACGACGACCCGTCGGGCGCGGTACGCCGGTCGCCGTCGATCCAGACTCCGCTTGGCCACCCCGAGCAGGCGCGGAACAGCGACATCCACAGGGTCCCGTCCGGCGTGACCGCCGCGCCGGGCGTACCCCGGTTGAACACGGCGACCGCGCCGTCCGCGAGCGGCGCGTCCCCGTCCGCGAGCGCGTTTCCCTCGCAGACCTCGGCGGCGATCCGCGAGTGCGTGATGTCCCGTGCCAGCTCGGAAACCGCCTCGTCCAGCGATCCGGGGTCGGCGGTGGCCACGATGAGCACCGGCAGGTCCCTGGGCCCGCGCAGGTCCGCTCCCGGCGCGAACGTCGCCGCGCGCGACCGGGACGCCGGCACCCACAGCCGCGCCGCGCCGCCTTCGGCGACCAGCTGCGCGAGCCGCTTGGCGACGGCGGGATCGCATGCCGCGAGGACCTCCGCGGTGAACGTGTTCGCCGACGGCCCGCCGAGCGCGATGCGGAAGTCGGGCAGGTTGGAGTCCAGGTCGACCGACCCGTACCGGTTCCCGGACGACCGCGAGCACGTCGCCGTGACGCCTGCCTGCGCCAGCCGGGTGACCAGGTCCTTAACGGCGGGCCGGGACTCGCCGGGGGTGAGGTCGGGGGTGATAACCTCGGCCACCCCGAGGGCCACGGCCACGTCACCGGCGTCGGCAGGCAGCGACACGCGCGCCACCGACCCGACCCCGAACCACTGGTTCGCCGGGTTTTCGAGGGTCCACCAGTGCTCGGCCACGTCCGCTTCCGGCGCCCCGAACGGCCGTCCGATGACCGCCGTCGCCGTCTGGTACACCGGCAGCCCGCCCGGCAGGGCGGCGGGGAACCGCACGCGCAGCAGGTGGTCCTTCCCGATCGACCCGGACACGTGCGTGCGGAATTCCACCTGGTCCGCGCCGTCCCACAGCAGGGTCTCCGTCGTCACCGACAGGTCGCCGAGCGGGTAGGTGGCGACGATCCGCGACCCGACGGGCGAGCGCTGCACCTGCACGTACGCGTTGCCCGACGATGCCGCGATGCCCGGCCCCTTGGGAGACAGGTGCCACGGTCCCTCGTTCCACCGGGGATGCTGCTGGTACTCCTCTTGCAGCACCAGGTCGTTGCCCGGCCCGGTCAGCAGCTCCCGCCCGGCGGCCTTGTCGAAGACCGAGGCGAGCGCGCCATGCCCCTTGGCACCGGTCACGCGGAACGCGTCGTTCTCGATTGTCAGCCCGTCGATGGCCGCCCAGCTGCCGGGGCTGGGAGAGCCGGCGGGAACGAGCGGGTAGCGCAGGAACCCGAGCGCCGGCACCCCGCGAGCGCGGAATGTCAGCGTCACCGAGGCGAGCGACCCGCTGGGATGCCACGCCAGCCCGTCGGCAAGCGCCGGGACCGGCCCGCCGGTCACCGGGTCGGTGACCGTCAGCCACCGGGTACCCGACTCGGGAAGCGTGACGGCCACCGTCGCCATCCCGTCGCGCTCGCGCGCGAGCGCGTTGACGACGGTGATGGCGAGGCCGCCCTCGCCATCGCCGGCGGACCCGGCGGCACTGGAAGCGCCGGCCAGGAACGTCGCGGCGTCCCGCCGCGCCGCGTCGCCCCGCTGCCACGCCTCCCGCCACCCGGCGAGCAGGTCGAGGTACACCTCGTCGGACTCGGTCCCCGTGATCGCGTCGTGGTGCGCCCCGTAGGCGAGCTGCCGCCACGCCTTGTCGAGCGACTCCGCCGGGTACGCGGCCCCGCGCAGCCAGGCCAGCGTGGCAAGCCGCTCGCCCTCGAGGACAGCGACCTCCCCAGCACGCGCGGCCAGCTTAGTGTCGGCGTAGGAGACGTCCTTGCCGGTGTAGACGGGGTTCATGTCCCGCGTCTGCGGCATGATCCAGAACCGCGCGGGCTCGGCCTCCGTGTCGGCGCGCACCGCCGCGAAGAAGTCACGCGGGATCGCGGGCACGAACCGCGGCCAGGCGTACCTGGCGCCCCACTCCCGCGCGACGTCGGTTACCCACCGGGCCGGGATCACGTGGTCGGACCCGACCGGCAGCATCACGTTGCGCGTCGCGGCGACCGGCGCGAGGGCCTGGAACTGCTCGTAGGCGGCGCGCAGCGCCGCTTCGAGGTCGGCGGCCGTGTGCAGCGTCCACCCCGCGCCGTAGTGGTTGGCCATGTAGGCCGTCAGCAGCCCGGAACCGTCGGGGGAGAGCCACTCGAACTCGGCGGGGAACTGCATCTGCGTGTTCTCCGCCGGCCCCCACTGGTGGAACGGCCCGCGCGCCCACGACGACGAGGTGAGCCCGGCGGCGGCCATCAGCCCAGGGAACCCCGGGTCGAGCCCGAACGCGTCGAGCATCCACGCGGACGCGGGCTCGGCCCCGAGTACCCCGCGCTGGAACCCCGTGCCGTACACCGCGTTGCGGATGGTCGTCTCCGCGCCGGTGAGGTTCGTGTTCGGCTCGTTGTAGGTGCCCCCGACGAGCTCCGCCCGCCCGTCGCGCAGCAGTGACCGCAGGAACGCCCGGTCATGCGGGAACGCGTCGAAGTGCGGCTTGAGGTAGTCGAGCTCGGCGAGCACGAACTTGTAGTCGGGGTCGCGCCGCGCCTTCTCCAGGTGCAGCCGCACGAGGTCGAACGCCGTCCGAGTGTCGGGCAGCAGCCCGTCCTCATCCGGCAGCACGAGCCGCGCCTCGGTGAACTGCCCCTGGGTGTTCCACCACACGGGGTCGTAGTGGAAGTGCGAGACCATCCACATCGTCCAGCCGGCCTCGGCGACGGTGACGGTCGCGGCGAGCTCGGCCCGTCCACGGCCGGCGGAAACACCGGCGGCAGGTCCATTGGCGGCCTCCGCGAGCGCGGTGACCGGCAGCGCGGTACCGGGTGACCCGGTCACGGCGACGCTCACCT
>Ga0209415_10018676_pt1 | contig 10927 bp, 11 predicted proteins | sample PeaSoiSIISIP2007_FD_187696 | JGI IMG/M metagenome (GOLD analysis project Ga0209415, IMG submission 187696) | Peat soil microbial communities from Weissenstadt, Germany - SII-SIP-2007 (SPAdes) (version 2) | ecosystem: Environmental > Terrestrial > Soil > Wetlands > Peat | place: Germany... | reverse complement strand
CCTCGTCGTACGAAACGCCGGCGGTATTGAACGCGCCAAAGTCGGCCATCATCGCCGCTTTATCCATCGCCGGTACGTCTTCTATCCCGCGCAGATGCAGGCCGCGATATCGCGGCGCGCGCGATTTACCAGACCATGCTCGAATCGGCCGAGCCGTGCGTTTATCTCGACATTACGCACAAGCCCGCCGATTATCTGCGGGAACGCTTTCCCGGCATTTACGCGGTGTGCATCGAGCGAGGGATCGATATGACGCGGGAGCCGATACCGGTGGTGCCGGCGGCGCACTATAGCTGCGGCGGAATTGCGGTGGACGATTGCGGCCGCTCGACGGTGAACCGGCTGCGCGCGGCGGGCGAAGTGGCCTGCACCGGATTGCAGGGCGCCAACCGGCTGGCCAGCACGTCGCTGCTGGAGTGCCTGGTTTGGGGGACGCGCGCCGGAGCGGACGCCGCCCATGGTATCCGGCGCGGCGACGATTTCTACTTTCCCGAAGTGGCGGACTGGCGGTATGAACGCGAGCCGGCGGACCCGGCGCTGATCAGCCAGGATTGGTTGACCATCCAACACACGATGTGGAACTACGTCGGCCTGATCCGCAGCGAGCGGCGGCTGAACCGGGCGATGCGGATACTGCGCGAGCTGGATCTGGAGATCGCGCGCTTCTACGAAAAGTGCGAGGTGAGCGATTCCATCATCGGCCTGCGCAATGGGATACTCACGGCGTTTCTGATATTGGAAGCGGCGGATCAATGCCGCGAGAGCCGCGGCTGCCATTACCGCATCAACTGAGGTGGGGCATGTTTAGCTTGCCCGAACGGCAGCGAACTTCAGCGCCGGCCACACGTGCGGAAGAACTACGGGCAAGCTAAAGCATGCCCCACCAGTTGTGCGGGCGAGCGAACAGCATCTTGCGGCAGACTCGCGATAGGATCGGAGAGTGAGCTATCGCGGGCTGGTGTTGTTCGATATTGACGGAACGCTGGTGCGGCGGGCGGGACCGCATCATCGGCAGGCGCTGATTCACGGGATCCGACGGGTCACGGGCCTGGATACCACGACTGACGGCATTCCGGTGCAGGGGATGCTGGACCCGATTATCCTGACCGAGATGATGCGGCGCGCGGGGGCGAGGCGGGCGCTGATTCATCAGTCGATGCCCGAAGTGCAGCGTGAGGCGGAACGCTACTACCGGCGCGTGTGCCCACCGATCGCAGATAAGCTCTGCCCGTGCGTGCCGGCGGTGCTGGACCGGCTGCGGCGGCACGACTTTTTGCTGGCACTGGTGACGGGCAATTTGACGCGCATCGGCTGGCGGAAACTGGAGCGCGCCGGGATCGGCCAGCACTTCGCCTACGGCGCTTTTGGCGAGATGGCAGCCACGCGCGGGCGCCTGGTGAAATGGGCCATCCGCGAGGCGAGACTGCGCCATGCGCTTCCGGCACACGCGGCCGTGTCGCTGGTGGGCGACGCCACGTCCGACGTAATTGCAGCGCGCGAGAACGGGATCTCCATCATCGCGGTTCGCACCGGCATTACGCCGATCGAAGACCTATGCGCGCTGGAGCCCGGTTATCTGCTCCGCAATTTGCGCGATTTCCGATTGCGCATGGCGGCGGGACAACGATCCTGAAACTGGATTGCGAATTCAACTTCGCGAACCCTGGGAAGCAGGCAGGGGCTAAAGCCCTCGAAGCGCATGCTATTGGCACGGCTGAAGCCGTGCCCTGATACGAGGCGTTCAACTGCGGAGGTCGGCATCCGACAGTCGGACCGTCGCGGGCACCAGAGAAACACAGGTTCGCGGGTGCAACAGAATCACTCGCTTGGTTGTAGTTCTCTGGAGAGGCTGAATCGGCGCGCAGGCGTGGCGGCTATGGCTCGATCAATCCCGAGCGAATCGCAAACCTGACCATGCTGGCGGTTTCATGCACGCCCAGTTTCTCGAGGATGCGGCCCCGGTGCGACTCGACGGTTTTGAAACTGATTCCGAGTTGCCGCGCCGCCTGCCTGGTGGAGTTACCAGCCGCGATCAGCGCCAGCACTTCGCGCTCGCGGGCGGTCAGCGTCAATACGTTATGCAACGCTTCTTCATCCGGGGTGAAGCCGGTGCGCCGGCGGTCGCCGAGTTCCGCCGCCGCGCCGTTGAAGCCGGCGAATGCGCCAGTTCCATCGATGCGCGGCATGCCGCGGTCTTCCACCCAGGAATACTCGCCGTCGGCGCGGCGCAGGCGGTATTGGAAGCGGTAGGGCTGCTGCGAGGTGAACGATTTAAGATAGGTTTCGACGCAAATGTCGCGATCGTCGGGATGCAGTCCTTCGGTCCAGCCGTTTCCCAACTCCTCAGCCAGCGACCGGCCGCGGAACGCCAGCCACGCGCGGTTGCAGTAAGTCCATTTGGCGTCGAGACCCGACATCCAGATCATGATGGGGAACGGATCGACCAGGCGGCGGAAACTCTCTTCCCCAGCATCGCTAAGCTTCCTTGTCCGTTCGAGTTCGCCTTCCAACGCGGCAACCCGTTTCCGTAACAATTCGCATTCCGCACACGAGAGCTCGGGAATCTCCGGTTTCATGATCTAGTTGATGATAGATCGGCTGCAACGAAGCCGTAAAGCAGAAACTCGGGCAAGCGAGGGCGGCGCGGAATACGCGGCCCATCGGGGTGCGGCGGATTGGCCGGCGGGCCAAAATCGCGGAACTTTAATGCTGTAGGATGAAAGGATTAAGTGAGGGGCGATGAAGCCGCCGGAATCGGACCATCAGTTATTCGAGCGACTCCGCGCCGGCCAGGAACCGGCATTCCTGGCGCTCTACCATAAACGGCAGCCGGCGCTCTATCGGTTCGCCCTCCAGATGAGCGGCTCAACTTCGATCGCGGAGGACATTACGCAGGACGTATTCCTGGCATTGCTGCGGGATGAGTGCGGCTTCGACCCGGACCGAGGAAGCCTGATCGCGTACTTATTTGGCATCGCGCGTAAGTTGCTACTGCGACAATACGAGCGGCGGCGTTCCGAGATGCCGGTGGATACGGGCGGTGAAGAAACGGGGCTTGCCGAACCGGTGGATGCTTCCGATCCGCTGACGGACCTGGCGGCGCGCGAGCGAATCGCGGCATTGCGGCGGGCGGTGGCCAGTTTGCCGCGGCGTTACCGCGAGGTGGTTGTGCTGTGCGATCTGGAGGAAGTGGATTACGCGGACGCGGCGGAAGCGTTGGGATGTCCGATCGGCACAGTCCGCTCGCGGCTGCACCGGGCACGGCTGATGCTGGCCGATAAACTGCGCGACGAGCGGCATGGCGGCGATGCGGTTCCGGCGTGGAAAGCGGCGGGGTGCGCGATATGAACTGCGAAGAGTATTGGAACGAAAGCGCCGGGCCGGAGCCCGAAGAGGATTTCGACGCGCATCTGGCCGCTTGCCCGGCGTGCGCGGCGCGATACGCCGCCAGCGGTAGTGTGGCGCCAGACCTGCGACTGCTGGCCGCCGCGATGAAGCACATATCGGCGCCGCCCGGTGTGGAAGCTCAACTGCTACGCGCGTACCGGGAACAATACGGCCGGCGTGCGCGGCCGGCGCGCGACGCTCGATGGTGGTGGGCCGCCGCAGCGGCGCTGCTATTGGCGGCCAGCGCGCTATTTACCGGCGCGCGGGCACCGCACCCGCCGCAGGTTGCCGCCAACTCCCCGGTTGCCGGCATCGAAGAAGAAGAGAACGCGTTCACTGCGCTACCCAACGCGGCCGGCTCGGCGCAAGATGAGGACGTCGATCTGGTGCGCGTGGAACTGCCGCGCTCGGCGATCACGGCGCTGGGGATTCCGGCGAGCGACGAAGGCGAGGCGGAGAGCGTGGAAGCCGAAGTTCTGGTGGGCCCGGACGGCATGGCGCGCGCCGTCCGGTTCCTGAATTGAGCCGAGCCGTGTGGCCGGAGCGGACGATGAAGACGTTCAGCAAAATCGCGATCCTAGTGGCGGCCGGCACGCTCGCCTGGGCGCAAAGTCCGCCGGCCGCCGGACAAGGGCGTCTGGACCGGCCGCGCTTCCTGGGCGCCGAAGCCGGCATGCCGCGACGCGTGGTGAAGGGCGCTCCCTTCACGGGCGATTTGGTGACGGAGAGCACGCGGACGCTGGCCGATGGCAATCGGATCCATCAAACCAGCACCGCGCACGTGGTTCGAGACAGCGAAGGGCGCACGCGCCGCGAGGTATCGCTGGCAGGCTTGGGGGCGCTAGCCGCGGGCGGAGGCGCGCAGCAGGTGATATTCCTGAACGATCCCGTGGCGGGAGCGAATTATGCACTGGATCCGGTGCGCAAGGTCGCCGATAAGTCGGCGTGGACAGGACCGGCGACATCTTCCGTCACGGTCGAAGGGCGGCGCGGAGGGCGCGTGGGCGGTATCGATCAGTCGGTGACCAAAGAGGCGCTGGGATCTTCGACGATAGAGGGTCTGCGGACACAGGGAACGCGCATCACGGTCACTATCGCGGCTGGCGCCATCGGCAACGCAGCGCCGATTCAGATGGTGACGGAACGCTGGTATTCCGCCGACCTGCAAATGCCGGTGTTGACCAAGCGCAGCGACCCGCGCAGCGGCGAGACGGTCACGCGCCTGACCAATGTCAGCCGAGCCGATCCATCGCCCGCACTCTTTCAGGTGCCGCCGGGGTTCAGGGTGGTCGATCACCCCGCGCCGCATTTCCGGACTCCGGAGGGCGCGGGCATCGAGTAGCCAATTGATCGGCCGGGCTATTGGCCGAGGATATCGTAGGTGGTGGTTCCCGGCGCGTGGACCTTGGAGTAGGCGTCGTTCCAGATCTTGTGGTACGGGTCGTCTCCGTAGTTCTTCAATGCGTCGGGTCCGGTCATCTCGATGCACATGCCGTACTCGCGAGGCACGTCCTGGAACGGGCCCGTCAGCGTTTCGCCGGCGATGAACTTCTTGACCGCGGCCGCGTCCATCTGGCTCGGCGCCGCCTGGTGGAGAGGCCACTGCAACTTGCCATACCAGACCTTCACCACGCCCTGGATCTTGCCCGGCATCGCGTCGCAGGCCTGGTAGAAGGCCTTCCAATCGGCTGGCGTCGCGTCCTTCAGCGGGGTCCACGCGAAGCAGTGCATCAACGTCTTCTCGCCGGCGCGCGCCTGCGGTGCGGCTAACAGTACGACGGCGGCGCACGCTACGACGTGCGCCATCTTGGGAAGGTTCATCGGTCGATTCTCCTTGGGGCGGTTGACCGCCACCATTGGATAATATCACTGGCGGCGTGGCGACTGACTGTATTTGAGAGCACACGAAGCAAACGCGCCCGCAAGCGGGCGTTGGCAGGTCAAGACCTGCCCCACTTAGACGCCCCAGCAGTAGTCCTCGACGGCGCGCTCGATGGAGGGGTCATGCTCGGTGAGCCGCATCAACTCGAGGCGGATGGCATCCACCAGCGCGCGCCAACTGGCTTCAATGACGTTATCGGAGACGCCGACCGTGGACCAGCTACGGCGGTGGTCGGACCATTCGATGAGCACTCGCACTTTGGCGGCAGTGCCTTTGTTGGAATCGAGCACGCGCACCTTGTAGTCGGTCAGCCGCACTTCGGCGACTTGCGGGTAGAGCTTGCCGAGGCACTTGCGGAGACACAGGTGCAGCGCGTGAAACGGGCCATGGCCGGTGGTGGTGGCCGAATGGGCGCCTTCCTTGGTGCGGAGAGTCACCGACGCCGTGCTATGCGATCCGCCGGTGGCGCCAGCTCGCGTCGAGACTTCGTAGCTATCGATATCGAAGAAGTGTATGCCCGGATTGAGCGCCTCGCGCACCAGCAGTTCGAAGGTGCCTTCGGCGGCTTCGAGTTCGTAGCCATCGTATTCCAACTGCTTGATGCGCTCGAGCAGCTCGCGGCGCGCATCTTCGCTCAGGCGGTCGGCGAGGCCATGCTGCTTCAACTTGTACAAGATGTTGCCGCGGCCGGAAAGGTCGCTGACCAGCACGCGCTGGCGGTTGCCGACGGTGGCCGGCGGAACGTGTTCGTAAGTGGCCGCATCCTTTAATACAGCGCTGACGTGGATGCCGCCCTTGTGCGCGAACGCGCTTTTGCCGACGTATGGCTGATCGCCGGGCAGCGGCAGGTTGGCTAACTCGGCCAAGAATTTGCACGTACCGGCCAGATTGGCCAGGCGTTCGGGACCGATCGTGGTATGGCCGAGCTTCAATTCCAAATTGGCGATGATGGAGGACAGGTTGGCGTTGCCGCAGCGCTCGCCGTAGCCGTTGAGGCAGCCCTGCACGTGGGTGGCGCCGGCCTCGACCGCGGCTACGCTGTTGGCGACGGCCACGTCGGAATCGTTGTGGGCGTGGATGCCGATCACGCCGTCGAAGCGCTTGCGGACCTCCGAGACGATTTCGACCAGCCGTCCGGTGAGCGTGCCGCCGTTGGTGTCGCACAGGCAGAGCACGTCCGCGCCGGCCCGCTGCGCGGCCTCGAGTGTGCGCAAAGCATAGTCCGGGTTGGCGCGGTAGCCATCGAAGAAGTGTTCGGCGTCGTAGATCACTTCCTTGCCGTGCTGGTGGAGGTACTCGACGGTCTCGGAAATCAGTTTGAGGTTTTCGTCAAGCGAAATGCCCAGCGCGCGTTCGACGTGGAGGTCCCACGTCTTGCCGAAGATCGATGTGGCCGGAGTGCCGGCCTCAACCAAGGCACGCACGTTGCGGTCCTCGGCCACGCTATTCTTGGCAAAGCGGGTGGAACCGAACGCGACGAGGCGCGCGTGGGTCAGTTGCAACTCGTGTGCGCGCTCGAAGAATTCCTTGTCCTTCGGGTTCGAGCCCGGCCAGCCGCCTTCGATATAATCGACACCCAACTCGTCGAGCTTTCGTGCGACGGTCAACTTGTCGTCCACCGAGAAGGAGACCGATTCGCCCTGCGTGCCATCGCGCAGCGTGGTATCGAACGTAAATATTTTCATATTCCACCCGTGTGACAGGAGCGGGCGGTCCCGCCCCATTCACGCCTCAAGCCATGTGTCCGACGCTTGGCTCACACGGCGCGAGCCGGGCGTCGGCACGAGTGCCGACGCGGCACGCACGAGTGCGTGCGCTACGTCGGCGGCCAGTTACTACGCGATTACTCCTGCGGGACTCCGGCTTCCTTCTTCTTCTTGAGGAACGGCATCATCTCGCGCAGTTCGCGGCCCACTTCTTCGACCTTCTGATGGCGCGCGGCTTCCCGCATGGCCAGGAAATTCTTGCGGCCGGTTCGATTCTCTTCGATCCAGGCCTTTGCGAATTCGCCGGATTGGATCTCGCCGAGAATCTTCTTCATTTCGGCGCGCGTCTGCGCGTTGACGATGCGCGGGCCGCGGGTGTAATCGCCGTACTCGGCCGTATCGGAAACCGAATACCGCATGTAAGCCAAGCCGCCCTCCTGAATCAGGTCGACGATCAGCTTCAATTCGTGGAGGCACTCGAAGTAGGCGATCTCGGGCGCGTAGCCGGCATCGACCAGGGTTTCAAATCCGGCGCGGATCAACTCGCTGGCGCCGCCGCAGAGCACGGCCTGCTCGCCGAAGAGATCGCTTTCGGTTTCTTCCTTAAATGTGGTTTCGATCACGCCGGCCTTGAGCGAACCGAGCGCCTTGGCATAAGCCAGCGCGCGCGGCAGCGCTTCGCCGGTCGCGTCCTGGTAAATGGCGACCAGCGACGGAACGCCGACGCCCTCGGTGAACAGCTCGCGGACGCGGTGGCCCGGCGCCTTGGGCGCGATCATCGAGACGTCGATATCGGCCGGCGGCGTAATCTGCTTGAAATGGATATTGAAGCCGTGCGCGAACATGAGCGTCTTGCCGGCGGTCAGGTGGGGCGCGATCTCCTTGGTATAGACTTCGCCCTGCACATGGTCGGCGACCAGGATCATGATCACGTTGGCAACCTTGGCGGCTTCCGCGGTGCGCATGACTTTCAGGCCGGCGGCTTCGGCTTTGGCCCAGTTCGACGTGCCGGGAGCATCGCTCACGACCACGTCCACGCCGGAATCACGCAGGTTCAGTGCGTGGGCGTGGCCCTGGCTGCCGTACCCGATAATGGCGACCGTGCGGCCCTTCAAGTAATCCAAGTTTCCGTCTTTTTCGTAATAGCGTTTCGGCATTTTCGCTCCGTATTAAATCACTTTCTCTTCGACTTGGGTCCCGCCCTTGGTGGGAACCGGCGGCTGCAGCCGCAATTTCTTGGCATCGAGCGCAATCGCCAGCGCGCCGGAGCGCGTGACTTCGATATCGCCGTAGCTGCGCATGACGCTGACAAACTCGTTCAGTTTTTCGGGGTCTCCGGTGGCTTCGATGGCGAACCCCTCGGTGGAGGAATCGGCGACGCGTCCGCCGAAGATCTCGGCCTCCTTCAAGACCGCGGTGCGGGCGTCCTGCGCAATCCGGATGCGCACCAGCACGAGTTCCCGCACGACGGCGGGCGACTCGGTGAGGTCGGTGGCCTGCAACACGTTCAGCAGGCGGTTCATTTGTTTGATGACCTGCTGGCGCAGGGTCGAATCGACATCGACCACGATGGTCATTCTCGAAAGCGCCGGATCGAGCGTGCGCGCGACAGTCAGACTCTCGATATTATACCCGCGCTGGCTGAGCAGGCCGGTGACGCGCATCAGCGCGCCGGGTTTATTTTCGAGCAGCACGGAAATCACTTGCAGCATAGCTTCTCCTATTTGGCGGGCACGGGAACCGCGACCGGCTGCGGGGGCCCCAGCACCATCTCGTGAATCGCGGCGCCGGCCGGCACCATCGGGTACACAGATTCCGTCGCGGACACCCTCACGTTCAGCAGGTAGGGACCGGGCTCACTTACGGCCGCATCGAGCGCGGCGGCCAGTTGCGAAGGCTGCTCGACGGTGCGGCCCTGGAAGCCGTAAGCGCCGGCCAGTTTCTCGACGTCCGGGAAGCAATCGAGCGCAACGCCGCTCAGGCGGTTGTTGTAGAACAGGGTCTGCCACTGGCGGACCATGCCCAGGTAGCCATTGTTCATCACGACGATCTTGACGGGCAGGCCGTTGCTGGCTATGGTTGACAACTCCGGGATAGACATTTGAAAGCCACCGTCTCCCACGATAGCGAAAACCAGCTTGTCCGGGTGCGCGAACTGGGCGCCCATGGCGGAGGGAACGCCGAAGCCCATGGATCCCAGCCCGCCCGAAGTAAGCCAGAGGCGCGGGTGATTGAAGCGGATCAACTGGGCCGCCCACATCTGGTGCTGGCCGACGTCGGTGGCAATGATGGCCTCGCCGCCGGAGATGCGATCGATCTCCGCCATCAGGTGCTGCGGTTTGATCTCGCTCGTGGAGAAGCTGGGTTCGAGCGGGTGCTGCCGTTTCCAATCGCGGATCTGCTTCCACCAGGCGCGGCGCGCGGCGGTGGTTTTCTCGTCGTGCCGGTGCGGCTCGTCGCGCAGCATTTTGACCATGCGCGTCAGCACGCGGTTGACGTCGCCCACAATGGGCACGTCGGGCGCGCGGTTCTTGCCGATTTCGGCGGGATCGATATCGACGTGAATCACCTTGGCATGCGGCGCGAAGGCGGCCAGGCGGCTGGTGACGCGGTCGTCGAAACGGGTGCCCAGCGCGACGATCAGATCGCAGTTCTGGAAGGCCATGTTCGACGCATAGCTGCCGTGCATTCCGGGCATGCTGATGAAGTTGGGATGCGAGGACGGAAGCGCGCCGAGTCCCATCAGCGTGATCACCACCGGGGTGTCGGTGAGTTCGACTAACTCGCGCAACTGCTCGCTGGCATTGGAGGCGATGATGCCGCCGCCCGCATAGACCAGGGGCCGCTCGGACTCTTCGATCATCTGCGCGGCGCGCCGGATCTGGCCGGTGTGTCCCTCGGTGAACACCTTATAGCCCGGCATGTGAATCGAAGTCACCGGCATATAGTGTCCCTGGCCCTGGAAAATGTCTTTCGGAATGTCCACCAGCACCGGCCCGGGACGTCCGCTGGAGGCCACGTAGAAGGCCTCGTGGATGGTTTGCGTGAGATCCTCGAGCCGCTTCACCAGGTAGTTATGCTTGGTGGCGGAGCGGGTGATGCCGAAGGTGTCAGCTTCCTGGAACGCATCGCTGCCGATCAGCTTGCTGGTGACCTGGCCGGTGAGAGCCACGATTGGAATCGAATCCATCAGGGCGTTGACCAGGCCGGTTACCAGGTTGGTCGCGCCGGGGCCGGAGGTGGCGCAGCACACGCCCACTTTGCCTGTCGAACGCGCGTAGCCTTCGGCGGCGAAGGCGGCATTTTCCTCGTGGCGCACCAGCACGTGGCGGATCTGGTGCTCATAGAGCACGTCGTAAAACGGGAGCGTGACGCCGCCCGGATAACCGAACATGCACTCGACGCCTTCCTTGACCAGACACTCGACCAGCATCTGCGCGCCGGAAACTAAGGTTGCCATATCGTTCCCCTCATCCATTGGTAATTCACTTGTTGCAGACAATAAAAAAGGCCACCAGCCGGATTGGAACCCCGCTGATGGCCTCGGAAACTACTTGCCGAGTGCCTTCAAGCAGGGCCGGCTACGATGACCAGGTTGATAATAACGATGCTGACAGGAATCCCCGTAAGGTAGGTGAGAGCGGACCGGCCTGTGCAAGCGCGAGACATCGGACTAAACTCTGAGTTTACCTTGCACATTTTCTAAATGCAAGCACGAGTTGCTATAAACTATACTAATAGCGGCATTAGACGCGAGGGTTACCGCCGTCACACTATTTGTACCGCCCCGCTCTTCATCCTAGAAACGGAGTGTCTGCCCGCGGCGTGGCGCGACCAGGGGGTCGCGCGCGGACCTGGGGGGGTCCGCCCCACAACTTCATGCTGGCTGGGCCACAAAAAAAGGGGAGCCCGAAGGCTCCCCCCTGTAGTGCGAGACTAAGTGCGGGAAGAT
>Ga0209415_10018675_pt1 | contig 10927 bp, 9 predicted proteins | sample PeaSoiSIISIP2007_FD_187696 | JGI IMG/M metagenome (GOLD analysis project Ga0209415, IMG submission 187696) | Peat soil microbial communities from Weissenstadt, Germany - SII-SIP-2007 (SPAdes) (version 2) | ecosystem: Environmental > Terrestrial > Soil > Wetlands > Peat | place: Germany... | reverse complement strand
TTCACCGGATCGGCGATGCCGAGATCCGCAATCGCCTTCGGATCGGCGATCTGGAAGGCCTTCATGTTGCTGTGGCCGTAGCCGTCCTCCTCGATCAGGTTCTTGCCGGTCTCGGGCGAGAGCCAGGCGTCGACGAAGTCGTAGGCCGAGGCCTCGTCGGCCTTGCCGGTATTGAGCAGGGTCATGCCGCAGAGCCAGGTGAAGACGCCCTCCTTGGCATCGGCGTACTTCACGGGAATGTTCTTGGCCTTCAGGTTCTTGACCGTCACGTTCCAGGCATAGCCGGCGACGACCTCGCCCGAGGCCAGGGCCTGATCGAGCTCGGTGTTGTCCTTCCACAGGAAGCGGGAGTTCTTGACCACCTTCTCCATGAAGGGCCGGGTGGCCGCCAGCTCCTCGTCCGTCATCTGAAAGATCTCTTTGGGCGAATAGCCCAGCATCAGGCCGCCGATCTCGGCCACGACCTCGTTGTCCAGCATGGCGACCCGGCCGGCATATTTGTCGTCGGCGAAGATGCCCCAGGATTCGTTCTTCTGGTAGTCGGCGTCGACCAGGTCGGGGCGATAGGCTATGCCCGAATTGCCCCAGTCCGCCGGCGCCATGACCGTCTCGCCGTTCATCGTCACGCCCTGAACGTTCTTGAGCGTCGGGAAGATGTCCGGCCAGTTGGACAGCTTCGAGGTGTCGATCGGCTTATAGATCTTGGCCTCGACGAAAGGCCCGACCGAATAGGTGCAGGGATGCATGATGTCGGCGGCGTAGCCGGCGCGCACTTTCTGCAGCGCCTCGTTCTCATCGGCGAAGATCGAGAAATTCGGCACCTTGCCGTGCTTGGCCACGTAGGACTTGAAGAAGTCCGCCTTGTCGTAGCCGCTCCATTCCATGCAGGTGAGCACGGAGTCCGCCCGGGCGCGTAGCGGCATGGCCGCCACGCCGACGCCGAAGGCGGCTGCCGCGCGCAGCACATTGCGACGCGATATCTTGCCCTGGGCCATACGGTCGATAAATTTCACTCGGTTCATGAAGCCCCCCATCCTGCTTGCGGTCCGTCATGGGCCGCTCTTTATTGGTCGAGAAGTTTGCCATGGCGCGGGCCGGGATTGTCAATGCCGTTCGCGGGATGTCCCGCGCGGCCAGCGGGGCGAATGGTGGTCGTGCTGGCGGGCGGTCGCTACGCTACTCGGGATTGTGGACAGGTCCCGCTCGAATACCAAATGGAGGTCCGAAACCATGACCGTTGAGGCGAAGAGCGCATTTTCCCGCCGGCAATTGGCCGCCGCCGCCTTGGTTCTGGCGGCAGGCATGAGGGAAGCCCGGGCATCGGAGCCACGCATGATCATGATGATTCGCCATGGCGAAAAGCCGGCGGCGAAGCACGAGCCGCCCTTTGGATTGACCAGCGACGGAGTGCAGGATTTCGATTCGCTTTCCGTCCGCGGCTGGCAGCGCGCGGGCGCACTCGCGACGCTGTTCGGCTTTGCCAGCCAGCGCCCGCCGGCCACTGGTCTCGAAACGCCGTCGGTCATATATGCCGCCAGGCCAAAGGGGATGGGGTCGGGAGGCAATGCGCTGGATGGCAAGAAAAGCAAGCGCCCGCTGGAGACGATCCAGCCGCTCGCCGCCAAGCTCGGGCTCGCGCCCGACCTCAGCTTCGCCTTTGGAGACGAAGCGGCGCTGGCGGCAGAGATATTGACCAGGCAGGGCCCCGTGCTCATCAGCTGGGAGCACGAGAAACTGCGGGAAATCGCAGGCTACATCGTCGGCGATCATCCGCCATCGCCGCCCTATCCTCCGACATGGCCTGGCGATCGCTTCGATGTCGTCTGGGTCTTCACGCCGCCCGCGCCCGGCGGCAGCGCGTGGAATTTTCTCCAGGTTCCACAGCAGCTTCTAGCAGGCGATCTCGATAGGGGGATCTGAGGTGGAGGGGGTCGGCGCGGAGATGGCACGCCCTACGGCAGCCCGCTCTCTTCGCCGCCCGCCGAGGCCGGTTGACAGCGAGCCCTCGCCTTGGGCGTAATCCGGGGCAACGGCCCGGTCGCCTCAGGTAGGGCGCGGCAAAAACGGGCGGATGGAACAGGGGCCTTCCGGTGCATTGCCCATGAGCGGAGTTGACAGCGCCCAGCCGATGCTGGCGCCGGCGGGCGCTCGGGTGAGGGGCAGCCTGCTGCGGCGCTACGAATGGCTGCGCGGCTATCTTCTCATGTCGCCCACCATCCTGCTGATGGCGGCACTGCTGATCGTGCCCATCGTGGCCCTCGTCCTGCTCAGCTTCTGGACCCAGGACCTCTACAGCATCGACACGACCTTCACCCTCGACAACTACTGGGAACTTATCGAGCCGTCGAAGACAATGACCTATTGGTGGGGCATCCCCTTCCCGCTGGTTGATCCCGTCTATGCCATCCTGTTGGTGAAATCGATCTTCCTGTCGCTCATGGCGACGGCCGGCGTTGTCCTGACGGCCTATCCGATGGCCTATTTCCTCGCCTTCCGGGTGGCCAAGCACAAGATTCTGTGGCTGATCCTGATCACCATCCCGTTCTGGACCAGCTATTTGCTGCGCGTCTTCGCCTGGAAGATCATCCTCGGCTACAACGGCGTGATCAATTCGGGGCTCATCAGCCTCGGCATCATCCACCAGCCGCTTGAGTTCCTGCTTTACAGCCCCTTCGCCGTGGTCATCACGCTCGCCCATGCCTGGGCCGCCTTCGCCATCCTGCCCATCTACGTCTCGCTGGAAAAGATCGACCGCTCGCTCCTCGAGGCCGCCACCGACCTCGGCTACAAGCCCATGGCGCGCTTTTGGCATGTGACCCTTCCGCTGTCCGCGCCCGGCACCATCGCCACGACCCTTCTCGTCTTCATCCCGACGGTGGGCGACTACGTCACGCCGTCGCTGGTCGGCGGGTCGGGCGGCAGCATGGTCGGCAACGCCATCCAGGTCCTGTTTGGGCGGGCCAACGATGCTCCCCTCGGATCGGCCGTCTCCTTGGTGATGATGCTGGTGGTGACCTGCATCGTTCTGGTCTTCCTCCAGGCCGTGGGCTACCGGCGCATGCGCAAGTGGGGGAGCTGAGCACCCATGCGCGCACGCTTCGACCCTCTCACCATGTACGGCTTCGGTTACCTCGCCTTCCTCTATGGACCGGTCCTGCTGCTGCCCCTCTTCTCGTTCAACGACAACACCTTCGCGGTGTTTCCCCTGCGGGGCTTCACATTTCAGGCCTACCGGGACCTCGCCAGCAGCGACAGCCTGCTCCATGCGCTGCGCAACAGCGCGATGGTCGCCACTTCCGTCTCGCTCGTCAGCACCGTGTTCGGCATGCTGGGCGCCATGGCCCTGACGCGCCATCGCCTTCCGGGCCGTGGGCCGGTCATGGGCGTGATCATGCTGCCGCTGGTCGTGCCCAGCATCATTCTCGCCGTCGCCCTCCTCGTCGTCGTGCGCCAGGCCTTCGACCTGCCGCTGACCCTCTGGACCGTCGGCGCCGGCCATGTCCTGCTCTGCGTCCCCTTCTCCATGCTGGTTCTGATGTCGCGGCTGGAGGGCTTCGACAAGGACCTGGAAGAGGCTGCCAACGACCTGGGCGAGAACGGCTGGATGACCTTTTGGCGGGTCACCTTTCCCCTGGCGCTGCCCGGCATCGTTTCCAGCCTGCTCATGGCTTTCACCATTTCCTTCGACGAATACGTGATCGCGTTTTTCCTCAGCGGCATCGACCAGACGCTCCCGATCTTTCTCTACAGCCAGCTCCGCTTCCCCGACCGTCTGCCCATGACGCTGGCGCTGGGCAGCAGCATCCTGATCGCCTCGACCGTCATCGTCGTCGCCTCCGAACTGGTCCGCCGGCGGGGCGTCAAGACCATCCGGCCCGCGGGCCTCTGAGAACCCATGACCCAGCAAGACAGCATCATTTCCCTCCAGAACGTCTCCAAGCATTTCGGCGCCGTTCGCGCCGTCGACGACGTCAGCTTCGAGATCAGGCAAGGCGAGTTCTTCTCGCTCCTTGGCCCCTCGGGCTGCGGCAAGACCACGCTGCTGCGCATGCTGGCCGGGTTCGAGCTGCCCACGACCGGGGAGATCTTCATCGATGGCCAGCCCATGTCGCCGGTGCCCGCATATGCCCGCCCGACCAACATGGTGTTCCAGAACTACGCCATCTTCCCCCATCTCAACGTGCGGGAGAACATCGCCTTCGGCCTGCGCAAGAAGCGGCTTTCCAAGGCCGAAACGGCCCGCACCGTCGAGGAGGCGCTCGCCCTCATCAAGATGCCGGGCTACGGCGAACGCGCCAGCCACCAGCTCTCGGGCGGCCAGCGCCAGCGCGTGGCGCTCGCCCGCGCGCTGGTCTGCCGGCCGAAGGTGCTGCTGCTGGACGAACCGCTGGGAGCCCTCGACAAGAAGCTGCGCGAGGAGATGCAGATCGAGCTTCGCCAGATCCAGCGCAGCGTGGGCGTCACCTTCGTCTTCGTCACCCATGACCAGGAGGAGGCGCTGGCGCTTTCGGACCGGGTCGCCGTCATGTCCCGGGGCAAGGCGCTCCAGATCGACAACGCCACCCGGCTCTATGAGGCGCCGAGCTGCCGCGAGGTGGCGGAGTTCATCGGCAGCATGAATTTCCTGCCGGGGATCGCGGGCGAAACCGCGAACGGGAAAACCCGCATCGACGCCGGGCGCCTCGGCCGTTTCGACATCGCGGCGGCCGAGAATCCGCTTCCCGCCGGCACGCAAGTGTCGGTCGCGCTCAGGCCCGAAAAGCTGCACCTGCACCGCGAGCCGCCCCAGGGCACCGGCAACGCGATTGCCGGACGGCTCAGCGCCAAGGCCTATTTCGGCGACCGCAGCCATTATTTCGTCCAGGTCGAAGGCGTCGACAAGCTGATCGCCGTCGCCCGCCAGAACGTCGACCGGAACTTGGCCGAATCCGACGCCATCGGCGAGGCGGTCTGGATCAGCTGGAAGCCCGAGGCCGCCGCCCTGCTGACGGAGTGATCTCCTAGTTCGTCGGAGGCTCGAAGACCATGAACCTGACCCCCGGGTAGCCGGCCTCGGCCACCAGGTCGACAAAGCGGATCCATGTACCCGCCGTCGCCGGGTTCTCGCCCGCAACCGGCGCGTCGAGCCTGCGGGCATCCATGTGGAGGATGATCCCGGCCTTCAGCCACACCCGGCTCGCCTTGCCCTTGTCATCGGTTTGCTTGCGGCCGGCGAGCCAGCCTTCTTTCGCCAGTTCCCGGCGCAGACCTTCATCCGCCGCGTCGAGTGCGGTTTTCGACAGTTTTTCCGGCGCCAGGCCGATGGAGAGAGACTCGATCCGCATTGGAGCGGTCCCCCGAGTCGCGATGAAATAGTAACGGCATTGCGTCAGAGTCAGTCCCGTCCCGACGACGCTGACATCGAAGTCCCCGCCGCCTATGTACGGCACGCCGCCTCCCCCGCCGCCCTCGGGCCTCAAGGTCGAATGGGCCAGCATCTCGGTGACCGGCATGCCGGGGGCGGCAACCAGCAGGCTGTGCGTCGACCCATCCGCCCGTGGGCTCGAGCCGGCGGCGCAGATGCCCAACAAGAGAAGGGTGCATAGAGCGAGGAGCGACCGCCCCCGCCGAGAGCGAAGACGGAGTGAAGTCATGTCGGCCGGGCGACCACCCGGTCCGCCGGCAGATGCACGGTTGCGGTCGTACCGACCTTCGGCTCGCTCGCCAATTCGAACCGGCCGCGATGGAGTTCGACCAGCGCCCGGCTGATGGGAAGCCCAAGCCCGGTGCCCCGGTGCTTCAAGGACATGGCGCTGTCGATCAGGCCGAAAGGTTCCAGCGCCTTGGGAATATCTTCCGGAGCGATGCCGATGCCGGTGTCGCACACCCGGAAGACCACGCCGCCATCCTCGCCCCGCCTCGCCTCCAGCGCGATGGCGCCCCCGGCCGGAGTGAACTTGACCGCGTTCGAGAGCAGGTTCAGCAGCACCTGGATGAGCGCGCGCCGGTCGCCACGTATGGGCTGCATTCCCGGGGGCACGGAGGTGGTCACCGTGAGCCCGGCGGTCTCGGCCCATTCGGCGAGAAACCGGCTTGCGGTCTGGAACAGCTCGGCGACGTCGATGATTTCCTCCTTCAATTCCTGCCGCCCCGCCTCGATCTTCGACAAATCGAGCAGGTCGTTGACGATTCCCAGGAGATGGAGGCCGCTGTCATTGATGTCTTTGGCGTATTGCCGATAGCGCTCCTTGCCCAGCGGACCCAGCATCTCGCGATGGATCACCTCGGAGAATCCGAGGATCGCGTTGAGGGGCGTGCGCAACTCATGGCTGGCGTTGGCAAGCAGGCGCGACTTGGCGGCGTTGCCCGCTTCGGCTTCCTGGCGCGCCTTGATCAGCTCCTCGTCAGTGCGCCGCAGGGCGCTGATGTCCCTGACCGTGCCCTCGTAGAAAAGCGGCTGGCCTTTGCCGTCGCGCACCAGCCTTGCGCTCTCCGAGACCCAGAGCCGCTCGCGCGTCTTGTGGCGATAGATCTCGGAGACAAAGTTCTCGACGCTGCCATGGGCGTCCATCAGTCGCTTGAACTCGGCGCGCCGATCCGGATCGACATACCATTCCCGGCCGATGTCGTTGACGGACCGGAGCATCTCTTCTTCGCTGTTGTAACCGTTGAGACGGACCAGGGCCGGATTGGCCCGGAGCTGGCGGCCGTCGAGGCTCGAGCGATAGATGCCGTCGATGGCATTGTCGAACAGGCTCCGGTAATCGCGCTCGGCCTCTTCCAGGGCCCGGCGAGCCCGCGTGTTTCTGGCGAGGAAGAGGCTCAGAAGCGCGCTCTGCAACCCAAGGAATATCACCAGGCCGATGAGCAGGGTCGTCGAGTTGATCATGAACTATGAGATTTGCGCCTAAGAAGGTCACACTATACCGGCGGAGGCTCGGAATGCCATCCATGGCCCACGCTTGCCACCCGTGCCTGTCGCGGGAAAGATGCAAGGGTCATGGAAGCCCTCGGCATCGGCCTGCTCGTCTCGGCCTTCGTCCTCACGGGCGCGGTCGCCCTTCATGCTGGGCGCTGGCGGATTGGACGGCCGGCAAAGATCGACTGGATTGCCGGGATCCGACGACTACCCTGGGCCTATCTCCATGATGTCCATGACGCGGTCTCGCGCGAACGCCTTGCCGGCCCGATGCATGCCGCCACGGCCGGCGGCCTTTCGGCCAGCCTGGTGCTGCTGCTCGCCATGGCCTGGTTCGGCTGGCGCGGGCCCCTGCCGGGTTTCCTGCTGCTGGCGGCCCTGACCGTGACCCTCGCCGGCGGCATGCTGGTCGCCCGCCGACGCTGGCCGAGGCGCCCGGCCCGGCTTTCCGGCGGCCGATTCACGCTGCTGCCCGCGTTCCTGCTGTTCTTCCCCCTGGCCGCCGCACCCATAGCCTTCGCCGAAATCGGCCTGCTGCACAAACTGGCGAACGGCAGCCCGCCCGGCCAGGTACTGACCGCGCTCGCCCTCGTGCTGCTGGCCAGCCAGCTGGCCGTAGGACCTCTGAAGCACATCCTGGCCGGCAGCCTTCACCTCGTCATCCACCCGCGGCCCGGCCGGTTCGGCGCGGCCCGGTCTGTCGCCGATCTTGCTCCCCTCGACCTGTCGATGGAGAAGTTGGGTGCATCCCGGATCGAGGATTTCGCCTGGAACCGCCTGGTGGGATTCGATTCCTGCATCCAATGCGGCCGCTGTGAAGCGGCCTGCCCGGCCAATGCCGCCGGCCAGCCCCTTAACCCCAAGGCGTTGATCCAGGATTTCGTCGCCGCCTTGCCGGGCCGTTTCGCCGGGCCCTATGCGGGTTCGCCCCATCCACCACTGGCCGGTCCGTCTGCCGGGACACCCATTCGGCTCGGCACGGGGACCGGCGCTGTGCTGGCCGAGACGATCTGGGCCTGCACCACCTGCCGAGCCTGTGTGCGCGAATGCCCGATGATGATCGAGCATGTCGACGCCGTCGTCGATCTGCGCCGGCACCTGACTCTCGAGTTGGGGGCGACGCCTGGCAAGGCTGCCGACGCCCTGGCCGAGACCAGGGCCGCCGACAATCCCGGCGGCCGACCGCTTGCCGCCCGGCTTGACTGGGCTGCGGATCTCGGCCTGCTGCGTCTTGCCGAGGGCGGTGATTGCGACCTGCTGCTCTGGCTCGGCGACGGCGCCTATGAGCTTCGCGGCCAGAGGAGCTTGCGCAGCCTGGTGCGCCTGATGCGCCGGGCCGGCCTGGACTTCGCCGTGCTCGGGGCCGAAGAGCTCGACTGCGGCGATCTTGCCCGGCGCCTCGGCGACGAGGCGCTGTTCCAGGAGCTCGCCCGGCGCAACATTGCCACCCTCGCAAAGCGCCGGTTCCGGCGCATCGTCACGGCCGATCCTCACGCGCTTCATTGCCTGAGGAACGAATATCCGGCCTTCGGCGGAAGCTACGAGGTGCTCCACCATACGGCGCTTCTGGCCGATCTCCTCGCCGAGGGGAAGCTCGCTCCCGGCAAGGCCCTCGGCGGCAGCATCACCTACCATGACCCCTGCTACCTCGGCCGCTACAACGGCGAGATCGAGGCGCCGCGCGCCATCCTCAACCGCCTGGGTATCGAGAGCCGGGAGATGGAGAGATCGGGACTCCGCTCCTTCTGTTGCGGCGGCGGTGGCGGCGCGCCGCTGACCGACGTGCCGGGCAAGCGGCGCATTCCCGACTTGCGCATGGAGCAGGCGCGGGCGACCGGTGCCGCGACCGTCGCCGTTGCCTGCCCGAACTGCGCGGCCATGCTGGAGGGAGTCGTCGGTCCGCGGCCCATCGTCGCCGACCTGGCCGAATTGTTGGAGGCGGCCCTGTGAGCCGGCTTCGCATCGAGCGGCACCGAATCCCGGCGCCGAGCGCGGCGGGAGAGAGAATTCGCCGCGACCCCCGGGCCGAGCGGCAGCCTGCTCCGCCATCTGAGCCAAGTTCGGCAAGCGGCCGGATCAGGCGCGACCCCCGGGCCGCGCGCGGTCCCCAACGCTCCGCAACGCAGTCCGAGCGACCCGTGGCTGCAAGCGTTCCGCGCATCCTGGTGGATAGTCCAGCCTGCGTGATCCTCGCCGTCCCCGACCTCGATGATGGGCGGCTGTCGAGCCACGACCGCGATCTCCTGGGCGCGGCCCGCCTGCTGGCCGACGCGACCAAGGGCGCCGTCGCGGTCCTCGTCCCTGCCGGCTGTTCTGAAGACTTCGCTACCGTCGGCGTTGACCGCCTGTTGCCCGCGTCCTTGGACCCCGGCTACGCACCCGAGGCCATAACGGGCGTCGTGCTCGCAGCCATCGATCGCCTCGAGCCGAGGCATATCCTGTTCGCCGAAACGCCGACCGGAGGGGGCGATATCGGCCGGCGGGTCGCCGCCGCCTTGAAGGAAGCCCCCGCCCATCGCGTCGTGCGTCTCTCGGCCGAGGAAGCAGCGAGCCGGGATCAGGGCGGACGCAGCGACTTCCTCAGCCGGCCGCCGCGCATTCTGTTGATCGCGGCCGAGGCGAGCGACCCGCCAATGGGCGCCCTTTGGGAAGCACGCCCGCTGGCAGCCATGGAAGTCCCGACAACACCGGCGAGGATCGCCGACGGCGGGCTCGTCGCGACCGATCCCAATGCCGTTCCTTTGGCCGAGGCCGACTTCATCGTCAGCGCCGGCAACGGCGTCACCGACTGGCCGGCCTTTCATGACGCGGCGGCGGCGCTGGGTGCCGCGGAGGGCGGCAGCCGGGTCGCCTGCGACGCTGGCCATCTGCCTCGCGCCCGCCAGGTCGGCGCCTCGGGCACCCTGGTCGAGCCGCGGTGTTATCTCGCCTTCGGCATTGCCGGCGCGCCTCAGCATCTGCAGGGGATTCAGCGCTGCCAGCGCGTGGTCGCCGTCAATACCGATCTTCACGCCGACATGGTGAAGCGGGCCGACCTCGCCATCATCGCCGATGCGCAACAAGTGATGCCGGTCCTCTCGAAGCTGGCCCGGGAGAAGCGCCATGGCCGTTGAGGTTGCGGTCCTGCTCTCCATCGGCCGGCATCCCGCCTCGCTGCGCGGCCGGGCCGCGGCCGCCGACGCCCGCGCGCTGGAACTGGCGCTTCGCCTCGGCGATGGGGCGCGCATCAGCGCCATTCACGCCGGCGACCCGACGGAGCCGGCTCTGCGAGACTATCTCGGCATGGGGCTCGAGAGCCTGACCGTGCTCCGCCAACCGGCCGGATGCGACGTCCTGCCGGCTCTCGCGGCCCATCTCGCCCTCAGCCGGCCGCAGCTCATTCTGGCCGGCGTCGCGGCCGAGACCGGACCGGGCAGCGGCATGCTGCCCTATCTCCTGGCCGATGCCTTAGGCGCCGCGCTGCTGGCGAACATTGCCGAGCTTGCCATCACCGGTGCCGGCATCGCCACCCTCCAGGCGTTGCCCCGAGGCAGGCGCCGAAGTTTGAGCGCTCCTCTGCCGGTCCTGGCGACCGTCTCGCTCGCGGCACCCGCCGCGCGTCCCTGGGCCTTCGCCCGCGCCAGGCGTGGCCGGATCGACGTCATCGATGCGCCTCCCGGACCGCCTGTCGCCGAAGACGTCCGGGAGCAGACAGCGCGCCCGAAACCCCGGCGCCTGAAACTTGCCACGGCGGGCAGCGCCGCCGACCGCCTGCGCGCAGCCACGGAGATCCAGGCCGGCCGCGGCCGGCTCCTGGTCGATCCGGCGCCGCAGGAAGCCGCAGCGGCCATCTACGATTACCTTCTGGAGGAAGGAATTCTCAGTCCGTCCAGAAAACCCTGACGAAACTCAGTAGGAGCAGTTGACGGCGCGATGATAGGCCTCAGTCTCCTCTAGGATCGACAGCATGAAGTGGGCCACGTCCGCACGGGAGATGCGAGATGCCGGAGACTTCGCGGCAGCGCCGCTCCAAGTTCGATAGATACCTCT
>Ga0209415_10018674_pt1 | contig 10927 bp, 9 predicted proteins | sample PeaSoiSIISIP2007_FD_187696 | JGI IMG/M metagenome (GOLD analysis project Ga0209415, IMG submission 187696) | Peat soil microbial communities from Weissenstadt, Germany - SII-SIP-2007 (SPAdes) (version 2) | ecosystem: Environmental > Terrestrial > Soil > Wetlands > Peat | place: Germany... | reverse complement strand
TGGGGATGGCTGCCACCCCCGACGGCAAGGGCTACTGGCTCGTGGCCTCCGACGGGGGCATCTTCAACTACGGGGGCATGTCGGGCCCCACTGGCTACGCGGGCATGTCGGCTCCCGCCGGCTATACGAGCCAGCAGATGATCTTCGACGACCAGTTCTCCGGCACCAGCCTCGACACCACCAAGTGGAACACGTTCATGGGGGCTCAAGGGATCGTCTGGAGCAACAACGACAGCCTCCCTTCGCCGTACTCCGGGCCGAACGTCCCTGGCGAAGGGGGCGAGGCCGCGATGTTCGGGCCATCGCAGGTCGCCGTCAACAATGGGCTGACCCTGACGGCAATTCGTAACACCAACGGGTACGCGAACACCTATCCATGGATCAGCGGTGTGGTCACAACCGAAGGAAAGTTCACCCTGCCGACGGGCGGCTGGTACGTCCAGGTGAAGGCCAAGATGCCCGACCAGTCACAGGGCATGTGGCCCGGAATATGGTTCCTGCCGGGAGTTTCCGGTACTCCGTCCAACGAGTTCGACGGCTACGAGGGAGGGCTGCTCGGAGGCAGCCCTCCGAACCAGCAGGGTCACTCCGTCTACTTCGCGAACCAGGGCAAGCAACCGAACTTCTGGAACACTGGCGTCGACGTGACCGCTGGGTATCACGTCTACGGCTACCAGTTCATCCCGGGCCAGTCGATCACGGCCTACCTCGACGGGAGGCAGGTGTGGCAGATGGACGCGTCGAGCGGCATCACCATCGCCGCGGAGCCCTACGAGATCATCCTCTCGCTCCAGGTGGCCACCCAGCAGGCATCGGGGTGGCATACCGTGCCGACGACCGCCACCCCATCGGCGACCATGGACGTCGCCGAGGTGCAAGCGTATTCGTAGCGCGTCGCTCCAGGTTCCCTTGACGGATGAGGCCAGGTTGGGCACAGTGCTTCTAAGGCATATATCAGGCACTTTCCAAATTCTTCCTGGTCCTGGCTTTCCTCTGGAACTTCTCCGCAGGTTTCGGGTTCAAATCCCGAGGGGCGCACCCACACCGCCGGTCCGAGTGGCGCGGGGTCGATCATGAGAGAAGTGCGGATCGAAGACCTGCGCGAGCCGCAGCGAAACGCCGACGAACAGGCCTTCTACGGATTCGCCGTCGGGATGAAGGTGGACCTCGATCCCGACGACATCGTCACCACCGCACGGAATGCGACAGGGTTGCGCGAGTTGGGTGACGACTCCCTGCTCGGCCGGCTCGCCGCGCAGGTCGCCGCTCTCGAGTCCGACCAGGGACTGTCCGGGCTCGGCCGCTACATCGTGCGTGAACGGCTCGTCGGGCTGCTCAAGGCACGGCTGCGATTCGAAGACTTCGTGCGGCGCCATCCCGAAGCGCTCGAGGTCGAGCTCGAACCACCGATCATCGTGGTCGGCCTCCCGCGATCGGGCACGACGCACCTGGTGAACCTGCTCGCAGCCGACTCTCGCTTCCGCTCCATGCCGTGGTGGGAGGTGGTCGAGCCGATCCCGGTCATCGGCGACGGTCCCGGCCGCGACGGCATCGACCCCCGCTACCAGCGGTGCCAGGCGGCCCACGAGATGATGGGGTCGGTGGCACCACTGGTCGCCCTCATGCACGACCGGCCGCCCTGGAGCATCGAAGAGGACTGCGAGCTGGTGGACCTCGACCTGTGCTCCTACACGCTCGAGTGGCACGCCCGGGTACCGGCATGGCGCGACTACTACCTGGGCCTCGACCAACGCGTGCACTACGCGTTCCTCCGCAAGGAGCTCCAGGTGCTCAGCTACCTGCGCGGCCCGAACCGATGGGTCCTGAAGACCCCACAGCACCTCGAGCAGGTGGGCCCGCTGCTGCAGACCTTCCCGGATGCGACCATCGCCTTCACCCTGCGTGATCCGGTCGCCGTGCTGCAGTCCGCGCTCACGATGCTGGCCTATGGCGACCGGGTGCGGCGGGTCCGGATTGAGGCCGACGATCTCGCCGCCTACTGGGTCGATCGCGTCGAGCGCCTGCTGCGGGCGGCGGTCCGGGACGCGCACCTCATCCCGGTGGAACAGCGAGTCGACGTCGAGTTCTCCGACTTCATGGCCGACGACCTGGCCATGGCCACCAGGATCCTCGGCGTGGCGGGCATGTTGGCCACCGACCAGGCGAGGTCCGAGCTGAGGACGTACCTTGCTGGCAATCCACGTGGAAGGGAGGGAAGGGTGGTCTACGACCTGCGGGGTGACTTCGGACTCGAGCCCGCCGATCTCCACGATCGCTTCGCCTTCTACTACGAGGCGTTTCCCCAGATCCGCACGGAGGTGCACTGACGATGCCCGGGATCCACCGTGAACGGCCCGGAGCCGATGCCATCGCGGCCGCGACGGGCGCGCCTGCCGTCGACCTGGGCGACGGCATCTTCATGTCACCCGGGCTGTCGAACAGCTATCTCCTCCAGACCGACGATGGCCGGATCATCGTCAACACGGGCATGGGTTTCGAAGGCCCCCTCCACCGGCAGGCCTTCGATGCGGTCGATCCCTCTCCGACCCGGGCCGTGGTGCTGACGCAGGGCCACTACGACCACGTCGGCGGCGTCGACAGCGTGCGCGACGAAGGCAGCGAGGTGATCGCCCAGGCCAATTTCGAGACGTGGCGGGCGGACAACGAGCGACTCGAGTCGTTCCGGGTGCGCAACGCCGCCTTCGCGTGGATGCACGCCATCCTCGCTGCTACGGCGCACGCCAGGAAGCTCGGCGCGGACGCCACGGCGCAGGCCCGGCCAGAGCCGACGATCACGTTCGAGGACCGGCTGGAGATGACCATCGGCGGCCGCGACTTCGTGCTGCTCTCGACGCCGGGTGGTGAGACTACCGACTCGCTCGTCATCTGGCTCCCCGACTCGGGCACGGCGTTGACCGGCAACCTTTTCGGCGCGCTTTTCGGACACGTGCCCAACCTGGTCACCATGCGAGGCGACCGCTATCGAGACGCCCTGACCTACATCACCTCGCTCGAGACGGTGCTCGGACTAGCGCCCGAGCTGTTGATCACCGGCCACTTCGACCCCATAGAGGGTCCCGACCGGATCGCCACCGAGGTCGAGGCGATGCGCGACGTGATGCAGCGGGTGCACGACCGCACGGTCGAGGGCATGAACGACGGCACCGACGTGCACACCCTGATGCGCGAGATCACGGTGCCCGAGTACTTCGACGTCGGTGAGGGCTATGGCAAGACGAGCTGGAACGTGCGGGCCATCTGGGAGAACTACAGCGGTTGGTTCCACCACCGATCCACCACCGAGCTTTACGACGTGCCACCGGCAGCGGTCGCGCCAGACCTCGTGGCCGCCGCCGGTGCGGACGCCCTGAATGCCGCCGCCCGGGCGAGACTCGACGCCGGCGAGGCGGTGGCCGCCCTGCACCTCACGGACATCATCCTGGCGGCCGAACCCGGCCACGCCGACGCCAGCGCTGTCGCGGCGGACGCCACTCGCGCCCTCCTCGACGACAGCGCGAACTTCTGGGAGCGGGCCTGGCTCCACCGGTCGCTCGAGCAGCTGGAGGGTACGTGACCAACCAGATCACGTTCGACTTCTCCGGCGCCGCTGCCCTTGTGACGGGGGGCACCAGCGGGATCGGCCACGCGATCGCCACGGGGTTCGCCGCCGCCGGGGCGGCAGTCACCGTCACTGGCACCCGAGGCTCACCCGACGACTACGACACCGATCTGGGCCGGTTCTCCTACCACCACGTCGAGATGACCGACCCGGACTCAATCGACGGGCTGCTCGACACAGTCGACACACTCGACGTGCTCGTGAACAACGCCGGTGCCAACTTCCCGGGTGGTCGGGACGAGTGGGAACCCGACACGTTCGCCACCGCGCTCACCTTGAACCTCGTCGGCCCCATGCGCCTCACCATCGGGTGCCGGGACCGGCTGGCCGCCAGCACCATGGACGGTGGGGCGAGCGTGGTCAACATGGCATCCATGTCGGCGTTCCGCTCGGTCCCGATCGTCCCCGGCTACGGATCAGCGAAGGCGGGGCTCGTCGCGCTCACCCGCAACCTCGCCCGGCACTGGGTCCAAGACGGCATCAGGGTCAACGCGGTGGCCCCCGGGGTGATCGACACCCCGATGACCGCGCCGATGGCACAGTTCACCGAGCTTCTCGAGGCGGAACTCGCGCACACGCCGATGGGCCGCCTGGGCACGCCGAAGGAGATCGTCGGGGCGGTGCAGTTCCTGAGCAGCTCCGCAGCCGGCTACATCACCGGGTGCACTCTCGCCGTCGACGGCGGTTACCTCTTGCCATGAGCGCCCATCCGCTGTCACCCCACTACCACGTCGGCATCGTCGTCCCCGACCTCGCGGCGGCCCAGGCGCAGCTGACCGAGCTCCTCGGCGTGACGTGGGGGCCGATCATGCATCTCGAGGCGACCGACTACCGCGACGGCTCGGGCCGGGACTTCGTGCTGCCGACGACGATCTGCTACTCGGTCGACGAGCCACGACTGGAGCTCATTCAGGAGCTCCCCGGTTCGGTCTGGGTCTGCAACGAGCACACGAACCTGCACCACATCGGGTTCTGGAGCGACGACCTGACCGGGGACAGCGCCGAGCTGACCGGTGCGGGGTGCCCCATGCAGATCTGCGGGCGTGCCGGGGACCTCGCGCCGGTGTCGTTCGCGTACCACCGCAACGACCTCGGGGTGCGCATCGAGGTCGTCGATGCCGGGATGCGCGACGCCATGGCGTTCCTGTTCTCGCCCGGCGAGAGTTGACGGAGATCACCTCCGTGCTGCAGGTGCGGGTGCACGGGCCGGGTGACGTGCGGGTCGACCAGATCGCCAAGCCGGCCCCCGGGCCCCGCGACGTCGTCCTCCGGGTGGCCGCCTGCGGCATCTGCGGGAGCGACCTCTCGTACATCAAGATGGGTGGACTCGCCGGACCGGGCGACCCCATGTGCCTCGGCCACGAGATGGCGGGCATCGTGGACTGGGTCGGGGCGGACGTCACGAGCGCACGGGTGGGCGATCGGGTCGTCGTGCAGCCGGGCAACGACGAGTTGGGTCGGATCGGCAACGGCGCCCCCGAAGGCGGGCTGACGCCGCTCCTGCTCGTGACCGAGGCCGACCGCGCCCGGCTCCACCCCGTCCCCGACGATCTCCCGCTCGACGTGGCCTCCCTCGCCGAGCCGCTCGCCGTGGGCATGCGGGCCGCCGACCAGGCCGATGTGCAGCGCGGCGACGGTGTCGCCGTGTTCGGGTGCGGACCGATCGGCCTCTCCGCCATCGCCGCCCTGGTCGACCGGGGCCACGAGCGGGTCGTCGCCATCGACCTCAGCCCCACCCGCCTCGCGCTGGCCCGTGGGCTCGGGGCGCAGGCGGCGCTCGACCCCGCCACGACCGATGTCTGGGAGGAGATGGCGCGCCTTCACGGGACAAGGCCCTTCATGCTCGGATCCACGCCCGCCACGGCCGCCTTCATCGAAGCCTCCGGATCGGCCCGCGTCATTACCGACATCCTCGATCACGGCCCGATCGGGGGCCGGCTTTCCGTGGTCGCCCTCCATTACGAGCCGATCCCGACCAGCTATCTGATGGTGCTGATGAAGCAATTCACCATCCGCGGGTCGATGGAGTACCCGTCCCGCTTCGCTGACGCCATCGACTTGCTCGCCCGCCGCGACCTCTCAGCGCTGATCACGCACCGCTTCAACCTCGAGCAGTTCGGCGACGCCTTGTCCATGCTCGAGGGATCCAAGGATTGCGGCAAGGTCCTGGTGTCCATCGACCCCACGGCCCGATGACAGGGACTCCTTGAGGAGCTCGATACTCAGGCGAGCCGACGCACATCGGACGGCCCGGCAAGGCTCGGGGGCGAAATCGGTCAGTCGACACGTGGCGGTAGTCTCCCGGTGCAGTGCACGATTCCTGGGCCACCAGGCCGTCCGAGGGAGGGAGATAGCCCATGCCCGGCATGGGCCGCTCGCTTCAGACCGGTAACTCCCTCATCGTCTCGGCCTTTCACACGGAGCTCCTCCACCAGTTGCTCTTCATTCTCTTGGTGGGCGCGCTGTGCGCGATCGGGTTCAACGTCGTCCGGACCGTCCAGTACCGGAGACTGAAGGACCACGGCCAGAACTCGTTCCCCACGGCGCCGCGGTTCTCGACGCCGGAACCGACCGCCCGGCGTGTGCTCCGGATCGGCTTCGGATGCCTCTGGATCCTCGACGGCCTCCTACAGCTCCAGTCCGCCATGCCCCTCGGCCTTCCGTCCGGCGTGATCCAGCCGGCGGCCGCCACCTCGCCCGGCTGGGTCCAGCACCTCGTGAACAGCGGCCTGAGCATCTGGACCAACCACCCGATCCAGGCGGCCTCTGCGACGGTCTGGATCCAGGTCGGGCTCGGCCTCTGGCTCCTCGTCGCGCCCCGCGGCCGGTGGTCGCGGCTGGGCGGTCTCGCCAGTCTCGGCTGGGGGCTCTTGGTGTGGTCCTTCGGGGAGGCATTCGGAGGCATCTTCGCCCCCGGGGCGACATGGCTGTTCGGGGCCCCGGGCGCCGTCCTCTTCTACTGCGTTGCAGGCGTCCTGATCGCGCTGCCCGAACGGGCCTTCGCCACGCCCCGTCTCGGCCGCATCGTCCTCACCGGGGGCGGCGTCTTCCTAATCGGCATGGCCCTGTTGCAAGCGTGGCCTGGCCGGGGGTACTGGCAGGGTCATGGGGGGACGCTGACCGGAATGGTCCGGGCGATGTCGCAGACGCCGCAGCCCGGCTTCACTTCATCATGGCTCGCGTCATTCGGCTCCTTCGTCGCCGCTCACGGCTGGGGGGTCAACCTATTCTCCGTCGTGGCCCTCGCCGTCATCGGGACATTGCTGGTGACCGGCCGGCGTCGACTCGTGCTGGGAGGGCTCCTCGCACTCGTCGTGCTCTGCCTCGCCGATTGGGTGCTCGTCGAGGACCTGGGCTTCCTCGGCGGCGTCGGCACCGACCCGAATTCCATGCTGCCCATGGCCCTTGTCTTCGTCGCCGGCTACGTGGCCATGGTCCGGCTCCCGGTCGAGTCAGAAGTCCCGACGGCCGAGAACGCCGGCGTGGCCGGACCGGCGAACTGGTGGGACCGTGCCTCACTTTCGTACGTGACACGCACGGTCGCCGCTGTCGGCGCGCTTGCCATCGTCATCGTGGGCACCGCCCCCATGGCCATGGCGGCCGTCAATCAGAACGCCGATCCGATCTTGACCGAAGCCCTCGACGGCAGCCCCAATTCCCTCGACCTCCCGGCTCCCCACTTCGCGCTGACCGACCAGCACGGCAACCCGGTCAGCCTGGCCAACCTCCGGGGCCACACAGTGGCACTCACCTTCCTTGACCCCGTCTGCACATCGGACTGCCCGTTGATCGCCCAAGAGTTCCGCCAGACTGACCAGCGGCTCGGCGAGGCCAGCAACGTCGACTTCGTAGCGATCGTCGCCAATCCGATTTACCGATCGGCATCGTTCACGAACGCCTTCGACCGCCAGGAGTCCCTCGACCACCTGCCCAACTGGTACTACCTGAGCGGGTCGTTGCCCGAGCTCCAACGCGTCTGGAACTCCTACGGGATCCTGGTCAACACCGTCGGCGCCGGGGCCATGGTCGCCCACAGCGATCTGGCCTTCGTCATCGACTCCCATGGCCGCGAGCGGGACGCCCTCATCGACGACCCTGGTCCGACCCAAACATTCGCGTCCTCGTTCTCCTCTCTCCTCCTGAGCCGGATCGACCAAGTCACCAATTCGTGAGGTCGTGGACCCCCTCAGGGTGGCGCCCACGCTCGCGTGGGCTGACGTCGGCCGTCGTCGTCTGCGCACTCGCGTTCGGGGTGTTGGCCGATGCCCCTGCGGCCAGGGCCGGGGTGGTGGTGGCCCAGTCACCTATGAAGAGCGCCGTCTCGACGTCCGGCGGCTCCTGGGTGATCCTTCCCATGGGGGATCTCTCCGACCAGAGCAACACTTTCTGGGAGCTCTTCCACGCGGTACCGGGAACTTCCCGCTGGTCGCTCGTCACACCACCGGGAGTGGCGGACAACGGGGGGCTCGTGGCGGGTGCCTCTGCCGGGTCCGTCGTCGTGGCCGTCCTGCCGAGCGGGTTGCTCCGTTTCTCACCACTGGCACTGAGCACTGACGGCGGGAAGTCCTGGGGCCCCCTCCTCCTTCCTGCCGGGTTGGCGCCCCTTCCTGATGCCCTCGCCTACGAGGCTGCGTCGCCGGGCGGAGCGATCGCGCTGACCGGCAGCGGTCGCGCGCTGTCCGCGCCCGAGAATCTCTCCTCGTGGTCGCCGCTCGTGTCGACCGCCGGCCTCGCTCGCGTGTCTCCCGGCTGCGGCGTGACGTCACTCGACGCCGTGGCGATCCTGCCGTCAGGTGCCCCGGTGATCGCCACGGGCTGCGGGCGGGGCGGCCAGGTCGGGGTCTTCACCAAGACGACGGGCTCGTGGCAGCCCATCGGGTTCGCGCTCGGCGGCTCCCTCCGCCGGGCCGCTACCACCGTGCTCCGCCTCGAGGTCGCCGGGTCGACCACCACGGTGCTCGTCTCGGCAAGCCGAGCGGGGCGTCGCGTACTGGTGGCCCTGTGGCGGACCGGCGGCGCACCTTGGTCGGAATCGGCACCACTCGTGCTGAGCGCCGGGGGCTCGGTCCACTCCAGTTCGGTCGGCGCCGGTGGCGCGTTGGCCGTGCTTCTCGGCTCCCCGAGGGGCGGCCGGATCGCCTTCGACATCGCGTCGGGTAGTCGCCTGTGGTCTCCCCTGCCGCGGCTCCCGTCCCGCACCACGGCACTCGCACTACCTACTACGCCCATGACCCTCGATGCAGAGGAAGTCGACGCCTTCACCGTCGACGGTGGGTCGCTCGGGGTCTTCGCTCTGACGCCGTCGGGGACCACATGGGTCCGAGTGCAGTCGAGCGAGATCCCTCTTGCCTACGGCTCGTCGGGATAGCCCCCGCCGGGCTACCGTGACCATCAGCATCCCTGCGACGGACGGACAGGCCCATGAGCTATCTGGTCGACAACTGGAGCTTCGACCCCTTCGTCATCGTCGTGGCCCTCATCGTGCTGCTCCACGAGGCAGGTCTGGCCAACCTGCGTCGCCGCTCTCTTCCGGAGCGGACCAGGGCCAGGCGGCTGCGCTCACTCTTCTTCTACGGGGGGCTCGCGCTTCTGCTCATCGCGGTCATGTCGCCCATCGACTACTGGGCCGACGACTACTTCTTCGTGCACATGATCGAGCACATCCTCATCGCGTTCTTCGCGCCAATCCTCATCGTGGCCGGCGCGCCCTGGCTGCCCCTCCTGCACGGGCTGCCGGTGGGCCCACGACGACGGCTGGTACGGGCCGTGCTCCTCGGACGCTTCTCTCACGCTCTTCGGGCGGTGGGGCGCGTCATCGTCAATCCCTGGACCGCCCTCATCTCCTTCAACCTCGTGATGTTGCTGTGGCACGTCCCGGCCCTGTTCGATCCCGCCCAGGAGAACCAGCTCATCCACATCTGGCTGATGCACGCCAGCTTCTTTGTGACCGGGGTCCTGTTCTGGCTGCAGATCATCCCGTCACACCCCTTCCGCATGAAGGCCAGCCCGCTCTGGCAGGTCGGTGCGATCATCTCGACCAACGTCGTCATGTTCGTGATGGCCATGTCGCTCTCTTTGTTCTCAGCGACCAGTTGGTACTCGGTCTACGCCCACGTGCCCGGAGTCAGCCTCTCGCCCTACGCGGACCAGCAGATCGGGGCGGCCATCTTGTGGATCTGCGGCGACTTCTGGGCCATACCGGCCCTGGCGGTCACCATCCGGCGCGCCATCGACAGCGAGGGAGGCTTCTCACCCGGGGTCGATCGGCTGTTCCACCGTGATCCGGGCCCTACCCTCGAGGCATTCCGGGCCCCGGCGGCCGAGCAGGCGTCGCAGAACTAGCACGCGCCACCGAATTGCGGCCTCCGCCGACCTCCCGAGGCAGCGGCCGTTGCCACCGGACATGGGTCCGGATGGAAATAGTTGACGGCCGGGTACATGAAACCTAACCTCCGTTCAGTCGGCGCACAGTCAGCGCAGCCAGATGGTCTCCGGGTTGCCCGGGGAGACGGGGGTGTTCATGAGCTTGGCGTGGAAGGTGACCGTGACGGTCATTCTCTTCGCCGTGGCGGCGGTGGCGGCCGTCGTGCTGATCGTGAATCTCCTGGGCAAGCCAGCCACCGTTGACTTCACATCCGACTCTTCCGGAGCGCCGGTCAACGTCACCCTGCAGTCCGTGGGGACCTACGGGTCAGGGAGCCACCCGACCTGGGTGTCGTACCTGGTCGAGAACCCCCAGGGTCAATGGGTCCACACCACGGTCTTCCAGGTGCCCGAGCATGTCCGGATCAACGTCACCATCATCAATTACGACTCGGGCAGCCCGCTGCGCAACCAGCAGCTCGGTCAGGTCTCCGGCACCTACAGGAACGTTGCGGGCCTCAACGGCAAGCTCTTCCGGGTCATCAACTCCAACGCCGGCAACGGCGTCGCGCACACGTTCTCCATGCCCTCCCTCGGCATCAACATCCCGCTGTACGGCAACAACAGCAACGCCAACCTCTGCGGGGCGGCGCCGTGCACCACGAGCTCGCCGCACCAGGTGATCAGGTTCTCCTTCACCAGCCCGGGCCCTGGTAGCTACCGGTGGCAGTGCTTCGTGCCTTGCGGCCTGGGCTTCCTCTACGGCAACGGGGGCCCGATGTCGACCCTCGGCTACATGGGTGGCTTCATGGAGGTGGCGGCGTGAGCGAGACGGGAGCGGCAGAGCCCACCGGACCCGACCCCTCAGAACAACACGGCGAGATCCACCACTGGTGGCGGCTGATCGCGATCTGGGTGGTGCTCTCGGCCATCCTGGACCCGCTG
>Ga0209415_10018671_pt1 | contig 10928 bp, 5 predicted proteins | sample PeaSoiSIISIP2007_FD_187696 | JGI IMG/M metagenome (GOLD analysis project Ga0209415, IMG submission 187696) | Peat soil microbial communities from Weissenstadt, Germany - SII-SIP-2007 (SPAdes) (version 2) | ecosystem: Environmental > Terrestrial > Soil > Wetlands > Peat | place: Germany... | reverse complement strand
CGAAGGCGCATTGGGAGGGTAATGCGCTAGCATGTGAGACCAGTAGTAGCGGCCGCAGATATCTACTGGGTCACTAAAGGTGAATTTTACTCCTGGAATAGAAATCAGCGTGTCTGTAATCCTGCAAGATTGAGCATTTACAGGAACACATCCTTGAGTAACCGCTGTACCAACTCCTACCGCCTCTGTCTGGTTCCAGGATATCCACCGCATATTTTTCAGATAGTATATATCCATATCCATCGAGCACCCGTGCGGATTGGATTTACTGGGTGCACATGATGACTTGTAGACCGGAGTAGAGAAAGTGTCAATCGATGCATTGGTAGTTGCTATATATACGCGCGTTGTCTCGGTCAACGGGGGGAGCGGAGGGCCTGCGGCAATCTTCGTCGCTATGAGGACGCCCGAGGTGACCAAAAGCGCAACTCCGGCAACTAGCCATCCCCGCAGTCCTCGACGTCTAGTGCGACTCGCGGGTTTTACGCGGGCTGCGCGGGCGGCAGGTGATGCGGGCGGTGACGATGTGTACGGCCGCGGAAAAGATGTGCGAGTCGATTGGCCGCCCCACGAACTGGGCTGTGACGGATGAAGTCCCGCATCAGGCTCAGTAGGGGTCCGCACCGTAAGCGGCAGGTCCGCTACCGAGCCCACTACCTTAGCCAACAGGTCTTTTGTCCGCTCAGCAGTCAACCGCTGCCCCATGTCGCGGCACATCAGCCCAGTCAGCACAAGAGCCAGTGGCCCGGCACGGCTGGGCGAAGGCGGGTCACTTGTCAACAAGGCTGACAGCACAGCTAGTGAGTCGAGACCCGTATACGGCGGACGACCCTCAACTGCCGCATACAAGGTGGCGCCAAGCGACCAGAGGTCGGAGGCGGGGCTAGCGCGCACATGCTGAGCTCTCTCTGGGGCCATGTAGGCCGGCGTCCCGATGAAAAATCCGGAACGAGTTAGTGCAGCGTCGTTTTGAATGGCAGCAGCACCAAAATCAGTAAGTACCACCCGCGAGCTATTGACGAGCACATTGGCAGGCTTAATGTCCCGGTGTACGATACCGGCAGCATGCGCCGCGCACAGCGCGTCCAGAACGCACAGTCCTATTTCCGCCACCCGCCTAGGCGGCAAGGGTCCCGCTTGATCGATGAGGTCAGCCAGGGAACCGCCGCGGAACAGTTCCATGACGATCCATGGACGGCGGTCGTGCTCGACGACATCGTGGACGGTGATAACACCGGGATGGTTAAGCCGACCCGCCGCACGGGCCTCCTGGACACTCCGAGCACATGCCAGCCGCTGCTCGTCCTGCGGGATCCCAGCGGGGAAGACAATCTCCTTGATGGCAACGTCGCGGTCCAGGGTCTCGTCGTAAGCGCGCCAGACAACGCCCATCCCGCCGTGACCGATGGCCTCGGTCAAGCGGTACCGTCCACCGATCAGCCGATCGACCCCCTCTAGCATGACTAGAGACTACGCTAGGTCCACATACCGTCGGAGCAAAAATCGCACACCGGGCAGCCCTGGGCAATGTTCTCAGGTTCATTATCGACCGGGCAATAGGATGCCGTCTGAAGGTGACTCCGGCGCATTTCGGGGAATCTGCCCAGCGGACTGACAGGAGCTCCAACTAGATTAGACTGGATCACCATTACTGTCAGCGGAGCCATTGAGATTTGACGATTCGCAATCTGTTTTCTGCCAGGTCTCTGTTGGACATCTGTAGAGTGATGCTTGATTCGACCTGGCCTCAACCTCGCATTGATTCCGGCCATAAGATCACCGTCTCATGTGTCATAGTACAGAATGGGACGTTTAGTACACGACTGCTCGGGTATGGCGCCGTGGCTCTAGATCGTTCATAATCGATCGGCTTCCTGAGGCCGAGCGATCGTCATCGCGCTGCGTGATCAGCCCTCGCCTGGAGCGAGGCGTACACTGCCGCCGTTCGGGACGCCTTGAGCACCTCAGGTCACGTACCTTTCCAGGCTCCCTAATCGGTAGTTATGCTCCTGCTCCAGGCCGGTTTGGTGTTAGATAGCGGTGTCGGGGGTTCTGTCGAGGTGACAACCTTGCCGATTACGTGTTGATAGCCGAAGCCGTATCGTTCCCGGTCATTAGGTATGGCGTGAATCCGCAGGAGGGTATTGTCGGCGCGTCGAATAAGTTCCGGGCCAAGCGGGCTTATGGGCCGGTCGGCCACCAATGTCGTGTATCGAACATCGCCAGAGTTATGTGCGCGGCGGTCGAGCTTCGCTCTTCCGCCGCCAGGTCCGCAGCGGTGGTGATGGGCATGGTCGCGATGAGGGAGAGCAGGGCGGGACGTCCCGCGCTGGCGGCCTTGTGGAGGGCAGTGCGCCATCGCGCGGACCAGGTGTCGTCGATCCCGTCGTTGTCCTCGGCCCGCGGGCAGGCTCGGCTGCTTTTCGCCTCCTGAATTGTGGCCTCCGTGATCAGCGGCCGGACCCCAGCATCGGCGTGGTCGGCTAGGTTAGCGAGCGCCTGTGCCTGCTCGTAAGGCTTTTCTAGTGCCCGGGCGAGCCGCACGGCGTCCAGCATCCGGTCCGGGGAGAGATATGGTACGAGGCGGCTGAACCCCCTTGTGCCGTGCCGGCGTACCCAGTCCGGGTACCGCGTGGAGCTAAGTTCCTCTATACACCGTAGGGCTTGCATCTGGCGGTTCTCATTCAGCCGGGACTGGTATACCGCTAGGCAGATCAGTTGCCGGAGGCGTTCCGTATTGCGCTTGGACCGGACGAGGGTTTTCGTCACTTCCCGGGCGAGCGGCAGCCGGGCGGCGACGGAAACGGTGCTGATCGCCTTCTGCAGCGCGTTCAGTGCGTCGCACGGTATGTCGTCCTCGTGGGCGTGCGGGCGGAACGCGCCTTCGGCGGCCTCCTTCAGCAGGGCGGGCCGGCTTGTCGTCGTGACGAGCGGGACAAGCATGGCCAGCGCTCGCGAGCGATCGCACGGCCGCTCGATCGTGCGCACGGCTTCCACAGCGTGGTCGATCACCGCCGTCGGCACGGGGACGGCTTCGGTCAGGGAGTCGCACCGGATGTGCCGGTTGAAAAAATCATCAAGCACGCACTGCAGGCGCAGCACGGCCGCGAGCTGCTCGGGGCCATCGGTCATGCGGATCAGGCTGCGAAACCTGGCGTGCGGGTGGTCGTCGGAGTCGGCGACGTGACGGGCCTGGCCGTAGAGCGCACTGCGTTGCGGTTCCGAGGCCCTTGATGCCAGCGCGGCGAGCAGTTGCGCCCGCGGTTCCGGTTCGGCGTCCGCCGGGACGGCATCGGCCGCCGCTGCTGCTAGTTCGGGCGGCAAGCATGGCGCAAGCCGGGAAAGCAGTTCTAGTCGGCGAGGGATGTCCTTGATGGCTGAGACGAGCTCGATGATCTGTTTGCGCATCGTGCTGGGCAGGGCTGGGGCCAGGTGGACGAACGCCTTGGCCCATTCAGCTGGCGGGTCGAGGGGTTGGGTCGCGAGGGCTCGGCGCAGGAGTTCGGGTGGCAGGTGGGGGGCTAGCCGATTCAGCGCCTTGTCGGGCGGATTTACCGCGCCAGTATTGTCAACAGCTCGCCGTAGCAGGTGCTCGGGTAGCATCGGTGCCAGTTCGCACAGAAGCCATTCCGCGCTCGCCGGATGCCTGTCATGCACCTGCTGGATGATCTCCTCGAGCAGCGTGGTGCGGTCCGGTTCGGGGATTGCCGGCAGGAGGGCGGCCAGGCTCTCCCGGCCGATATTCGGTCCCGCCTCGCGTACGGCCGCGATAGCGACACTGGCCGCTGCTTGTTGCTTATCGTGCGGCAGGTGCGGCAGGGCCGCGGCCATCAAATCGATGATGGTATGCGGGGAAGCTCCGTCAATGAGCCTGGTAACGAGGTCATGTAGCTCTTCGCCGGACAGGTATGGGGCGACGGCGACGGCGAGTTCTTCTTGCCGCCATTGTTCGTCCTCGCGGTCGATGGCTGACTTGATCTCCGTGACGAGCCCGGCTATCTGGTCCGGCTGCGCACAGCGCAACAGCGCCCCGAACGCGCCGCCTCGCTCACCCCGGAAATAGCCGCCACGCGCCGTTTCCAGGACGTCCTCACGCAGATCCGGTACGTCAGCCAGCACCGCGGTCATCGCGTCGCAATAGTCCTTGGCGTGATGATCAGAACGGGCACCACGACGCAGCTCCGCGGCAGCGCGCTGGGGATCATACGGCGCCACGTACGTCTGAAGCCACGCACGAATCTCACCTGCCCGCGCCGAGTCGGCGTCCGCGGCCGTCACAGCCTGGTCGAACAAGGATGACCGGTCTTCCTCAGGCGACACGACTGCGATACGGGCGTACGCGAAGGCCCGGTACATGTCGTATCTAATCCCGGCGGCGGCTTGCCGGGCTAGGCTTATCAGCTGCGCGCGGTCACTCGTCCCGGGCGTGAGCAGCCCGGCCAGCCCGGTCAGCGCTGCCGCGCGGTCGTCATCTGCGGGAATCATCGTCGCGTACGCCCGCGCCTGATCGATCGACCACACGTCCTGGTGCACCAGGCTGGTCAAGAGCCGGGCGGGGATCTTGCCTGCGATGCTCGCCAGCGAGCTTCTCACCAGCGCGTACCGGACCTCCAGGCCAATGCCCAGCGACCGTTCGGCCGGTGTCCGCGCCCCATCAGTTACCTTCTGGGCACGTCCGCTGGCGAGGTCGATATCGGCGAGGTACTCTGCCGCTCGGCCGATACGATCGTGGGCGTCGAACCAGACATTCCCGCTCCCGGCGATGCCGGATCGTGCCTCCGCCGCCAGCAGCGTGTCCAACTGATCACCGCGATCCGCCCTGACCAGGTGGTCCGGGAGATGGACAAGGCCATAGCGCATGTCCGCTGAGAGCGTCTCCGGGAAATTCAGTCCGGGGAGCCCGTCTTCCAGACCGCCCCACGCGCCCAGATACGTGTCGGCTAGCCGGCCGTGCAACCCGGAAAGCCGCTGGCCGACCCGCCAGCTTAGGTAGTCGTATTGCAGGTCATGAAGCAGAAACGTCGAACTGTCGGGGCGGTAGGTCAGCTGGGACCGGTGAGCTAGGAAAACAACGGTCCGCAGCGCGTGGTCCGCGTCCAGCCCGTGTGGCGACCACAGGCTAGCGGCTGCCCCGACCGGCACTGGCCCGCGTGCGTTGAACACGGCGAGTTCCTCATACAACGACAAGGTGCGCTCGTCCAGGTTGTCGGTACCGACCGCGATCGCGGCGAGCAGGCTCGGGTGCGGGTAGTCACGGAATGCCGCCCGCAGAGCGTCTAGGTCTGCTTCGCGCAGCAGGGTCGCCACGCTGGCCCACGAGTAACCGCCGGAGACCATCGCCCCGCAGATTGCCAGGGCCAGCGGCAGGCCGCCACAACGGTCAACGACTTCCTCGGCGTACTCTGCGCCAGTCGGCGGCAGTTCCGGCGTGCCGACCGCGTACTGGGCCAGCAGGCTGAGCGCGACTGCATGCTCGCGCGGATCGGCCAGCTCGAAGGCCCCGACCGGGCATATATGCGTGCCATGCGGGAGTGTGTCCTGGTCACGTGTCGTTATCAGCAACGCGCTCCCAGGTCCGAGGACATCAAGCGCGGTGATCTGGACGACGCAGGCTACGTCATCGAGAATCAGCAGGCAACGTGCCCCAGACAGCCTTTGCCGCAAAGCGGTCTTCCTGGCCGTGACGCTCCCGCCCGGGGCAGAGACGCCAAGCGCCGCCAGGACCGTCGCCTGGCAGACGGCCTCCGTCGTGTCGCTGACGTCCAGCCACAGCACACCGTCCGGAAACCGGGTCTTGACGTCCTCATCGTCCGCTATGGCCTGGGCGAGCAGCGTCTTCCCCGAACCACCCATGCCGACCATGGCCACGACAGGGGCTCTGCCGCCACTGTCGGCTTCGATGAGACCCCGGACACGACGGTGCAGGCCCGACCGAGCGCAGAATAGCTCCGGCCGCGGCGGGGCCGGCAGGGAGCCGCCGACCGCTCGTCGGCGCGCCCGGGCCAGGTCCCGCAGCGAACGCTCCACCAGCTGCCCTAGCGCATCCGGGTTCGAGAAGAACCGTATGAGCAGCCCGCTGTCCTGAACACGACGGCGGAACGCATCCTGACGATCCCCGAACTCACGATCGATCAATGCGGACGCCGGGATGCCTACCTCATCAGCCTCAGTGTCGAGCAGGAACACCAGCCGGTCCAGGCCCGCCTCAACGGCAGTATGAAACTCCAGCTCGGTATACGACACCTCTGGCTTGTCCCGCACAGGGGAGCCGTACCGGGTCCCCAGCACTCCCACGTACACATCGCAGCCGCGCACCATCTCGGCGCACACCTGGGAAGAAGCCTGCCCACTCGCGGCAAAGACCGCCATATCAACGATCACATGCCCAGCCGCTGTGATCGCCTCTTCCACCGCCGTCACGTATGACGCCCCTTTCGGGAAGTCCCGCAGCTCAGAGGTGTGCGAGATAAATACCCGCCACCTGGGATCGTCCCCGAAACCAGCCAACCCTGCTACGCCTCCTTGAATCAGCAGCTGCCACCACGGTCGGGCGCAAGTAATGGCGCCGTCGCTCTGGAGCTGCCGGATCGCTGGCCTAGCGTAATCCTGCGGTCCAACATACGGAAGCGCGGGCGGACGGTCGGCCGCAGCCCAGCGGATGGTCATTGGCTACACCTGGAGAACGAACCACAACTGGACGTTCCGTGCATTGCTCGCGGCACACTCTGCACGATTGTGGGCCGCGCCGAGTCGGCAGGAAGGTCGCTCGTGCTCTCGAGCGTCCTCAACGGAGTGTCACGATCGCTGGTTACGGTCGGCACGCGATATCCGCCTTCTGTTTCAAACCGTTGCTGAATGGCCTTGCGGCTTCTGGCGCACAGGTCCGGGTGATCTGCGCGGTTTCCGGTGATGGTTGGCAGATGAGGGTATTGACGGCGCAGTTGGCTGCGCGTTCGGGGATTGCTGAGCTGCCTGTTGCTTCAGGTGCGTGCTGCCGCGCGGGTGGGCGGCGGCTGAGGCTGGGCTGGTGTCCCGGGTCTTGCTAGGACGTATACAGGCTATGTAGAGTACGTTATGTGCCGCCTATCCGGATGACCCTCCAGGTCCAGATGGTGCTCGCTGAGATGCTTAGCGAGCCTGCTGCGCCGCGGTACGGTCTTGACCTGGGCGGGACGACAGGCCTGCCGAGCGGGACGATCTATCCGATCCTGGCCCGGCTCGAGCGGATCGGGTGGGTGGACAGCGACTGGGAGGACCCGGACGCGCATATTGCCGAGGGGCGGCCTCGCCGCCGGTATTACCGGCTAAGCCGTGAAGGTGCCGAATGCGCTGACGAAGCGCTGCGGGCGATCCAGCGGACGAGGAAGAATGCCGCCAGGGCCTGGCGGATAGCCGCGCCTGGCACCAGCGGGGCAGGCGCGTGACGCGGCCTGCGGAGGCCGTCGCGGCGGTAAATGCCGTAATGGCGGACCGGTACGCGACTGCTGCGGCTACTGCCGCGCGGGAAGCAACGCGTGCGGCGAAGATGGCAGTCCACCGCGGCCGCGTGCAGAACGTCACGCCCGAGTTCATCGGCCGGGCGGAGAAAGCCGCGCGGACCGGGACAACGTACGAGCAGACGCTGCAGGCAGGTAACGCCTACGGCCAGATGGCCGGTATCGCAGGCGCGGCCAAGTACGCGGCGGCGGCCGCGAACGCCACCAGGTACGCCGCCGAAGCCGCCCGCAAGGCGGGTGCGCAGCGTGCTGCCAGGCGCGCCGAGCATGCCGCGCAGGTCGCCGCCTGGTGGGCGGACATGGCCCAGCACCGTGCCGACAACTTCAACTACGCGCCCTACACGGTGCTGAAGACCGCACGCTACGCGCGGCGTGCCGCGGCCGCGGCACGCTATGCGGCCCGGGCCTCGGGGCCGCTGGGGCATTTTGCCACCGGCGCGGTCGGCCTGGCGGCAGCGCTGCTGCCGGCTGCGGACCGCGATCGGTATACCGAGGAATGGAAGAGTGACCTGTGCCACCTGCCGCGGCGCAAGCGAGCCCGGCAGGTGGCCGGCATGCTGTCTGCGGCAGCCCGCATGGCGGTGGCCCTGCGCCTGCCCGCGCCGCGGGAGCGGGACAGGCGATGACAGGCCAGGTCCTCGTGCGCATCCGGGTAGCTGCCGACCCGGGGATAACCGCTGGGGAAGCGGAGCCGCAGAGGGTAACCCGCGCCGCCACTTGCGCCGTTCACCCAGTTGTTGCCTTCCGTCATCTGAGCACGGTCTTGGCGGGCAGTGAGCATCGATGGCTATAGCAAGCAGTACCCCTGGCGGCCCCTGGCAGAGCGGAGCAGCGGAATCAGGTACCCCGGTTCCTCGTAAACCCGTGCCGGCCTGTGATCCGCAGATGCCGCCGTCGTTCCGCCGGTGGGCGCTCAGCCAACGGCCCTGTTTCGATTCGCGGGGGAATCTCGTGGTCCTCACGCCAGGCGGCAGCAGCCGCGGAGTCCGGCCGGCCGCGGCCTGCTGCTGGCTACTGGCCATAGCCTGCATTGTCTTGCTATTCGCCGATCCGCTGTCGCCAGGCCCGGTCGCCTGGCTCGCTGCCGCCGCGGCGGCGGCGATTTCCGGCGCCACCGTCCAGCATCGGTCCAGCCGCCATGACCTGCAGCTATCTCGCAGCAAAGTGATCTTCCCGGAGAATCTCGACGAGACATGCGGCACCCTCCTGGGACGCGCTCAGGGCGCTATCGGCATCATTCTCGGCTCACACGTGCGCGCCGCTGGGCTGCTGGGCACCCCCGTCGATGACACACTTCTCCGCCTTCACGAATGGGAGATCGCCGACAAGCTCCGCGAGATAACCCGCCTCCGTGCCCTGCTCACGACGAACACCCTGGGCACCCCGCACGGCCCGATGACCGCCGACGTCCTCAGAGCTCAGCAGCGGGCAATTGAGCTGGCGCAGCAAGGCACCACCTCGCGCATCCTCGCCCTGGAACGCTACGCCAGCCAGATCATCGCGGCCGACGACGCCGAACGTGACTGGCAGCAAGCCACCCGGCTGTCCACCCTCAACGACGAATACCTTGACCTCGTCGCACGCACCGCCTCAGATGACCACGCCGCGGACGAGATCGAGAACCTGACCGAACAACTGGCCACCGTGGCCAGGACGCGCAGTGACCGGCTGCACGACGCAGACCTCGCCGCCACCGCACTCGCACTTCCGCAAATCCGGTTCCAGCCATCATCCGGACACCCGGGCTGAGCGCCGGTTACCCGCACGACCAAGTCCCGGCCCGACGATAGGCGGAACCCGTTCGGCGCAAAATCACTCGCGAGCCGCGCCCGTAATGCCCCCGCCACGCTGGCGGCCACACGCCCGTACCACAGGTTCCCCGGCACGGTCAGATCAAGCCGCAGGCCAACAAAGTCTGGGCCACTGAAAATGCCCTGCCCCCGCCGACAGCGCCCTATATTACGAAAAACTCAGCAGATCCCGGAAGGTGCATAAACAGCAGATCTCCCGAACCGGATGCTCGGCACGTGACGATAGATGCCTAGGGCGCCAATACCGGCCGCGCCGATTCGGCGATCCGGTCTTGTTCTGGGTTCAACAAGAGATCGCGCTTTGTGGCTGACTCTGCTCCGGGCCGAGGCGCAAGCGGCCGCCGATAGGTGTACGCCGAAGGCCTGTGCTCTTGCCATCTGGGCTCGGGACGGGCATTCCACGTCTCGGGGCCGCCGTGTCGCCGACCGTAGCCTGTGCAGCCTAATCTACCTAGAATTCTGAATATGAAGTACCCGCTGCGGGCGGCGGGATGGGCTGAGCCGGTGCCGTGCGTCGGGCTGGACGGCGGCGACGGCGTCCGCGCTGGCTCTGCTGCTGGCCGGGAGGATCACGGTGAATGGTCCTGTGGCGCGTACCGGTGCACCCTGGGGCGGCCTGGTCGCGGAACTCCGCGAGGTCATCGTGACCACGCGGCCGCGCGCTGACGCCGAGCTGATCGAGCGGGCCTGCGAGGTCGCGGCCCGGTGCCATCAGGGCCAGATGCGCCGGAGCGGCGATCCGTACATTACCCATCCGGTAGCGGTCGCGATGATCCTCGCCCGGCTCGACGATGCCGGTGAAGTCGACGATCAGACGCTGTGCGCGGCAATCTTGCACGACACGGTCGAGGACACCCCCTACACGCTGGCCGCGCTGAGGCGCGACTTCGGCACCGCAATCGCGGCGATGGTGGCCGAGCACATGGCGCTCGATCGCCTCGGCAGGCGGCCAGGACGCCAGCTCCCCCAGGCGGTGGCGACGATAACGTCCGCCGATGCCCGGGTCGTCGCCACCAAGCTGGCCGACCGGCTGCACAACATGCAGACCCTGCAGTTCCTGCCGCAGGCCAGGCAACTGCGCAAGGCCAGGGAAGTCCTCGATACCTTCCTGCCGGTCGCCGAGCAGCTCAACATGCCGACGCTCAGGTCAGAGCTGCAGGCGCTCGCCGTCGCGGCGCTGGTCCGCAACCAGCCGCTGCGCCCATTCCGCCGCCGGGTCATCGTCGCGCTGGACATAGAGGGTTCCACCAGCCGGCCCGATCCGGTGAAGGCCGAGCTCCGGACCATGCTCTACGAGCTGTTCGACGCGGCGCTGCGCTCGGCGGGAGTCAGCGCGCGCCGCCGCGACCGGTTCACCGACCGCGGCGATGGCCTGCTCGCCCTGATCGACCCGGCAGACCAGGCGCTGCTGTTCAACCTCGTCATCCCTGTGTTCAGCCGTCTTCTGGCCGGCTACAACGCCAGCCTCCCGGATCCGGGCGGGCGGGACCGCCGGCTCCGGGTCGTCGTCGTCATGCACACGGGGAACGTCCACGACGACGACAACGGGTGCTTCGGCGAAGCCCTGGACATTGCCTTCCGCCTGCTCGACGCCCCCCGCGTCAAGACGGCGCTCAAAGCG
>Ga0209415_10018668_pt1 | contig 10929 bp, 12 predicted proteins | sample PeaSoiSIISIP2007_FD_187696 | JGI IMG/M metagenome (GOLD analysis project Ga0209415, IMG submission 187696) | Peat soil microbial communities from Weissenstadt, Germany - SII-SIP-2007 (SPAdes) (version 2) | ecosystem: Environmental > Terrestrial > Soil > Wetlands > Peat | place: Germany... | reverse complement strand
CCGCTCATCTGCTACGAGGACATGCTGCCCGAAGCCGGACGCGAGGCCATGGGGGAGAGACCCAACCTGCTCGTCAACATCACCAACGACGCCTGGTTCGGCGGTGCCGAGAGCGAGCTGCACCTGCGCATGGCCGCGCTCCGGGCCGTCGAGGTCCGGCGCGACATGGTGCGGGCGGTGAACATGGGCGTCTCGTCGTGGTTCGACGCTTCGGGTCGATTGCGCGCGCGGGGCGCTGCGGACCTGCCGGGCATCGTGCCCGCCGAGCCGGCGCTGCTGGAGACGCCGGACACCCTTTACGTGCGCTTCGGGGACGCGCCTTGGGCGCTGCTCGCGCTGCTGCTCGCCAACGCCGCCGTCTGGCGCGCTGCCCGTCGCTGAGTCTCAGAAACACGAAGGGCGCCGCACCGCTCGGTTGCGGTGGGCGCCCGTCGTCGCTGTCGTGCGCCGAAGCGCAGCGAGCTTACTGGATGAGGTCCTTCAGCGCCTTGAGCGCCGTCGCACGGACCTTCTTCTGGGCCGGCTTGCCCTTGATGGTGATGGGCTGCTTGGTGAACGGGTTCACGCCCGGGCGGTCCTTCGTGGCCGGCTTCTTGATGGCGCGCAGCTTGAGCAGGCCGGGGATCACGAACTCGCCGTTCGGCTTGCGCAGCTCCTTCTTGATGAGCTCCGTCAGTCCGTCGAACACGCGGCCGACACTCTTCTTATCGAGCTCGGAGCTCTCGGCGATCTCGGCAATGACCTGCGCCTTCGTCAAACGCTTTGCAGACATTTCGGTTTCCTCCGTCGGCGCCCCCCGTGGCGGCTTCGACGCGAAAACGAGTAGCACCCCGATTTCGCGTTCCGCAAGGGAAAAACAGCCTGTTTATCGATTTCGTCCCGCGACATGCTCGCTTGCATGGACGCGCCCCGGCCGCTTGACAGCGGAAACGGTCTGGCCTTACCGCGACGCCGGCTTGGCGCTGCGCGCACGTGCTGCGCGGCATAGACGCTCGGTCTCGCGCCGCATGCGGCGGTCGCGCGATGGCGTGTCGTGGTCCCAGCCGAGCAGGTGGAGCAGGCCGTGCGCGAGGAGCATGACGATCTCGGACGCGAGATCACGCTTCGCGGACGCTGCCTGGCGACGCGCAGTGGCCACGCTGACGATCACGTCGCCGAGCAGACGCCCGGCGTGCCGCCCTTCGCGCTGCGCGAACGCCAGGACGTCCGTCGGACGATTCTTCCTGCGATACATCCGGTTCAGCTTCTGGATTTGATCGTCCCCGGTGAGGACGATCGACCACTCTGCGTCCTCCAATTGAAGCGCCGCGAGCATCGAGCGAGCCCACGACAGGACGCGTGCGCGCGCGACCCCCGGATGCGGTCCGTCTTCGACGAGCAGGCGGACGGTCATGCGCGGAGCTTACACTCCTCGGGGTGTCACGAAGCGTGTCGCGCCGGGCCGCATCCGGAGTAGATATCACCCGTGTCCCTCGGTGCGTGCGCGCTCGTCCCCGCCTTCGAGGCGGCCGACACCGTCGGGCGCGTGCTGGACGATCTGAAGGCGGTGCTCGACATCCCCGTGCTCGTGGTCGACGACGGATCGAGCGACGGGACGTCCGCCGTGGCGCGGGAGCGCGGAGCCCAGGTCGTGCGGCACGCGCGCAATCGAGGCAAGGGCGCCGCGCTGCGGACGGGCCTACGCCACGCGGCACGCGAGGGCTTCGCGCAGGTCGTCAGCGTGGACGCCGACGGTCAGCATCCGGCGGCCTCCGCCCGCACGGTCCTGGAGGGCAGCGACGATCCGCGGGCGCTCGTGCTCGGAGTGCGCGAGCTGGCGCGCGACCACGCGCCGCGGAGCAACCAGTTCGGCAACGACGTCTCGAACTTCTTCCTCTCGCACTTCGCGGGCCGCCGCCTGCGCGACACGCAGTGCGGCCTGCGTCGCTACCCGGTCCTCGAGACGCTCGACCTCGGGGCGCACGCGCGCGGATACGCGTTCGAGGCCGAGGTGGTCCTGAGGGCGATCGCCGCAGGGCTGCCGGTCGTCGAGGTGTCCGTGCCGGTGATCTACGGTCCCGCGGACCTGGGCCGATCCCACTTCCACAACGTGCGCGATCCCGCCAGGATCGTCGCCACCGTGGTGCGAACGGTGATCGAGCTGCGCTTGCGAGGGCGGTGACGCGATGCCCGGCCACCTCTCGCGACGCGCCATGCTGGCAGGCTCCGCGATGCTCGCGCTGACCCGCGAGGCGCGCGCCGCCGACCCGGTCGACGACGTCCTGTCGCGCATCGCGCGCGCTCGCGCGTCGGTGCGCACCCTCCAGGGTCCCTTCGTGCAGACGCGCACCATCGGCCTGCTCGCGACGGACGTGCGCTCGACCGGGACCCTCACGCTTGTGCGTCCCGACCGCCTGCGCTGGGAGCTCGCCCCGCCCGACGACGTGACGTTCTGGATCGGCCCCCAGGGGCTGGCGTACCGCAGCGCGCACGGGCAGGCTCGCGTCCCTGCGGCGACGGCGCGCGTCGCGGACGCGCTCGACGACCTGCGCGCCCTGCTCGGGGGCGACCCTGCGAGCCTGCGGCTGCGCTGGTTGCTGCGGGTGCTGCGCGACGACGCGACGGGGGTCGAGCTCGACGCCACGCCGATCTCGGGCAGCGCGCCCCTGCGCGGCCTGCGCTTCTCTCTCATGCCGGACCTGATCCGCCCCACACGCGCGCTCCTGGTCGAGGGCCCGCGCGACCGCACGGTCATCGAGTTCGGAGCCCTCGTGGTGGATGCCCCCGTCGACGACGCGAAGATGCGCCCGCCGGGCTAGGCTACGGCCTAGGGAAAGCGCCCCGTCGCCGCGAGCAGGTCGAGGCGCGCCTGCCGCGCACCGTCCTCGGCCACCGCGACCGCCGTCTCGGCGTCCCTGGCCGTGCGCTCGGCGTCGATCACCTCGATGTCGGTCGACGCGCCGGCGCGGTACGACGTGTTCGCGAGATCGAGGGCGCTGTGGGCGAGCTGCGCTGCCTGGCGCGAGGCCGCGAGGGTCGCGTCGGCGCGCTTGAGCTCCTCGAACGCCGTGCGCACGTCGCTCCTCGCCTGCCGCACCGTCGCCTCGAGCTGCGCCTGCGCCTCGTCGCGCGCCACGTCGCGCTGCTTCTGCTGCCCGTAGCGCAGGCCCGCGTCGTAGAAGGGGATCGTCAGCAATAGCTGCGCCTGCCAGCCCGTGGTCGGATAGTTGATCGTGGAGGGTGTCGCGAAGAACGGCATGAAGGTGCCGGTCAGGTACGGCGAGTAGTCGGTCCAGTTGTCGTGGATGGCGTGCTCGCTCGCCTTCACCCGCACGTCCGCCGCGACGACGTCCGAGCGGTGCTCCGCGTCCTTCATCGCCTGCGCCGGGTCCGACGGGGCCTGCAGGTTCGGCTCCTCGGCGTCGAGCGGTCCCCCAACCCCGACGAGCACGCCGAGCGCCTCGCGGTCCCGCGCGAGGTTCGCGTACTGCAGCTGCACGTTGGCCTCGTCGCTCTGCACCTGCTGCTCGGCGCGCACCTCGTCGAGCCGGTTGCCCACGCCGCCGGTGAACCGCTGGTGCGCGAACGAGTAGTGGGCGCGGTCGGTGTCGCGGGCCCGCATCGCCGCCTCGATGACGCGCTTCTGCGCGACGATGGTCAGGTACGCACGCGCGACGGCGACCGCGACGAGACGCCTCGTGTCGATGGCCGACGAGCGCGCCGCCTCGACCTGGTCCTTGGCCTGCGACCACTGCGCCCACGGCTTGGGCACGATGAGCGGCACCGTCAGCGTCGCGCTCCCGAGGAAAGTGGTCGCCGGGGTCACCACGCTGCCGCCGATCGCGCGCGCGCCGTCGAGCTGCGTGAGCGCCCCGTTGCCGTAGACGGTGGGCAGGGCCCCCGTGCGCGTCTGCTCCACGAGCGACTCGGCGCGCCGGATCTCCTCGTACGCGACCACGGCGGTCGGGTTGCGCGCGAGCGCCGTGCCGATGGCCTGCGTCAGGCCCATCGGGGGCACGGACGCCGCCTCGAGCTGCGACGTCTCCAGCCCGGGCTGCGCGGGCGCCGGCTCCTGCGCGCGTGCCAGGGCCGGGAACACGATGAGCAGGACCGCAGGAGCGCCGAGGAACCGCATGGAAGGCGTGATGAGAGGATCTACGCGTCCTTCGGATCGCTCGTGCGGCGGCCTCCGCCGTGGCGCCGCCCCTCGGGACGGGGCGGGAACTGGCGGCGGTCGTCGCGCGTGCGCCGGTCGAGACGCTGGCGGCGGTCCTTGAGATCCGCCCTTCGGGCCGTCGGACGACGGGGCATGGGGCCACGATGCCTCCCTCGCGCGAAGGGGGGCAAGTTCGCCGGATCTGCCCCTAGGGCGACGTGACCAGCAGGTGGGCCTTGAGGCCCTGCCCGAAGGCCGTCGCGGTGCCGTCGTACCCGGTGATGAGCGCGGGGCCGCTCGAGCAGTCCCACGTGTTCCACGTCCAGCCGAGGTAGCTCACGCCGTGGCTGTCGGCCCAGGGCATGTACGTGTCGATGAACCCGTGCGCGCAGTCGTTCTCACCGAGCTCGCCGGTGACCACCGGGCTCTTCGCCGCGATGGGCGCGATGACCGAGTCCCAGCACGTGGCGGCCGTGCACGAGTTGAAGTTGTACAGGTGAAAGCTCGCCGCGATCTGCCCGAGCGGGTCGGCCGGCACGTGCGCGAGCCAGCCGGTCAGGTCGTCCGCGTACGCCAGGCCGCCGAGCATCAGCACGTTGGTCGCCCCGGTCGATCTCACGGCGTCGACGAGGTCCTTCATCCCCGCGCTCTGCCAGCTGCCCGTCACGGTGCCGCCCGACTGCGTGATCGTGCACCCGCTCGCCCAGCACGCCCACGCGTCGGTGGTCTGCGCGTTGTTCGTGTCGACGTACGGCTCGTTGTACAGGTCGAACACCGCCATCGGATCGCTCTTGAACGCCGCCGCGACCGACTTCCAGAACGCCGGCCCGTGGTCGGCGTCGGCCATCGGCTGCTGTGTGGTCGCCTGGAAGGTGCCCGGGGCGTTCCAGTGCAGATCGACGATGGTGAACAGGCCGTGCGCGTGGAGCTTCGCGGCGTAGGCCACGATGGCGCTCTGGTACGCCTGCCCGCCGTAGGTCGTGCTCACACCGTTGATGCCCAGCCAGCAGTCCTCGTTGAGCGGCAGGCGCACGGCGTTGACGTGGCCCCACGTGGCGATGGCCGTCGCCATCGTGTCGGGATCCGGTCCCTCGAAGATGCCGTAGCCGCCCGTCTGGATGCACGCGTACTCGCTGCCCGAGTGGTCGACGCCGAGCAGGCGGGTGGGCTTGCCCTGGTAGACGAGCTGGTTGCCCGAGACGTGAAGGTCGGGGTTGCCGGCGTCGCCCGCGTCGCCGGGGGCGGTGGCGTCCGGTGGTTTGCCGGAGTCCATGGACCCGGTCGAGCTGTCGAGGTCCGTGCTCGTGTCGGCCGTGCCGCCGTCGTCGCCGGGACCCGGGGAATTGGCCGGCGAGCCGGTGCCCGCGCCGCAGGCGCCCACCAGGAGCCCCACCAGGACGTTGGACGCTACGGTGACGGCGCGCATCGCCCGTCAGGATAGCTGCCCTGTTATGCTCGGCGCCATGCCCCCCGACCCTCCGAAGCAGCGCCTGCTTCGCCTCCTGCGCCGCACCGCGAAGGGCGCGCGCGCCGTCGGGGAGCGATCGACGGCCGACGAGAGCGCCCTCTGGAGCGCGCACGAGCGGGCGCTGGTCCGCGCGCGCGACGCCGGAGCCGCGGCGCAGCGGATCGCGTCGAGCGCCGCGCGCCAGCGTGCCTCGATCGAGAACGTGGCCGACCGCGCACGCGCCCTGGGCTCGCGCGCGACCGAGGTGCACAACGCCTTCGCGCGCGTCGTGGACACGTTCGACCGGCTGGGCCTCGTCGCCCTCAACGCGGGGCTCGAGGGGGCGCGCGTCGGCGAGACCGAGGGGCGGCAGCTCGGCCTGGTCGCCGACGAGGTGCGCGCGCAGTCCGCGCGCGGCGTCGAGGCGGCCCGCGAGATCGCCGCGGCGCTGGCGCAGCTGGCCACCGACCTGTCGAACCTCGAGGGTCAGGTTTCGCAGGCGCAGACCGTCGTGGCCGAGGTCACGCAGGACTCGGCGCGCGCGGCCGGCGCGGCGAGCGACGCCGAGGCCGCGCTCGTGGACATCGGCGACCGCGTGAAGAAGGCGACCGGCAGCGACCCCGAGACCGTGCGCGCCATCGCCGACGCGAGCGAACGGGCCCGCGCCCTGGTGACGTCGCTGAGCGCGCTGAGCGGCAAGGTGCCCCGCGCGCTGCTCGTCGGCATGCTGGCCCCCGCGCTCGCGCCCCTGGCCCGGCTGCTCAGCGACGAGGAGGCCGAGGAGGGCGAAGAGAGGAGCGAGTAGCCGGCGATGCCCTCGAGCGATCCGGAGCTCGCGCGCCTGCTGCTTCAGGAGCTCGAGCGCCACCTGGTGACGCTGGAGGCCCAGCCGCGCGACGTGCCCGCCGTGCAGCGCGCGGTGCACGCGCTCAAGGGCAGCTCGGGCCTGGCCGGCGAGCGCGAGCTCGCGGCGGCCCTCGAGCGCCTGCACCGGCGCATCAAGGAGGGCGTCGAGGCGGCCTTCGGCGAGGCCGCCGCGGTGGTGCGCCTCGCGGTGCAGCGCCTGGCCGCGGGCGAGAGCGCCGTGCCCGCCTTGTGGCCCATTCCGCCCGACGACCTCGCGGGGCGCCAGCTCGATCCGCTGGTGCGCGCCCAGTACGCCGCCGAGGTGACCGACCGGCTCGCGCGCATCGACGACGCCCTGTCGACGACCGACGACTCGCTCGAGGCGCTGCGCGAGATCTACCGCCACGTGCACACGATGAAGGGCGCGGCGAGCGCGGTCGGCGACGAGCCGATGAGCTGGTTCTGCCACGGCCTCGAGGAGCGCCTGAAGACCCCCGACTCCACCGAGGCCGCGAGCGCCGCGGTGCAGGAGGTCGCGCGCTGGCGCGTGGTGCTCGGGGCGCTGCTCGACGAGCCGGACAGCGCGCTCAACATGCTGCGCACGCGCGGGCGGCCGTCGCAGGCGCCGCGATCGCGGCCGAGCATGCCCTCGGTGAGACCCCTGGAGTCCGAGCCCCCGCGATCGTCGGTTTACGACGAGGTGAGCGCGACGATCCGCGTCGCCGCCGCCGACGTCGACCGGCTGCTCGAGAGGTTCGACGCGATCGACCTGGTGCGCGAGGCGATCGCGGCGCGCGCCGAGCGGGCGCACGAGACGGCGCTCGCCCTGCGAGAGCTGCGCGGATCACTCGTGGAGGCCCTGCGCCTCATCGGCCCACCGCGTCCGTGGGGCGCGCCCGCCGCGGCGCTCGCACGCATCGAGCGGGCCGTCGCCGCCATGGGCACGTGGGGCGAGGACCTGGACAGCGCGTCGACCCGCCTGCTGACCACCGAGCACTCGCTGCGCGACAACGTGACCTCGGCCAAGCGCGAGCTGTCGACCATGCGCCAGACGCCCGTCGGCCGCATCTTCGCGCGCCTGACCACGGCCATCGATTCCGAGGCGCGGCGCAGCGGGCGCGCGGTCATCGTGCGTACGCGCGGGGCCGACGAGACCATCGACCGGCGCATCGCCGAGCAGCTGGTGGAGACGTGCCTGCAGCTCGTGCGCAACGCCGTCGCCCACGGCATCGAGACGCCCGAGGCCCGCGCCGCGCTCGGCAAGCCGCAGTCGGGCACGGTGTCGCTCGGCGCGCGCAAGCTCGGCAACCACCTGAGCATCACCATCGAGGACGACGGCGCCGGCGTCGATGTGGCCGACGTGCGGGCGCGCGCGCTCGACGCGGGCCTGGTCACGCCCGCGATCGCCGAGGCCGCCGACGACGACACGCTGCTGTCGCTGCTGTTCGTGCCCGGCTTCTCGACGCGCGAGTCGAGCGATCTGCTCGCAGGCCGCGGCATCGGCCTGGAGATCGCGCGCAGCGTCGTGCAGCGCATGGGCGGCGCCATCCGCCTGTCGAGCCGCGCGGGCGAGGGCTTCAGCGCGCGCATCGACGTGCCCATCGAGAGCGGCATGGTCGACGTGCTCTGGGTGTTGGCGGGCGAGCAGGAGTTCGCGCTGCCGGCGCTCCACGTGCGGCGCGTGCGGCGCGCGCCCGGCGGCACCGAGGGCCCGGCATCGACGCGCGTGCCCCACCTGCTCGCGTGCCTCGACGCCGGCGCCAACGCGCCGTCCGCCTACGTGCTCGACCTCGACCTCGAGGGCGAGAGCGACGCGGGCGGCGTGAGCCTCGGCGTCGACGCCGTCGGCCGCACCGAGGAGCTGCTCGTGCGCCCGCTCGGACCGCTCGTCGCCGGCCTGGGCCCCTTCGCGGGCGCCATCGTGCGCGGCGACGGCTCGCTGCGCCTCGCGATCGACGCGTGGGCGATCGCCCCACGTGTGCGCGCGTTCTCCGCCGCGGGCATGTCGCCAGGCAGCGGTCGTCCGCCATCGAGCCGCGGCTGATCTACACTGGCTCTCCCGTCGATGGGCGTCTCTCTCCGCATCGAACCCATGGACGCGCGTGATCTGTCCGCCGTCGCGGCCATCGAGGGACCGACGCGCATGGACGAGGCGCAGCTGCGCGCGGAGCTCGAGCGCCCGTGGTCGCGCACGTGGGTCGCGCGCGAGGCCGGGCCCGACCCCGTGGGCTACGTGCTCACGTGGCACGTCGCCGACGAGCTGCACGTGATGAACGTCGCCACGCGCGCGGACCGCCGGCGCCGCGGCGTCGCCCGGGCGCTGATGACCGAGGCGGTCACCTACGCGCGCGGCCGGGCGATCAAGCACGTGCTGCTCGAGGTGCGCCGGTCCAACGCCGCGGCGATCGCCCTGTACCGCGCGATCGGCTTCTTCGCGATGGGCGTGCGCGCGCGCTACTACCCGGACGACGAGGACGCGGTGGAGATGGTGCTGATGCTCGATCCGGCGACCGGGGCGATCGTGGAGCACGCGGACGAGGTGCGGCTGGAGGGGTGAGAGCGGCTTGCTCTACCGCGTGCCGAGCTTCCCGGCGCGCTCGAGCGTCGCCCGGGCGCCCGGCGACAGCGCGTCCTCACGCTCGGCCCGCGCATCGACGACCTGGAACTTCGCCTGCCAGCCCAGGCCGCGCCGGTAGCGGTGGAACGGATCCTCCTCGAGGCCGAAGCGCTCGCACATGGCATCGCGTAGCCGGGTGAGGTTCTGCTTGGTCGCGCGCGCGTCGCCGAAGCGCCAGCTCTTGAAGCGGCCGTCGTTCGTGAGGAAGGCGAGCAGCAGGTCGAAGGGCTTGAGCGGCTTGTCCGAGCTGCCGGTCGCGAGACCCAGGTCGCGCGCGGTGACGCGGCGCTCGCGCTGCCGGAAGCGGACCAGGATCGTGCGGTGGTCGAGAAAGAGCACCGTGAGCTCCTCCCATGCGTGGACGCCGTCGAAGACGGGCCGGGACGGCAGGGGCGACTTGCGAGGCCCCACTGCGCGCAGGGGCAGCGGCGACGGCATGGGCATGGGCAGGTCGATCCGGCAGATGCGACCGCGCTGCACGGCGAGGCATTCGGACAGCACCACGAAGGCCACGAGCGCGCGCGATCCGTGGCGCCTGGGCATCTCGGGCGTCAGCGCGCGTCACCGAGGACCAGCACGAGGTCGACGGGCTCGTCGTCGATCGCGAAGCACCCGATCGTCATCGGCCCGAAGCTCATCGTGGCGCGCGTGCGGATCCCCGCGGCGCCGGCGCCCCAGAGCGCGCGCAGCGTGCGGATGAAGTCGGGGATCGAGGCTTCCTCCCAACTTCCGTCGCCGGTCGGCTGCAGCCAGCTCGCGGCCTGCAGCGCATCGAGCTCTCCCGGGGCGAGCCTGGCAGCGAGCTTCTCGACGTCGACGGCGGTCACGCGGGACTCGATGTGCTCGAGGAACGCGCGCATGGTGTGCGAGGGTACACCGGTTGCGTCGAGGAGCGATGCCGTGGCGAGCGGGGGCTGGACGGCGGCGTTCAGGGGCTGGACGGTTGCGAACAGCGACTGGACGCTGCCGTCGAGAGGCTGGACGATCGCGAACCGCACGTGTCCCTGCCCGTCACGGCGCACCCCGAGGGTGACAATTCTTCATTTGCATCCCGGAGATCGACGCGGGCCTACGTTCGTTCGCTCGCGCACGCCATCACCCAGGAATCGTTGCGAGATCCGGCGTTCGGCGGACCCGCGGCGCTCACGCCTCCGGTCAGTGTTTCCTTCTAGAGGGTGACACCGCTCGACAGCGCCCGGCACTCCCGCCGGGCCAGCCCGGGCGGCCCGTCCTGGAGTCTGATCGTGAAACCTCATCCCCTCGTCACCATGCTGACCGGCTTCATCGCCGGCATGAAGAAGCACTATGCGGGCGCCTCGATGATGCTCGACGGCAAGAGCTACACCGAGACCTCGCTCGAAACGCTGTTCCAGTCGTGCATCGACGACTCGAACGCCGCCGACGAGGCCGTCGCGACGAAGGTCGCGGCGGTCAAGAAGGCGCACGACACGGCCGCGCTGGTGCGGCCGGTCGCGATGGCGTTCAAGAAGGCGGTGGTCGCCGCATACAGCGGCGATGCGACGGCGCTGAAGGACTTCGCCCTCGAGCCTCCCAAGGCCACGGTGAAGACCGCGGCGGTGAAGCAGGCCGCGGCGGTCAAGGCCAAGGCCACCCGCCAGGCCCTCGGCACCAAGGGCCCGAAGCAGAAGAAGGCGGCGAAGAAGCAGCTCGCTGCCTCTGCTGCTCAGCCGCAGCCCGCGCCGGCTCCCGTGCCGGAAGCAGCGACCACGGCGACGGACCCGGCGGGCAAGCCGCCCGTCAAGTCCTGACGCGGGCGTGACCCGCGGGCGGGCGCGGAGCAGTCGGCCGCGCCCGCCCGGGGCTGCGCGGGAAATCCCGCTCGCTCATGGCGGCGGCTCGAGCCCGACGTGACGCTCGAGCCTC
>Ga0209415_10018665_pt1 | contig 10929 bp, 15 predicted proteins | sample PeaSoiSIISIP2007_FD_187696 | JGI IMG/M metagenome (GOLD analysis project Ga0209415, IMG submission 187696) | Peat soil microbial communities from Weissenstadt, Germany - SII-SIP-2007 (SPAdes) (version 2) | ecosystem: Environmental > Terrestrial > Soil > Wetlands > Peat | place: Germany... | reverse complement strand
CGGATCGAGGGCGCCGTCTGGTCGCACCCCGAGCATGATCGCCTCGGGGTGGTAGAGGATCCGGCCGAAGGTCACGGCGGTCGGCGCGATTGCCGACAGATGTTTTCGACCGTGTCCGATCAGGGCCTCAGGCTCGGACTCCATCTCGTCGGCGAATCCGACAATGAGAACGGTCATGTGCAGCCACGCAGCGGGAACGAGGTCCAGACCGGGGAGTCCGGCCAGCCGCTGCTGGGCTTCGTGCGCGAGTTCCTGGACCTGCGGCTGATCATGGAAGAGGACATGCCAGTGGACCTGCTCCCGGCCTTGGCGCCTGCCGGGACGCGGCCACCAATGACTTGCCATATGTTCCGGCAATGGACTCACTCGTCCTCCAAGGCTGGTGCATGGCCAGGCAGTGCGCCGATCGTGAATGAGCGGATCTGTTCTCGCAGGTCCGCTGCGCCCGCGTGGTCCCGGAGTCGCCGCTGCCGCAGCCGCGCATCCAGGGCGGCGAGATGCCTGATCACAGTGGCGATCCGATACTCCGGTGGCATGGCCAGAACGGCGGAGATCTGCTCGGCCGCACCGTCAAGGGACCCGGTCATCACGTTGGCGATGCCGGCGCCGACGCGAATCTGCGCCCAGGTGCCATACATCCACGGGTCGCCTCCAGCCCACGCTGCGTCCGCCATCTCCGCGGCTCGTAGTGCCGCCTGCGGGTTACCAAGATGGAGGCTTACCACGAGGCGGTAGATCGCCTGCGGCACGGCCGTAGGCGTTGGCCGCCCGGTTCTTCTCGTCGAGATCACCAATCAGCAGGCGGGCGTGGGCGAGTAAGTCGGCGTCGATACGGAACAGCTCACGGGTCTGGCGGAGCCGCTGCTTTCCCCCATGCAAAAGCATCTGCGTCTGCCGATGAAGGCGAACGACGTCGGCGAGTACTTGTTTCGGGGCAAGCTGCGTGTGTGCCTCAGCGAGGCGGAGAGTTGCCCCAGCCAGGTAGGTGACTGCGTCGTCGCCGGTGTTGGTCGACTCGATCCACGCGGTGAGGTTGGCCGCGTCTTCCTCGGTCGGGTGATGATCAAGCGGCAGCCCTGAGGACTGCGCGGCAAACAGGGCGTCGGTGCTCAAACCGAAAACCCGGCAGTACAAGGCCATGGGCAGCCCACAAAGGTCGGTCGGCGGTCATCGCGAGCAACACCTTCTCGCCAAGATCAACGGTACATCCGTCTCCTGAAGTATCCCCCTACCTCCTGGACGGCCACGGTCTTTCATTGGACACGAACGTTCCGTTGCCACCCGGACCACATGCAGCCACACACGGTCCCGCCAGGAAGATCACCCGCATGTCCCAGCAACTGCGCGACGATGTAACCACTCAAGCCCGGACCGCGGTGGACACCAACCGCTGCCGGCCGCACACGAGCCGAGAGATCAATGAGGGATCACAGGGCACTTCACCTGCGAGACCTCGCCCCCTCGTCTCCCGTTCGCACGTCAGCGTCCCGAAGTCCATTGCCTCAGCAAATCCTGCCGTCCGCCCGTATGCAAGCGCAGTCCGCATGGTGAGTGATGACAGCCATTGCGAGTCCACCCGACGTCACTGGCACCGCATCACTACGTCACTCAGAGTATCTAACGACGGATCGGCGCTGCCAAGACCAGATCAGTCCATGAGCGGCGGTGGCTACCGTCACTCAACAGCGCGGAGACCCAGCCATGAATAACGCCATCAGCCATGCGCGGCCCGTCGGCAAGGACAGCGGCGCCGCCGACCAGGTCGCCGCCGATGTCGTCCTCTCAGAGCTGCCCCGCCCGCCGATCCTGGCCAGGGAAGAGGCCAGCCGCTGGGAAGCCCTGCTCGGCGACCTGCAGAGCGCGCTAGCGGCACAGGGCGTCAGCTCCGTGCTCGCCAGGCATCACCGCCTCGTGCTCGAAGGAGGCAGCACCAGGTGCGCGCCGTCCGGCCCCACCGACCCGCAGCTGCACATCTTCACGCCCCACGGCACCGACATCGCCACCGCGCACGGCAGCGCCTACCACTTCGCCACCGGCCCCGCATACCCTGCCGACGACCCTGGCCAGGCAGCGCGGCACGCGATCGGGACGGACGGATCTGATGCCTGAGCACCGCGACCCGGCACAGCTGCAGCCAGTTGCCGGCCACGCATGCACATGCGGCGCGCACACGATCACGCGGGCCTGCCCGGTCGGCTGCCTGGCAGCGATCCTGTCAGCACGGGCCTTCAACCCGCTGGCCGCGCCTGCGACCGGCCCTCCGGGCCCGGCGCCACGGTCGGGCACGTGGTCGACCTGCACCTGCAGCGGCGGCTCTGCGACATCGACGGCCTCGGCCCTCACCTGACAGGAGAAATCGAGGTCAGCCTCGTATACGCCGGCCTCATCAGCCAGGACAACCACGTACCGGCCGCACCAACGCCCGCGGACGGCGCGGCGGAAGCGCACCCGGACCGGGTCCGCGCCCTGCTCACAGCCGCCTCCCCGGCTGGCCAGCCACCCCACCAGCCCGCCCCGGCAAACCCGGCCAGGGCGGCCGCGCCAGCACCGGCAGCCTGGCCGAACCCGCGGACGGACCAGCCAGTGAGGCTGAGAGCGGACTCGCGCGATGACCGTGCCGGGCGCGTGGCCGGAGATCCTGGGCTCGGCGGCGGACTGGGGCAGCGTCACGACGGGCCAGGCTGATGCCGGGGCGGTGGCCTACCCGCGGGGCCGGGCGCTGGGCGGGTCTGGCGCGACGCGCTGCGGCCGCTGGCCAGCTGCCGGGTCATGTCCGCCAGCAGCTGGCCGGCCTGCGGGCCGCCGTGGTCGCTGGCCCAGGTGAGCATCCGCGAGCAGGCTGCCAGTGCCCGGCGGACCATCGCGGTCTCCTCGGCGCTGAGCACCACCGGCTGGCCGCCGCCGCTGGCCGGGGTCATCGGGTTGCCTCCTGCCCGCCGTGGCGTGCCCAGCCGCTGGTGCCCTGGGCCAGGGTGGTCTGCTCGCCGACCCGGGATGCCTCGCCCGGCGCCATCGCCGATCGCCAGGAACTCGGCCTCGGCGGCGGTGCGCGCCTTCGGCGCCCGTTCGATGGCGCCTGGCGCGCCGGCGGGTAATGGGCGTCGTCGACCTGCGGGCTGCCCGGCGCGGTCACCAGGTGGCGGGCCACCTCCCGCACCCCGCCGGGCCCGGAGTGAGTGATCACCACCTGCTCGCCCGCCAGCTCGGCGGCGTCCCGCAGCGACCCTCCTGCAAGACGGCTCCGGAGGGCCTACCTCCATCTCCCGCTCAGTTACATACATCAGCAGAACCCGATCTACATCGGATCCTCCTTCCTGTGCTCGCGGCACGCGATCTTGGTTTTCTGGTGTGCGAGGCGCGGGGCGGCCGCCCGGCTGTCGCGTCGGGGGGCGCCGGTTCCACGGCCGGCTGCGTTTCTCCTTCATCGTGGCCGCGCCGTCCGCGATCGCGACCGCCAGGTCAGTGACTACCCGCCCCCGGTCATGCACCGGCACGAACCCGCGCCGGGCCAGCGCCCCGGACAGCCCGAAAGGCACTTTTCGCATATAACAGCGAGTTTTCTCGCCGACTCGGCCGGTCGCCGTGAATAGCGGAGGTTAGCCTGGAATGGCTTGTGCTACCTCGACTAGGTCGTCCTCGATTTCAAGCATGCCCTCGGTGAAGCCAGACGCGGTCGCAGGAAGCGCGTAGCCGGTAAGCCCTTTGGCTGTCGCGAAGTCGATGTACTGCCCGTCGGCGCACAGAAGTCTGACTGCCTGGAAGGCGAAGGCCAGCGGGTACCGTCCTTTGAACGAGACTTCGGAGGACGTGGCCTGCTCGGTCTGCTGCTGTACGGAGATCGTGACTAGGCCGCCGGTTGGCGCTGATGCCTTGACTTGCTCAGCGATCGACCGGTCGACGCCGAGCGAGAACTCGTCGCTCTTCAGCACCGCAGTTACCACGAACAAGGCGCTTCGCCCGGCGGCCGCGCGCACGTGGTTGCTTGCGTGGCCGGTTCCGGACTCCAGGTACTCGGCTATCTCGCCGAGGGTGACCCAGTCACGCCGCACGTTGCGCAGCGCGATGACTACCGAGCGGGCGCTGGCAAGAGTGACCGCGGCCGTGACATCGGCGCCCATCGCGGCCAGCACAGGGCCGAGGAAGCTGCCGGCGACCTTGCCGCTGACGTGGCTAGTTGTCTTGACATTCAGGTCAGGCGCCGGATCGTCGCGGTGCACAGCCGGAATTTCAGTTCCCGGCGGAGCCGGAAGGTTCTGTTCCAGCGGTCCTATCGCCTGTGTCGTTCGGCGGGCATCGCTTTCCATCAGGAGCAGCGGCGTGAACTGGGTGCTCGGCAACCGGACGACGTTGTAGCCGTAGCTCTTAAACGCTCGGACCAAAGGATCAGAGCACAGCATTTTGGCTCCTTCGGGATTTGGTTATACTACCTTATGGGATTCGCTGTTTCCGCTGACCTGCTCGGGTACAGCACGCCGACGGCCCCTGGCGTGACCGGCACCGACGCTGAACTGCGAGTCGCTCGCAGCTGGGCCGGGCTGACCTCGCAGGGGCGGATCCAGATCTCGATCGAGCAGCTGGCGGCAGGCCAGGACGTCAACGTTCTCATGTCACATGAGAGCGTTCATGATGTCCTCATCTATTCTTCCGTCTTTGGCATACAGCAGCTTGCCCTGTCCGCGTTCGGCCTGGCCCCGTGGCCTGAATTCCCGCTGTCGGGCATGATCCGCAGAATCCTTGGCAGCACGATCCGCGCGAGCGTCCGGGTTCAGGAGGGATGCGCGACCTTCATGCCGTCCGCCGGCCTGACCGGCTCGGACCTCGATCACTATGTCGCAGCGCTGTCCGCCGAGTACAAAGACATAATCAAGCCGTTTGACTGGCTCCGCGGCCGGGACCTGCCCGCCGCCGCCGCCAGGGATCTGGCCTTCGCCGTCGGCAAGTTCAGCCTGGGCGTCCGGCTTCCCGCTACGACGCTGAGCAGCGCCGCCGCGGTTGCCCAGTTCCTCAAGGACCCGGATAACAATCCGAATAAGCGATTCGACGCCGCTGTTTCAGCGCTCGCTGCGGCGAGTGATACGGAACTGCGGCGGCTGAGCGAGGCCAGCGAGCCGCAAGCGGAAATCGCCAGTCGCTGGTATCCCCAAGCCCAGGGCCACTCGGCGCCCTATACGTCCTGCCCGGCGGCCGGGCCGCGGTGGGCGGGCCTGTGGGGCCAGCTTGTGGCCGAGGCGGTACAGGCATGGGCGGACGACCCGCGGATAGGCGATGCCGAGCGCCAGCACCTGCGCGACGCGACGGCGCATCCCCTGATGTTGCTGCAGCCGCCAGCGCCCAGCGTGCTCAAAGCGGTCCTGACTCCCACGGTCGCCGTTAGCGGGCGGGTCGGCGATCATCCGCCCATGACGTCACTCCTTCCCTACGAGCTGGCCGTGATCAGCCACAACGGCTACGCCACGCCAGTTCCCGGCATCCAGCCGGTGGACGGTACAGGCGACCTGATGCTCGCGCCAGACGAGGCGGCCGTCTGGCTCGCCTCATCATCTGGGCAGAATGCCGCCGCCCGGCTGTCTGACGCCGAGCTACGCCAGTACCTGTCATTAGCCAGCCAGGACACCACCGTCTGCCTGTACGACGGTGACTACGTGTTCCCCTGGGCCGACGCGCTCGCGGCCAAGCCGCTCGCTCGCGGTCGCCGTCACCTGGTGCTCGTGGCAAATAGGTCGCTGGCCGGTTTCCTCTACGATCCGCTGCTCAGCCAGGGCCTCGCCGGGCAGGCTGCCATCAGGTACGCCATCGTCGGCAGCGATATCCCCGGCGTCTCCTATTTCCTCGCCGCGCCGCTAGGCCAGCCGTATCCGGTCGTCGTCGTCCCGGCACCTGTGCCCGCCACCGCCCGTGCCCGGCAAGAGCTGCGCCATAGCGGCCCTGACGAACTCAGCTGGACCGAGGTCGACATGGCGGAGTTCTTCCGTGTGGCATCGGACGCGATGCTCATCGACCTCGTCCGGCTCTTCTCATGGTGCGAGGGAAGGCAACTGCCGCCGGGGAGCACGCCAGAGATCCAGGCCGATCAGGCTGACTCCTTTAGTCTGGGCACTCCGCCAGACTCGCGCGCACTAGGCGGCGATGCCCTGGCCAGCTTGCGGCCAGCGGTCAGGCGGCAGCTTGACCAGGCCGGGGCATTCGAAGCAGCCGGGAAGCGCCGCCGGGCGGCCGCTGGCTATTCCAGGATGATGGCAAGCAATGACCCGCAGACTAGGGCCGCGGGCGCCATCGCCATGGGAATGATGCTGAGTCACGCCATGGACGCCGTCGGCGCGGTCCGCGCCTATGAGGTGGCGATCAACTCGCACGACCCTGATCTCGCACCGCTGGCGCTGCTGTATTCGGGCCAGGCGCTCCAGGCGATGGGCGACCTGCCGGCAGCGATGACGGCTTTCCGGACGGCGACGCTGACCCGCCACCCTGACCACGCGCCTCCCGCGGCTTATCTCCTTGGTGAGGTGGGCGGCGAGATCGGAATGAGCTCCGGCAGCCAAGCTGAGTTGTTCCAATGGGTCGTTAACAGCCAGCATCCGGGCGTCTGGCCGCTTGCCGGGGTGAGGCTGGCCCGGATCTGGCTCTCAGACCTGCGCGGCGACGCCGCTGTCAAACTCCTCCGTCGCGTGGTCGCCTCGGGCCACCGCGGAGCGAAGCAGCAAGCCGAGGAACTCATCGCTGAAACTAGTCGCTGACCTGCCGTGCGAAGGGCCTTCGAGCGTGGTCGCCGCCACATTATCGGGTAAATGATCCGAGTGGGCCAGTAACCCAGTGCTCGGACCACTCGCACCATCGTGTGACGGATGAGCGGCGAGACTTCAGGCTCCCAGTTGCCGCCGCTCGCGAAGCTGATTGTCAGATCGGAGCGGAGCACGCCGGACGCGATTCCCGCAGTAGAACCGAAGCGCCGCAAATGCCACGGCGGGTACCATGCCCGCGGTCGCCTTGCCCCAGGCGCCGTGCCGCTCGACGGCCACGAACCCCTGCCCGTTGTCGCCGACGTCGGTGTAGTCCCCGCCGGCCGCGCAGCTGTCCGCCGAGGCGCACGACACCGAGCCGACGAAGGCGTCCGCGCCCTTGTTCAGGGCCCCAAGGCTGGGAACCTCGATCGCCCTGTCTGTGCCGACGCTGCGCGAATTCCGCTGCCTGCCGGGCGGTTCAGCGGTGCGGTGTGCCTGACGATGCTGCACCACGTTCCCTCGCGCCGGCAGCAAGATGGCGTGCTGGCCGAGATCTGCAGGCGGCTGCGTCCCGGCGGCGTGCTGGCCGGGCAGGACAGCCTCGACAGTCCCGACCTGCGCGCCTTGCATCACGATGACGTTTACGTCCGGTCGATCCTTCCAGCCTGCAGGCGCGCATGGAGGCGACTGGCTTCACTGCCGTGCAGGTCGACACGAACGAGTACGCCATGCGGATCCGGGGGACCAGGGCGCGGGCTGCGGTGGGCTCCGGAGCCTCGGCCCGCTAGAAGTTCAGCCGCGTCAGGGATGCTGCTTAGCGGCCTGCCGCCCTGGCCGGGCCACACGCGCCGGAAGGCCACCCGTACCGCATCACGCTCTGGCCAGCCGGCAACCTTGCCCGCAGACTGCCCGCCCAGTCCAGATCTGCGCACCAACGGCAGCATGGTCCGGAGCGACGAGGCCGCCCCGCACGGCGGCTCGGCGTGCGTCAACTACCTCAAGGCCTGTAACGGCGAGCAGGTCGTGCTGTTTGATCGCGATGGACCAGCTCTGCGACGGGGACCGTCCATCCGCAGCCGAGGCTCCAGGGCTCTTCTGGCTGACAGCCACGCCCCGGCCGGGCAGATGCGCGGCCGAGCCTAGGACTCGACGAGAACCACGATCGTCTCGGGACGGACCCCATCGGACCTCATGGCCTCGGCTGCCTCCTCCGACTGGAGCGCCCGCTGAAAGGTGTCCATGTCGGGGACGTCCACGATCAGCCCGACCCTGTTCGTCTTGTCCGGGTCGGTGAACGTGCGCGCCGTCATGCCGAGCGGCCCGAAAAACTCCGCCCGCCTCGGTGAAGCCAGCCAGTGGCCGACATCATCGACCTCGTGGAACAGCATCAGTGTCGCCATCGTGAAACCCCCCTCATAAGCGCTGCTCATCTGAGCCGTGCGCTGCGGCACACCCTACTCCGGCTGCCGTCCCCGGCGCTGGCCGCGCCGCGCCGCGCGGCGGGGCCGGGCGGGTGAGGGGGCTGGGAATGGGGCGGGCGATGTGGACCCAGGTGCAGCCGCCGGCGGTGATGTAACCGGCCTGCCCGGTCGCGAGGCGGCGGGCGATGCCGGGGTCGGCGGTCCAGGCATGCTGGACCCTAGATGATCCTTCGTCGCCCCCGGTCCGGTCGATGACCTTGGTGGCGGTTTCGATGACCTGGCGGGTTCCGGCGAGTTCGGAGATGGGTTCGGGGTGGGGGGTGCGGAGCATCCAGATCCCGCCGTCGGCGGTGGTGGCGATGCGGGCGAGCGACCGTGCCATCGGCTTCTGTGCCGCAGCAATCGGACTGCTGGATGCCTGCCTCTAGTTCCCGGGCGACGCAGACGATTCCAGTCGGCCGGTGACCGCGATCACCTACCTCGTCCCCGCGTGGCAGTACTTCGACAGCCTCGACATCGACGAGGTCGGCTACACCCTGCGGACCGCGTCGCTGATGACCCAGCCGGAAGACCACTTCGACCCCGTCAACCCCGGCGACTATGCCCTGTTCGGCATCCGGTAGGAGCGTCTGGACGCAGCATTCGGCAGCACCGGGCCCGGCGCTATCGTTGCTCGGACACGACGGTTACGCCAGCCTCGATGAAGGCGTCGACGACGGGCCGGCGCCGCAGTTCGACCACGGCGAACTCGCCCGCAGGCTCCTGGACCTTTACGACCGGATGGATCTCATGGGCTGCTCACTCGGTCAGGCTCTGACGTCGGGAACGCCGATCAGGAGAACCTGGCTGACAGACCAGTAGCGCGCCATCCGCCCCAGTCCGCGGCACGATCGGGCCGCGCCGAACATGAGCGCTGCGAAGCGCACGGCCGTAGCCGTGATATCATTAGATATCATTGGAGGTGCGCGTGACCGATGTCCTGATCCGTGATGTACCCGACGAAGTGATCGCGGCGGTGGACGCACACGCCAGGCGGCTCGGGCTGTCACGTAGCGAGTACGTCCGCCGCCGCCTGGCGCAGGATGCGGCTGCATCTGCCTCGCCGGTCAGCGCTGCGGATCTGGCCAGGTTCGCTGAGGTGTTCGGCGATCTGGGGGACCCGGATGTGATGTCGCGGGCGTGGCAGTGACGACCTGGCTGATCGACAAGTCGGCCCTAGTACGGCTGTCTGCAAGCCCGGATGCCGGTAAGTGGGCGGAGCGGATCGAGCGCGGGCTGGTCCGGATCACGACAGTCACCCGGCTGGAAGTCGGTTACTCAGCACGGTCGGGTCCGGACTTGCGTACCGGGCTGCGGCATCCGCCATTGTCGGTGATGCCCGTGGAGTATCTGACTCCGGCGATCGAGGACCGGGCGGTGGAAGTCCTGACCTTGCTGGCGGACCGCGGGCAGCACCGGGCGCCGTCCATTCCTGATCTGATTACCGCGGCGACGGCGGAGCTGGCGGGGCTCACGGTTCTGCACCTGGACAAGGACTTCGAGGTCATCGCGGACATTACCGGCCAACCCCTCGAGCGCTTGAACGTCAGCTGAAGCGCCGTCGGCCGGTGTGCTGCGGAACTGGTGGCTGGTCGGTTCACCGCACGGCCTTGACGGTTCGTGACCTGCTACGCACCGGCAGCGGGTCGCCTTCGATGAGGATGGGACGGTTCGCATCGTGGGACGTTCGGCCTCACCACAGCTTTGACCTGCATGAATGCGATGGCGAGCGGGTCACGGTGCGAACCGCTGGCCTGCGGTGGGCGTGCGAGGATGCGGTGGTGATCGATCCGTCTGAGGATGCTTTCGGGGCAGCGCTGCTTGATTATCTCGATGGCAGGGATGTGCCCGGGCTTGTCTTGGAGGTAGCGGGTGGCGGGGCCGGGCCGGCGATGCATCCGGAATGGTTCTTCCGCCGCTTTGAGCGATGGGAGTGGTGGGATCGGGAGCTGGTGCCGCCCTCGACTTCGGTCTGGCGCCCCCGCATGCGCAGGGGAAGTACCAGGGCCTGGCCGGGATGGGCAACTTCGCCGGGCAGGCGGCTGTAGCCGACTGACAGCGGCGCTCCACGTTCGCCGCACCTTCCCGGCTGCGCGGCCATGGCCTGCCCGGCGTCACCGGTCCTCAAGCCGGTCCGCGCGCAATGTCGAAGGTGCTGTTGCGCGGCCGGGCCTGCCAGGCTGCCAGGTTGAAAAGGCTCTTCTTGGCGATCGGGCTGCCCGGTACTGGGCGCCCATGGCCGCGCCCGAGGTGGTGGAGGTCACGGGTGTCGTGCCCCCTCGCGGCGCCTGGGCGGAAGGGTTCGTGCGCAATGTCGAAGGTGCGGGTGTGCGGCTCGCTTTGCGAGGCTGCCGTTCGGGAGCCTCCTTTGAGGCGGCCGGCATGCGCGGACCTCTCGGGCGGCGTCCGCTGCGGATTACCTCGGATAGTCATGCGCCTGTGGCATGGCCCATAGGAATGAGGATCACTATGGCCACTCCTTTTCGACCAGCACCGTCTGGCGGGAGCGTGGCGCGAGCGCTGACGCCGGCGGAGCTGGGACGGGTGCTGGCGGGGTGGAATGACACGGCGCGGGATGTGCCTCAGGTCACCTGGCCGGAGTTGTTCGAGGCGCAGGTGGCGCGGGCGCCGGGGGCGCTGGCGGTGGCATGTGGTGATGTGGCGCTGTCGTACGCGGAGCTGGATGAGCGGGCTAACCGCCTGGCCCGGTACCTGGCCTCGCTGGGCGCGGGTCCCGAGCGGCTGGTCGC